>OBYM01000046.1_pt1 | contig 82727 bp, 79 predicted proteins | sample 1538191 | NCBI WGS metagenome assembly OBYM01 (sample SAMEA2580165, study PRJEB22360) | human gut metagenome | biome: human gut; feature: human-associated habitat; material: faeces | place: Denmark | collected 2008/2010 | reverse complement strand
AAACCGTCAGCTAACAGTTGATAAGTAAATTAGTTCCTTATCACTGTTAAGCCAAAGCATCCGGGGGTTTACCATATCAGCTTACAGATACTTGGAAGTGGAAACCTTCACGCCGGAGCCCATGGTGGAAACCACGGTGCAGGAGCGGATATACTGACCCTTCGCAGCGGCGGGCTTCGCCTTCACGACGGCCTTCAGCAGCGTGTCCATGTTCTCGGACAGCTTCTCGGTGCCGAAGGACACCTTGCCGATGGGGCAGTGGATGATGTTGGTCTTGTCCAGACGGTACTCGACCTTACCGGCTTTGATCTCCTTGACGGCAGCGGCCACATTGGGGGTCACGGTGCCGGCCTTGGGGGAGGGCATCAAGCCCTTGGGGCCCAGAACCTTACCGAGACGGCCGACAATGCCCATCATGTCGGGGGAAGCGACGACCACGTCAAACTCGAACCAGTTTTCCTTGGTGATCTTCTCCACCAGATCCATGCCGCCGACATAGTCAGCGCCGGCTTCCTTGGCTTCCTCAGCCTTGGCGTCCTTGGCGAAGACCAGAACACGGCGGGTCTTACCGGTGCCGTTGGGCAGAACCACGGCGCCGCGGACCTGCTGGTCAGCGTGACGGGAGTCAACGCCCAGCTTGATGTGCAGCTCAACGGTCTCGTCGAACTTGGCGGAAGCACCCTTCACGACCAGATCCAGGGCTTCGGTGGGATCATACTGAACAGAGCGGTCGATCAGTTTGGCGCTCTGCTGATACTTTTTACCTCTAAACAATGTAATTATCCTCCTTAAAGTGGTGATGCGGAAAAATCCTCCCACATTTCCGGGTCAGACTGCCCGGACAAGCAAATATCAATCGACGACGGTAACGCCCATGGAGCGGCAGGTACCGGCAACCTGGCTTTCGGCAGCCTCAAGCGTGGGGCAGTTCAGGTCAGGCATCTTGGTCTTGGCGATCTCGGCGATCTGCGCCTTGGTGATCGTGCCAACCTTGGTCTTGTTGGGAACGCCGGAACCCTTCTCCAGACCGATGGCCTTCATGATCAGCATGGGGGTCGGAGGAGTCTTGGTGATAAAGGTAAAGCTGCGGTCAGCGTAAACGGTGATGACGACGGGAATCTTGTAGCCCTCCATATCCTTGGTGCGGGCGTTGAATTCCTTGATGAAAGCGGCGATGTTGACGCCGTGCTGACCCAGAGCGGGGCCGACAGGGGGGGATGCGGTCGCCTTAGCGGCGTTGATCTGCAGTTTGATAATGCCAGTGACTTTCTGTGCCATAATAAGCACCTCCTGAATAAAATGTGGTAGTATGCGCTTGGGCGCATTTTTTGCGGGGCGCGTTCGCCCCTCCCACGTTCCGATCGAGAAATCGATCCGATGCGTTTACTGGGAAACGACCTCCACCTGGTCAAGCTCAAACTCGACGGAGGTCTCGCGGCCGAACATGGACACGACCACGTTCACCGCGTTGTTGTCAACGTCCACACTCTCGACCGTGCCGGTGAAGGAGGACAGGGGGCCGTCCAGGATCCGGACGGTATCGCCGACTGCGTAGTTCACGATAATCTCCTTCTTTTCCACGCCCATGGCGTAGACCTCTTCTTCGGTCAGAGGGGTGGGGTCGTTGCTGGAAGTGCCCACGAAGCCTGTTACTCCGCGGACGTTCCGGATGACATGCCAGGTGTCGTCACTGTAAACCATCTTCACCAGCACGTAGCCGGGGAAGACTTTGCGGTCATAGGTCTTGCTGGCGCCGGACTCGGTGATCTCGGTGACGGTCTCCAGAGGAATGGAGACGGCGAGGATCTGATCCTGCAGCGAGCGGGACTCCACGGTCTTCTCGATGGTGGCCTTTACAGTGTTTTCATAACCGGAATAGGTATGCACAACATACCATTTTGCAGTCTCTGCCATAACTTCGTACCTTAGTGGAACAGTCCAATCAGGGCGTCAATGCCGACCTGGGCAACGAAGTCGAACAGCCAGATGAACACGCCGACTGCCACGACGCAGCAGGCGACGATGGCGGTGTTCTTCAGCACCTGCTGGGGGGTGGGCCAAACGACCTTCTTCAGCTCGCTGCGCAGCTCGCGGAAGTACTTCTTGACCTTGCCCCAGGTTCTTTTGAACCAGTTTTCCTTTTTGACTTCAGCCATGATTCGGGCCTCCTTACTTGGTCTCGTTGTGAACGGTGTGCTTCTTGCAGAATCTGCAATACTTCTTCATCTCGAGACGGTCAGGGTCGTTCTTCTTGTTCTTCATGGTGTTGTAGTTTCTCTGCTTGCACTCAGAGCATCTCAAAGTGACTTTTACGCGCATAACGGCACCTCCTTAAATACTGCCTCCCTGTATCACCCCGCCCAGAGAAAATTTAGGAAACGGTCAACTACAAATTACCGCCCGGGGCTGAAAAAGGCGCACAAAAAAAGCCCTTTTTCACAGGTAAGGACATTCTATCATGGGGGGAGGGCAAAGTCAACTATTTTTTCTTCCATTTTTGGGGAAATTGTAGTATGATAGAGGCAAATCAGTCAGGAGGAAATGAAAAATGAAAATTATGGGAATTGACTACGGCGACGCCCGCACCGGCGTTGCGATTTCTGACCTATTATGTACGCTGGTCGGTTCCGCCACGGTGGTGCCCAGCCGCAATACGGAGAAGGCCATCGCTGACATCGTCCGTCTGGCGCAGGAAAACCAGGTGGGGGAGATCGTGGTCGGTCTGCCCAAGAACATGGACGGCACCGAGGGCGCCCGGGCGGAGCTGTGTCGGGAATTTGCGGACAAGCTCGCTCAGGCCACCGGCCTGCCCGTGAGCATGTGGGACGAACGCCGAACCACGGTGGAAGCCCACAATATTCTGTCCCAGCACAATTATCACGGGAAAAAGCGGAAGGACACGGTGGACGCCGTGGCGGCGTCGCTGATTCTGGAGGGGTATCTGGCGTATAAAAAGCGGAATGGCTGAACTATGACTTTGGCCGGTAGCACAGCTCCCGGATTCCCGTGGCAAGAAGCAGAACGCCGAACAGTTTTTTGAGGATGTCCAAGTCCATCCGGGTGCTGATGAGGGAAAAGACCGCCGCGGCGGCACAGCCGGTGAGAATGGCGGGCAGGACTTTTCTGAGCGTTACCGCCCCCTGCTTCCAGCGGAGATAACAGGCAATCATGGCGGAGGGCAGAAAAAACAGCAGATTGATGCCCCGTGCGGCGGTCTGGGGCATTCTGTTCGGCGGCGTCAGCCACAGGATCAGCAGACTTCCGCCGCCGACCCCCAATCCGGTGAGAAATCCCAGCACGGTGCCGACGATCAGCGCAACAGGCAGGCTTTCTAGCAACATAAATACCGGTATCCTCCCCACAAAATCAGAATGCCCAGTCCTCGGTGGAGCCATTTGACCGGGATTTTCCGCCCCCACATGCCCGCCGCCCAGCCCCCGGCGGCACTGCCGAACAGGTATGGAAGGGCGTCCTGCCATGGGACCGTCCCCACGGCGGCGGAGACTGCCAGCGTCACCAGACAGATGGGCAGAATGATGGTGATAGAGGAGGGGAACACCTCGGATTCCTCCAGCGGCGTCAGAAGGGTCAGCAGGGGAACCAGCACCATGCCCCCGCCCGCACCGAACAGTCCGGCCACGGCGCCCGCCGCCAGACCGGAAAGCGCCATGCCCAGCCAGCTTTTCTTTTTCATAGCGAACACCACCCCTTGGAAGTTTTTCCATGGCGTGCGGTTTTATGCAGCTTCCGGAGAATGTGCGCTGGAGCGGCGAAAAAATGCCAATTTATAGTAGAAAAATTCATATCTTTCTGTTAGAATGATTTCAAGAGGTGAGATGAATGGCAACTGTTTTTGATTATCTGAAATGGCGCGGCGACCTGTCCTTCTCCCAGGATCCCCTGAATCCGGTGGACGGGCTGATTTTCAGCGTCCTTTCGTACATCCCCTTTGTGGGTCAGGCGGCGGAGACGCCCAATGAGCCAATCGCGCTGCGGGATGCCGCGGCGGATTTCCTGTCGCTGGACGACTATGAAAGCCGCGTCCGGGCAAAAAACGACGCGATGATGCTCCGCGCTGCCGCCGAGACGGCGCGGTTCGGCGGGTGCAAAATGGTGCTGTACCGGGATCAGTTTGCCCCGGAGGAGGAGACACAGTTTGCGGCCATGACATTTCTGCTTCCCGACGACACGGCCTTCGTGGCCTTCCGGGGAACGGACCGGTCGCTGGTGGGCTGGAAGGAAGATTTCAACATGGCCTTTCAGGAGGCCGTCCCCGCCCAGCTGCTGGCGCAGGACTATGTCCGGGAGGTGGCGGCGGAGTACGTGATGCCGCTGCGTCTGGGCGGCCACTCCAAGGGCGGGAATCTGGCGGTTTTTGCCGCCGCGAGAAGCACGCCGGACATTCAGCAGCGGATTCTGGAGGTTTACAACAATGACGGCCCCGGCTTCACCGATTATCTCATGGGTGACCCCGGGTATCTCGCCATGGTGCCGCGGATCAAGACCTACGTGCCCCAGTCTTCGGTGATCGGGATGCTGCTGGAGCATGAGGAACCCTACACCATTATCAAGAGCAATCAGGTCAGCGTATTGCAGCACGACCCATACTCGTGGGAAGTCATGGGGCCGAACTTTGTGCCGATGCAGTCCATCACGGCGGATTCCCAGTTCGTAAACCAGACCATCAAGGCATGGATCGCCTCCATGGACACACAGGAGCGCAACCGTCTGGTGGACGCGCTGTTCGGGCTGCTGGGCACGGGTGGTATTGACAAGGCGCTGGACATTTTCCATCCCCGGAACATCCGCACCTATATCAAGACGCTGGGCAACGACCCGGAGACCCGTCAGATTCTCTCCGCCGAATTCCAGAATCTGATGGAAGCGGCGAAGCGGACCCGGATGCAGCCGGGGGACGCAAAGACGCTCCCGGAGGGAAAATAAGGGAAATATTGCGGTTAAAAATCCGCTCTGGGCAAAAAGCCTGGGGCGGATTTTGTTATGCTTTGCCAATGGAGACGAGGGGAAGTGCAGTGCAGACTGTTCATTTCGCCAAAAGTTCCAAAAAATGCAAAATAACACTTTACAACTTTAGCGTGATGAAGTATAATGCAGCCATCAGACATCGACCAGATGCCAATTGAGAAAGGAAGAAAAGAAAATGAAAAAAAGCATTGCATGGGTTTTGACCACGATCATGATGCTGGCGCTTCTGACCGGCTGCGGCAGCAAATCCGCGAAATCCGACACGGAGTACGTCAAGAAGAACGGTAAGCTCATCGTCGGCATCACCGACTACGAGCCCATGGACTACAAGGACGAGAACGGCGAGTGGACCGGCTTCGACGCTGAGTTTGCCCGGATGTTCGCCAAGGAGCTGGGCGTGGACTGCGAGTTCTTCGTCATCGCCGACTGGGGTCAGAAGTTCTTCGAGCTGGATTCCAAGAACATCGACGCCATCTGGAACGGCATGACCATCACCGACGAGGTGACCCTGAACACCAACTGCTCCAACCCCTACGTGGTCAACGCCCAGGTGGTCATCATGAAGGCCGACGTGGTTGGCAATTACACAAGCACCGACAGCCTGAAAGACCTGACATTCGCCGTGGAGAGCGGCTCCGCAGGTGAGGACGCCGTAAAGGGTCTGGGCATCACCGATTACGTGGCGGTGCAGGATCAGACCAAGGCCGTCATGGAGGTTTCCGCCGGTACTGCCGACGCCTGCGTCGTGGACATCACGCTGGCCAACGCCATGACCGGTGAAGGCACCAACTACGATGACCTCGCTTCCGGCATCAGCCTTAGCTCTGAGGAGTATGGCGTAGGCTTCCGCAAGGAGTCCGACCTGACCGACGCCTTCAACAAGTTTATGGAAAAGTGCCTCGCCGACGGTTCCCTTCAGGCGCTGGCCGATAAGTACAGCCTGACGCTGGTCGGCTGATAGAATCCAATTAAAGTAAAAAAACAGGCGCCGGTGGCATCACCGGCGCCCGTTGGAGAGAGGTAACCATTATGTTCCTTCCGGTGACAATGGAGCTGCTCAGGGGCTTCTGGGAAACCGTAAAAATCTTTTTTTTGACGCTGGCATTCTCCCTGCCGCTGGGACTGGTGGTGGCCTTCGGCTCCATGAGCCGGTTCCGCCCGCTGAAACGGCTGACACAGGGGTTCGTCTGGGTCATTCGCGGCACGCCGCTGATGCTCCAGCTGATCGCGATTTTCTACGGCCCCGGTCTGCTTTTCGACATTCACATACTGGGACGGTTTGAAGCTGTTATTGTGGCTTTCGTCATCAATTATGCCTGCTATTTTTCGGAAATTTACCGCGGCGGCATCGAGAGCGTTCCCCGGGGGCAGTATGAGGCCGGACAGGTGCTGGGCATGACCAAGAGCCAGATTTTCTTTAAGGTTGTGCTTTTGCAGGTGGTCAAGCGCATTCTCGCGCCCATGGGCAACGAGTTTATCACTCTGGTGAAGGACACCGCACTGGCGCGGATCATTGCCATTTACGAGATCGTCTACGTGGGCGAATCTTACATTAAAAAGGGGCTGGCATGGCCTCTGTTCTACACCGCGGCGTTCTATCTGGTGTTCAACGGCGTCCTGACGGTGCTGTTTGCGAAGCTGGAAAAGAAACTGAACTATTTCAGGGGTTGAGAGTATGCCGATTCTGGAAGTAAAAAATATCAAAAAAGGCTTCGGCGACACCGATGTGCTCAAGGGTGTCAGCTTTTCCATGGAGCGGGGGCAGGTGCTAGCCATCATCGGCTCCTCGGGAAGCGGAAAAACCACGCTGCTGCGGTGCCTGAATTTTCTGGAGACCCCGGACGAGGGGGAGATCTGGGTAAACGGAAAGCTGCTGACGGGGGAGAACCTGTCTGACGATCAGATTCGTCAGAACAGGCTCCACTTTGGACTGGTTTTCCAGAACTTCAACCTGTTTCCCCAATATACGGCGCTGGAAAATATCATGCTTGCGCCAAGCCTCCTGAAAAAGGGGACCCCGGCGCAGATTCGGGAGACTGCCATGTCCCTGCTGGGCCGGGTGGGACTGTCTCACAAGGCGGATTCTTATCCCTACCAGCTGTCCGGCGGTCAGCAGCAGCGGGTCGCCATTGCCCGTGCGCTGGCCTTGCAGCCGGAGGTGCTGTGCTTTGACGAACCCACCAGCGCCCTTGACCCGGAGCTGACGGGCGAGGTGCTGAAGGTCATCCGGAGTCTGAAGGGCAGGGACAACACCATGGTGGTAGTGACCCACGAAATGGAGTTCGCCCGTTCCGTGGCGGACGTGGTGATCTACATGGCCGACGGCGTGATCGAGGAATTCGGCACCCCGGAGGAGGTCTTCGGCAATCCCAGAAGCGAAAAAACCCGGAATTTCCTGCAAGGCGCCCAGAACGCCCGTGACGGTCTGGCATAGATGTACAGGTTCATTGAAATTTCTTCCTACAATATAAGAAGACACGCCCTGCCAGCACGGCAGAGCGTGCCTTTTCGTCGTATGGTAAAGAACCGGATAGCAGATTATAGAACTTTTTCGCCCATGGTTTCTTCGCAAATCCTGACAGTATCATTTAACAATGTAATAGCCAATTCATTACATAACCTTTTTGACAACAGATTATATAAAAAATCCACCGTAATTCCATCAAAATTACGGTGGATTTGTGTCGTATGGTGGAGCCGAACCGCTGCCGATTTCCGAGGCGCAGGGCTGGATTTCAGACGAACCCGATCCCAGCAACAAACTGGAGGAGGGGATTGCGCAGATCAACCTTCGGAAGCTGCCGCTATGTCAGGTAATCGTTAAGAATCCCCTTGGCCAGCTCTGGCTGGTGGGAAAGGATGTCCTGCAGGGGCCGAGGAATGGAAGGTGACAATCCATACTCCAAAAGTATGTTGCACATTTGAAATGGAACGATAAGCGTTTATAATGGCATCATAGAAACAACTGGAAGGGGGATTATCCCATGCTGAAGAAAAGACACTACCTGTACCTGAGTGAGAATGAACACAGAGTTCTGATCAGAAGCCTTGTCCAGATGAAGAACAAACTGATTCAGCAGGGACGCTTCACGGACTGCGTGGATGACCTGATTCTGAAAGTCCTTTCTGCCCCAGTGAAAAGAATCTAATACATACCGAACCGCTTACTTGATTGTTTCGAGTAAGCGGTTTCTTGTTGTCAGTACATAGCCGTCTGCTTCATTTGCAGGAATGGACTATGGGCAGGGCACGCTGGTATCGTGCCCTGCATTTAGGATTACAGATCCTGCAAATCCGCAAAAGGAATGTCATTTTCCAGATTGTCCCTTGCCAGATCCGTATCAATGATCCCATGAGCCTTGGATATGGGCTTTTCGTGCCACACCTTCTGATTTGCGCCGGTGGTTCCCGCAATGATGGGATTTGCTTTTTCCTTACCGCTTTTGGCCTTGCCCTGAATCTGGGGGACAGGGGAAAGGTCATTTCTCGGCCCACGGGTCACATCGGGATGGGTCATACCTTTCTTTGCCATAATCATCACCTCTGCGCTAGTATTCCACATTGAGAATGGAGCATTCCTGAACGATGGCAGATAGTCGGACGGAGTGAAAATACCGCATATAGCACGAAGAACGTACTGCCTTGTTAATGGGCAGTATGTTCTTACGGTTAATTGTAGGGAATATGCTGGTGAAGATGATAAATATAAGGTGCTTTGTTCGTCTCTACGGTCAGATACCCTTTCTTGACAAGGCTATTCAAAACTGTTCTCGCACCGCTTTCGGACCGCTGCAAAATGCCAGCGGCTTTTTTCGTCGTGATTTCGGCATGGAGGCCAGCTTTGTTCATCCGCTCCAACAGCTTCGATTCTGCCTCTGTAAGCGCATTTACAGAAAGGGCTGCATCTATCAGGCAGTGCTCAAAGGCATCCAGCATATAGGACACAAAGGGGGACAAGTCCAGCCATCTGCCATCGATTCCGTTCAAAACCGTTTCCGAATCCGCAAGACTTCCGTAGTATCCGCTGAGCTGATTGTTGATGGCACTGGACAGCGGCAGATTTTTCATCTTCCGATATCCGCCATGATATAGCTGGGAAGCGTTCAGGATTCTCGCACATCTGCCGTTGCCGTCACAGAAGGGATGCAGATAAACGAAATAGAAGTGTGCCACAAAAGAACGAATCAGTAAGTCGGGGTCATTCGTTTCCCGATAAGCAAACCACTGTGTCATCAGCTCTGGCAACTGCTCAGCCTGAGCGGGAACATGAATTACACGCTCCCCGGAACCGATATAAACCATACCATCCCGATACAGTTTTCCGCGATGCTCCTCATTTTCGCAGACACCGTCCACGATTTTCTCCCATAGCCTGCGGATGTTGTTTTCGGTAATGGGATGGTTGTAGGCGTAGTTGCTGCCCATGATGGTATTGACAACCATGCGGTCATCCTTAGTCTTGGGATTTTCAAAATGATCCCGTACCCTCTGTACCGTGGTTCTCGCACCTTCAATGGTGGCAGAGGACCAGGCATCCAGAAGAATCGTATCTTTCACACCCCGGTGTGCCGGAAGCTGCTCATAAAGCGCATCCAGCTCCGCTGCCTTTTTCCGAAGAGCAGAAACTCCTGTCAGATACAACTTTTCACCATGCAGACCATAAAGAGGCAGTTCCATGCGGTCAGTCAATCTCATATTCAGTTCCTGTTGTGCACCTTCGATATTGGCTCGCACACGATATTCCAGTTTTTGAATGGTGTCCCACATAGAGAGTACGCCTCCTTCTTAGCGCTGATGATATTTTACCACAAAGATACCGAGTTGTCTATTTCACTTTGTTGAATTAAGTCAGCTCTAGAAACATTAGATACTGATATTCGTTAACCATTTGAAAAAAAGTATGAAATAATTTGTGAATTTCGTAAAAAGATAACCGTCGCAGCTGCTAGTGTTCAATAAATTATTGCATATACCATCAAAAATGTTCGGATCTTGGGGTTGCTATCTTTGAGACTTTAACAGCAAAATCCCTATGCCGAAAACTGCATTACCACAAATGAAAGTAAGATGCAATATGGAGACAAGGTTGGTTATGAGGCTAAAGACGATTTGCCTGTCATTTCTGCAATATCCAGGACAACCTTATTTCTTCCAACTAAAGCTCTGTACTTTTTCGTGATGATGTTGTACAATTGATAAAAATATGAGTGGAGTGATGTTATGGCACAGATTGATTCATACATTAAACGTGTTCGCATGGGGTGTAATCTTTCTTTTCTGGATGATATTTTTGAATTATATGAGTTCATTCCTAACGAAGATTTAAGAACATTGTTTGCCGCATATCACACACAACTAAATTACTGGTTTGGTGTTATCAATAGCGACATACGCTATCAATATGATGAAGATGGGAACAAGGTTTCATGCGGTGGTTATTTTCATGCTGAGGATAGTAGGGCCTATTTGTCGGTTATTGAGCAAATCGATCAATTAAGAAGCAAACTCAGAGCAACTGACTATGCGTTCAAAGTTTGTGATCCTAATTATGAAAATGCAATCAGACATACGCGGAAGTTTGTTGTCAAAAGTGGAGGAAGTACTATTCCAGTAGATTTCATAGAAGTAGAAATAGCGGAGCTGACACCTATTTTTCGACTTGAAAGTGGAATTGGACTTAAACGAAATAATGGAGTTGTTTTTGCAGATTTAGAACAAATCGGTAAAGGGTCTTATGCGAAGGTTTTTCGTTATACTGATCCTAATTATGACATCCCGATTGTACTGAAGCGAGCGAATCCTGATTTGGACGTCAAAGAATTATCTCGATTCAAACAGGAATTTGATGTATTGAAATCACTCCGTTCTCCCTATTTAATTGATGTGTATTCATTCAATAAGGAGACAAACGAATATACAATGGAATATATGAATGAAACAATATTCGACTATATTGGACATTATTATGGCCCAAACAAGAATAACCTTTCATTACAAAAGAGAAAAAATATCATTGCCCAAGTATGCCGGGGACTTGAATATATTCATAGCAAAGGAATTCTTCATCGAGATATTAGCCTTACGAATGTATTTATTAAGCATTATGATGATGTTGATGTCGTTAAGATTGCTGATTTTGGCTTAGTAAAAGTACCAGATAGCAACCTTACAAGTTTAAAATCGGAACTTAAGGGATCATTAAATGATCCCGATCTAATTAATGTTGGGTTTTCAAATTACCAAATGTGTCATGAAACCTTTGCACTTACACGGCTTTGTATGTTTATCTTGACAGGTAAAGCGACGGTTCAAACACTGAATGATGGTGTGATTAAACGATTCTGGGAGAAAGGGACTTCCCCAAACAGGGCAGAGCGTTTTAAGAGTGTTGCGGAAATACTGTCTGCAGTACAGAAGATAACAGATGAAGATATTGAGATAATATGAAATCAATTTCTCTTTAGATAATCCGCTACTTCGTATATTACATATTATAATACCGCTTGTTCATCGAATTATGTGAATGAGCGGTGTTTCTTTTCTACTAGTACATAGCCGTCTGCTTCACCGCAGGCGGCTAAATCTATATGAGGAGGAAATCCCTATGGCAAAAACAAAGGTCATTGCCGTTGCCAATCAAAAGGGCGGCGTCGGGAAAAGCACGACTGTGTATAACCTGGGCGCTGGCCTTGCGATGGAGGGCAAAAAGGTTCTTCTGCTGGATGTTGACCCGCAGGGGGACCTGACCAAAATGCTGGGGCTTCGAAAGCCCCATGATTTGCCGCTGACACTGGGGAACGCCATGAACAATATTGTGGCAGGTGTCAGCGGCGGAGAACACTCGGAAATCTATCACCATCACGAGGGCTTTGATTTCGTCCCCGGCAACCGTACCCTGTCCGCTGTGGAGGTGGGGCTGGTGAATGTCATGAGCCGGGAGACGGTGCTGCGGCAGTATGTGGATGATGTCAAAAAGGACTACGATTATGTGCTGCTGGACTGCCGTCCGTCTCTGGGTATGCTGGTCATCAACGCCCTGTCTGCATCGGACTATGTTCTCATTCCGGTTCAGGCGGACTATTTCGCCGCCGAGGATATGACGGAGCTGGTTGGCACCGTGCAGAGCATCAAGCGGCAGATCAATCCCAAGCTGAAAATCGGCGGTGTCTTTATGACGATGGCCAATGAGACCAAATTCCGCAAGGATATTGTGGAATCGGTCAAATCGGCCTATGGAAAACACCTGCCCATTATGCAGACAGTGATTCCGGCAACGGTTCGGCTGGCAGAGATCAGCACCGCAGATCACAGCATTTTCAAACATGAGCCGAAGAGTCGGGCAGCGGAAGCCTACCGCACTCTGGTGAAGGAGGTAATAGACATTGGAGAAAAACAGCGCAGCAAGCCTTCTGACATCAGTCGATAGCCTGTTCACCACTCAGGAGGAGCGGGACATTGCCAACCGACCCAGAGTGCAGGAGATCCCCGTGGACAAAATCGACGATTTTCCCAACCACCCCTTCAAGATACGCATGGACGACAGCATGATCGAGATGGCGGAGAGCGTAAAGCAACATGGCATTCTGGTTCCTGCCATTGTCCGCCCAAAGGAAAATGGGCATTATGAAATGGTTGCCGGTCACCGCCGCAAGCTGGCTTGTACCCTGATTGCGAAGCTACAACTGCCCTGTATTGTCCGTGAGCTGACGGACGAGGAAGCGACCATTATTATGGTGGACTCCAATTTGCAGCGGGAGCAGCTTCTGCCGTCGGAGAAGGCCTTTGCCTATAAGATGAAGCTGGATGCCATGCGTAGGCAGGCAGGGCGGCCCAGAAATTCGGCCCCAGTGGAGCCGAATATTCTTGGTACTCGCTCTAATGAAGAATTGGCAGCGCAAAGCCCGGATAGTCGGTCACAAATTCAACGCTATATCCGTCTGACAGAGCTGATTCCCGAAGTTCTGGATTTGGTAGACAATTCTGTTCTGAAAGAAAAGGACAAGCTGCAAATTGCCCTCCGGCCTGCGGTGGAGCTGTCCTACCTGACCCAGCGGGAGCAGCATGATTTGTACGAAACCATGACAACGGAGGACTGCACGCCTTCCCATGTTCAGGCCATGAAAATGCGGAAGTTTTCGGAGGAGGGCAGGCTGAACATGGATGTAATTTTCTCCATCATGCAGGAGGAAAAGCCCAATCAGAAGGAGCAGTTCAAGATTCCGAAAGAGCGTATCAGTAAATTCTTCGCGCCGGGGACGCCTGCGCAGAAGATTGAGGATACCATCGTCAAGGCCCTGGACTTCTATCGGAAACGCCAGCGGGAACAGGAACGGTAGCCACTTACAAGGGGGCAGTCTGCCCATTTTGCAGAATCAGGAGGGCAGGGGACTGGCACGGTTCCCCCTCTCCACACCTCACCCCCTCCAAACTACCTGTACACTCCGAAAAGGAGAGACAGTTCCGTGCTGCAATTCCAATTTTCCGGGCAACCTCTGCTGATGTGGCAGGGGATATTTTTATGAAAGGATAAAATCATGGCATCTGCATTAAAACGAAGTATCGCATTTCTCCTGATGTTGGTGCTGGCTATCGGCATGATTCCCACGACATTCGCATCTGAGATAGAGCCGACGGACAGCACCACGCCCGACACCCACGCAACCGATCCCCCGGAGGAAACCACCTCGGAAAATACACTCCCGGTGTCCCAGACGGAACCAGAAACAATTTCGCTGCAGGAGGAAGAGATGGATTATTGGGCGCTGGATAATAGCATCGCCGTCTTTGCGGAGGCGGAGATCTCCGGCGCTCCCAACGCTTTTGCCAACCTGACACTGCCCAGCGGCGGCATTGATATTCCCGCACAGGGCTACATCCAGCACAAGAACATCCTGCCGCTGTATTCTGTCTACCTGAAGAACCAGACCGGATATGCCAATAACTACTATGTTGCCTACTGCATTGAACCGGGCGTGGAACTGGGCAATACAGGGCACAGCGGCACCGCTTATACCCTTGATAGCATGACAGAAGGTTCAGGTGCTATGTACCGGCTCAGCCGGGAACAGGTGGAGGCCATCGGCGTTGCTCTGATGTATGGACAACGGGATATTGCCAGTAAGAAGAATGAACAGTCCCTCCGTTATGAAAAGCTCTGCCGCCATGCCGCGACGCAGGCCATCATCTGGGAAATCGCCTGCGGCTGGCGCAGCCCCTATCCGCCGTATACGCTCTGGGATTCCACGCTCTACGATGCGATCACACCATCGCTGTACTGTGCTTCCTCGGTATGGGGAACGACCTTCTATTTGGACGGCATGGATGATGCCTACCTGGTCATCGCAAACCAGATGGCACAGCATTACACCATCCCCAGCTTTATGAAGGACAGCCGCTCTGCCGCTCCCAGCTATACGCTGACTCCTGACGGCACGGGGAAGTACAGCATCACTCTGACGGACACCAATAATATCCTGAGCCAGTATTCGTTCAGCAATACCAGCGAACTCACATTCTCCGTCAGCGGGAACAAGTTGACGGTGACTGCGAATACGCCTGTTTCCAATGTAATAGTCGCACCTACAAAACAGGTTCCCAATCTGGACAGTCAGGTGTTCTTTGTTTGGGAGCATGGCACACAGCAAAAGCTGATGTCCTGCAAAACAGAGCCGGTGTACAGCGAAATGCCCGCATACTTTTCCGTGAATGTCCCGCCCCAGACCGGAAATCTGAGCCTAACCAAAACAACGGAAGATGGAAAAAACCTGTCCGGCTGGCAGTTTGGGATTTACAGCAACAGTGCTTGCACTACGCTGGTGTCTGGCCCTCATACTACCGATGCCAATGGCAAAATCACGGTGTCTGATCTGGCTGCTGGCACCTATTATGTCAAGGAAATCGGGCATACGGACAGCTCCATCAACGCCCTGTATTACTGCTCCAGTACCAATCCGCAGAAAGTAACCGTGACGGCTGGTAACACAGCAACAGTCAGTTTCACGAACAAACTGAACACCGGCGGTGTGAAGCTAGTGAAGGAAACCAACACAGGAGCTAACCTGAGCGGGTGGAAAATCGGACTGTATACAGATTCCACCTGCACTAGCGCCGTGTCCGGCTCACCCTTCACCACTGGGGCAGACGGCACCGTGACTGTGACAGGGCTTACTCCCGGGACTTATTACGCGAAGGAGCTGCCCACGGATGACACCTATTGGGAGATCGATACCGCTGTAAAATCCATGACCGTAGTTGTGAATCAGACCGCTTCTGTCACTTTCACGAACACCCATTACGGACGAATTGAATTCCGTAAGACCACCAACGCGGGCAATCAGCTTGAGGGATGGACATTCCGGGTGAGGGATTCCAACGGAAATGTCATCGGTGACTATACAACCGACGAGAACGGCTACGCCTGCACCGACAATCTTCCGTTAGGACGGTACACCGTGGTAGAGCTGCCCACGGAGGACAATTACTGGTCTACGGAGCTGGGCTTCCATGATGCGACTGTGCAAGCCGGGGAAAACACTGTGGATACCTGGCACAACAAGGAACAGGGCCTAGTTTGGTTTTACAAAATGACCAATACCGGCGAATCTGTGGAGGGCTGGCACATCACCGTCTACTCCGACGAAGCCTGCACCCAGGAGATCGGTACACTTATCACCAATGCGGAGGGCAAGGCTGGCTACTACCTTGACCCCGGCACCTACTGGGCGAAGGAAACCGGCGATGAACACGGGCGGTTTGAGGATGAATACTGGATGGTGGATGAAACTGTCCACAAGTTTGAAATCAAGCCCCATGAGGATATTTCCATCACCTTTACCAATGTCCAGTACGGTAAACTGAAAATCGCCAAAACCGTGGATGGTGACGGCCCGGTGGAGGGCTGGCAGTTCAAGATCACCGATTCCGAGGGTAAAGAGCTGGACGGCTCCCCATTCTCTACGGACAAGGACGGCTTGATTCTGACCGGGAATCTTCTGCCGGGTAAGTATACCGTGGAAGAACTGCTGCCGGAGGACAGTTTGTACGAGTGCAAGAGTGAAAATCCCCAGACTGTCGCCGTAAAGCAGGGGGAGGTTGCAGAAGTATCCTTTACCAATGCCATGCGTTCCGGGAAAATCACCATCGAGAAGATCGATACCTCCGGGGAACATCTTACAGGGGCAATCTTCCTTCTGGAATGGAGCGCGGAAGGTTCCCTCTGGTATCCTGTGAAGTATTCCGAGGAACTCGCCAAAGGCGGCTGCTCCAATTCTGACCTTGTAGACGGGACTCTTATTTCCGACGAGGACGGCCTGTTGGAATGGGACAATCTTTATCCCGGCCTTTATTACCGGGTCACAGAGCTGAAAGCCCCCAATGGATATGAGCTGCTGACCGACTATGCCTTTGAAGGGCAGCTTCCTGTGGATAATCTTCAAGTGTCCTTGCAAGTAGTCAATGCCAAGGGCTTCTCCCTCCCGGATACCGGTGCCAGCACAGGGCTGATCCTGCGCATCATGCAGCTTGCCTGCGCCGCAGTTTGCGCCGCCCTGCTGCTGATCTCCTACAAAAAACGGTGGTAATGCAATGAACAGAATATGCTACTGTGCCAGGGATTCCCCCTGGCTTTTTTGCTGTCCAAATACAAACTGAAAAGAAAACTGATTATGAAAGGAAACTGTAAATATGAAAACCAAGATTATGAAAGCAATTTGCCTGTGTCTGGCTCTGGTGCTGTGCTTCGGCAACACCATCTCCGTATCTGCCGCCGAAGTGGCAGGCGCGACCATCGATGAAACCCAGAAGGGTTCCCTGACCATCTTCAAGTACGACCTGACAAACAGCGAAAATGACGGCGTGTGGGACAGCTCCTATGTCTCCACCGGCGTTGCCGACGAGAGCGGCGTCAACGAAACCATGAAGAATTACGCGCTGGAAGGTGTGGAGTTCAGTTTCGTGAAGGTTGCAGATATTGTCCAGTTTACCGAGTCCACAGCAGATACCCGCACCGACAGCCATGTGGAGGTGCTGTACGCCATCGACAAGGTGCAGGGAGCGGATTTCCTGAAAGCACTGGGGCTGGAAAACGGCGCACAGCGTTATACCAACGCAGATGCTCTGGACGCTGACAAGTATTTTTATCAGACCGATGTGCTGATTCAGGCTCTGTCCACTGCGCTGATTGCCAATTCCACCATGGTGAAGAACGCGATGGAGCAGTACATCGCTGCCGTCGGTGGTACAGCTATGCCCCTGACGGATTCTTTTGGAAAAACCAAGGCTGAAAATCTGGCGCTGGGCCTGTATCTCATCGTGGAAACCAAGGTTCCTGAGAATGTCGTGTCCACCACCGATCCCTTCCTGATCTCCCTGCCCATGACTTCCGTCAACGGCACCAATGCAACAGATGGCGGTTCTCGCTGGATCTATGATGTGACCGTCTACCCCAAGAACCAGACCGGCGATCCCACTCTGGAAAAGACTCTGCGAGAGAGTAAGAGCGACACCGGCAAGACTGATGCCTATGCCCACACCGGCACCGCATCCGGCGGCGACATCGTGGAATATCAGATCGTTTCCACCCTGCCCACCATCACCTCCGAATCTACCTACCTGACCACCTACACTTTTGTAGATACGCTGTCCAAGGGCCTGTCTTATGCCAAGGGCGATGTGGTGCTGGAGTTCTTCACGGATAGCGCCTGCACGGATTCCGTTGCCAAGTGGACAGAAGCAGACGGTAAGTTCAGCGTTGCCTACAATTCCGTCGAGACTGGCGAGACTATGACCATTGCTATGACCCAGACCAGCCTGACGGAAATCAACACCTCCAAGGCCGTTTACTCCGCTGCCGATATGGTCAATTCCGGCTATTCCGACCTGACCCTGCGCATCACCTATGCCGCCAAGCTGGACAGCGACAATTCCGTAGTCTACGGCGATGACGGCAACCCCAATCAGGTAAATCTGACCTGGAAGCGTACCTCCACTGACTACTACGATATGCTTGCGGATGACTGCCATCTGTACACCTACGGTATCGACCTGACCAAGAAGTTCAGCGACGGCAATGGCGATTTTGCTAATGTTGAGTTTGTCCTGAACAACGAGACCGATAACTACTATGTCAAGGCAGCTCTGAACGAGAGCGAGGGCGTTTACTATGTGACCGCCCATGTTGCCGACGAAGCGGATGCCACGCATTTCATCCCCGTTTCCTCCGGCAAGGTGGTTGTAAAGGGGCTGGAAGATGACACCTACCGCATTTCTGAAGTCCGCACCGACAATGGTTACACCCTGCTGAAGGAGGACATTGAGGTGGTCATTTCCCAGACTGAAACGACATCCCTCTGTGATGATGTCTCCGGGAGCGTGGAGCATCACCTCCTGACTGCCTCCGCCAAGGTGGACGGCAATGCGGTGACCATGCTGGCGGATGGCGGCAGCGCCAATGCGGAAGCGCCCCTCACCGTGGTCAACACCCGCGGCTTTGACCTGCCCGAAACCGGCGACAACGGCACCATGATGTTCACCATCGTGGGCATTCTCCTGATGGCGGGTGCAGTGGCTGTCCTGCTGATTGCAAACCGCAAGAAGTCTGAGTAACAGAAAATGCCGGAGGGATCACTACCCTCCGGCACATCTATAACAATCAGTCAGTGAGCTTACCGCATCGCGGCGCCGTATTCCCGGTTCATGGCATTCACGGATACAACCCACTGTTTTCCGAATTTGCAGACATCCACACCGTTGACCAGTTTTCCGTAGGAAATGGCTTTTCGCAGTGTGCTTTCATTCAATCCCCATAGTTCCGTGGCATCGCTGAGCGCCATCAGCCCGTCAAAAGGCGTATCTACCGTTTCGCCGTGTTCCCACAGTTCATCGCAGGACAAATCCAATTCGTCCCCCCAGATGATGCCGTAGCCGCCCACATCGACGGAAACGCAGCCAAACTCGGCAGGATCATCCTTTAGACTGGCGAATACGGGTAGTTTTTCAAATAAGGGTTTGATGTCATAAAGTTTGGTGACACCCTCGCAGAATTGGACACTCAATTTGAAGTCCGGCAGGGGAGAGACACTTTTGATTTTGTGAAACATCCTGCACCTCCTAAAAAACTGAATATGGTGTATGGCAACATCCTTTGTTAACATCAGAATATCACGATACCGTGACACAGTCAACCTATTTTCTCTGAAAAAGGAGGGTTCGATACGAAACGAAAGCGTATTACCATTGCTCTGGCGGTTATTGCGTTCATGATGGCGCTGGGGCTGACTTTATATCCGGTTATAAGCAATTATGTAAACCAAAAGTATGCGTCGGGAATCTTCACAGCCTACCAGGAAGTCATCGCCCAGACGGATAACACCGTGCTGGTGCGGGAGTGGGAGAAAGCGATTGCCTATAATCAAACGCTCATCCCACGCACAAACACAGACGGAAACTATACCCAGGAAGCCCTTCTGTCCGCTTCCGAAGAATATGATTCCATGCTCAATCTCAACGGGGACGGCATCATGGGGTACATCGAAATCCCGAAAATCAATGTCCACCTGCCCATCTACCACGGCACCGGGGACAGCTCCCTGAGCAAAGGCGTAGGCCATCTGCTGGGCAGCTCCCTCCCGGTGGGCGGAGAAAGCACCCACAGCATTCTCTCTGGGCACAGCGGCATGGCATCCCAGACCATGTTTACGGATTTAGAGCAGTTGGGCATTGGAGATGTATTTTATCTCTATGTGCTGGATGAAATTCTAGCGTATCAGGTATCTGAAATCAATACGGTGCTTCCCAGCGACACCAGCCTGCTGGGTATCTGGGAGGGAGAAGATTGCTGTACCCTTGTGACCTGCACCCCCTATGGGGTCAACACCCACCGGCTGCTGGTGACTGGTTACCGGATTCCCTTTGAGAAAGCGGAACAGATTGTTGAACAGACAGAAACAGAAAGCGGCAGCGGCTCCCACTGGATGCAGTATTACCTCCGGGGACTGGAAATCGGTCTGGCTGTGGTGGTTGGATCCCTTGCGGCAGCGTTCCTCCTGCTCCTTCTCTGGAAATGGATAAATGGGAGACTGCATCATGGTTAACAGACTGAAAAAGACGGTGCTTATCTGCTTTTTCCTGTTGGGACTGGCGGTGTTTTGCTATCCCTATGCCCGTGGCCTGATTGTACGGCACGAAATGGAAAGCACCGTCCAGACCTTTCAAGAGCAAAAGGAAACACAGCCCACCACCGTTGTGATTTCCGATTCCACGGAGCCATCCGAACAGCGGCAGTATGCTGACCTATGGGAGAATATGACCGCCTACAATGAAACGATCTTCGCTCAGGGGCAATCCGGGCTGTCCTGCAAGCTGGACTACCAGCAGCCCAGCTTCCTTCTGGCGGATTACGGACTGAAAGAGGAAGTCTTTGGGGTTATCTCCATCCCGGCAATGGATTTGGCAATGCCCATCTATTTGGGAGCTACTGCACAGCACATGGCAGACGGTGCGGCCAACCTGAGCCAGACCAGCCTGCCCATCGGTGGTGAGAATACCAACAGCGTCATTGCCGGACACCGGGGCTATGGCGGTGCCAGTTATTTTCGCTACATCGATAAATTGCAGATTGGCGATACCGTGACAGTCACCAACCTTTGGGAGGAACTGACCTACCGGGTATCAGAAATCAAGATCATTTACCCCAATGAAGTGGAGGAAATTCTGATTCAGCCAGGGCGGGAGCTGCTGACCCTGCTGACCTGCCACCCCTATGCCAGCGGCGGCAAACAGCGGTATCTGGTGATTTGCGAACGAGCATAGCAGGAGGGAGAATATGGATAAACTCATGGCGGGTGATTACGAGATCATCCATGCCTTTCACATTGGAGATAAAGAAATTGTCATCGGTGAGAATGTCAACGCCCACGGTGATGAACGGTATATGTGTGCCTACTGTGAAAAGAATGAAATCCTTGGTCTGTACAGCGATCTTTGGGTCAGCGAGGACTTCTGTGAAATCGCTAAGATATACGCAGACCGACTTTCGGAACAGGCAGAGAAAACCCGTGTGGCTCTGTTCACACCCAAGTTCCAGGGCATTGATACTACACCGATAACCAAAGCGGACTGCACTCCCATTTCCTCTGACGATAACCTGAACGAAAAAATCGTGGTCATCAAGCAGGAAGTGCTGCGGCAGGAGTACCGGAGATCCACCAATCAGATCAAGCTCTGTACCGGTGGTTTTGGAGCATCCCCCAATAGCCGTGGCTCTGCCTGTTTTTGTGTAGATCTCTATTCCGGCAAAACAAACCGTTTTGAGCGCAGGGACATTATGGGCACTCTGGAACCGGAGCAGCTTCCCAAATGGGCAGCACTGGGTCTTGACCAATATCGCAATGAACACCGCCAGAAATCTCACAAAAACCGAGAGGAGCGATGAATAATGAACCAAAGAGAATGCGCGGGCTATATCATCACCCAGAGCATCCGGGTGAAGGATGTGGAGTTCGTGCTGGGAGAGCATCCCAAGAAGGATATGTATGTCACCTGGCGGTGTAAGGACGGGGACAACTACTTCTGGGGGCATTACACCAACAAACGGTATGATGCCCTGAAAGACCTTTGCCAGAGAGCAGAGCGGGAGATCGATTATCTGGCCACCATTGGGGAGATCCCGCCGCTGACATCCCAAAAAGAAAAGGAGCGGGAACGATGATTTATGATGTACCTTTCTATTCCCCCTAGGGCGAGGTTCAGAACTACGATCAGCTCTGTCCCGGTGTGTACTGTGTCAGCACCGCCGGTCACGGCGGGGTCATGGTTCACGGAAGCATTGCGCGGGAAGTTCTGTCCCCGGCAGCAAGAAAACATTGTTTCCGTAATGGCGGCTATTACTGCTTTGAAGAAGATTGCGATGCCCCCGTTGCTATCCGGGAGCTGATGGACAAGGGCCTGTACACCGCCCCCGTCAATGACTATTTTAAGCCCGGAGAATACGAAGCGGTCATAAACAGCAGTTTGCAGACCTACCGCCCCGACTACTGGCAGGCCAGAGAAAAGACGATGAACAAGCAATCCGAAAAAAGCAAGGAGCAGGAACGATAATGGAAGCAGAAATGACGCTGCGCCCCATGTTTCCCACAGAACGAAATTACAGCTATGCCCAAAGTCAGCAGATTTCCATGCAGACGGGGCTGATCGGCTACCTTCGGGCAGATTTTGGCAGCAATGGAGGGGGCTTTTTCAGCACCTGGAACGATTTCCGGGAATCTCTGAAAAGCGAGGATTTCAAGCTGGAATTTGATGAGGTTATCAATGAACTGCGTAAGGACGGAAATCTTCTGCATGACCGCAACACTTTGGCCCGATGCTGTTACCGGACGCCGGACAGTTCCTTTCGCAATGATCGGAACGAATACGGCTTTCGTGCGGATACAGACCACTATTCCTATGTGATGCGGTTGAATCCCAACAAGGGCGAGTATAACCTCTACTGCTATTGCTATGTAAAGCAATGGCTGGATCGTCATATGCGACAGGCGGAAAAGGGCATCCGTTTCATCACCCCGGAATACAAAGAGCTGTTTCGGATTCCCGATGGTGACAGAATCCGCATGACCCTTCCCTCCGGGGAAACGCAGGAGCGGACCTGCCGCTACATCGATGAAACTCATTTGGAGTCGGGAAAAATCTCTATCATATCTGTGAATTTGCGGAGCGGATGCAGCATAATGGCGTGAAAACTATTCCTCTGCGTTCGTCCCTCCCAGAAAAGTGTTTCAGCCTTCTGGAATCCACAGGAGAAATGATCGTCATTACCAAGGGTGAGAAAGGTTACTCGCCCACTGACATCTACCCGCAGGATGCTTCTCCCAAAGAGGGTGTCGCAGCACTCAATGCCTCCAATGGCGTAACCAGAGCGCAGGAAGCGGCAATGGTTGCCGGATCTATGTTCGGCTGGGATACTCCCGCCGCAGATCCCAAAAACTACGACGAGCAGGGCGCGCCTGTCCGTCCGAAAGCCAGAGAGCGAGATGATTCCCGATGAATGCCCAGCGTCATATCATCTGGTCAAATCATGAATTGGATTATGAGGACTGGAAAGACGATCTGGAAAAAGAATATCCGGACTTATCTGATGATGAGCGCTATTCTCTGATGTATGAGATCAATGACGGTTATTTAGATGACGAGCGTGTGAATCTGGATATTCAGCTTGATACTCCCATTTTGATGATAGCGGATTTGGGCCGTTGGAATGGGCGTTTTCCGGGCTATGGAGAAATCAAAAGCGGCAATATCAAAGACTGTTTGGAATCCCAAATGGATTATCTGACATGGTATGTTGACCACTTGGGGGACCTCCGCTGTGATGCTGTCCATCATGATGGCACAAATCATTATCTGTACCGCTGCTACAAGCAGGGTATCCGGGAATCTCAAATTGACCTTCTGAAAGAGAAGATTCTGGCTGGAACTGCGACTCGAACAGATATAACCAGAGTAACACGCAGGCTAGGAGATGAAATTGCAAAAGTATATGGCTTCTCTATCCCCCGTGCCAAAACAGCCGTTAGTAAAGAACGATAGGAGGTGTGCCGATGGCATCAAAATATGAACGGATCACGGATTTGTATTTGCAGACGGTGGGTGAAGTGGCAACGCCGGAGGTCTGGCCCAAATTCCTTACCACCGCCTGCTACAATTTCCGACTTTCCTTTGATAAACAAATCCTTCTGTACGCCCAGCGCCCGGATGCCACCGCCGTTCTGCCCATCGAAGGGCGGCAGGGCTGGAACCAACGGTTCGGGCGGTGGGTCAATCGCGGCTCAAAGGGCATCGCCATTCTGGACAGCGACAGCAACGGACAGGCGCGAATCAAATATTATTTCGATATTGCCGACACCCACGAGGGACGGTATCCCCGGCCTGTGCCCATCTGGACGGTTCGCCCGGAGCTGGAGCAGGCCATCATTGAAACGCTGGAAAACAGCTTTGGTTCTCTGGATAATAAGGAAAATCTGGGGGACGCTCTGCTTTCGGCAGCTTCCAATGTCATGGAGGACAACTTTCAGGACTATCTGGCAGAGCTGGCCTATTATAAGGAAGGCAGCTTCTTGGAGCCGCTGGACGGGGAATCTCTGGAAGCCATCTTCAAGCCCTTGCTGCAAAACAACATCGGCTATATACTGCTGGTTCGCTGCGGCATCGATCCTGCCGAACACTTCAAGCCGGAGGATTTCAGCTATATCAGCGGTTTCAATACCTTGCAAACCATCAACGTACTGGGCACAGCTACCAGCGATATTTCTCAGATGTGCCTGTCCGAAATTGCCCGCACGGTGCTTTCCATCCAGCGGGAGAATCGCACATTTGCGGAACCCGTCGAAAAAGAGTATGCTGTAGCTGAAAACCAACCGGAAAGGAGCATGGACTATGACACAGATCACATACACGAGGCAGGGCGATTATCTTCTTCCCAACCTTCTCCCGCCCCAGGAGCCGCAGACACCCCTTGGGAAGTACGGGTCGATGCGCCGCAGATTCTTACAGCAGAGCCGGAAAGTGACCTACACGAACCTTCTGACCTCGGGGCAGCTCCACAGCCACTTGACGGAGATCGAGGAGACCGCCCGGAATCGGGTGGAGCGGATCGTCACGCAGATGGCGCAGGCCCAGGGCGTGACGGAGGAGATGAAAGATACGAACCCGATGCAGTGGGTGGGCCTGATGAACAACTTCCGCGCGGCGGCGGAGGAGCAGGTGCTGGCGGAGCTGATTTACGCATAGAATCGGAGCTTCCTCCATTTTTGGAGGAGCGGTTCATCACCTCCATTCTGGAAAACCGGGATGATGATTTGAAATCCCCGAAAAAAGAGATTCAGAATTTCTTCCGGGAGCATTATGGACAAAGCAAACGGGCCGAGTATCTGAAATCTGTCTACCCCGACAGATACACGGAACTGATCGTTGACGATACCCGAATTGGATATAAGGCCACGGACGACGGACTTCTTATGTGGGAGGGTGCCTACCTCTCCCGCACAAAGGAGTCCGTTTTTTCATGGGGGATTATCGCGGAGCTGACCGGCAATCTCATTGAACAGGGCGGCTACTTCCTGCACACCAAGCCTGATACCCCGCCGAGCTTAGATGACCAGCAGATTTCCTTCATGGACGGCGGCTATGTCGCGCCGGAACAGGACGGGGAGCAGCAGACCTTTTTCTCCCAGCCCCAGCTTCCCCAGCATGTAATTGACGAAGCCCTGTGCATCGGCTTCAATGACCAGAACAGCCGTCTGATTATCTGTGCCTATTTTATGAAGGACAAGCCGCTGGAGGATAACGCGGCGTTCCTGCAAAAAAGCTATGGCACCAACGGCGCGGGGCTGTTCATCAACGGCAGGGAGTATGCCATTTGGTATGATTCCAATGGCATCCGGGTCTCCACCGGGCGCAGCGTTCAGAATCGCCATGCCACCCTCATTTCCTGGACGCAGGCAGCGAAGCGCATCCGGGAGCTGCTGGATTTGGGGCGGTATATGCCCCAGAGTGAGATTGATCAGGTGCAGGACTTTGAGCGCATGGAGCTTGCCAAGGCGTTGATTTCCTGCCGGCGGGAATTTACAAAGGAAGCGCGGGAAGCCGAATATCTGCCTTTGACCTCTTTGGCCTATTCCACAAAAGACGGTTTCCCAGAAATTGAAGCGCAGATGCAGCGGCTTTTGGAAGATGCTGATACACTCAGCCAGGTGGTGGATGAATGGACACTGTTCGCCGCTGCCCATAAGAGCAATCCTGCCTTGCTGCAAAGTCGCTGGTATAGTCCTCAGAGCCTGCTTCAGCGGCTGGAGGACTTACAGCGGGAACCAGTCATCTTTACTGCCGCCGATGGTTTCGACCCACAGCAGCAGCTTTATATTTCGGATGATGAATTGGACAAGGTGGTTCGCGCAGGCCCGGTGGAATACCGTCTGGATGTGTACGCTTTTTTCGCCACCCACAAAGATGCCAAGGAACGGGAGCGGTTTCTGTCTCATTACCACGGAGAATACAGCGGTGCTTCCGGCGGTAACGATGACCTCTCTTACACCTATAAACGGCTGTACTTCGCCCATGGCATTATCACCCATCCATACGCAACGGTAGAACTGTCATGGAGTAAGGTACTGAAACGTATTGAAAACCTGCTTCGATCCGGCAAATTCCTCTCCGATGCAGACCGGGAAGCAATGGCGGATTATGAGATCAGGAAGCTGGCAAGAACGGTTTACAACTTCTTTAACAACGCGCCAGACATTTTTCCCATTCCCTATTCCGGGGATAGAACCTTTGATTACTGGGAAAACGTGGATTCCATCCAAAAGCAGCTAAATGACCCCAAACAGGTGGAAGAAATCTATCAGACCATGATGCTGCCGCTTTGGGAGTGGACACGCGAGGATGACCGAAACCGTCCCTTGCGTGAAAAAGGCATTACGGCAATGCGGGCATACCGGGAGGGCACCTATTCAGTTTTTGGAAGAAATCAAAGCATCCGCTCGTTGCCTGCACTTGACGGCGGAGAACCGCAACCACCAGTTCCCGAAATCCCTGTTGCTGAGCGGACACCGCTGGAAGATGCCAAGTATCTGATCGATTCCTATTGTCAGGAGGTATTCGGGCAGGACGCGGACTACTCCGACCTTTCCCATGTAGACCTTGCGTATGGCTCTACCTCGGATAGCCTGCACACCGTTGAAATTTTTGCCGACCTGGCTGCTTTTCGGCTGGTGTATCAGGTGGACAAAGAAACTGTCCATGAGATTTCCTGCGGTAGCCTGCTGGAACTGAATGAATACCTCGCCAATTTGGACTTTGATACCATGATCGCCCATGCGGAGGAGCGGTATCAGGCAGGGCGGGAAGATTCCTTTGATGATATTGACCCAGAGCAGGTTCGGGAGAATTTGGCCCAAAACGGTATCGTCAACGGCGAAGTGGTAGACCCGGAAGTTCTGGGAAATGTCCCCTTCATTCGTCAAGTCATGGCAGATGCAGAGGAAACACAGGAACAGCCGATTCCGCCCCAGCCGAAACCCAGACGGGAGCAGATTACTTTTGAGCCGCTGCACCCGGAGATTCCCAAGGCACAGCGCACTAATTTCCGCATCACTGACCCGGAGCTGGGCTATGGCACCGCCAGCGAAAAATATGCCGCCAATGTCGCCGCCATCCGAATGCTGAAACGCATTGAGGACGAGGAACGGCTGGCAAACCCGGTGGAGCAGGAAATCCTGTCCCGGTATGTGGGCTGGGGCGGACTTGCGGACTGCTTTGACGAAAAGCACAGCAAATATCAGGAGCTGAAAGCCTTACTTTCCGAAGAAGAATACGCCGCCGCCAGAGCCAGCTCCCTGACTGCGTTCTACACCTCCCCGGTTATCATCCAAGCTATGTATCAGGCGTTGGAGCAGATGGGCTTCCGGGAGGGCAATATCTTGGAGCCGTCCTGTGGCGTGGGCAACTTCATCGGCATGATCCCGGAAAGCATGGCAGGCAGTCATGCCTACGGTGTGGAATTGGATTCTATCTCCGGGCGCATTGCCCAGCAGCTTTATCAGAACAGCTCCATCGCCGTCACCGGCTTTGAAAAGGTGCAGATGCCGGACAGCTTTTTTGATGTTGCCATGGGCAATGTTCCATTTGGTGACTTCAAGGTGCTGGACAAACGATATGACAAGCACCATTGGCTGATCCACGATTACTTTTTCGGCAAGACACTGGATAAGGTCAGACCAGGCGGCATTGTGTCGTTCATCACCTCCAAGGGTACGATGGACAAAGAGAACTCCGACGTAAGGAAATACCTTGCACAGCGGGCTGACCTGATCGGTGCCATCCGTCTGCCCAATACCGCTTTTAAGCGCAATGCCGGAACGGAAGTCACCAGCGATATTCTGTTCCTGCAAAAGCGGGACCGGATGACGGACATCGAGCCTGACTGGGTACATCTGGATATCGACCCCAACGGCATCCGCATGAACAGCTACTTCGTCCAGCACCCGGAAATGATTCTGGGCAAGATGGTCATGGAATCCACCCGGTTCGGTATGGACAGCGTTTGCCGTGGGGATGAAAATGCCGACATGTCCGAGCTTCTGCAGAGCGCCATCCAGAATCTTCATGCAGAAATCACCGAGTACCAGCATGAGGAATTGGAGAAAGAAGATAACTCTATCCCGGCAGACCCCAATGTGCGCAATTTCAGTTTTTGCCTCGTGGACGGAAAGGTGTACTTCCGGGAAAACAGCCGCATGAACCCCGTGGAGGTCTCTGTTACGGCGGAGAACCGCATCCGGGGCATGATTGCCCTCCGGGATTGTGTACGCAGACTCATTGACTACCAAACTGAGGGCTATCCCGATGAGGATATTCAGAAGGAGCAGGCGCAGCTCAATACCCTCTACGACGAGTACACGAAGAAATACGGCCTGCTGTCCAGCCGTGGCAACAGCCTTGCCTTTGGGGAGGATTCCAGCTATTTCCTGCTGTGTTCTCTGGAGGTACTGGACGAGGAGGGCAATTTCAAACGCAAGGCGGATATGTTCACCAAGCGCACCATCCGTCCCCATGTGGCTGTCACCTCTGTGGACACTGCCAGCGAAGCCCTCGCCGTGTCCATTGCGGAAAAAGCCCGGGTGGATATGCCCTTCATGGCGGAGCTGTCCGGGAAAACCGAGCAGGAACTGGAAACGGAGCTTGCCGGGGTGATCTTTCGGAATGTGAACTGCGCCGAGCGAAAAGCGGAAATCCCAGTTGCGTTCGTGGATTTAGAGCGGTATAATTTTGTCACCGCTGACGAATACCTGTCCGGCAATGTGCGCCGGAAGCTGCGAATGGTGAAGGCTCTGTGCGAGGTACTGCCTGAAGAAAAGGCAGCTTTGCTTCAGAAAAATATAACCGCTCTGGAAGCTGTCCAGCCGGTAGATTTGACTGCCGGGGAGATTGGTGTCCGCATTGGCGTCAACTGGGTACCCAGGGAGATTTACGAGCAGTTTTTGTATGAGGTCATCGGCACCAGCGCCTACGCACGGGACAAAATCCATGTGCTGTATTCGCCCCATTCCGGCGAATGGAATGTGACCAACAAATCCTTTGACGGCAGCAACATCAAGGCGGTCACCACCTACGGCACCAAGCGCATCAATGCCTACCACATCTTTGAGCAGACCCTGAATCAGAAGGATGTCCGCATTTATGACACCAAGCCCGATGCCAACGGCAACGAAGTCCGGGTGCTGAACAAGAAGGAGACTGCCATTGCCCAGGATCGGCAGGAGCTGATCAAGGCAAAATTCGCGGAATGGGTTTGGAAGGATATTGATCGCCGGGAGCGGCTGTGCGGTATCTACAACGAAACCTTCAATGCCGTCCGTCCCCGGGAGTATGACGGTCAGCACATCCGCTTTTCCGGCATGAACCCGGAAATCACCCTCCGAAAGCACCAGATCAACGCCATCGCCCACATTATGTACGGCGGAAATACATTGCTTGCCCACGAAGTAGGGGCAGGCAAGACCTTCGAGATTGTTGCGGCGGCAATGGAAAGCAAGCGGCTGGGGCTGTGTACCAAGTCCCTGATCGTGGTGCCCAACCACATCACAGAGCAGTGGGCGGCAGAGTGGCTCCAGCTTTACCCCTCTGCCAACATTCTGGTTGCTACCAAAAAGGACTTTGAAACCAAGAACCGAAAGAAGTTCTGTGCCCGGATTGCCACCGGTGACTATGATGCCATTATCATTGGTCACAGCCAGTTTGAAAAGATTCCCATGTCCAAAGAGCGGCAGGAGATCATTCTGCGGCGGCAGATCGACAGCATCCTGGACGGCATCCGGGAAGCCAAGCGGAACCATGCGGAGAATTATTCCATTAAGCAGATGGAGCGCACCCGAAAATCTTTGGAAAACCGGCTGGCGAAGCTCAACGACCAGAGCCGCAAGGATGATGTGGTGACCTTTGAGCAGTTGGGCGTTGACCGCATTTTCGTGGACGAGAGCCATTATTTTAAGAACCTCTTTTTAGCAACAAAAATGCGGAATGTAGGTGGTATCGCCCAGACAGAAGCACAGAAGTCCTCGGATTTGTTTATGAAGTGTCAGTACCTGGACGAAATCACAGGTAACCGTGGTGTCATCTTCGCCACCGGCACTCCCATCTCGAACAGTATGGTCGAGCTTTACACCATCCAGCGGTATTTGCAGTACAGCACCCTGGAAGAAATGGGACTTCTGAACTTCGATGACTGGGCGGCAAACTACGGAGAAACCGTCACTGCCATTGAGCTGTCCCCGGAAGGCAGCGGCTACCGCAGCAAGACCCGGTTTGCCAAGTTCTACAACCTGCCGGAGCTGATGTCCACCTTCAAGATGGTTGCTGATATTCAGACAGCGGATATGCTGAAACTGCCGGTTCCGAAAGCCAACTTCCACACGGAGGTCATCAAGCCTTCGCCTATGCAGGAGGACATGATAAAGTCCCTGGCTGACCGGGCGGAGGAAATCCGGGCAGGCAGGGTTAATCCCAGCGTCGATAATATGCTTCGTATCACCAACGACGGCAGAAAGTTGGCGCTGGATATGCGGCTGATCAATCCGCTGGCCCCGGATAGTGATACCATCAAAACTTCCATCTGCGCCCGGAATGTCTTCTCAATTTGGGAGCGGACGCAGGAGCAGCGCAGCACACAGCTTGTGTTCTGCGACCTGTCCACGCCCAGAGGGGACGGCTCTTTCAATTTCTATGACGATCTGAAAGCAAAACTTGTGGCAAAAGGCATCCCACCGGAGGAAATTGCCTACATCCACGAAGCCAACACGGAGGTGAGGAAAAAGGAACTGTTTTCCAAGGTCCGCTCCGGGCAGGTGCGTGTGCTGATTGGCAGCACCGCCAAGATGGGCGCAGGCACGAATTGTCAGGATAAACTGATTGCCTTGCATGACGCAGACTGTCCGTGGCGTCCTTCTGACCTCGCCCAGCGATTGGGCAGAATCGTCCGGCAGGGTAACCAGAATCCAGAGGTGGAGATATTCCGTTACGTCACGGAAAATACTTTTGATGCCTACCTCTACCAGCTTGTGGAGAATAAGCAGAAATTTATTGCCCAGATCATGACCAGCAAAGCCCCGGCCCGTATCGCAGACGATGTAGACGAAACCGCTCTGAGCTACTCTGAAATCAAGGCCCTTGCCACCGGCAACCCTCTGATCATCGAGAAATGCAATCTGGATGTGGAGGTTTCCAAGCTGAATATGCTGAAAGCAAACCACCTGAATCAGCGGTTCGCTCTGGAAAATCTGGTGCTGCGGAAGTACCCGGCTGATATCGCCAAACTCACCGAGGCCATTGCAGGCTATGAAAAGGATGTGGCGACGGCGCAGGCCCATTCCAAACCGGCAGAGGGGTTCGCCGGCATGGAAGTCATGGGGACACACTATTCCGAAAAGGAAGCGGCAGGCAAGGCGGTTATCCGCGCCTGCACCGAACTGCAAAGCGCCGACCCCATCCCGCTGGGGCAGTACCGTGGCTTTTCTATGTCTCTCCAGTACGATGCCGCGCACACGGACTACAAGCTGACTATGAAGGGAGCCATGTCCCACACCATCAGCCTGGGCGCGGATGTGTTCGGCAACATCACCCGTATGGACAATTTGGTGGACGGTCTGGCGAAGGAACTGGCAGAATATCGGGCGGCATTGCAGGACACCCGCACCCAGCTTGCCAATGCTAAGGCCGAGATGGAAACGCCCTTCGCCAAGGAAGCGGAACTGGCGGAAAAATCCGCTCGTCTGAAGGAATTGAATATCCTGCTGAATATGGATCAGAAGGATAAGACCCTGCTGGATGATGCGCCAGAAGAAGATTCTCAGGACAAGGGAAAATCCCGGAGCGTGGAACGCTGAAAATCTATTGTCACGATATTTTCTATTCCAGCACAAACGTTTCGATATATTTTAGTAAAGGAGCGTTTGTGTTTACATATTATTATCGCACAAATAGCCAAAATTAATATACCAAATTTGGTGTTGTTATGATAGAATCTAAATATATAGAAAAAATGTCAGGAGATGGGTATATCCGTGAATCTTCAATTGATCAATACTTTGTATAAACAAATTATTTCTTCATCGCCAGGAGCAGAGCGAATAAAAATAGATCTTCACGTTCATACTCCTGCATCTCACGACTTTGTGTATAAGCCACTGTCAAAAGAAGAAGCATATCTTAATCTCTTAAATGAGGCTATTGAGAAAGATATCCGTATAATTGCAATCACAGACCACAACACATTTGAGGGAGTAAAAACTGTTCGTAAAATCCTACAGAAAGCTGAGCTTGCTCAAAAATATAACAGACTTCTGATTTTGTGTGGAATTGAAATAACCTGTTTTTCTAAGCATTTACTTGCCATTTTTCCTGACTCCTTCCGTGAAAAGCAGCAGGATGATTTCCTCGATGAAATTGGTATTGATCTAGGCGACAGAGGTTCTGAAGATGCTTTGGCTGATAATTTGGGACCTGCACTTTTAATCCAGAAGATTGAAAAAGTTGGAGGCTTTGCGATTTTGGCACATGCCGACAACAACAAAGGTTTCTTGCATGAGTTTTGTGAAGGGACAACTCATGATTGTGATTTGAAATTTACCGGCAAGTCATTAGCAAAAATAATTAAAAGCACAGGCCTGTTGGGAATTCAGTGCAATAGTGATGCAAACAAAGAGAAATTGAAATTCAAGCTATGCAATAAAGACTATACCCGAGAAGGAAGCCCACTGGCATATATAAAATGTTCTGATTGTCATGGTATTTGTATCAATGGAGAATATAAGAGCAAAAGCGGAAGAACAGTCGGTAGTGTTTTTACTGAAGTAAAAATGTCAGAAATATCATTTGAATCTTTAAAGATGGCACTGCAAGATTCTGAAATGCGGGTATGCGATGGAATGCAAAACCCTGATTATGCTTTCGTTGAGGGTGTTGCCGTACAAAGCGGGATATTTGATGATCAAGGGAACTACGCTGTATTCCGCTTTAGTAACGAATTGAACTGTATTATTGGTTCTAGAGGCACTGGAAAAACTACGCTCTTGGAAATAATACAGAGCATTATTATGCCAAATGCGCTAAAAGGAAATTCCATCACAAATGCGTATAGTAAGTATGAAGCTGCAGTCGTTTTCCTAAGGATAAATGATGCGGTATATGCAGTTTCTGCTGAGCCGAAGAAGCAACGAGACAGCTATACAAATAGAATTAGCTATGATCCAAACCTGAAAACATATGTTATGGCTGCAAACGATAAAAAGTTTGGCGTTCTACCTAGAGGAGAGAGTGTTCAGTGCCTAGAGTCTTTTCTCACTGCAGGATATCAGCAAAGACAGTTGTACGACTACAGTAGAAATCCGGATATGATTCTAGAAATTGTCGATGATTTTATTAGCTGGAAGAGGCATGAGGAGTATGTAAAAACTACAAAATCAGTTGAACACCTATCCAAACGGCTTGCGGAATTGCTATCGAGAATCAAGAAACAGAGAAGTAATGCAGGTGATGGGTTCCTCGAGTTTGCTGATTCGAATGGAGATACAAGCGAGATTATTCGTCTTATTAACAATATCAACATACAAAAAAAGATTCTATCAAGGCTGCATGTCGATATGGTTCAAGAATTAAATTCTGTATTGACTGGTAAAGTGCGCTTGACGATAAAACCGAAGCTGAGTGAGAAGAATTGGAAGTCAGATATTGAATGCATTGCTTATGCTTTTTCGAGAAAAGGTGGAAAGGATTACGCATATACTGTCAAAATAAAAAAATGCTTAGAAAAAGCGTATGGATGTAGTTGCTATGCGGGTTGTTTTGATTTCTATTCGTTGCTTCTAAAAAAGAGTTATGATGAAATCCGAACTCTCTACAAAATGCCCAACAATGTAAGTGAGAAGGATTTTTCAATGATTCGCCAATATGTGGATGAAGACCAAATTTCAATTTTTATTGATGATGGACTGAAACTGGAATACAACATCAATGCAGGAACAGAACATGATGACTTTTTTAGGGATAACAGCCAAATATCTATGGGACAAAATGCTGTTGCGTTGTTGCTACTCATTCTTAATGCTGCGTATAATATGGATGATACAAGACCCTTACTGATGGATCAACCCGAAGACGATCTTGATAATAGCTATATTTTTTCTACTCTTGTTAAGGAATTCAGAAAATCAAAACAAAAACGCCAAGTCATCATTTCAACGCACAATCCTAATATTCCTGTTGCTGCGGATGCAGAGAACATTTTAGTCTTGCGCTATAATGGACGTCATGGCTATTTATCTGACAATGGAGCAATTGACTCAGAAAAAATAGCAGGTGCGGTTCTCGAAATAATGGAGGGCGGACGTGAAGCAATAAAGCGTAGAATAGGAAAATACAATACCCGATACGCAGATAAAATATAAGTTGTTCGTTTCTAAACCGAATTATTCCAATTCATACATAGCCGATTGGTTCCATTTAGAGCCAATCGGCTAATTCTACGTCAAGGAGTTGATACCATGACTCAAGCAGTGCTGAACACCCAGCTTTACCAGAAGATGTTTGCCGAGCAGGAGCGGTTCAAAGAAGAACTCATGCAGCTGCCGCCGGGAGAGATTTTGCAGAAAGCATACGAATATGTCTGCCGGGAGGATATTCTGTTATCACTGGAATACAATGACCTATCACCCAAGCAGGCAAAGGCCCTTCTGAAATCTCCCACGCCGCTGGCGGATGTGTTCAGAAAGTGGGATAGCTGGGAAGGCAACCATCACATGGAAAATATCTGGAACGCCGTAGAAGCCCGTGCCAATGAAGTGGTACGGGCTGATTTTATTGCCCGGAAGGATTCGAGGTGATTTTCCATGCCATTCATTCCACCGGAAACCATCGAAAAGGCGCGGCAGGTGGACTTGCTGACCTACCTGAGAGCTTGCGAACCCGACGAGCTGGTACACATCAGCGGCGACCACTACTGCATCCGCGAGCATGATTCCCTGAAAATTTCCAACGGAAAATGGTACTGGTTCTCCCGTGGCTTCGGCGGCTACAATGCGCTGGACTATCTCATTAAGGTTAAAGATGTTCCCTTCATGGAAGCCGTGGAGCGGATCACCGGGCGAGTAGCATACCACCCCCGACAGTCCCAGCCCAAGCCGGAGAAGCCCAAGGTTCTGCTGCTTCCCCAAGCCAGTCCCAGCACTAGCCGTGTCCACGCCTATCTCCGCAGCCGAGGCATTGATGATGAACTCATTGATTTCTGCATTCAGACGGGACGGCTGTATGAAAGCACCCCACACCACAATGCCGTATTTGTCGGGCTGGATAAGTACAACAAGCCCCGGTACGCAAACCTGAGAGGGGTGGGTACGGACTTTGTAGGCGATGCCAGCGGCAGCGATAAGCGGTTCTCTTTCAGTATACCGGCACCAGACAGCGATACCATCCACCTCTTTGAAAGCGCCATCGATCTATTGTCCTATGCCACCCTCGTGAAAATGAACGGTGGAAATTGGAACCGGGAGCATCTGGTTTCGCTGGCCGGGGTCTACAAGCCCAAAGAGGAATTGCAGGAAAGCTCCATGCCGCTGGCGCTGAAACGGTATCTGTCGGAGCATCCCGGCATCCGCAAGATCACCCTCCGACTGGACAACGATGCCGCCGGCGGCAGAGCGGCAAAGGCGTTGATTTCCATGCTGTCCGGCAGATACGAGGTGTCCGTCCAGCCGCCGCTCTGCGGCAAGGATTACAATGACTTTCTGTGTATGCGGCTGGGGCTTCCCACTACCCATCGAAAAGGAAAGACGGCGGAGCGCTGACCATTTATTTTCAGCTAGTTTCGCCGTTCGGCCCGGAGGGAGAACGAATCTGCATGATACCAGCAAGCATCGTCTTTGGTCACCCAAAGACAGCTTGACAGGGATAATCCCTGTAACCCTTAGCTAAAGAAAGGACTTTTCTATGAGCAAAAATGAAGTCAGAAAGAGAAATAATCGTGTGCAAGTCCGACTGGATAACAAGGAACACCAAGCGTTTCTGAAAGCTGTTCGCCGTTCCCGACTGTCCCAAGAAGTATATCTTCGCCATCTCATCAACGGCGTTGTTCCGCAGGATGCGCCGCCCCCGGATTACTACGCCATGATGCAGCAGCTCTACCGCATCGGCAATAATCTGAACCAGATCGCCCAGAAAGCCCATACCCTGAATGTCATTGATGTCCAGCGGTATGATGCCGCTGTATCCCAATTTGAATCGGCTGTCAAGGAAATCACAGAAGCGGTTCTGCAGCCCCGGCCCATGGCACAGTGATGCATGGCAGTGACTTCCATCTGGCGGGTCAACGGCTGGCTGGGCAAGGTTGTGGTCTATGTTGAGAATCCAGACAAGACTACGAACCCGGCTTTCTATGAAAATGGGGATATGTCGGAGCAGGGCTGTCAGGGACTGGATGATGTCATCGCCTATGCCGTGAACAGCAGGAAAACGGAACAGCACAAGGAGGAATCTGATGTTTTGGAACGCTTTGTGTCCGGGGTAAATTGCTACCCGGCTACTGCCCGTTCCGAGATGATGTCGGTAAAGAAACGCTTTGGCAAGGAGGATGGAACCATAGCCTATCACGGGTATCAGTCCTTCGCTCCCGGCGAAGCAACCCCGGAAATTGCCCACAAGATTGGCATGGAGCTTGCACAGCGGCTATGGGGCGATAAGTATCAGGTGGTGGTTGCCACCCATCTGGACAAAGCAAACCATCTGCATAATCATTTTGTGATGAACACAGTCTCTTTCGTGGATGGGAAAAAGTATTTCCGTTCCGCCAAAGACTACCATGACCTGCAAGCTACATCGGATGCCCTTTGCCGGGAATTTGGCCTTTCTGTCATTGAACATCCCCAGCCCGGAAAGGGTAAGCACTATGGCGAATGGCGGGCTGAGCAGGAGCAGCGTCCTACATGGCGGGGTATCGTTCGTTCCGATATTGATGAGGTTATCCGCCAGTCCATGACGGAACGCCAGTTTTTTGACAACCTCCACCGCAAAGGCTACGAGGTCAAGGTAGGCAAAGATATTTCCGTCCGCCCACCGGGGAAAGAGCGGTTTGTCCGCCTTGCCCGGAACTTTGGCGAGGATTACACCATGGAGGGCATCTGCAGGCGGATTCTGGAGCAGACCAGAGCCGCAAGGCCCCTGCCGGAACCTGCCCCAAAACCCAAACATTACCGCGTGTCCGGAAACTGGCAGTCCCGCAAAAAGGTGACAGGGTTCCGGGCATTGTATTTTCACCACTGCTATCTGCTTGGGGTGTTCCCACGGCAGAAAACGCAGAATCGTAAACGGCTCCACTTCCTCCTCCGGGAGGATCTTATCAAGCTGGATGCCATCACACAGGAAGCAAGGCTGCTGGCGGTTCATCGGATCGATACCGCCGAGCAGCTTTCTTCATACAACAGCGAATTGGAAAGCAGGATCGAGGCGGTAACTTCCCAGCGGAGACAGCTTTACCGAAAACTGCGGACTGTGGCAGTAAAGTCGGATGAAGTGGCATCTGCCGAAGCCAATCATACCATTGCCGCGCTTTCCAAGGAACTGAGCCAGTTGCGCCGGGAGGTGAAATTATGTAGCGATATTGCCGTCCGTTCCGGTATCCTGCCGGAACGCATTCAGAAAGTCCGTGAGGACGAAAATTACCAGCGAAAGGAGAAAACCGAACATGACCAATTCAGGCGATGCGGCAGAGCAAATCGTTAGAATGAGTTTGGAGGGCACGGAGGTTGCCCTGAAGCTCTCCGGCTCTGCGGCAAAGAACATCGCGGCGGCGCTGTACACCATTGCGAAAAACGCCGACAGAAACAAAACCAAGGGGCACCAGCGGCTCAGCGCCATGCTGAAAAGCGGCAAAGAGCTGAAGGTGTTCACCATCAGTGAGGAACATCTGAAATGCTTCGCCCAGGAGGCAAAGCGGTACGGCGTAGTCTACTGCGCCCTCCGGGGAAAGGAACCCTCCGCCGACGGCATGGTGGATGTTATGGTTCGGGCCGAGGACGCTTCCAAGATCAACCGCATTGTGGAGCGTTTCAAGCTGGCCACCGTGGACACCGTTTCCATCAAGCAGGATATTGAAAAGACCCGTCAGGATAAGGAATCTGCCCCCGCCGCTCCCGAACAGGCAGCTCCCCAGAAGGACGCGGAGGATCTTCTGTTGGATGAGATGCTGGGCGCACCCATTCAGAAGGAACCCCAGTCCCCGGAAAACCCTACGGCGGCAAAGACGGAAAAAAGCCCTCCGTCCGAGCCTACCTCCGCACAGCCCAGGAAAACCGCCGAGGGTACTGCTAAGGAATCCCATCCCTCCGTCCGGGAGGAGCTGCGGGAGATCAAGGCAGCAAGGCAGGAAAAGGCTGAGGTTTCCAAAAGGCAGGAGATCCAGAATCCTGTAAAACAGACTGTGCCCGAAATCCAGCCCCATATCGATCCGGGCAGGAAAAAGCCCAAAGTGAAAGCGAGGTAAGCCATGAGCAATTTTGACGATATTTTTGCCGGGAAATCCGGCAGCGAGGACAGGCCCTTCGACAAAGAAGCGTGGGCGGCAAAAAAGCAGGAGGAGCGTAAAGAACTCTACGCCCTTGCCGATTCCACTGCTGAAACCATCAGCAAGGACGGCGACAAGTTCCGCCAGTTTCTGGATGTGCAGTCCCGGTTTGACCGTTACAGTCCCACCAACTCCCTGCTGATTCTGGCCCAGATGCCGGAAGCCACCCAACTCAGGGACTTCGACGGCTGGAAGAAGGCCGGGATATCTGTCCAGCGTAAGCCCGTCAGCGTGAAGATTCTGGAACCGGGCAAGGAGTACACCCGTGAGGACGGCACCCGCGGCACTTCCTTTGAGGTCAAGCGGGTGTACGATGTGTCCCAGACCAGAGGGCGGCTGCGCTCTGTTCCCACCGTGAAGCCGGATGACCGGGCGCTTCTGAAAGCCCTGATCCACCGTTCTCCCGTCCCCATCCAGACAGTGGAGAGCCTGCCCAACAACATGGGTGCCCTGTATGACCACGACCAGCAGGTGATTTTCGTCTGCCGGGGCATGGAAGCCGGTGATATTTTCCGCAGCGTTTCCAAGGAGCTGGCCCATGCGGAACTGGCGGGGACACGTCAGGAATACAGCCGCAGTGATGCCGCCTTTGCCGCGTACAGCGTTTCCTATCTTCTCTGTAAGAAATACGGCGTGGATGTGGCAGATTACAATTTCAGCCGCCTGCCCGCCGCGTTCCGGGAAAGCAGTCCCCAGCAGGTGCGGGAAACCCTCGGCGAAATTCGGGACACCGCCAATCAGATCTCCGGCAGAATGTACCGGGCGCTGGAGCAGCACCGTACTCCAAAATCCAGAGAACAGGAGCGGTGATCTATGGCAAAGGAAGAAAAGCGCATCCTGGAGCTGGACAAGTATGAGCATGGGGTGGTCATCAACGCTCTGAACGATATGCGTAATGACCTGATCGGGGAGGAGCGGCCCACGGACATTGTGGACGAGGTGCTGCTGAAAGCCATCGACGCACCCACCCGGAAGGTCAGGGGTAAAGCCCGTGAAGAACGATGAACGGCGCACCATAAAGATCCTCTGTGTTCTGGGGATCATCCCGGTGGTGTGGCTGGCCCTGCTGATGGCTCCCTTTGTGTCCGGCGGGCTTATGGAAATTGTGGCGCAGTTCCCAGCAGCGATGGAACATCCCTTCCAAATCGAGTTCTGTGAGGACAGCAAAAACACTGTCCTTATTTTTCTGCTCATTTACGCCCTGTCCATTGGCATGGTCCTGTCCTCCCGCCGCAACTACCGCCGTGGGGAGGAACACGGCTCTGCCAAGTGGGGCAGCGCTGCCGCCGTCAACAGGAAGTATCAGGCAAAAGACCCGGAAGCCAACAAGGTATTCACCAAGCACGTCCGCATGGGTCTGGACGGCAGAAAGCACCGCCGTAATCTGAACACCGTGGTAGTCGGCGGCAGCGGTTCCGGCAAGAGCCGGTTCTACGCCCTCATCAATCTGCTGCAAGCCTGTTCTTCCTATTTCGTCCTGGACTGCAAGGGGGAGCTTCTTCGTATGACGGGAACCTTCCTCAAAATGCGGGGCTATGAAATCAAGGTACTGGATTTGCTCAGTATGGAAAAAAGCCACTGCTTCAATCCCTTTGCCTATCTGCAAACGGATAATGATGTACAGAAGCTGGTCACCAGCCTGTTCAAAGCCACCACCCCCAAGGGAAGCCAGTCCAACGACCCCTTCTGGGACACGGCGGCATCCATGCTGCTGTCAGCGATTATTTTCTATCTTCTGTATGAAGCCCCGGAGGAGGAGCAGAACTTCCCCATGGTCATGGAAATGCTGCGGGCCGGGGAGGTACGGGAGGACGATGACACTTACCAGTCGCCGCTGGACGAGCTGTTTGAGCGGCTGGAAATGCGGAACCCAGACCATATCGCCGTAAAGTATTACAAGGACTATCATTCCGGCTCTGCCAAGACCCTGAAATCCATTCAGATCACTTTGGCGGCGCGGCTGGAAAAGTTCAACCTTGCCAGTGTCGCGGCGCTGACTGCCACAGATGAGCTGGAACTGGCATCTCTGGGCGAGAAGAAGGTTGCCCTGTTTGCCCTGATCCCCGACCACGATGTGAGCTTTAATTTCCTCGTGAGCATGGTGTATAGCTGCACCTTTGAGCAGCTTTTCCGACTGGCGGATGATAAGTACAAGGGGGCACTGCCGGTTCCTGCCCACTTCCTGATGGACGAGTTCGCCAATGTGAGCCTGCCGGATGACTTTGACAAGCTGCTGGCCACCATGCGTTCCCGGAATGTGTTCGTATCCATCATCATCCAGAACATTGCCCAGCTTAAAAACCTGTTTGAAAAGCAATGGGAATCCATTCTGGGCAACTGTGATGAATTTCTGTACCTCGGCGGCAATGAAACCGGCACCCACAAAATGATCGCGGAATCCTATCTCGGCAAACAGACAATCGATATGAACACCTACGGAAAAAGCTCCGGGCGCAGCGGCAACTACTCTACCAACTGGCAGATCACCGGGCGGGAGCTGCTGGACGCGGCGGAAGTGCGGATGCTGGACAACCGCTACGCACTGCTGTTCATTCGAGGTGAAATGCCAATCATGGATGAAAAATACGACCTGCTGAACCATCCCAATGTGAGGTTCACCCCGGAGAAGGGAGGTGCGCCCTATGTCCACGGCGGCACAGAGCTGTCCGTGGGAAGTCTGACCCTTACTGCTGTTACCGGCAAAAAGAAGAATTATGTCAACCTATCTGAAACTGAATTTGAGCTTCTTTCTGATGAAGAAATCGAAGCGGAATTACAAAATGGAGGAAAAACAAATGAAGAACATCATTAAGAACATCGTAAACGCCAAGAAGGAAAAGACCCCCCAGAAGCTGCCCATGTCCCCCAAGGTCAGCAGAGGCTTCCGCCGCTACTGTGTCACGGTGCTGGCACTGGCGCTGTGTTCCAGTCTGGTTCTGCCTGCCTCTGCAACTGCCGGCGACCCTCTGACGGTGGTAAACAACCTGTCCGATTTCATCTTCGGCATGATCCGGGCCGTAGGCATGATCCTGCTGGGCTGGGGCATTGTGCAGGTGGGGTTGTCTTTTCAATCCCATGATCCCTCCCAGCGTTCCAACGGCTTCCTGACTCTGGCAGGCGGTGTCATCATCACCTTTGCAAAGGAGATCCTGACTTTGATTACCGGTTAAAGGATGATATCATGTGAAAAATAACAGGAATTTTGTGAGATTTAGCAGAACGCTGAACGGAATTTTGTGAAATTAAAGCTTGCGCAGGGCGGAATTTTGTGATACAGTATTGCTGATACTACTGCGCGAGGTGAGGCCGATGGAAAGACTCAGGCGAAAAATTGATACGGTTCTTGTGAACTGGAAAAACACTCCGAACCATATGCCTTTGATTATCAAGGGTGCCAGACAGATTGGCAAAACAGAAGCTGTCCGGCATTTTGCGTTCGGCCATTACAAGTCCGTTGTGGAAATCAACTTTGTACTGCAAAAACAGTACCGGGATATTTTTGACGATGGATTTGAGGTGGGTACCATCCTTAAAAATATTTCCCTGCGGAATCCCGACTTTGAATTTCTCCCCGGTGAAACGCTGATCTTTTTTGACGAGCTGCAGGACTGCATCAACTGCGCCACCAGTCTGAAGTCCTTCCGTCTGGATGGCCGTTATGATGTAATTTGTTCCGGTTCCCTTATGGGCATCAACTATAATGAGATCGAGTCCAACAGCGTCGGCTCCAAGGAAGATATGGAAATGTACTCTCTGGATTTTGAGGAATTTCTGTGGGCCAAGGGCTACAAGGAATCCCAGATCGAATCCCTGTACCAGAGTATGCTTTCTCTGACACCGCTGACCAAAACGGAATATGACGTGATGCTGGAGAACTTCCGGGAATACATGGTGCTGGGTGGTATGCCTGCTATCGTATTTGCCTTTATTCAGCAGGAGCATTACAGTGGAACTCTGAAAATGCAGGAGCAGATCCTTCTGGACTATGAGGAGGATATCACCAAATATGCTTCCGGTCTGGACAAGGGAAAAATTCTGAGTGTATATCGCAAGATTCCGGCCTTTTTGGGGAAGGATAACAAAAAGTTCCAGATTTCCAAGATTGCCCGCAACGCTAGAAACCGCGATTATATTGGGACAGTGGAATGGCTGGATAATGCAGGCATCATCAATGTTTGCCATTGCCTGGAACTTCCGGAACTGCCACTGAAAGGCAATTATGACCCCAATAATTACAAAATCTACTTTCGGGATACTGGATTGCTGATCGGCTCTCTGGACGAAGAGGTACAGGAAGATCTTCGCAACAACAAGAACTTCAACACCTATAAGGGTGCAATCTATGAAAATGTGGTTGCGGATATGCTGGTCAAGCAGGGATATTCCCTGTACTTCTACCGGAATGAAAAGGGTACTCTGGAAATGGATTTCTTTGTCCGGGACGCAAATTCTCTTGTTCCTGTGGAGGTAAAGGCCATTGATGGTGCTACACCCTCCCTCAATGCACTGATTGGTAAGGATAAGTATCCCGATGTTCGCTACGGCATCAAGCTGGCAAATCGCAATATTGGATTCAACGGGAGGTTTTACACCTTCCCATATTTCCTTGGATTCCTTCTCAAACGGTTCTTGCGCGAGAATAACCATGAGGAAGTAATGACAAAATTCCAAGAAAGCAACAACTAAATCACTACCATTATGCCCCTGTTCGCATCAAGTCGAACAGGGGCTTTTTCTATCCCTAATTCCTAACGGAAGGAGCTGAGATAATGTCAAATAATTGGGTTGTCCAGAACCTGCAAAATGCGCTGGAAACATGGAATGAAAAGCAGGCGGAAATCTGGACACTGGTCACACAGTCGCCCCAGACATTCAAAGGCGGCGGTATCTGGAATATCATGGTTGGCATTCATGGTGTGGTTAAGGCGGTAGGGCTGGCGCTGGTGGTTCTGTTCTTTGTGATGGGCATTATGAAAACTTGCGGCAGCTTCGCGGATTTGAAGCGCCCGGAGGTGACAATCAAGGTATTCATCCGCTTCGCCATAGCAAAATCAGCAGTTACCCATGGACTGGAACTGATGAATGCTCTGTTCTCGGTTGCCCAAGGGCTGGTTTCCTCCATTATGTCCGCTGCCGGATTTAGCGCGGCGCAGATCGCAGTTCTGCCGGAGGAGATCATCACCGCTGTGGAGGACTGCGGTTTCTTTGAATCCATCCCATTGTGGGCGGTGACGCTCATCGGCGGGTTGCTGATTACGGTGCTTTCCTTCGTGATGATTATGACAGTGTATGGGCGCTTTTTCAAACTGTATCTCTACACCGCTATCGCCCCGGTGCCGCTGTCTGCCTTTTCCGGAGAGCCGACCCAAAGCATCGGAATTTCCTTCATCAGATCCTATACGGCGGTATGTATGGAGGGTGCCATCATCGTGCTGGGCTGCATTATCTTCTCCCTGTTCGCGGCTTCGCCCCCAGTGGTCGATCCAGACACCGCTGCTGTGAGCATGGTGTGGAGCTATGTGGGAGAGCTGGTGTTCAATATGCTGATTCTGGTCGGCACTATAAAGATGGCTGACCGGGTAGTTCGGGAAATGATGGGCTTATAAGGAGGTTTTCATGGAAATCAAAATCAATCGGGAAATTCGTGACTACCACGAATCCATGTTCATGGGTCTGTCCCTGCGGCAGACCCTTTGTTCTGTGCTGGCCATCGGCGCGGCGGTAGGGTTATACTTCTGGCTGAACCCCATCCTGGGGACCGAAGCAACATCCTGGGTGTGCATGATCGGTGCCGCTCCCTTTGCCGCTCTGGGCTTTGTATCCTATCACGGGATGCCCGCAGAGAAATTCCTGTGGGTCTGGTTCCGCTCTGAGATTCTGGAATCCAAAATCATTCTCTTTAAGACCAGCAATCTTTACTATGAGCTGATGAAAGACACCATCGCCAAACATGAAAAGGAGGCCAGGAAGCAGCATGAAAGCGATTAAACAGGTAATGCGTCAGGACCGGGAGGGCTACCGTGTCCCCCGCCGGGTGCAGGATGTGATCCCCATTCAGCGGATTTGGAGCGACGGCATTTTCCTTGTGGGAAACCGCTATGCCAAGACCTTCAAATTCACGGACATCAATTATATGGTTGCATCTCAGGAAGCGCAGAAGAAGCTGTTTCTGGCGTATGCAGCGCTGATTAACAGTCTGGACTGCGGTGCTACCACCAAGATTACCCTGAACAACCGGCATCTCAATCGTAAAAACTTTGCGGATACGGTTCTGATGAAGCTGAAAAATGACTATCAGGATTACTACCGTATGGAGTACAACGATGTCATTATGAGCAAGGCCACGGGCGGCAACGGCATCATTCAAGAGAAGTATGTTACGGTATCTGTCTGTAAAAAGAATATTGAGGATGCCAGAGCTTACTTTGCCCGTGTGGGCGCAGAGCTGACCGCCCGCTTTGCCGCTCTGGGAGCCAAGGTCGCGGAAATGGATGCAACAGAAAAGCTCCGGGTACTACACGATTTCTTCCGCAGCGGCGAGGAAGTATATTTCCGATTCGATGCTCAGGACATGATGCGCAAGGGGCATGACTTCCGGGATTACATCTGCCCGGATTCCGTGGAAAAGCACAGCGACTATCTGATGCTGGGCGGCAAGTATGCCAGAGTAATCTACCTCAAGGATTACGCTTCCTTTATTTCCGATCAGCTTGTCACCAAACTGACCGACCAGAGCCGGAGCATGATGCTGTCCATTGACATCATCCCCGTTGCCACCGATGAGGCGGTGCGAGAGGTAGAGCGGAAGATGCTGGGGGTGGAAACCAACATCACCAACTGGCAGCGCAGGCAGAACGCCAACAATAACTTTTCTGCCATTGTACCCTACGATATGGAGCAGCAGCGCCGGGAGACCAAGGAATATATGACCGACCTGACCTCCCGTGACCAGCGGATGATGCTGTCGGTGCTGACCATCGTCCATCTTGCGGATACCAAAGCCGAACTGGACGCGGACACCGATGCGCTCCTCAAGGTAGCGGCAGATCATATGTGTCAGATGGCGGTGTTGCGGTATCAGCAGCTTGACGGTCTGAACACAGCGCTACCCATCGGCACCCGGAAGATTGATACCTTCCGCACCCTGACTACTGAGAGCCTTGCGGTGTTCATGCCCTTCAAGGTGCAGGAGATTCAGGAGCCGGGAGGAATTTACTTTGGGGAGAATGCAATCTCCCATAACCTGATTCTGTGCAATATGAAAAACCTGCTGAACCAGTCCATGATGCTGCTGGGCATTCCAGGCTCCGGCAAATCCTTCTTTGCCAAGCTGCTGATTGTGGCCATTGCTTTATCTACGAAGGATGGCATAATTATTCTTGACCCGGAGGGAGAATACACCCCGTTGGTGAAAGCTCTGGGCGGTTCTGTCATGTGCTTTGCGGTGGGCGGCTCTGACTGGCTCAATGCCATGGCTATGGAGGAAGGTTATGGAGAGGGGAGCCCGGTGGCTTTCAAATCCCAGTTTATCATGTCCCTTTTGAAGCAGATCGACCCTGACGGTATCCGGGCACACCACAAGTCCATCATTGACCGCTGTGTGGCGCTGGTACTTCAGGAGCAGAAAAAGACCGGCAAAGTCCCAACCCTCTGTACCCTGCGGGAAAAGCTGCTGGAGCAGCCGGAACAGGAAGCACGGGATCTGGCCCTTACCATGGAGCTGTATACCTCCGGCTCTCTGAATATCTTCGCCCATGAAACCAATGTGGATACCAAAAACCGTATTCAGTCCTATGACATCCACGATTTGGGTGAGGAGCTGAAGCAGCCGGGGTTCGTCACCATCACTGATGCCATGATCAACCGGGTCAACTACAACTGGGCGCACGGGAAGAAAACCCACATTTTCGTGGATGAATTTCACATCGCCTATGAGAATGAATACAGCGGCAACTTTTTCACTTCCGCATGGCGTCAGTTCCGTAAGCGGAATGCGGCCCCCTGTGCTATCACCCAGAATGTGGAATATATGCTGGATTCCGTGCAGGCCAGCACCATGGTATCCAACTCCGAATTTGTTGTCATGCTGAATCAGGCAGAATCCGATCAGGAGCGGCTTTCCAAACTTCTGAACATCTCCCCAGAGCAGATGAGTTATGTAAACGGCTCAGAAGCAGGCTGCGGCCTGATGCGCTATGGCAGTGCCTTGGTTCCCTTTGTGAACAGATTTCCGGTCAACACGGAACTGTATAAGCTCATTACCACCAAACCCGGTGAGGGGTTGTTTGCCAAAGGTCAGGTAGATTTCAATGCCTGATATTAAGACCAGAGATGTGGTTTCGGGAACCATAAAGGCGGTTGACCGCAGCGCAATGGCTGGCCAGCGGATAAAGGATATCTATGTAAAGGCCAAGGATGGGGCAGAACATAGTGTGTGCTCTTCGGAGTGTAATAGCGAAGAATATGCCGCCGATAAGATTACGGACAGTGTTTCCGAGCTTGCACAGGAAGCGATACATCAGGCGGGTGTGCATGGTCGGCGGATTATCCAAGAGATTCGACGGCCTGATGAACCACCCAAAACCATGCCAGATGCACAGCCCCGGCAGGAAAATCCACATCAGTCTTCTAATGTCCCCCAGCAGAGGAACAATGTAACCAACGCACAGCAGCCCCACCGGGTAATTCCTGGTGGGGCTGTTTCCCATAACAGTGGTGGGCATTCCGAGATCAATCCCGATGCACCGACTGCCGTGAAGCAGGAAGCGGTTCGCAATCAGCAGATCAAGACTGCCAAGTCAGAATTGAAAGTGAAAAGAGCATCTTGGCCTGTCACGTCCACTGTGCCGCAACCGTATAGTACAGTCTCTACCCATACTTCACAAGCTGTGAATCGAACAGAAGGTGCGGTCAGGCAGACAGCAAAATCCTTTGAGAAAATCGCTGTCAAGATTCCCGAACGAACCATAAAAACGGCTGGCTCTACAGTGAAAACCGTGGAACACATGGGCGGCACCGCCATAAAATCCACGCAGGCCGCAGCCAAAGCAGCGCAGAAAACCGCCGTGATTGCCGCTCAAACCGCACATCGCAGCCGGGTAGCTGCAAGAGCGGCGGCTGTTATCGCCAAGAAAACCGCCGAATATACCGCAAGAGCTGCCAAAGCAATCGCACAGGCTATGGAGGAATTGATTTCCGTCGCTGCCACTGGCGGCGGAACCATCATGGTTCTGATAATCGTGCTGATCGTCATGTGCTTCGCCGGGATGATGCTTGCCAGCGACAAAAATGACACGGAAATTCTGCCCGTCAGCGAGGAAGTGAAAGCCTACGAACCGATCATCCAGAAATATGCCAAGAAATACGGAATAGGGGATTATGTGCTCCTGATTGAGGCTGTGATGATGCAGGAATCTGGCGGACGCGGCACCGATCCCATGCAATGCTCTGAGTGCAAATTCAATACCCTTTATCCGCATATCCCCGGATCCATCACCGAGCCAGAGTATTCCATCAATGTGGGCATCCAGAATCTTGCCGATTGCCTGCAAATCGCGGAGTGCGAAAGCCCCGTAGACATAAACGCCATCAAGCTGGCTCTGCAAGGGTACAACTATGGTCAGAGCTATATCACATGGGCTATGAACAAATACGGCGAATACACAAAAACCAACGCTGTCGAGTTTTCTCTGAAAACAGCCGAACAGTGTGGCTGGGTCAGCTATGGTGATATGGACTATGTTCCTCACGTGCTGCGCTACTACCCGCTGGGGCAGATCTTCTATGAGCCGGACACTTCCAGCCTGATTGTAGAAGTGGCAAGATCCCAGATTGGAAATGAGGGTGGAGAACTCTATTGGCGTTGGTACGGTTTTACGCAACGCGTTGAATGGTGTGCTTGTTTCGTCAGTTGGTGTGCCAACCAGTGCGGATATATCGATGCTGGAATCATTCCTAAATTCTCCGGGTGTGAATGGGGTGTATCTTGGTTCAAGCAGCGCGGCCAATGGGCCAATAACAGAATTACGCCAACTCCCGGCATGATCATCTTTTTTGACTGGGATGGAAACGGTATGTCTGATCACACTGGAATCGTGGAAAAGGTTGAGAACGGCAGGGTATATACCATTGAGGGTAATACCGAAGATAGTTGTCGAGAACGGAGCTATCCATTAGGAGACTATGAAATTCTCGGATATGGCGTCTTATGCTCTTAAAGGCATAAAATCCCTTATGCAAAGAAAGATGTTATGAAAAGAAGCAGGGCAAATTCCGCAATAATTCAAGGAATTTGCCCTGCTTTTCTTTACATAAAGGATGACTCGCCAACCACCATGTTGTATGATTATGGTGGAGGTGATCAACTTGATTGATGCAAAACACATGAATCTGAATGAACTGTCTACAGCAACCAGAAACAATCTGAGAGCTCTGGGTTATGGGAATCGGACAATCTACATGTAAACAGCATTTGGAGAGATTTAGAGCAATTCCTTGTAAACAGGAGCAGATCGCCGTTCCTCCCCATATATGGGTTGGAATATCTGCATGAGCGAATTGGATATCCAGAGTGTTTACAGAGGAAACTCACACCAGACGAGCGCGACTATATCCGGGCTGTTCGGATATTGACGTCATTTCAGGAAACCGGTGAAATACCCAAAGCCTTGAAGCGAAACAGGACTGAATGGTATGAGCCGGTCAGGGACATCCGAAATCATTATATCCAGTACTGTGAGGAAACATATAAAACTCACGCAACACAGCGAAGCAGGATTGCAGCCGCAGACCGTTTTATGAGGATCGTGGTAGTAAACAAACAGACCGCATGGAAAAATATTTCTGCCAGAACTATTTCTGAATACGCAATAGGTCTGGCAGAATACGCAAAAGCAACTGTAGAGGTGCATTTAAGGGGACTGAGATTTTTCTTGCGCTTTCTTTATGAAGAAGAAATTATTAAACAGGATCATACGGCCTCAGTTCCTAAAATGTGTTGCAGTACAGGAGAACGGATTCCCCATATGCTGTCCACAGAACAGGTAAACACTCTGTTAAAATCTATTGACCGGGGAAACCCTGTTGGAAAACGCAACTATGCGATTATTATAATGGCCGCTTGCTTGGGAATGAGGGACAGTGATATTACCAATTTGAAATTTGAGAACATTAACTGGGAAAGAAGCGAGATTTCATTCTTCCAAAAGAAAACCAACAGATTTTTGGCATTGCCGCTGCTCCCAGTGGTGGGAGAAGCCATTATAGATTATCTGAGAAATGGCCGACCGCAGACTGACAGTAAATATGTTTTTGTAAAGCATCGTCCGCCATTTCAGCAGACGGTATCATTTTATTCGGTCATGAGAGTAGTGCTGGAGAACTCAGGTGTAAAACTGGCAGAAAATTTTCCGAAAGGGCTTCATATTTTACGCCATAGTTTGGCAAGTGAGTTAATTCGGCAAGGCGAGTCGTACAATACGGTATCCACAATTTTGGGCCATGCCAGCATTGGCTCCACAAACGCATATACTCACATTGATATAGATGGGCTGTTCAAATGTGCGCTAGAATTAACGGAGGCAACAGGCCATGAATTCTGATTTGAATTTCAACAGCCAATTCTCAGACTATTTTCACAACTTCATCCTTGAAAAAAGAGGGCTTGGATGCAAATATGAGACCGAAGCCGCTGCGTTGAGACTCTTTGATAGATATGTGTGCAAATCGGGATATGTAGGTACAGGAATATCTAAAGCACTATTTGAAAATTGGACAAACCGTAGACCTTATGAAAGAGAAAAGACTTGCGAAAATCGCACCCATATTTTGACCCAATTCTGCAAATATGTTGTTCGTATGGGGGGACAGGCATATATTTCTCCTTCAGCACAGAGGCTCCATCGGGACATTTCCTATCGGCCTTATATCTTTACCAATGAAGAATTACATCGTTTTCTTGAGAGTACAAAACATATGCCAGGAAGCATTCAGCGAAGAACCGTCTTTTATATGCTGTTCTCTCTGCTGATTTGCACAGGATTACGATTAGGTGAAGCAATGCGGTTAAGATGGACAGATATTGATTGGGATAGTACTCCGATGATGGTATCAATTATTGGAGCGAAATTTGATAAAGACCGCATGATACCGTTAGCGGACAGCCTATCTCAACAGCTCAAAAAGCATAGGGAAGAAATGTCTTTCCTCTTTTCTGGTTGCGAATATCTTTTCCCCTCACGACACAATGTGCCCTACTCGCAGGATCACGTATATATCACTTTCCGCCGGATACTCTGGGATGCGGGCATATCTCATGGAGGACGTGGAACGGGGCCAAGAATTCATGATTTCAGACATTCATTTGCCGTGAAATCGCTTCGCAAAATGGTTTATAACCAAGAGGACATTATGGCTGTAATTCCGTTGCTTAGCCAGTACCTCGGTCATAAGAACATCTATGCGACTCAAAGTTATCTGCAATTTACGGCGGATATGTTCCCATATGTGACGGAAACGATGCAAAATACTTTAGGTAATGTCATTCCTAGAATGGAGGAATATGATGAAGAAACCTACTGATTTTATCAAGCTGATGACTTCTTATCTTGGCTCATACCTACCCTTACAGCGAAATGTTTCCCAAAACACTATTTCTTCTTATTGTGACGCTTTCCGCTTATTGCTTACCTTTTTACGAGATGAAAAAGCTATAAGTATTGAAAGAGTTCGGATACAGGATTTTTCTCCGGGATTGATTCAAGAATATCTCTCTTGGCTCAGTCGCGACAGACGTTGCGGTATATCTACCAGGAATCATAGATTGGCGGCGCTGCGGGCTTTTTTCAAGTATGTGGAAGTTGAAAGTCCGCAGCATATGCTCCTTTGCCAGAAAATTACAAATATTCCATATACAAAGAAAGAGCAAGCATCTGTATGCTACCTAACCACTGAGGAAATGAGCAGTATTCTGAGACAGCCCGATCAATCTTCCAGGATAGGTAGACGTGATTTGTGCTTTTTGAGTTTGTTATACGATACAGGAGCAAGGGTTTCAGAAATTTTGTCACTGAAAGTGAGAGATATACATTTGAGTAATCCTGCAAAAGTGATCCTTTATGGAAAGGGACGGAAGCTGCGAGAAGTCCCGATATTGCCAAACACCGTGCTTCACTTACGGCGGTATATGGAGGAACAGGGCCTTTCAGCGCCAGAAAAATTGGACAGGCCATTTTTCGTAAACAGGCAGGAAAACCCTCTTACCCGTGCTGGCGCGGCGTATATTTTGAACAAATATGTTCAAATGGCTGGCGTAAGCACCCACGTTTCACCCCATGTATTACGGCATACAAAAGCGATGCATCTGTTGGAAGCTGGAATCAATATCTTCTACATAAAGGATTTTCTTGGACATGAGGACATTTCCACAACAGAAGTGTATGCTAAAGCGAGCATCGAAACACAGCGCCACGCACTGGAAAAATATTCGCTGGTTATGCCTCCAGCAACGCCTTCTTGGGTTACAAATACAGATACTTTAGAGTGGCTAAAATCCTTGGGTAAGTGATTTTTGTGTAAATGAAGTCACATTAAATTACTAAATAATAGACTGAGTTTAATTTATAAATTCTCAAAGTCCCTACTGGAAATTTTGTTGTAAGGACTCCATTTTTGCTTTAAAGTTATACGCTTACAAGAATTAAATGGATAACGCAGATAAAAAGCACGATTATTTTCGGTTTTGGAGTTGAAAAATTGGATAAAAAGCAGTATAATGTCAATAAACTTTATCTAAGTGGAATTTGGAGATTATAAGGATAAGCCTCTAAATTGTGTAATTTTTTATAAAAGGGGTTAAGCGATAATGAAAGCTAAAAAATACAAAAAATATTCCAATACAATTACAGTTCCACTTCTAATTGCCTTTTTAACAATACTAATTGTGCTTTTCTTTGGAATAATGTGTTATCTTATAAACGCTATTTCTGAATTGAAGAAAGATATTGGTTCCATAGAATGTACAATTAGTAGTGCTTCTGAATTGCAAAATTCCAATCCTGTAGAGAGAGCTTTCATAGATAGTTTTACAGAATTGTCTGATCATGCTGATGCTGAGATGGGACGGTTAGTTTCTATTGTCGGAATTGTTGCAACTATATACACCGTTTTTGGAGCGCTAATTGTGTTCAGAGCACCATATGAAATTGATAAACGGATTACAAAACTGAATGAATATATGCTTCAAGCAAATCAGGCAGCAGAAGAAGCTAAATATCAAGCCAAAATCTTAGGTGTAATCGTACGTGGCTATGATGGTGATTTAACATCTTTTAGTAAAATCCGAAAAATGACAGAAATAGTAGAAGAATATCCTGATCGTAGAGAGGCATATATGGAGAGGGGCTTTTTATATGATAACATGAAGAGATATGACGAAGCTATTAGTGATTACTTAATTGCACTAAAGCTTTCAGGAAAAAACGATGCTTGTTGCTTTAATGATATAGCCGTAGCATATAGTAAAAAAGGTGACGAACATGAAGCGCTTAGATACTATGCAAAGGCTATTGGGCTTGAACCTAATGATGCAACATATTACACAAACAGAGGCGCAAGTTTTGATGAATTAGGTGAATATAAAAAAGCTCTTGCGGATTATGAAAAAGCAATTCAGCTTGATGATAAACATAAGGAGGCATTTAGAAATAGAAGCACGACCTATTGGAATTTGATGAAAAAAGAAAAGGAACAGACAAAAAAGAATGGATACTACCAGTTAATGATAGATGACCTTAAAAAAGCACTTGAACTTGATCCCGATGATAAAATGGTACGCCAACTTCTTGTCCAACGGCTTAGCTCTAATGTAAATGTAGATGCAATGCTTGCAAATATTGACGAAAGAATAGGCGATTTGGAACTCGAGGAGAAACATCCATATGAAAGTTTCAAACAATACTCAGAAGCGATAGGGTATCATCTCGAAGCAGAATCAGCTGAAGGAAATGAAAGTTACTCACCTGATATTAAACGCCTTATTGAAAAAATCTATAAAATTGCAGATGAGAAACTCTTTTCTCAGATTGACAATGATGATGAACAGATGATAACATTTTTTAATACTTTTCATAGGGTAGCCATAAAGTTTTACAGCGCCGAGGATAAAGGAAGTGCCGAAAAGAGTTTTCTCATTATGTACCAGTTTAGCGGTACAAGAAAATGTGCGGCCCTAAATCTTGCATACATGAAGCGCCGACATGAAACAGAATTAACTACTCAATCAGTAAAAGAGCTGCTCGCAGAATGCACTGATTTGACAGATGGATTGTGGTGTGTCAATACTGCCCTTTGCTATATCTATGGTGTAGATGGATATGAAATTGATTGGAACGAAGCTCTTTCTGTTTTAAACTCAGCAGAAGATACCCAGGATGCTATTCTTTGGTGGAGTGATATTGAGACAGTTGGAAGAGAAGAAAATAACTTAGTTATGATTCTTTTCCATTTATCTGACAAGTTTAATATTGAAGATGAAATTGAAATTGAAGAACGTATAAACAGAGCCGCTGCCGATGGATTTAATATTCCACCAAATTTGATTTGAAGATAAGAGAAAATTATGTAGAGTAAAGAGTAAATTTTAAAAATGCCGAACTCTGAGATTTATTCTGTGATAAATTTACATATCTCCCATCTGAACAAGCCGTCTTTTCACAATTGAAAAGACGGCTTGTTCTATGCCCATATATAGCCATCTGCGTTGTCGAGTACACGGGGGTACTACACAGGGAAAAGGTAACAGTGATTTTTATGGAAAGAATAATGGGATAAAGTTATTGATAAATCAAGGAATTTGCCCGCTTCTTTCCATAACACCTTTCCTTTCATAAGGAATCCCACAATATTAAATCAAAAATGGATGTCCCATTGTAGAGACATCCATTACATAATGATCAACACGTTATTCGAGATGTAAAGGTGAACTTCCCATTTTCAAAGGAAGTAACCATGTCACCTGCATGCTTTTCGATACATTTACGAACATTCCGAAGCCCGTATCCATGATTTTTACTGCGTTTTCGTGTCACATGGCTTTGGGTACAGGAGTTTTCTAGCTTATAAAATAGAGTACCCTGATGCTGCCTTAACTGCAAAAAGATTTTGCGCTCTGCTTCCGGGACGGATATTGTACCATCTATCGCGTTGTCCAGGGTATTGCCTAAAATAATATAGCAATCGATAGCAGAAATATTCAACTGCTCGGGAACGCTGACAGAGAAAGAAAAGTCGATTTTCTCATGTTCTGCACGATTCTTATATTCGTTCAGGATGGCACTGATTACACTGTTGCCGACATCCACTACATTTCCAATACTGTTATACAGATTTTTCGTTTCCTCCAATAATTCTTTCGCTTGTTCAGAGCTGTTGGTGCTGACCAGTGTGTCCATTGCACGCATCCGTTTACTAATGTCATGGAAAAGGGCACGCGTTTCATTCTGCTCAGTTTGAAGCTGGGAATAGTAAAGTTCCTGCATTTTGTAATGGTGTTCTGCGATTTCAATTTCTCGCTGTTTGTCAGCAGAAATTTTAGCTTGCTGCGCATAAAAGACCAACAGAATATTCATATAGAGCAAGGCGATTGACGCATACAAAAATGGGAGAGGGAGATCATTGTCAGAATTTTGAAGAAATTGGCAAAAAGACAATCCTAACCAAATGCTCATGATATACCCCGGGGATAACACAAGAACGAACCGAAATGTGATGGCACTGGACTTATGGCGAACAAAGCAAAGTACAACAGAAATTGCAACAAGAAGAAAAATGTGTGTAGTAGCGATATATACACACCGGGATATGCTGTGAGACATGATTAAATCGCTGTCAATATGAAGCAAGGATGCCAGCAACATGATGAGAATATCAATCATCATGTATATGGCACAGAATGAGATTCCCATAAAAACAGCTTGTATGAGTTTAGCCTCAAATAACAATAGTACCAAAAGCAAAATGCCACTTCCGCAGAATAATATCCGCAAATATGCCGCATCATTCATGAACGACAAAATAAGCAGGCCAAATCCATATGCAATAAAAAAGCAGAATGTTACCCATCTAGGGTGTTCTTTCTCAAGGAAAACACCCTGAATAAATAAATAGATTATCAGAACCTCAGAAATTACTCCGATAATTTCTGTCAGAATATACATAAAGAATCACCTTCCCAGAAAACGAAAAAAAGCGTCACTAAACTCCTGATGTCGCCGCCTACTGATGGGAATAATGTCATCGTTGTCCATTTTAATTTCAGTTTTGGAAGCAGAACGAACGTGGTCAAAATTTACAAGTACGCTTTTGTGAGGCAGCGCGAAATAGCCCTGTGGAAGTTTGGCCTGAATTTCTTTCAAAGTGCTTCGAAATCGGTATTCCGAGTTTTTTGTATGTACGACTGCATAATGTCCAAGCATTTCGATATATAAAATTTCACGCAACGGCAGCGCTACTGTTCTATCTTCAGACGTGAAGTAAAGCCTGTGTGCAATCGCCTCATGCACAGAGGCGTCCAGTGCTTCCTCAAAAGCCGCGCGGGCAAGTGGTTTTTGCAAATAACGCAAGGCTATTCCGTAGCCCTTTAGTGTGTATGCACTGCTTTTTGTCACGAAAATAATAACCGGCGGACTTGGAAGCATAACAAGCTTCTTGGCAATTTCATAGCCATTGGGTGTTTCCATTTCAATATCAAGTAAAACAACATCGAACGGTTTTTCTAAAGCAATTTTTAACAAATCTACTGCTCTTGTATAAGAAAAAATATCAAAGCACTTGCCGGTATCATATTGCTGGATCAATGTAATCGTCTGCACAAGATCCATCGGTTCATCATCACAGACTGCAACTCGAAGGTTCCCCATAGATGCACCCCCTTATATATTATAACAAATTTAACGGGAATAACAAGGCTACAGCCAACCACTTGCGCTATATTTTATACCTTTCATGACAGTGAAAAACCGTCCTCCAACACAAACGGAGAGGACGGTTTTATAACAGCTTATAAGAACGAAGCATTCTGGCAAAGTCCAACACCAATTTTCGCTGCTGCGTACTCATTCGCCGCATAATTAAACACAATTCGGTGTATTCGTTAACCTCAACTTTTTCGTCAAAGAACAAGGCTCTCGGGTCTAAATCCAGCTCTGTTATGATGAGTTGAAGCATTTCTACGCTAGGCATAGCCTCACCACGCTCTATTTGTCCGGCAAAGCTAATCGATATGTTTAATCGTTCTGCCAAATCTTCCTGAGTCATTCCCAGCAACTTCCGTTTTTGCTTTATCAACGGCCCAAGCTTGTTGCGCACACTCTCCAAGTCAATCCCCCCTACCTTGTTACAGATAATGACATTATACTCCAATATCCATCGGAACTTAACGCACTTTTACTGGTATAGAATGCCAATATTAGTGAAGATTTTAAGGAAAAATAACGCCATTCACGCCACATGATAAACCGCTCATGCCAACATACTTGAACAAAAATCGCCTGAACGATATACTTTTCTTGGAAAGGGTTGAGGAAGATCAGTATGATAAACAGTATGACTGTTGTGCTTTGCAACAAATTATGTGCGTTCGGAATATTTCCGAAGAGCCAAGAAAAAATTTATATTTACGGATTTGAGCTGTTGTTGTCCAGTGTAATTGGAATCGTGGTGCTAATGATGATTTCAATTACAAGAGGAACGGCTTTTGCTTGGCTTTCATATTTGCTAGGATTTATCCCTGTTCGCATAACAGGAGGTGGATATCACGCCAAAACACATTTTACTTGCATCCTATCTTTTTCGCTGGTATTCCTAATATTTTTGTTATCAAGCAGCTTCATTGATATACAATCAATTACTTACATATTCCTCTCATTGACGACGTTAATTATTTCATTGGCTGTTGCGCCGGTTGAAGCAATCAACAAGCCGCTATCGAATGAAAGAAGAAGCAAAAATCGGAAAAGATGCTTAAGATATGCAACCATCAATCAGGTGATTGCCTTGGTAATTTGGGCTGTGAGAATTCCATGCGGAGCCTATATCAGCTTATACTTTTTCGGCGAATTTGCTGCTGGAATATCCATGATTGTTAGTTTCAAAACGGCAATACCGGATTCCACAGGCAATAAATTGTAATCTATCCAGCTTTATTTTACTGGATAAAAATAGAAAAGAGGTATTTTTATGAAAACCAAAATGCAAAATCTGATCCGGACGCTTTTGTGCAGTACTGCAAGTCTGGCACTGTTGCTGGCAGTGAACAGTGTGTCCAACACTTGTTGCTTCCTGTCTTACCAGCCGGATGTTCCCGAGGAGTTGCTGTGAGATACAGCTCCAAACACTGCGCGAAACCATTTTGATATGAATTGCCTGATCAGCAGTTCATAATATAAATATCTCTAAATTGCTCAATCGTGCACAATGTGTAATTTCCTTATGGGTACTGAGTATTCCGCCCGAGATTGCGCACCACGACCGCACAAATTGAGCACCGTCACCGGCGGAATTGAGCAGGCTCGCCGCTGGCGTTGAGCACCACGGTAAAATGTAGATATGTGTCAGATTTTTGGCGTAAATATCTGCAAGGAGGTTACCAACATGACCAATTACCGTGAGATTCTCAGGCTCCACAGCCTAGGACTCAACAAAACCGAGATCGCAGCAAGCTGCCATTGCGCTCGGAACACCGTTGCAGCAACGCTACAGCGAGCGGCAGTTATTTCGCAAAATCACCTGGGGACTTGCAATGGGGTCCATGGCATTGTACTTGATTATGCGCATAACAATCTCTGTCCACTATTCTGTAGCTTTTGGAGTAGGTATTTTGCTTGTGGCGGTCCTTCAGCTTCCCTATGCTTTGAACGAATTACTTTCAAAGATAATAAAAAATAGCTGTTTGCATTCGTCTTTATAAAACGGATAGCCCTTTAATGCATTTTAAGCAAGATCGGAATCCGTCTGATCAACGGTTTCGATATGTCCCAGATTCCCGGAGTAGCGCGCACTCGGAGATCCGCAATCGTTTGCCGCAAACTGTCAGCGGCAAGGGATAATGGCTGACAGTAATCTTCTCAGCATCCCGCCGACGGGCGGGCTGCCTCGCTCTCCCCGCTCCGCCGGAACGTACGCCGGAGATGTCTGCCTCATGTCTGTTACAGGTTGTCATCGGCAGGGAGAAGTAATTGACAGCACGATATCACACAATACGATAAGGAGGATCCCATAGTGAAACATCTGAAAAAAGCGCTCTGCTTGATGGTGGCAGTTGTTATGATGATGTCCATCGTCGCTTTCCCTGCATCTGCCAGCACAACTTTGGATAGCAGATTGCTCAATGACTTCCCTGGCTTCCCTGTGCTGAGACTAAATTCCAGCGGCGGATACGTCAAATTATTGCAGAGATTTCTGTATGTGTGCCCTGCAACTCATGAAGCCATCTATAATACCAGTTCTACAACTCATGGCATTGACGGCGGTTTTGGCACAGTAACGGACGGTGCAGTAAGGACATTTCAGCTTTCCCAGTTTGGTATGAGCGGAGTAGACGGAGCCGTTGGCAAAGACACATGGGGAGCAATCTACAGATGGTTGAATCCCGATCATAGTAATTGTCGATATTATTATGATGATGACATTGTTGGGTACAATCGGTGGGTTATGAAGTACACAAATACTGGTTCGTACTACAGTCTATATACATACAATTGGAACGCCGTCTCTTTCGCAGATCCCTTCCGCAGCTTCTATCTTTGATTTCTAAGAACTCAGCAAGCGGTACTGGCCAGGAAACTGGCCAGTACTTTGCGATATGCGATGGAAAACAGACACATTAGTACACAGAGCTTTTGTTATTCAAATTCCCCAATTTATATCACGAACGGGCAAATGCTAGAATTTAGTTATCATACACATTTAGGTCATACAGGATAGTCTGCATATATGAATGCATTCTATATTCTTCCATGCATCTGCAAAAAATTGACAACTATCTGCAATAGATGTAACGTATCCGTATTGTTTTCGTACTACTAGGGTGAGGAACAAAACAGAAAGGATGTGAAACCTAGTGGAAGACACCAGAATCATCGATTTGTTTTGGGAAAGAAATGAAGACGCCATACAGGAAACGGATGCTGCCTACGGTAGGAAACTCCGTGTGCTGGCGAACAAAATCCTGCACAATCGAGAAGATGCGGAAGAGAGTGTGAGCGACACCTACATGAAAACCTGGGAAACCATTCCTCCCCAGCGCCCGAAGTACTTATTTGCCTTTCTTGCTTCCATCTGCCGCCATCTGTCATTTCATAAGCTGGACTGGAAGACAGCGGCGAAACGCAGCGCGGAGATGGTATCTCTCAGCGAGGAAATGGCGCTGTGCATTCCGGACGAAGCCCGGGAGCGGGAGGTTGCCGGGCGGGAGCTGAGACAGATCATGAATGCGTTTCTGGAAAGCCTACCCAAGGAAAGCCGTCTGATTTTCCTGCGCCGCTACTGGTATATGGATACCATTGCGGAAATTGCTGCCCGGTATGACATCGGAGAAAGCAAGGTAAAAGTGCAGCTCAGCCGCACCCGCAATATGCTGCGGGCGTACCTGAAAAAGGAGGGAATTGCCGTATGAATGAAAAAAATCTACTGATTGGATTAAGCTACATCGACAGAAAGTACATCGAGGAAGCGGAAGAAGCCTCCTTCCCCGTCCGCAGGCCGCTGAAAAAGCCGATCCTCATTGCGGCGCTTATCGCCCTGATGCTGTTTCTGATGGGTTGTGCCTGGATCGTAATGGGCTTGCAACATATGACCATCGAGACGCCTTCATTTACTGATTATTGGGGGGAGGAACGTAGTATCATATCCCTGCAGGGCTTTGAGGGCAGTAAAAACTATGAGGCATTTCAGGAGTGGCAGACATTTTTGGATTCTTATGACCAAGACCGTTCGATTCTGAATGCAAGTAACGATTTCTACTTAGAACTGCCGGATGCTTACTACTCCTACGGCTGCTATTCCTGGGAAATGGTGGACAAGGTGGCCGAAATCTGCGAAAAATACGGTCTGGAGCCATTGGGAAAAAGTTGGGCCTATCGCCAGGCGCAGCATCTCTTTGAAGCGGTGGAAATTGAAACAGTCTTTTCTGGCACGGCAACACCGGAGGATAGTCCTTTTTCCGGTTACTGCTACAACGATGGTACTTTCCACATGGAGGGGAATATCACTCTGACTGGACAATGGAATTATACTGTGGGATACAGCTTACGCAGTGTACAAAAGACCTCCTTTGACGGCGTTTATAGCAGTGTCGGAGACTTGGATTCCTATGACCAGTGGGAGTATACCATGAAAGATGGCACTACTGTCCTGCTGGCACTTCAGGATGAAGGTCGGATCATTGTTGATAAGGAAGATTGTTTCGTAGTGGTTTCTGCCTTTGGTACCCCAGAAGATATCTTTGCACCCATCCCCCATGACAGGGCATTTGTGGAAACCTTCTGCGAAGCCTTCGACTTCAGCTATCACACACAGCGGGTAGATACGGATAAGGCCTACGCCCTGCAATGCGAAGAAGAACCTCATACCTACGCCGCATTGATCCAATACATGCTGGCAGAACAGTCGGAAGAATACCCGAACCTAAAATATGCTTTGATTGATATCAACGGCGACGGCGTGGAGGAACTTCTGCTACAGAGCGAGGCTTCTCCTTACCTTACCGAGTATCCTATTGAGGAAAACATGTTTTTCTCTGTAACAAGTATGCGGGATGGAAAGCTCGTTTATTTGGTGGGTGGCGGATATCATTACCTTTGCCAAGGAAATGTGATCGAATCCTTATCCCCGTTTGAAGGTGAGGAGAAGCGCCACAGCTATTACCGATATGATCAGAAATTCCGTGAAGAACCGGTTGAGGAAATCTACCCGATGGAGGGAAAGCTGTTCCAAAGCGTAATGGGTGGTGATTTTGTAGAAATTACAGAGGAAGAAGCCCAAACTATAATTTCCAGGTATCCTCGCATGGAAGTTGAATTCAAGCCAGCCAGTGAATTCCAGTAAAAATGAATTAACTGTAAGGAGATGTAATAATGAAAAGAAAAAATAGTGCTTTTCTGGCATGGTGTACCCTGCTTGTGCTTGTAACAGCGAATCTGTCGGCTTGCGCACCAAGTCCAACGCAAAATGTTGTTACCAGTAAAAACGATGGGGCCTTTGACATCAGCGTGCTTGAAACCGCGCCCGACAAGGCTGATAATGCAACAGAAGATGCTGCGCATACCATGACGGGTGACCCCAAATACATACAGTACACCGAATCATTTACAAGTACCGACGGAAGCGTGGAGTTTTCCTTCAACATTGATCAAGACATTACCGATCAGGCGTATCCAGTTGTAGAGGTACGTCCGCATATGTTCACCAACAATGACGCACAAACGATTGCTAGTGTGTTGTTTGGAAAGGCTGACTTCTATGAGGCGGCACCGACATTTGGTGAGATGAAGGACATGTTTTCAAAAGCGGAAATGAGAGCATCGATACAGAGATGGAGTTCCTATACAAATGAGCAAATGCTTCTGGAACTGCTTCCCAACATGGCGAACCGAAGCGACCGTCTTAACTGGTATCTTGAACGTATTAAGGGAGATGTCGCTGACTTCAGTACCCTATTGGAGGAACTGCCAGAAACCAATCCTCACGCGGCAGCAAAATGGGAATTCCAGCCGGATTGGAAATATCTGTATCCCGAAGAGAATGTACCGGAGGAACTGCAAGCAGACTCGGATAGAAATGAGCAAATCTGTGTCACCACAACCGTTGAAAACATTCCCTATCGGTTGGATTTTACCACTAATAATGGAGACGCATACAAGCTAAATACTATTTTTGCGTACCCTGGCACAGTTTATTCTCCCATGGATATTGACCGGGATATTTTCCGTGCAAAACTATGCAGAACAGATGAACCCACCGCAGGGCAAATAGAGGCTGTGAAAGAAAAGGCGCAGACTATGCTTAACCACATGGGGATTGGAACGTGGGCAGTGGGTGAATGTTATGTAGAAAACACAAATACGGACGGAATTCCGGAATATGTGATTTCTTTAAATGCAGTACCGGTTTTTGAAGGTGCTGCTGCGATGTACCGTACACAGCTTGACAACTTGTCAGAAAATTTTGCAGCAAGCTACTACTTAACGGAGGCTCTTTTCCAATTCTCTGCAAATGGCGATCTGGTCTATCTTCGGCTCAGCTCTCCTGTGGATATAGTGGATGTCATCAATAAGAATGTGGCGACGATGAATATAGACGAATTAATGGAAAGGGCAAAAAAACACCTGATGCTCAGCGACTACAATGCATATGGTCTCAGCGGACAAATGCTGGAAGACTCTCAAAAGGGTGCCGGTGAAGACTTCGTTTGTAAAATCGAATTGAGCAATGTGGATTATGGCTTGATTCGTGTAAAGGCTGCGGGTGACAATGAGAACTACTACTATATACCAGGAATGATTATCTACGGCTCCATTGATTACTGCGGTAAGGATAGCGGAACGGTTTATGTATCCAGTGACGATTCTTTTGGTGGAGAACGTATTGCTCCGTTAGTTGCTCTGAATGCGATAGATGGTTCCATTATTAATTTGTCCGATGGATAAGCTAGCTACACAATGGCCGAGTTGAAGCAACCCAGTCATTGCCTCATGTTGGCAAATAAGGGAGGCTTTGCCAAAGCGATGGAAGAGAAAAAATATTTCAACGAAAATAGAGTGGGTATGAAAAACGCACTATCGTCCGGCCTGCGAGAGGTGTCTTATTTTCGAGCCCTAGTAGGAATCCTTGCTATGGTGGCAGTGATTGCCTTTGCTTCTACCGCCCCTCTAATCCGAGTATACCGGGAACAACAGATGTTGGAATACGGTTACCACACAGACCAAATTTTTGCTGCCCTCCAATCGGACACCGTAGCTCCTTTTCTTCCCATACTAGCTGTACTTCCCTTCTCTGCCATGTACATAGATGATGTAAAAAGCAAATTCGTGCGGTTCTTCTTAATTCGCACCAACAATGCCATTTACCCTATCAGCCGAATCTTGGTATGCTTTCTTAGTGGAGGGATCGTGATCGTCACTGGAACCCTACTGGCATGGGGCGTGTCAGCACTTCTGTTCTTGCCTATGGAAAAGGCGGCAGAGGCTCCGTCGGAATCTGCCGCCCTTCTCCTGAAAACCTGTGTGCTCCTGTTCTTGAACGGCGGCCTGTGGGCCGTCCTCGGCATGACCATGAGCACCATCATGGAAAGCAAATACATCGCCTATGCTTCTCCCTTCATTGTGTACTACTTGCTGGTCATTTTCTATGAGCGGTACTTCCCAAATACCTGGCTGCTCTACCCCAAAAACTGGTTGAACCCGGAGATTTGGCCCTTGGGGATTGGAAGCGCTGCGCTTTTTCTGTTGGAATTGACATTTTTGTGTGGGCTGGTCTTTTACGTCCGGGGAAAAAGGAGACTGGAACAGCTATGAAAGAGATCCGTCAGTCATTCTCTATCGCTGGATATAACTTTCGGTTATGGCGGGGGAATCCCCGGATTCTGGTCACCTTCCTGTTGGCCTTCATTCTGTGTTTCCTGCTTTCGGACAAGGCTGTGACCTTTGCTGTGGAGCATAACACAACCATGCAGCTTGTTGAAGTATTCATCTGGAACTTTGGTGATAGCAATTCCATTCTGCTGTCCTCAGTCTTACTTGTTATGCTCTTTGCGGATATGCCCTTCCTGTCCTCTGGAACCCCCCTGTATCTGGTACGCACCAAACGGAGAATCTGGATCACCGGGCAAGTAATTTATATTCTGGCAGCCACCTTTGTGTATCTGCTGTTTGTACTGGTCTGCACCGTATTTTTCTCCATGCGCCAGTCCTTCACCGCCAATATGTGGAGCCCCACCGCGGCAATCTTGGGCTACACCAATGCCAGTGAGCGGGTGGCGATCCCGGCGCTGGTGAAAACCCTGGAAATGAGCTGGCCCTATCAGAGCATGATTTCCATCTTCGGACTTATGCTGGGCTATACCTCTGTCATGGTATTGCTGATGCTGGTGTGCAACCTGCGGTTCGGTCAGGTTGCGGGGGTGGTCAGCGTGCTGGTGTTCAGCCTGTACGGGATCCTCATGCAGCCGGACACCATTCAGCTCATTCTGAAGCTGCCGGATGAAGCCTATTACATTGCCAACGTCATCATTGGCTGGCTGTCGCCGTTAAATCAGGCGACCTACCATATGCATAACTTTGGCTACGACAAGTTGCCCCGGCTGTGGCAGTCTTATTGCATTTTTACAGGGCTGTCCGTGATCCTCTATTTCGCGGCCATCTGGGCGGCAAAGCGTTATAATTTCAGCTTTACAGGAACGGAGGGATGACCTGTGGAGAATGTGATCGAAGTACGCGATGTCAATAAGTTCTTTGGTGAAGAACACGTTCTCAAGGATGTATCCCACACCTTTGAAAAAGGTAAGATCCACGGCATCGTCGGCAATAACGGTTCCGGCAAGACAGTCCTGATGAAGTGTATCTGCGGCTTTCTGAGACCCAACAGCGGCGCCATCTTTGTGAACCACAAACAGGTAGGGAGGGAGACCGATTTCCCAGAGGATATTGGTATCATCATTGAGACACCGGGATTCCTGCCCCACCTGTCCGGATTTCAGAATCTGAAAATCCTGGCTTCTCTCCAGCAAAAAGCGAACGACCTTACGATCCGGGCAGTATTGGAGAAGGTTGGCCTTGACCCGGATATACGCAAGCCGGTGGGGAAATATTCCCTGGGTATGCGCCAACGGCTGGGGCTTGCTCAGGCGCTTATGGAGGACCCCGGCCTCCTCATTTTAGACGAACCGCTGAATGGCTTGGATAAGAACGGTGCCCAGCACATCCGGGGTATTATCAAAGGGCTCCGAGACGAGGGAAAGACCGTCATATTGGCAAGCCACAACCAGATCGACATTGACGAGCTGTGCGACACCGTCTGTGAAATGGACGCTGGTGTCCTTACGGTGGTGAGATAATGGAGCATTTAATAGAAGCAAACTACATAGCCGACCTGAAAAACGCCGGCAGTCAGGATAAGCTGCTGACCTTCACCGGAAATGCCGGGGATAGGATCTATATCGGCAGCTCACCCAAACGATGCCAGACCCATTTTGAAGTTCTCTGCGGTTTGCGCAAACCGGATGTGGGAGAAGTGAAACTGGCGGGGACAGATCCCTATGCCCTTTCTCCAAGAGAGGGAGCGGCGTTCCGGCGGGATACCGTCGGGGCGATCCCATTGGGCGGCGGCCTGATACCGGAGCTGCGGATGATCGACCAAATTGCCATGCCTATGCAGCTGGCAGGGTATGAAAACAGCGTTATTCTGGAGAAGATCCGATCCCTGACCTCAGAGCTTCTGCCCCTGCACAGCCTGTATAACACGCCCGGACGGTGTACAGTCCGGAAACAAGCCCATGCCGCTATTCTACGGGCCATCATCAACAAGCCCAAGGTGCTGGTCTTGAACAGCTTTCTGGATGATATGACAGATCTGGATACCGGTGTGCTCTGGCAGGTCTTGCTGGGGCTTTGCCCGGAAAACTGTGTCCTGGTCTATCTCAGCGGAGCCCCGGCACCAGAACAGATTTCCTGGACGCGGGAAATCCGGATATAAATGGAGGGAAAGAAAATGTACAGAAAAATCCTAACGGTGTTACTGATCCTGGTGCTTTTCGCAAATCTGCCCTTAACGGCTTTTGCGTTGGAAACCACAGGAACTGAGACCACGGCGGCAACGGAAGCAGCCAGCGCCGCAGCAGAGCCCTCCACGCAGCAGCCCCAGACGGAATCGGAACCGACCCAGCCTTCCCAGGCCAGTGAGCCGACACAGCCTGCGGAAACGGAGCCAACAACTGCTTCGGAGCCGCCTGTTCAACCTTCTGAACCCTCACAATCAAAGGAGCCGTCCCAATCGACAGAGCCATCCCAGCCCTCCACGCCAACTACTCCGTCCACCATTCCTACTTTCCTGGAAATTGATACGGAGCATATCTATTCCGGGATGGACGAAGCTTATGAGGATGGCTATACCCCCAGGATCAGCGGGGATACCATGCATCTGGTCCTCCCATTGCTGACCAATGGCAAGCTGTACAAAGATGAGATCAAGGTCTCACTGGGCTTGGGCGGCAGCTCCAGCGCTCCCTTTGTCATGGCGAATTATGAGAAGGTTTTTGAATTGGAATGGGTCAAGCCAAAGAACAGTGAGATCAAGCAGGAAGTGTTCCTGGTGAAGTTCGATGTGGCGCTTTCCAGCAGCAGGATCAATGGCGTATACCCGGTCACTGTAAATATTTCCGGCTATGACGATTCCAACAATGCCATCAGCAGCATTTATACCATCTATGTTACCATCACAGATGGGAAATCCACCACAGTTACCCCTACCTATACAGAAACCGCCACGGCGGAGCCCGTGATCTACATTTCCAATACTGTTGTAGAACCGGAAACAGCCATGGCAGGGGAAGAATTCACTGTGACTGTGACCTTAAAAAACTCGCTGACCACAAAATCCGTCAAGAATATGCTGGTGAAAGCGGACACGGGGAATGTACACATCAATCTTCTGGAAGATAGTAATATCTTTCAGATCGATAAGATCCCCGCTGGCGGCGAATCGGAATTGACCCTGCATTTTTCATCAGATATTTCTTTGCCCGCCGGAAAATATCCACTGGCATTTACTTTTAATTATGACAGCAGCAAAACTCTGAATCTATCCTCCTCTGGAACAACGACAGTGGAGATCCAGCAGCCCACAAACATGGAACTGGTCATGCCCCGGTTTTCGGATAGTGTCACCGTAGGGGAAACCATCCCGCTGTCCTTGCAGGTGATGAACATGGGACGGGATCCTGTGTATAACGTCCGCTGCGTAGTGTCTGGCTATGGCTTCGCTCCTTCCAATACCGGTTATATCGGTACTATGGCAGCAGGTTCCTCCGCTACCACCAAGGTAGAGCTGTATATCATTGCGCTGAATGCCAGTAAGGGCAATGAAAATGGCGGTCAGTACGGCGATACTACCGGCACCGTTGCGTTGATTTATGAGAACGAAAACGGAGAAGAATTCCAGCAGGAAACCACCTTCGATACCACGGTGAACAGGCCCATCGTTCAGATCCAGCGGAACGATACTGCGGTGGAAGAAGAGGAACAGGCTGCCAGTCAGTGGTGGGTGTCCATACTGATTTTGGGAGGTGTGATTTTTGCAGCAATTATCGGGATTATCCTTGCAAAAAAGAAAGCCAAGAAACGTGGCGGGGCATATCTGTAAGATTGCCTTTATGACCATTCCCAGATGCGGATGGATGGCAATGTTTCTACTGTGCATTGGCCTGTATATGGTTTTTCCGGCTTCTCAGACTGCCCTGCGGTTACATTCTGAAAAAAACACCCCATATGAAATCATAGTTTCCGTTGACAATGCACGGATTAACATGGACGTCCTATCCCAAATAGAGGGCGTGGAAGCAGTCAGCCCCATATTACAGCTAGATTTTCAAGCGGTATACGGCGAGAAAACTGCGAGCTTTGCGGTGGACGCCGTATATAGCAGCTACTTGGATCTACAGCTGATCGATGGCGTTATTTTCACGGACAACACCAATATGCCATATCTTCTGATGAATGAAGCGGCGGCGAAAGCATTCTCAGAAAAGGATACTGACATGGGAATCCATGCTCAGGAGACCGTTACTGTAAAATGCGGAGATAGTGAGTGTAAAGCGGCTATCTCCGGCATCTTCCGAGACGAAGAAACGATCCCAAAAGTCTATATAAGCTATGACGTGGCTCGAAAGCTATTTGCCAGTCAAGGAGGCGGAACAAACATTGCCTTCCGGCTGACTAACAAAGGCTCAGTAGACTCTGTAGTATCCCAGTTACAAAGAAAGGGGGGTTCCGCAAGCGCTGATTCAGACACCTCTCTTGCATGGGAACTGCTGGAGCAGCAGACATGGCAACCTTTTATGACGAGTATTAGCTTCCTTTTGTGTTCAATAAAGCTATTTCATGACAGCAGCATTATCGAAAGCGAGACAAGAAAGGGGGAAAGGGATGTACTCTCAGTTTCTGGCATGACTACACAGCAAATTAGATGCATCGGATTCCTGCGATCTCTGCTAGTGAGTATAATTAGTCTAAACATTGTAAGCTGGATTTCGTGTTTGACCGGGAAATTCTCATTTCTTGCTGTTGTGATTTGTACTATTCTTATTTGCGTTCAGTTTGTGCTCCGATTTCTGGTGGAGCGTTAATCCTATGAACATAAGTATTGCGCTTTTGCTGAAATTCTTCTTTCTATGTATGATAGCAGCAAGTCGTTTGACAGGTGTACTGTAGTTTGTCAAAAGAAAAGTCAAAAAAGGAGTGGAATGATGTGAAAAAAATTAACAGATTTTATAGTTTGATGCTTATTTTGCTTGTGTTGGTGTCCATGCTGGTAACCCCGGTAGCGGCAGCAAGTGATTCTTGGCAGAACAGATTTAGACAGTTTCCTTTGCTGAGTAGTGGGTCGAGCCGTAGCGGGTATGTAAAAGCATTGCAGACTTTTTTGTACTACTATTCCTACGAAACCAAGCAATTAATTTCTGATGGTGGAGGAATCGATGGCTCCTATGGATCCAAAACTTTGAGTGCAGTAAAAAAATTTCAAGGAGATGTCTTTCCTGACGATCCTTCTCAGCACGACGGCATTACTGGTTCAAATACATGGGGAGCGATTGCGAGAGTGACAGAGGTGTTCCAACCCTCAGCAAATGAGTATATATTCATTTGGTACACACAGGAAATAATTCGCGCCATTCCTATCAACTCGGGACACTACTATTATTATAATGTCGGACCAGATGAATGGAAAATTTTCCGCACTACGTGATTTGAAGCAGCATAGCGCAAATGCTGAGGCGAGCAAAATCGGATAGTCAAATACACAGATACCCCTATCATTCAGGCTGTCAGGCGAAGCCTGACAGCCTGAATCAGAGTTCACCATAGCTTATATGAATTATGGAATAACCACATCTAACGCACTAGATCTGTTGGAAACAAGACTGAATTCGCTTACTTTAATCTGCTAGCTGGTAGTGGCTGGGGCGTATTCCGAACAACATAAATAAGTTCTGGTCATACACGGGTCTATGGCCCGTGTATGACGAATTAAGGAGAAATACTATGAAATGGAAAAATATTATGTTCTGCTTGACTGCAATTCTCCTATCATCGTTTCTTTTTAGCGCATGTCAGCGTGATCCGGATGAAAAAGTGGTTATCAGTAAAAATGATGGTGCATTTGACGCAGGAATAGTGGTATCGGCAGATAAGAACCATACTTCTGGTGAGTCTTTGCCACTGGAGCATTCAGAAAGCTTCTCAAGTACAGATAATAGCGTAACGTTTCAGATGAAGGTTGATACCACTATTGGGATCCAAGATGTGCCAATTGTAGAAGTTTCTCCACATTATTTAACAGAAGCAGATGTACAAAGAATTGCTGAAGCACTATTTGGTGATGTGCAATTTTTCGAAAAAGATCAAACCCTATCTCGAAGTGAGATCCAGGAATGCATTAATCGTTGGATTCCATATACAAATAGAGAAGCTATGGGGGAGCTACTTCCTAATTCAGATGAGGGCTACCTTGATTGGAGAATTGATTTATTAAAGCGAAATATAGAAGCTTACACAAAAGCATATGAGTCTGCAGCGGAAGATAATCCTCATATTCCATGCCAGTGGGTGTACCACAAAGATTCCTACTATTCTTTGACAGCCAGCCAGTATTTAGAGGAAGAACATGAAGAAGATAACGACTCTATCCAAGTAACCACCGAAAAAAATGGAATTCCGTATTATTTCTCCGCTTCTATTCGCAATAATACGGATTATAAGCTGAGCTCTGTCTTTGCATTTCCCCAAGAGCATACAATTGGTGACAATGCAATATACATATCTCAACTTTGCAGAACAGAAAAACCAACCAGTTCACAAATTGAGAAGATTAAAGAGAAAGCCGAAGCAATGCTAAAGCAAATGCAGATGGGTGACTGGAAGATAGACGAATATTATCTTGAATCAACAGAAATGGATGAGTTTATTATCCATATCAACGCAGTTCCGCAATTATGTGGCGTCTCTGCTCTTAGAATACCGCAGTTGGGTAATCTCAAAAGTGAGGAAGTCTTTTCGTCAAATTATTATCTAACAAATGCAAGCTTCGAGTTCTCTCCTGCTGGAGATTTACTTTACTTTGAGTTGCAGTCTCCTGTGGATATTAGTACCATTGTGAATAATAATGTGGCAATATTAGATTTTCCCACATTGCTTGAATATGCAAAGCAAACACTATCTTTAACCGACATATATACTTATGATTTCAACTCCATAGTAGATATTTGTAAAGAGCAAGACATTAAATTAGAGTGCATTATAGAAATTGACAAACTCCAGTTCGGCCTAATTCGAGTGAAGAAGCCTAATACAGATGAAAGTTACTATTATGTTCCTGGGGTAATATTAAACGGGAATGTTGCGTTTTATAAGAAAAATACAGGTGAGCTTCTATGTTGTCTTGATGAGATGCAGTTGTTGGCATTGAATGCGATTGATGGATCTGTAATTCAGTTGTCAAACGAATGAATATTTTTGGTTATTGCATGTTGCGTTGCATGTTTAATTGAAAGTCTACTTTTGCCGCTGTCGTAATTTGTACGATTATTCTGTGGATTCAGCACATGTCCTTTGGTGTGATGGTTTGTCAACTCTATAAATAGACGGATCGCACCTTTGTCAAAATTCATTTCTGTGTGTATGATGGAAACAAATCATTTGGCAAGTGAATAATTGTTTGGCAAATGAAAATACAAAATAAAGGGGTAATACTATGAAAAAGCAGGACGAAAGTACAATAGCGCAGCCTGCAAATGTGCAACGTGTAAAAAAGAAGGGTAAACACAGTCTGGTAAAGACGATCCTTCGCCGCTTTTTTCTTGTGCTGTTCATAGCCATCGTCTTGGTATTCACAGCGCTGATCCTGGTGCTGAACATGGTCTTCAATGGCCCATCGCCCACCGCACGAAACCAGCTTACCATGACATTGATTGAGGCCAGTGCAACCAAATGGATTCCTGCCTTATTCATTGGAGAAGATACCGTTGCCGAGATCCGGACTGGCGAAAACGTGGAACTGGCAGAGAATGTGACCGACGTCAGTGCTGTAGTTATCAGTCGAAACGCTCTAACCTCCGCCAACGACGAATGGGCAGCCTATCCCGATGGCATTCGCATCGAAACCGTCAGCGGCAATACATATAACGCAACGGTGATGATCGTCCGCAACCCGGAACAGGTGTATCTTGGGATCTCCACCCATGAGGGTTTCAGCACCAGCATCCCCGGCAAGCGACTGACCGCCGCCATTGAGGATGAAGGCGCCATCGCGGCGGTGAATGGCGGCGCTTTCAACGATAACGGCACCACGGCCTCCTATGTCGGCACCCTGCCTGCCGGTCTGGTCTATTCCGAAGGGGAATGCGTCTGGACTTCCGGTAAGCCCTCTGAAACCAGCGGCTTTGCCGGTTTCACGGAGGACAATATTCTGATTGTTCACAAGGACAACATTTCCAAAGCCCAGGCGGAGGAGCTGAACATCCGGGACGGCTGCTGCTTTGGTCCCGTCCTGATCATGAACGAGGAGATCAATATGGAAGCCTACAACAAGGTTTCCGGCCTGAATCCCCGGACAGCCATCGGCCAGCGGGCAGACGGCGCTGTGGTCTTCGTCTGCATTGACGGCAGACAGCCCAGCTCTATGGGCGGCGAATACGCAGATGTTATCGATATTATGGTGGAATACGGTGCCATCAATGCCTGTAATATGGACGGCGGTTCTTCCACTGTCATGCTGTACCGGGACACTTACGGCATTTATGGAGAGGCGGGGGCGGTTCAGATGATGAACAGCTATTCCCTGCTCCAGTCTGAGCCGAGAAAAATGCCCGACTTCTGGTTGATTCGTCCTGCGGAGGAGGAATGATTATGGCACAGGGTAAATTCAGCACCAAAAACAGGAAAAACGCAGTAGATATTTACACCGTTCTGGCGGAACGGGAGCTGGCACAAAAGCATCGCTCCACCCCTCCGGTTACCACTTCGAAAAAGGAAGCGGCACAGCCTGCTGTAACCGCAATACCAACATTGGAGAAGCCTGCACAGTCTATTCAAAAGCCACACAGAGGCCCCCGGCTTAGCAGTGTTATCTTCTATACGATCTTCTTTTTCTGCATTTTCCTGTTTTATGCCGCAACCTACTTTGGATTACTGGAGCTACGAGACTGGCTGAATCGCTACGAAATGGCCCAGCCCACCGCCAAGAGTCAGGAAATTTTTGAAACGCTGTTCTCTGACCCCGATTGGGACAGCTTGTATGATATTGCCAACACTCAGGGGGCTGCCTACGAAAGCAAGGATGCCTTTATTGGTTACATGGAAAACGCAGTAGGTAAAACAGGCCTAACTTATGTTGAAACCTCCACCGGCCTGTCCAATGATAAGAAATACATCGTCCGGCTTGGAAACAAGAAAATAGCAACGTTCACTCTGGTAAACCACAATCAGTCCGGTTCTCAAACGGAAATCGCAGACTGGCAACTAGGCAGTCTTGAATTTTTCGTCCATTACAACGAAAAATACGACATCAAAAAATTAGATGGACATACCGTTTATGTGAATGATGTACCATTGGATGACAACTTTACCACCCGAATCACCACAACCAATGCTGAAGCGTATCTTCCGGAAGGTATCGTCGGAATCCGCGTGTGTACCCAGCAAATCACTGGACTGGCAGACAAACCCAATGTCCGAATAGTAGATGCAGCCGGGAATGAAATGAAAGTGGTATATGCTGAATCTACCCATACTTTCACAGAACAAACGGACATAAACACGCTCAGCGATGCCGAACGGGATGTTGCCATCAATGCTGTTAAAACCTATGCGCTATACATGATCAATCAGGCCGGAGAAGCGGACATCGCAAAATACTTCCTGCGTGGCTCAGATGCTTACAACGCCATTACAGATACCGAACGGGGGTTTATACAGGATGCTGCCAGCCGGGAGTTTATCAATGAATCTGCTACCGATTACTGCTGTTATTCTGATGATCTTTTCTCCGTGCGGGTTTCTGTCACGCTGAATCAGTACCGATCCAGCGGCAGCGTTAAAGAAAGCACCATTGAGCAGAGCCTGTTCTTTGAAAAACAGGCTAACGGTAAATGGATGTGCTATGCCATGACTGCTGTGGACGTGTCAAAGCCCGTAGAAAAAGTACGACTGACGTTTATGAATGAGGAAGAAATTCTGAAATCTGATTTCTACGACAGCAGAGCCACAACATTGACCTGCCCGGTGCTCTCTGCTCCGGAAGGGAAAGTGTTCTCCGGCTGGGCGGTGAAGGAATCCAACGAAGATGGGCAGACTGTTGTGAACATTATCTTCCAGCCGGACGAGCACGGCATGGTCAATACTTCCGCAGGCACAACACTGGAACCCATGGTGCTATATCCCTACTTTGAGGATGCCACCTAATCTATCTTATTATGAAAATCCCTATTATATTTGAACGTGAATATCAACTATGTTTATTGGTCTGGGAGAATGAGCCGATCTGTAGTACATCCCTTGTAAAGCTATGTCGAAGCCACTTACATTGGTCAAAGTCTACCACTTATACGGTTATTCGTCGGCTATCAGAGAAAGGGGTACTGGAAAATAGTAACGCCATCGTATCCTCCTTGATATCAAAAGAGCAAGTTCAAAATGCAATATTGGAAGTATTCCTTGAGAACTATTTTGAAGGGTCCGTGTCAAGTCTCAGTGCCGCACTCTCCAGAATTCATAACGACCGCTTATAAGCCAGACGATACTACCCAGAGCAAAAGCAACGCTGGAGGTTATTTTGTGTGTGAAAATCGAGAAAATTCACGATGGATTCGGTGCCCGGTTTGTGGAGGAAAAACACGGACCAGAATTTTCACAGATACTGTGTTGATCAATTTCCCTTTGTATTGCCCCAAATGCAGAAAAGAGATTAATATTGATGTGGTGCAACTGAAAATGGTTTTGAGCAAATGAGCCCGATGTAAAACACAGAGCCTGCTTCCCCTTATCCAAGGGGAGTCAGGCTCTCATTTTTTTCTGTTGCGGTACGTGCATTTTTTGCTCGCAATGCATTGAGAATCGCTTCTGAAGTTGAAAGGATCAAAGCGGCTTCCTCCTCGCTGCATTCATCGGTTAAGACACGCAGCTGGTGTTTTGTAGTGGATTCTACACTCATTTCAGGGTAGAAAATCTCATTGGCATTGATTCGCAAGCACCGAATCAGGGGAAATAGAATTGTTAATCGTGTGTTCGAACGGCCTGTTTCAATCGCGCTGATTGTCCTTGCATTTGTATCAGTGAGTGCGCCGACTTGCTCTTGTGTAAGATTCATTCTGCGGCGGGCTTTCTTTACAGCTTCTGCCAGCGGGCGTGAAAAAATATGCATGATATTTCACCTCGCTATGTATTCTACATTACTCCCGCTCTGAAGTTAATGTTCTGTATTTCTTATTAAACTAGAAATATACTTCGTATTTAGGAGGAAATAAGAAGTGCCTTTCTTATTTCAATATTTTATTACGCAATATAATTCGCTTTTCTATTTGTTGATCAAAGCCAGAATGCCATTGAAGTAGAAGTATACTTCCAGTTCCTCAAAAATGACTGCAACGCACGGATTCCTTATGTAAGGATTCGTGCGTTCTTTTTTAAGAGGCTTCCACATCGTTGCCGTTCACCCCCAATCAACTTGATTTTTCAAAATTCAGGTTGATTGGAGGTACAAAACATGGATGGAAACCATCCGAACCGAAAGAAAGATAAACTGAACCCCTACACATTGTCCATTGAGAACGACATTTACTACATAACCTTTACCGATGGACAGGGATTTTTTCGTAAAATAGAGATTAGCAAGGAACTTTATGCTGCGTTTGACAGTTTTGAGCTGGAGGATATTTCCCATATGAACGTAGTCAGCCGCCATTTGACAGAATCAGATATGGGCGACGAATCGTTAAGTCACAGAATTGCCGATCCATCTGAGCTTGTGGAGGATCATGTGTGTCGCAGAATCATGTATCAGGAACTGCACAAGGCAATAACACAGCTTCCGGAAACTCAGCGCAGACGGATACTCTTGTATTATTTCGGAGGTTACACCTACGAACAAATTGCGCAGATGGAAGGTTGCAAGTACCCGGCTATTATTAAGTCGGTTGCAGCAGCAGAGAGGAATATCAAAAAATATTTTTCAAAATAGGGTTACAATTTAACCGGTAAGTGAGCTAACAGGTGAAGGAACTTTTTCCTTCACCTGTTTCACTGCTTTGGGGAATGGGTTTGTACCTTAAAAACTGCATACCCATTCGTCAAACACATTCCCATTGCTATTGTGATGAGCATAAGCCGCTTTAGGAACTGCGCCGGGATGTGCCGGAGTGGAAAGCAACAGGACATCACTTTTCTTTTTTGGTCTGCTAGGCTTTCTATCCCGGACACGGAGCGAGAAACAGATTCTATGACTTCCGGGTAGCACCCGGCGGGGCGATGACAGGCAGTGGGGACAATGATACTCCCGTCCAGTCACAGCTAAGAACGCAATGAGGGCGGTCACATGAGAACCATGCGAGGGCGCTTAAAGACCCGTGGAGCTGGTACGCTGCCAGCCGTTTGGCGATTTCCCATCATAGCCGGGGTGTCGAGGACAAATAGGCTTCTTCAACTTACAAATCCGCCAGTACCTACTCTGGGTGCTGGCGGAGCTTACATAGGCAGGCCACTGCCTATAAAAATTGAGGAGGTCAAACACACATATGAAAAACACATATTACAGAGGGGAACTCTACTACGCCGACCTGGGCACCGGCATCGGCTCAGAGCAGAACGGATACCGCCCGGTAGTCATCATCCAGAACGATGTGGGCAACAGGCACAGCCCTACGACCATTGTGGCGGCAATTTCTACCCAGATCAGGACGAAGGCGAATCTGCCCACCCACTATCATCTGAAGCCGGGGAGTGGACTGGTGCAGCCCTCTATGGTCATGCTGGAACAGATCCGAACCATCGATAAGACCCGGCTGGTTCAGTACATCGGAAAGCTGGCCGGCGAGGAAATCAAGGGGCTGAATCACGCATTGGCGATCAGCATTGGCCTGATTCCCACCACGCCGGAAAAACTGACCCTGTGCCTTTGCAGCACCTGCGCCGAAAACTTCTACGGCTCAGGTGCTTATTATCTGCGGCGGATGAATCCTATCGAGGTTGAGAAAGAACTGTGTACCTACTGCGGCCAGCGGGCGGGATTTGACTATGAGATCACTCCCCGCCATAAGGGCCGGTAAGTAAGTTCGCACCTTTGTCAAATCCGTTTCTTTTTCATAATATAGAGGAGGTCAATCATGCTTGTCTATACGATTCGCAAAAGTGATTTGTATGCGTCCGGCATTGAACCAACCCGGAAGATTCTGGACATTGCCGGTGAAAATGAGAATGTGAATTTTGCCCTTGTGCTGGCAAAGATTCTCAGAGAACTGACAGCTCAGACCGGGAACATAACTTAAGGAGTGAAAACATATGACAGTCGTTGAGCGGTTAAGGAACAGGGGAGTGACCCCCAGAGCGGTTTTGTATGCAAGGTTTTCGTCAGACAACCAGCGGGAAGAATCCATTGAAGCCCAGCTCCGTGCCATGCACGAGTATTGCAGCCGGAATTCCATCGTCATCATTCACGAATACTGTGACCGGGCAAAATCCGCGACTACGGATGACCGCCCGGAGTTTCTGAAGATGATTGCGGCATCCAGAGAGGGGGACTTCGACTTTGCCATCGTCCATAAGTTGGACAGATTCAGCCGGAACCGTTATGACAGCGCCTACTACAAACGGGAGCTGAAAAAGAACGGTGTGCAGCTTCTGTCTGTTCTGGAGCAGATGGACGACAGCCCGGAGAGCATCATCCTGGAATCCGTGCTGGAGGGCATGAGCGAATACTACTCCAAGAATCTGGCCCGTGAGGTCATGAAAGGAATGAGAGAATCGGCTATGGATTGTCGTTACATTGGTGGCTGGATTCCTTATGGTTTCCGGGTAGACCCCCAGACCCACAGATATATCATCAATGACTATGAAGCGGAAGCCGTCAGGATGATCTTCCGGGATGTGGCTGACGGCTGCGGATATAATGTGGTTTTGAATAAGCTGAATTCCATGGGATATCGCACCCGGCTGGGCAATACCTTCTCTAAGGAAACCTTGTATGAGATGCTGCGGAATGAAAAGTATAACGGCGTCTATGTGTTCAGCAGGGCTGCAAGTAAAGACGAGCTGGGGCGGCGGAACAATCACCTGGACAAGCCCATTGAGGATCAGATCCGTATTCCCGGCGGGATGCCGAAGATCGTGGATGACGAAACCTTTGCCCGCGTTCAAGCAATTCTCACCAGCAGAAAGCGCCACAGACGGCAAAAAAGCAAAAGAAACTATTTGTTGACTGGTTTGGTGTTTTGTGGTCTGTGTGGCCACAGATATTGCGGCGACTCCATGCAGACTGGCAAGGACAGAAAGGTTGTCGGGACTTATGCCTGCAACAATCGCAATAATCATGGAGCAAGGATTTGCAGAAACCAGAATGTGCGGCAGCAACCGCTGGAAGAACTGGTGCTGCGAAAGATAGAGGAAACAGTTTTTGATGAATCCCGGATTCCGGATATTGTGCGGGCATATCGGGAACTGAGCCAGCAGGAGGAAGGGGAGGATAAAGACAAGATTCGTACCCTTCGGCAGAACCTGAAAACTGTGGAGCAGAAGATTACCAACATTGTCAATATCATTGCCAATACGGGCAGTGCTGCGCTGGTAACCCAGCTTACCCAGTTGGAACGGGAGAAAGAGCTGCTGGATGTTCAGATTCAGGAGGAGGAACGAAGCACCGAGGAAAGTGAATTAGACGAGGAGGGCATCCTGACAGCATTTCGTCAGGCACAGAAAATGTTCCACAATGGCACCTTGCCACAGATGGAACAGATCATCAACCTGTATCTGGACAGAGTCGTTGTATTCCCTGATTATGTGGAAATTCATCTGAACAATGTCCCAACAAACCTTTTGAACCCGTCTGAGACAAAAGACGAACCCGCACTTGGCGGGTTACATACATTTTATATCGAAAAAATGAGCGACAATATTTTGCCAAAATATCAAACCGGGAAAATTGGACAATACGGTTATGATATTCTGGTGAAACTACATAGAAAAGACGAAAAGAAAAACAAATCCAGACGAAAAGGGCATAATGAAACCCAAGCCCAAATTGGCTTGGGCTTGGGTGAATCTGGTGGAGCCGAGGGGAATCGAACCCCTGTCCGAAAGCAACTTGGAAAGAACTTCTCCGGGCGCAGTTTGTTATTTGCATTCCCTTTCCCCGGCGGGAACAAACACCCTACGAGAATCGGTAGCTTCATCATGCGTGGTATGGGCAAAGCTTACCATACGCACGTTCTCCGCTTAAATCACACCCGAGCCCGGGTCAGCGGAACTCCCGGGGCGGATGGGCGCCTAATCAGGCAGCCAGGGCAACAGTAGTGTTGTCAGTTAAATTTAAAAAATTGCCCGTTTTATCGTGGCCAGGCGCCACGGCCCGCTATTCCAGCCTCACTACCCCCGTCGAAACCAGTACGGCCCCATGGGAAGCTGCAAAATACCATCGGTATCTTGCAGCCGATAGCTGACTTAGAATCTTCCGTAAGGATCGGGGAGCTTGTTTGGCTCCGGGTAGGTCTCGCCGTGGGTGTCCACGGTGATGGAGGCGATTTTCTGCTCCACCTGAGGACGGTCATTGCGGTCGGTCTGGACGGAGGCGATGGCGTCCACCACGTCCATGCCGGAAGTCACCTTGCCGAAGGCGGCGTACTGGCCGTCCAAGTGCTTGGCGTCGGCGTGCATGATGAAGAACTGGCTGCCCGCGGAGTTGGGGGAGGAGGAACGCGCCATGCTGAGAACGCCCCGCTTGTGCTTCAGATCGTTCTTGACGCCGTTGAAAAAGAACTCGCCCTTGATGCAGTAGCCGGGGCCGCCCATGCCGGTGCCCTCGGGGCAGCCGCCTTGGATCATGAAGCCGGGAATGACTCTGTGAAAGATCAGACCATCATAAAAATGGTGATCGCACAGGTCGATGAAGTTGCGGACGCTCTGGGGCGCTTTGTCGGGATACAGCTCGCCTTCGATGACGCCGCCGTTTTCCATGGTGATCTTGAATGTAGGATTCATTGACTTCTCTCCTTCATGGCCCGGTCGATCTGACGCTTGGCGTCCTTCTCTGCCGCGGCCTGTCGTTTGTCGTATAGCTTTTTGCCCTTGCACAGCCCGACCTTGACCTTCACCCGGCTGCCCTTGAAGTAGACGGACAGGGGGATCAGGGCGTAGCCGTCCTGCTTGACCTTGCCGTAGAGCCGCATGATCTCCCGCTTGTGCAGCAGCAGACGGCGGGGGCGGCGGGAGTCAACGTTGAAGCGGTTGCCGTGGTCGTAGGGGGAAATGTGCATCTGGTTCAGGAGCATGTCGCCGTCCTTGATGCCGCACCATGCGTCCTTCAGGTTCAGCGTGCCTGCCCGGATGGACTTGACCTCGGTGCCCACCAGCTCGATGCCCGCCTCGATCTCTTCTTCCACGAAGTATTCGTGATAGGCTTCCCGGTTCCGCGCCATGACCTTTACGCTTGCCTTTTCCAGATGTCTCACCCCCCGCGCAATTCTACGGTCATTATACCATAACTGTCAAGGGGATTATACCGCTCAGAAAAGTAAATGTTTCCGCTTACAGCAGACGCAGCCCCCACTCGCCGTTATCTTCCTGATAGTACTGGAACTCGTTCAGCGTGTCGGACTCAAAGACATTCAGCATGTCCATGAAATCCTCTACCAGATGGTATTCTGACAGCTGCTGCCGGGGCAGCCAGAACACCTCGCCCTCGTCGGAGGACTGCAAGTTCCCGGTGTAACGGTCAGCCTTGTAGAAAAAGACCACATACCGGGCGTTTCCCCTGGCCGGGAACTGCTTGACCCCGCACAGCGTCGGATTTTCGATGGTCAGCCCGGTTTCCTCCCGGGTCTCCCGGATGGCGGCCGCGGTGAAGGCTTCCCCCGGCTCTACATGTCCGCCGGGGAAGCAGATGCCCGGCCAGCCGGGGTCATTGCGATCCTCCATCAGAAGATTGCCGCTGCCGTCGGACACCATGACCAGCACGGTGAAAATTGCCTGTTCTGCCATCGTTACACCTCGTCAAACAGAAAATGTTCCAAATCCTTCGTGGAAGCAAAGGAAAAGTCGCACAGGCGGGTCATTTCCTCCGTGATCTCCGGGCAATCTGTCCGACCCCAACCGGCAAAGGCGATGGGGACACCGGCGCTTCGCGCCATTTCCCAAGCGGGCTTCATATCGTCCACCACCAGCAGCTGGGACTGGGTATAGCCGTATTTTGCCATGATCTGCTCCAGCGGCCACGGGCTGGGCTTGCGCAGTTCCTCCGGTAAGTCCCAGCCGTAAATGTCGTCGGGGAGGATGCCGAAGTGGGTCTCGTAGTCCCGTGTGATGTTCTGGATGCAGGAATGGGAGACGACGCAGATTTTTCCGCCGGCTTCCTTCTGGCGGCGGATGATGTCACCGATGCCGGGGAAGGGGGCGGGGATGTGATCGACGATGTATTTCTGCCAGCCGCGGTATTCGTCCACAATTTCCTGCTCGGTAAAGTTGTACCACTTCCGGCACATGTCGGCAAAGCCCAGACGGAAGCAGCCCTCGGTGTACTCGTGGAGGGTGATTTTCGTCCCCGGGCGGAATTGATTCAGAATGTAGCAGAAGAAGGGATAATTGACGGTGGCCTCGCTCTGCACGACGGTATCATCGTGGTCGAGGACAAGACAGGGGTATTTCAGCATAGAAGTTCTCCCAATATTTTTATCTTTTCTCATTATACCAGACGCCGGGCGGCGGTGCAACCACAAAATTCCTCTTGCGTATATAGAACAAATGTGCTATAATGACAAAAACAAAAGGAGGTGGGCGCGATGGTGCGGAAAACGTGCCCGGTGGATGTGATATCGGTATGCAGCGCCAGCGGGGATATCCGCCCGCTGCGGCTGCGGGTGGAGGACGAGGAACAGGGGCTTATCCGGGTGAATATTGACGAAGTGATCAGCGTGAAGGAAGTCCCCTACGTGGGCGTGGAAGCGAGAATATTTCTGTGCCGGGGGACGGTGGACGGGCGGCAGCGGCAATTTGCGCTGAAATACCTCATCCGCGCCCACTGCTGGTGCCTGATGGACAGGGTGTATTGATTTTTCACAGTGGAAATTATGGGGAGATTGTTGTATTATGGTGGTAAGAAACTGTCCGGGAGGAAGCACTATGGCAATCGTGACCTTTTACAACGGCGCCCCCAAGGACGCGCCGAAAACCACTATGCCCGCCCATCTGGGGGCGAACGCCATCATCACCTGCAAAAACCGCCTGCTGCTGGAGAAGCGCAGCGACTCCGACGTCTGGGGGCTGGTCGGCGGCGGCTGCAAAAAATGGGAGACCGGGCGGCAGGCCATCGTTCGGGAAGTCTATGAAGAACTGGGACTGCGCATCGCCCCGGAACGGTTCCGGAAGCTGGCGGTGTACGACAACCCCGGCCGGATCGCCGCCTTCCGGGACGGCGGCATCTGGCGCATGGTGATCGTGGTATACGCGCTGGAACTGGAGGAGGAGCCGGAAATGCACATCAGCAGAGAATCCAAGGATCTTCGCTTTTTCAGCCGGGAGGAAATCGGGAATATTGAAATAGCGATCACCCATAGGGATATCGTGGA
>OBYM01000044.1_pt1 | contig 83874 bp, 73 predicted proteins | sample 1538191 | NCBI WGS metagenome assembly OBYM01 (sample SAMEA2580165, study PRJEB22360) | human gut metagenome | biome: human gut; feature: human-associated habitat; material: faeces | place: Denmark | collected 2008/2010 | reverse complement strand
GGACATCGGCACCGGCTCCGGCATCCTTGCCATCGCAGCTCTCAAGCTGGGCGCTGCCTCCGCCGAGGGCGTGGACATCGACCCCGTGGCCGTCCGCACCGCTGGGGAGAACGCCGCCCTGAACGGCACAGCCGACAAGCTGACCGTCCTTGTGGGCGATTTGTCCGACAAGGCCAGCGGCACCTACGACATCATCACCGCCAACATCGTTGCCAACGCCATCCTGTCGCTGGCCCCCGCCGTGCCCGGCCTGATGGCCGAGGATGCCGTCTTCATCGCCAGCGGCATCATCGACAGCCGGAAGGATGAGGTCATCGCCGGGCTGGAAAAAGCCGGGCTTACTGTACAGGAAGTTAAGGAAAAGCGCGGCTGGGAGTGCATTGTCTGCAAAAAAAGCAAGTAAGGCCAGAAAGCCCTCTCAGTCTCGCTGACGCTCGCCAGCTCCCCCGGAGGGGGAGCTTCAGTTGAAAAGGATTAGAAAATGCCGCACCGTTATTTTACTACCGAGATCGCCGACGGCACCGCAACGCTGCGAGGTGCCGACGCCCATCATCTCGCCCGCGTGATGCGGGGCAAGCTGGGCGATACCGTCATCCTCTGCGACGGCAACGCCGTGGAGTACACCGCCACCATCACCGGCTTCGGCCCGGAGACGGTGGAGTTCAGCGTGGAGCCGGGCTACCCCAGCGCCGCCGAACCCAGCGTAGAAGTCACCCTCTTTGTGGGCTATCCCAAGCAGGACAAGCTGGAGCAGGTCATCCGCCACGGCGTCGAGCTGGGCTGTGCCCATTTTGTCCCCTTCTTCAGCCGCTACTGCGTGGCAGCCCCCAAGAAAGAGGAGCAGAAAAACGAGCGCTACAACCGCATCGCCTTTGAAGCCGCCAAGCAGTGCGGCCGGGGCGTTTTGCCGGATGTGGCCCTCCCGCTGCCCAACTTCGGCGCGCTCTGCCGCAGTCTGGAAGGGTACGACCTCGTGCTCTTCTGCTACGAGTGCGGCGGTGCTCCCCTCCGGGAGCTGCTGGCAGACCCCCAGCCCGCCGACGGCCAGAAGCGGAAAATCGCCGTCATCACCGGCGCAGAGGGTGGTTTTGCCGCCGAGGAGGCCGAGATGGCCGCCAAAGCCGGTGCCAAGACCGTCGGCCTCGGCCCCCGCATTCTCCGCTGTGAGACGGCCCCGCTGGCCGTCCTCTCCGCCGTCATGACCCTGACGGGGAATCTGGAATAACGCTCTTTCAAACAAAAAGGGGCTGCTGCACGTTCGGCTAAAACGATGTGCAGCAGCCCCTTTTTTATGCTTCAGCAGTACATAGTGCTACAGTTTATTCTTTCCGTCAATCCCGGCTGTCTGCTTCCAGCAGTGCGCGCTTCACGCCGATGAGGCTCTGGGGGCTCATGGAGAAGCTGCGGAGGCCGAGTTTCAGGTACTGGATCGTATTGGCCGGGTTGCCGACGGCCATGCCGCAGATGGTCACGGGGATCTGCCCCGCGTCGGCGGCTTCCATGACCATGGCGATGAGCTTTTTCATCGCATGGCTGGCGGGGCGGTAGTAGCGCTCCGCAATGGAGAGGTCCCGGTCAACGGCGTGGGTGTACTGGGTCAGGTCGTTGGTCTCGATGACGAAGAAATCGCACCCGCGAGCCACGAATTCTTCCGCCGTCAGGCAGGCGGAGGGCACGCTGAACATGACGCCGAAGGGGGTCTTCTCGTTGAACCGCTCGCCCCGCTCCCGCAATTGCTGGCGGCAGTGCTCCACCCGCTTCATGGCTTCGTCCCAATCTTCAAGGTTGGTCACCATCGGGAACATGATCCGCAGCGGGCCATCCGCCGCCGCGCGGAGCAGCGCACAGATCTGGGTCTCGAACTGGTGGGGGCGGCGCAGACTGTTGCGGATGCCGCGCAGCCCCAGCTTGGAGGATTCCGGCCCTTGATGCGCATCGGCCATGGTGCGATCTGCGCCAAAGTCGAAGGTGCGGACCGTGACGACGCCGCCCTTTGCCGCAGCAAGGCAGGAGTGATAGAACACATACTGCTCCTGCTCGTCCACCGGGCGGCCCGGCAGCATCATGTAGCCGCTGCGCAGCAGACCCACGCCGCTGGCACCGGTTTGGAGGGCCGTTTCGATGTCCTCCTGCCCGAAGCAGTTGGCCAGCAGCTCAAAGGCCTCGCCGTCCTTGGTGCGGTTCGGCAGGGCACAGATGCGGTTCATCTCCTCGTTTTCCCACTGTTTTTCGCAGATGTGGGCCATGGCCTGTTGGCGGGTGACGGCATCCGGGTCAAGGATGCACTCGCCGTTGTCGGCGTCGAGGACGACGATGCGGCCGTCGCAGTCGTCCAGAAAATCGCTGCCCACCTGCACGATGCAGGGGATGTGCATGGCCCGCGCGATGATGGCGGCGTGGCTCTGCTTGTTGCCCTCGGACGTGATGATGCCCAAGATCATCCCCGCCGGGACGCTGAACAGGTCGCTGGGCATCAGCATCTCCGCCGCGAGGATCACCGGATGATCCAGCGCCAGCCAGACGCGGGGCCGGTTGGCAAGGATATTCACCACCCGGCTGGCCGCGTCGAGGATATCCACGCTGCGCAGCTGCATATAGGCGTTGTCCTCCATGTTGGCCAGCTGGTCGGCATAGCGGTGGCCCACGCGGTCCATGGCTTCGGCGGCACCGATGCCCGCCTTGATCTGGAAGCGGACCTCATTCATGAAGCCCTCGTCCTCCAGCATCATGCTCTGGAACAGAAAGATGGCCTGTTCGGTAGGGCCGCTGCGCTCCGCCATGGAGTCCAGTTCGGTCTGGGCCGTTTTCACGGCGTTGTCCAGCAGCCGCTGCTCCCGCTCCGGGCTGAAGGGGCCGGGGCGGAAACTCTCCGTCCGGCGCTCCACCCGGCTCACCTGCCCCAGCACGAGGCCGGGGGAAGCGGAATGTCCCTGATAGACTTTCATGGTTCCACTCCCTCCTCCACCGGCGCGGTCAGGGTGCGGTAGACCAGCGCCTGTAAGAATGTATTGGGCAGCAGCGCCGCCCACGCGGCCTGTGCCGCATTGCCGCTGCCGTCAAACAGGGGCGCAAAACTCTCGATGCGGCTGCGGTCGCATTGTTCCAGAAAGGCCCTGCCGAGCTGCTCCACCGTGTAGTAATGGGCGGGGTCCACCCCCACGTCCTCGGCGGCAGCTTCCAGCGGGGCGGTCTCGGCATCTTTCATGTTGGCCAGCCGGAGGGCGAGGTCTGCCGTCAGAGTGACCGGGTACTTCGCCTTGACGGCCTTCTGCACCGCGTCGAAGCGTTTCCGGAACGCAGCTGCGTCCGCGTCGGAAGCGCCGCTCTTCGCGATGGCGTAGGCACAGCCCCGCAGCCGCCCGAAGGCCCGAAGGGTGTCGTAATAGCCCAGCTCAATGTTTCGCTTGGCGGTGTCGGGGTCAAAGTGGAGGATATCGCCCAGCTCCCAGTAGCTGCGCACCATGGTGGTGGGCAGACCGGTGCGGTTGGGCAGGGTGATGCCCACTCCCTCCAAATCCACACAGACCAGCTCCTCCGCGCCCATTTTTTGTGCCAGCGCGGTGGGCATGTTGTCCCGGTAGCCGCCGTCGAGGAACTGCACCCCATCGATCTGCTTGGCCCGCAGCGCTGGAAAACAAGCCGCCGAGGCCAGCAGGTAATCCTTCACTTTCCCTTCCGGGATCTCTTCCAACGGCAGCTCGCGGGGTTTCAGGCCCCGCTTTTCCACGGTGACGAGGCCGAACCGGATGGGCGACGCGCGGAGGGCGTCTTCGTCCAACACCCGCTCCACGATCTCTTCCAGCGGGGTGACGTCCATGCCGCCCTCCCGCACGATGTCCCGCAGGAACTGATGCAGCTCCGTCAGATTTGTTTCTTCCGGCAGTTCCATCACGTCCTGACTGCGGATGCTCGTCCACATATCCCGCGCCGTCTCGTACAGGTCCAGCGCGAACATTGCGCCGTTCAGGCTGCCGACGCTGGTGCCGGTGATGATCTGCGGGTGCCAGCCCAGTTCTGTCAATGCCCGCCAGACGCCCACCTGATAGCTGCCGCGGGCTCCGCCGCCGGCCAGCACCAGCGCCTTTTTGGGGGTCTCGTTCTGCGCCATCCCAACCGCCTCCTTTGTGCTCCGAATCAAATCTGCACAAAGTATAACATATTTTCGGGAAAATTTCTCTCTGTTTTTGGAACAAAAAGCGTGGTATAATTTAGTAAAATCTGACTGTGAGGATGGCAATATGAACTGCAAGCAATGGATCTTTGATATGGACGGCACCCTGACCGACAGCATGACCGCCGTGTGGGAGAACGCCCCGCTGGCGCTGCTGCGCCGGTATGGCCGCGAACCGAAGGCCGACCTGCGCACCACCCTGCTGAGCATGGGGATGGCCGACGGCGCGCAGTACCTCATCCGGGAGTATGCGCTGCCCCTAAAGCCGGAGGATTACTTCGGCGTGATGCGGTCGGTCATTGCGGAGCTGTACGAGAGCGTAGAGCTCAAGCCCGGCGTGCGGGAGCTGCTGGCCCGGCTTAAGGCCGAAGGAGCCCGGATGTGCATCTGCTCAAACACATGGAGCGACCAGTGCAAGGCCGTGCTCACCCGGCTGGGGCTGGACGATCATTTTGAGTTCTACGTCGAGGCGCAGGGCCCGCTCCACAAGAGCCGCCCGGACGTCTTCTTGGAGGCGCTCCACCGCCTTGGCGGCACCGACCCCCGTACCTGCGCCGTCTGCGAGGATTCCCTCTACGCCGCCCGCACCGCCCACGACGCGGGCTTCTACGTCATCGGCATCGCCGACGCCGCCAGCGCCGACGACGAGCCCGCCCTCCGCCAAGTCAGCAACCAGTTCCTGCAGGAGTGGGGGGAGCTGAAATTATAAGGGCATTTCAAAACCCTTGACAGCACGTCTAAAACAGGCCCCGCCGTGCAGCATTTCAAACTGTACGGCAGGGCCTGTTCTGTTTCCTTCTACCGTTCCAGAAACTTCCGGAACGCGGCCCTTACGGCGGCCTCACGGCTGCGGGGGATGGGCACGCGGGCGCCGCTGCGCATCCACAGTTCACCGGCGGAGAGCTGGGACGCGGCGGCGAGGTTCACCACATAGGAACGGTGGGGCTGCAAAAAGCGTTCGTCGGCCAGCAGAGGCTTTGCCACCTCGGAAAAGGGCACCCGCAGCGAAAGGGAGGCCACGTCCTCGCCGCTGGCAAGGTGGAAGTGGACGATGTGGTGGGTGCACTCCAGATATTCGATGTCCGCGAAGGGCAGGGCCCGCAGCCCCGCCGCCGTCGTGACCGGGATGACCGGGCCATACTCCGGCTCGGTGGCGCGGTCAAGCAGGGCGGTGAGCTGTTCGGGCCGGAAGGAAATTTGCAGATACTGCATCGCGTCCACCCGGAAAGCCTCGTAAGCGTAGGCCGGGGTGCGGGCAAAGAAGGCCAGCGGAGCTCGCACCCCGTGCTGGCGCAGCTGGGCCGCCGCCTGTAAGCCCGCCGCCGGGCAGGAAGCCGTCAGCTCGATGAGATACAGCTCGTACCGGGTGCCGTCGGCTTCCTGACGCAGCAAGTCGGCAGCGCTTTCCAACTGCTCCACGATGCACGCATCGGCGCGGCGGGCATAATATTCAAGGCAGTGCCGCTGCACCCGCCCCCGCAGCACCGGGTCCGGGCTGCAAATCGCAATATGAAAGATCATTTTCCAAGCCCTCCTTCGGCGAGCGGCCCCCGGCGCTTGCATTTTGCACCGCGGGGGAGTATAGTTACAACAAAAAACGATGAAAGGAGACTCCTCTATGAATCAGCCTCTCGTCAGCATCATTCTGCCCGTTTACAATGCCCAGAGCCATCTGGCCCGGTGCGTGGGGAGCATCTGCGCCCAGACCTACCGGAACATCGAGATCATCATCCTGAACGACGGCTCCAAGGATCAGAGCCTTCCCGTCTGCGAGGAGTTCCGCCAAAAGGATCCCCGCATCCTGCTGGTGGACAAGGCCAATTCCGGCGTATCGGACACCCGCAACCTCGGCCTGAAGCTTGCTTCCGGCAAATACGTAGAGTTCGTGGACAGCGACGATTACCTTGACCCGGACTTCACCGAGCGCCTTGTGGCCGCTGCCGAGGAGAACGAAGCCGATTTCGTCATCGCCCCCTACAAGATGGTCATCCCGGCAGGAGCCTCCAAGCCGGAACAGGTGCTGGATAAGATCCAAGACGAGCTGGGCGTCATGAGCGTTGCCCGCCCGCCGGAAGTGCGGGAGTATGGCTTCCTGCCCGCCGGGGTCTACGACAAGGATACCTTCGCCCTCCGCCTGATGGACAAGCCCGCCTCCTATTTTTACAGCGTGCTTTGGAACAAGCTCTACCGCCGCGATATCCTGACCGGCAACGACATCCAGTTCGTCAGCGAGATGCGCTGGGCCGAGGACCTCGTGTTCAACCTGCGGTACATCCAGTACGCCGAGCGGTTCGTCGCCATCGACAAACCCGGTTATTACTACGTCCAGAACCCCCAGAGCATCTGCCACACCCAGATCAACGCAGCCACCATCGTGCAGAACAAATTACAAGTGTTCCGCTACTACAAAGACCTCTACACCCGCCTTGGGATATACGAGGAGGTGCGGCCCCAGCTCTACAAGTTCCTTGTGGACATCGCCGAGAGCACCTACCCCTCCGGCCCCTTCAAAAAGGCCATCGACGAAGCAAAGGCTTACTGGAAAGAACATCAATCGGAGAAATAAGAAATAGAAAAAGAGGCTGTTGCACAACTCCTTCCGTCATCGCTGACGCGATGCCACCTCTCTCAATGAGGGAGGCTTTCACAGCTTGCCGTTACGCCAAGGCTCCCTCCGAGAGGGAGCTGGCACGGCAAAGCCGTGACTGAGGGAGTTCTTTGCAACAGCCTCATTTTTGTTAGAAGTTCAATCAGTCCCCAATGGCTGCGCACTTCTTGGCCAGCCAATCGCGCTCTTCCTCGGTCAGGCGGGGGGCAAGCTTGGTGAAGACCTCCCGATGGTAGGCGTTCAGCCATGCGATCTCGTCCTTGTTCAGCACGCCGGGCACCACGGGCGAGGTGGCGATGGGCACGAAGGTCAGCGGACGGAAGGCGAGGAAGGTGCCGTACTGGTTGTCGGCCTTGTGGCAGCACTCCAGCTCGTTCTCAATGCGGATACCGACCACACCGCTTTCGTAGACGCCCGGCTCGTCGGTGACGACCATGCCCGGCTGGAAGACGGTGGTGTTGCGGCCGTTCAGCGCGTGGGGGCCCTCATGGACATTGCCCACAAAGCTGACACTGTGGCCGGTGCCGCAGCGGTAGTTGATGAGGTGCTGCCACAGCGGCTCGCGGGCGATGGTGTCCAGCATGTGACCATCGCAGTAGTTCAGCCAGACGGCCTTTGCGATGTCGATGTGGCACTGCAAAGTCCAAGTATAAAACAGCTTTTCGTCCTCGGTCAGCTCGCCCAGCGGGTAGGTGCGGGTGATGTCGGTGGTGCCGTCCATGTAGGTAGCACCGCTGTCCACCAGCAAAAAGCCCTTCTTTTCCAGCTTGGCGTGGTCGGCTTCGGTGGCGTGGTAGTGCATCATGGCCGCATTGCCGCCGTAGGCTGCAATGGTGCCGAAGCTCTCCACGATGAACTTGTCCTGTGCGGAGCGGTACTTGTGGAGGATCTCGTCCACGGTCAGCTCCGTCAGCTCTTCACCGGCGGCAAGGCGCTCTTCCAGCTCTTTCTGGAACCGCACCATGGCCACGGCATCCCGCAGATGGGTCTCGCGGTCATGGGCCAGTTCCGTCTCGTTCTTGACGCCCTTCATCGGCAGCAGGGGATCGGCCTCATCCTTGACGGTCAGGGCCGCATTGTTGCTCAAGGTCTCGTAGACGGCGTAGTTGACGGAAGCCGGGTCGGCCAGCACGGTCTGCGGCTCGGTCTCGGCGGCGAGGAAACCCAGTACATCGTCGTATTCGGCGATCTCGACGCCGTTCTCCTTCAGCTCAGCCGCAGCCTCTGCGCCCAGACGCTTGGTGTTGATAAAGAGGACAGCGCGATCCTCCGTGACGTAGCAGTAGGCCATGGCATACGGGGTGCACTGGATGTCCATGGCGCGCAGGTTCAGCAGCCATGCCAGATTGTCCAGCTTGCCCACCAGCTGTGCGGTGCAGCCCAGCTCCTTGAGCTTTGCGCGGAGCTGGCCCAGCTTCTCGGCGGGGGAGAACCCTGCGTACTCCTTGCTCAGGATCCAAGCGGGAGTCTCCGGCAGGGCGGGGCGGCCCTCGGTCCAGAGCTCATCTTCCAGATTCAGTGTCTTGATGGTGCCGTGCTTGGCGTCCAGCGCCTTCTGGACGCTGCGCACCAGATGGCAGGAAGCGGTCAGACCGCACAGGCCCAGCACCCCGCCTTCGGGCAGAGCATCGGCGCAGTACTGCTCCACGGTGGGCACACCCGGCTCACCCATCCGCTCCAGCTCGATCTCGGTGCCCGCGATCTCCTTTTCCGCCTGCACGAAATAGCGGCCGTCGGCCCAGATGGCGCTCTTGTCCTTCGTAACGACGAAGTTGGAGTTCTCGCCATGGAAGCCGGAGAAATAGGTCAAGGAGGTGTAGTGGTCGGGCAGGTACTCGCTGGAATGCGGGTCGCCCACCGGAATGAGATAAAGATCAACGCCGTTGGCGTCCATGGCGGCGCGCAGGGCAGCCAGACGCTCAGGAACCGTGTTCATGCTCATAATAAAAAGCCTTCTTTCTTACATCTGCCGGAAAAACGTCCGGCGGCGGTGATTTGCCGCTTCTTATTGTATCATTCCGGCGCGCGGATTGCAATTGCTGCGCGGTTTTTCTCAGTTGCTGCTGGCGGCCGGCAGTTCCGGCGGGGTGGTGCCGTCACTCTGGGGCGGCTGGCCCTGCGGCATCTGCCCGTCCGGCGGCGTCATGCCGTCCGGTCTCTGCCCACCGCTGCCGCCGGGGCCTCCATTGCCGCCGAACCGGGTATCAGCTTCACCGGTCTTGGCCGTGGCGGTGACGGTGGACTGGACGCTGTAGCGTCCCTCCGCCGTCAGGGCTGGGCTGGAATAGAAGAGGAAGGCCGCGTCGCAGAGGGCGGTGCTGTCCAGCACGCTCTTGCCGCTTTCGTCCGCAATGGAGAACGCCTCGCCCCCGGCGAGGGAAAGGCTGCTGTCCCGCCCGCCGCCGAAGGTAACGCAGGGCTGAGACGCGCTGATGGAAAAGCCCATGCCCGCGCTGCCGCCTGCGGCCAGCACCGTGCCGCCCGAAATCGTGATGCGCCCATCGGCATCCAGCGGCTGATTGTCGGCGGCGTTGGCGGTCCAGACTGAGATGTCGCCGCCCGTGATGGTCAGGGTGCCGTTGGAGTCAAAGCCGTCGCCCTCGGAGGAATAGGCTTTGATGGTGCCGCCGGAGATGTTCATCTCGAACGCATAGTCGCCAAGGTCGGAGTTGGCGGCGTTCAGGCAGTCGTCGGTGGAGGTGATGTCCATATTGCCGGAGTGTATGTTCAGGACGGCCCCCTCCAAGCCCTCGCAGCAGGTGGAAACGGTGATGGCGGGGCCGGTGGTGCCCTCCGCACCGATGTTCAGTTCCATGTCGCAGTGGATGGCATCTTCCCCCGCCGCTATGGTCAGGTTTCCGCTTTCCACCTTGAGCCGTTGCTCCGCGTTGATGGCATCGTTCACCAGCGCCTCGATGTTCAGCGTCAGCTCCCGGATGGTCAGGCTGGCGTCCCGGTCATCCAGCGCGGTGCCGGATTTGATGCCGTTCTTGCCCCGTGCGTTCACGGTCAGCGCACCACCGCCGCAGAGGACGATCTGCGAGCCGTCCTTGCACTTGACCACTGCCTTTTCGGCGTTCTCGTTGTCGGCGGCATTGTCCGGGTCGTTGGCCTCGCTGTCGGTTAGGGTGTTTTCCGTCCCATCCACCACCGCGATGGTCACCCCGGTGGATTCGCCGCAGACGATGGGGGCGGTGTCGGCGCTGGTCAGGGTCAGGCCGTCCAGCAGCAGCACGACGCCCTCCGTCTGGGCTTCCACCTTCACTGAGCCGTCCGCACAGCGGCCGGACAGGGCATAGACGCCCGCGCCGCTCACCGAGAGAGCGGTCTCCTCTACGGCAAGGCCCGCCGCGTCCTCCGGGCTGACCGTGATGCCGCCGTCCGAGAATTCCACCGTCACTACTTCATCCGGCGTGTAGGCGAGGCTCCCCGCCGCAAGGCGGTCCGATTTTGCCTTCCCCGTGCCGCCGCACGCCGCCAGACTGCCCGAAAGGGTCAGCGCGCCAAGCGCCTGCAAAAAGCTTCGCCGGGAAATTTTCGTGCTTTCTATCAAACAGGTCTTCATAACCAAGCCTCCCTCAAAAATGCAACGTGATTTAAGTGTGCTCATTCTACGCCGCAACTATGGAAACTTCGCGGGAAAGCTGTGAAAAAACGGGAGCATTTCCGTGAAAATGGGGTGAAATCAGGTCCTTCCAGAACGCCAAAACGCCCGCCGGGTTCATCCCGGCGGGCATTTTGGTCATGGAGAAACAAGAGAAAAAGCCCCGCCATCCGGCGGGGCTTTCGGCGGGCTCAATCGTCCGTTTTCAGCTCCATATCCAGCTCCGGCATCAGCTCGTTGCTGATGACCGTCAGCATCTGCTCCAGCTTGTCCACATCCTCGGCGGGGAAGCGGTCCCGCACGCGCTCCACCACGGTGTGCAGGTAAGAGTAGCTGATGTTGTAATATTCGATATACTTCTTGGTCGGGCGGAGGTGGTATTCGCGCCGATCCTTGGTGGACTGGATCTTCTCCACATAGCCCTTCCGAACCAGACTGCCGATCTTATACGCCGCGTTCGGAGTGGAGATCTGCATCATGCGGGAAAACTCCGCAATGGTCGGCTCGCCCATCGCCATGATCCCCTCCATGCAGAAGGACTCCACCGTGGTCAGCGTGGCCTCGCGGGTGGCGAAGCGCTGAAACACGTTCTGGTAGAAGTGCAGCTTAAATTTAGTATAGACGTCATTGAATGCTTTTTCCAGCATGGTGCGGCTCCCTTCGATTCCCTCAATTTCTTTTAGTATATCATATTTTTGCCCGAACGCAAGCGAAAAAGTGCCCGCCGCGCAAAAAGGCCGCACAGTTTTTTGCGCTGTGCGGCCTTGCCGTTTATGGGGGACTTCTTCGCGCCAACTCCCAGAGGGGGCTGGCCACGGAGAGGACTGGGGAAGTTATTTCATCAGCTTCTTGAGCTTGAGCCACGCGCCGAATACGTCATACTTGGTAACGTAACGGTCGGGGTCAAAGCGGGAAGCGTCGCTGTCGTCGGCGGGCTCCACAAGGCCGTTGTCGATGGCCCAGCGCGTCGCCTTCTGCAGTTCGATCTCCTCTGCGGGCACGTCGCTGTACAGGCTCGGCAGAGCCGTTTCGGGCTTGCCCGCCGTCTCCCACAGCAGCACCACCAGCTCACGCCGGTTGGCGGGCACGGCCACGCCCTTCGGCAGGTTCAGCTGCAAGTAGCTGTCCACGCCAAGGCTCACGCCCTGCCACACCAAAATGCCAGCCGCTGCGCCGCCCACGGCCACGGTGGCCATGGTGCCCAGCGTCGAGGGCCCATCGTCCTCGCCCGGCAGCTCGGAGGAGCGGTACTGCGCCTCAATGGTGATGTCCGCTTCCGGCATCGCAAAGCTCATGTGGGGGTCGTGCAGCATCACGCTGGGGTCACCCGTCAGCGTGTCCTTGACATCCTCCGGGAAGCGGATGCTCCACACGTCAAAGGTCATGCCCTCCGGCACTTCCGACTCGTCCACGTCCACCGTCAGTTTGGTGCCCTTCTCGGCCTTTACCTCAGTCTCGTTGTTGATCGTGCCGCCCTTGACGGTAACAGTGTAGGTCTTGGGCTGATCGTCGGGGTTCGGGGTGGGATTCGGGTCAACGGGGTCAGGGGTATCCTCCTCATAGTTTGCCTTCAGCGACACTGCACCGTCAGGCATTTCAAAAGTCAGCGGGTTTGCTTTCAGCTTTTCTTCGCTCAGACTCAAAGTGCCCTCTTTCACCGTCCACTTGGTGAAGTGATAACCGGTCTTTGCCTTGGCTGTCACTTTGATTTCTGCATTGGCTTCAAATTTACCGCTGATATTTGTTTCATCGTCGCCAATGTAGCCGCCGTCAACGGTCAGGGTGTAGGTCGTAGGTACCTTGTCCTTGTAAGTTGCTTTTGCAGTGGCCGCATTGCCGGGCATTGTAACTTTAATGGTAGTATTGGTCAGCTCATAGCCAGATACCGGTTCCAAGCCACCGCTCAGCTCCCATCCGGTGAACACCTTACCTTCAGGAACTTTTTGCGTCAAGGTGATTTCTGCATCCTTTGCATACTCTCCGCTGTTTTGTGTCCCATTCTCATCTCCGATGACGCCATTTACAACCGTCAGGCTGTACGTCTTCTTCCGGCCTTTTGCGGTCAGCTTCAGCGCATTGCCCGGCATCTTCAGGGTGTAAGTGCCGTCCCCGTTGACGTAAATCGAACTTACATCAAAACCCGTTGGTTCACTTGTCCAGCAGTCCAGTTCAAACTCCTCGTCGGTAAACATCGGCTTGATCTTAATCGTTGCGTTTTCTGTAAACTCGGTTTCTGTCATATCAACAAGCACCGCATTCACCAGTGTCAGCGTATGCTTTACCTCACTCGGATCAGGGGCACCGATTTGGTTTAGCACGATATCTCCAGTGCCGCTCTGTACCGTAAACTGTTGGTAACCAGCGGTCTTTTCCGGCGTCAAATTGCCATAATTCACGTCGCCGTTAATATTGGCAATCAAGGTATTATCGTTGATTCTCACATCCAACTTCGGCGTACCGACAACATATAGTTTCTTGACATTATCACTGATAAACACATAATATTTGCATCCGACAACCCCCGCAGTAATCGCCTTGCCGTTTGCTTCTTTCAGCTCACGAGTTCTCTCTATACCTTCATTGAAGTCAAAAACGGCATTATCGATTGTGCCGGTGTTGCTGAATGTCATGTTTCCGCCATCTGCACGAACCACAGCGCCAGTAATGTTTCCGCTGTTGGTCAATTTTTCACAGCCAACGAACGCCACATTCTCCATTTTGCCACTGTCCTTGTTCGTCACAGTGCCATAGAATGTACTACTCTTCACAGTACCATCGTTCTCAACGTTCTTGTGGAATGTGCCTCCGGTCACAGTAGCGCTGCTATTGACTTTGACATCGCACTGAATCGCTTTATCGGTAAAATTCCAATTTTCACTGGTGTTGCTCAGCGACAACAAGCCATTTTCGCCCTTGCTGGGGTAATACGCCCAACCATCACCGGAGTAGACGCCATTATAACACCAACGGTCTTCCGTAACCGGTTTTCCGTTTCTGTCGATTTCCAATGTTTTAATATAGCCGTTCAGCATCACATGCGCATCGCTCGGCATTGTAAATGTGAGAATCTTCGTCGCATCATCCCAACTGCTACTATAAGTATTTATGCCGATAGGCTTACCGTTGAGGTTCGTGATATCCACCACTTCACCATTCTCATTGCAAAACTGCACCCAGAGCACCGGTCGCTCTCCGGTAGTCGGCATAATAACAAAAAATCCGGAATTCGTATAGTTTAACTCTGCAAAGTCCATCTTCTCGTCAGTCTTAACCTTGAGGATGCCGGGTTTTCTAGCGTCAAGTACACGCTGTATCGTAGCCTCAACTTCACCATAGGGCACACTCTTGAACACGCCGCTATACACCTTACCAGTTTGATTGATGCCATAATAGACGCTCTGCAAAAATACGCCGCCGGTGATTACGCCATCATTCTGAACAGTTCCATAAAATGCACCACTGGTTATTATACCCATGTCATAATTGATTGCGCAGGTAGTATCATTGGAAACATCATTCTTTTCACCGGTAAATGTACCGCCTTCAATAACGCCTTTATTCGAAACAGCTTTCTTAAAGGTTCCACCAGAAATTTTACCGTCTGCTTCATTCCAGACCGTACCCTCAAACGTACCGCCAACCACTGTTGCACCATTGATAATAACGCCGCAAGTGACCGGAGCCGAAAAAGTATACGTACCCTTTTTCAGCGTCAGGTTTGAGTCGTACTCCCAATTTTTGCCATTCGCGCCGTCGTTGCCAACCGGCTCACCGTTGCTGTCGATTTGAATCGTGGTCACATCAGCCCCATTGGCGGCGTCGATGTCCTCCCCATTCTCCTCCGCCATCTCCGCAGTCCCTCCGCCGGGGGTCTGCGCAAGGGCGCTGACGGGGAACAGCGAGATCATCATGCTCAGCGCAAGAACAAGGCTGAGAATGCGCTTTTTCATAAAAGTACCCCCTCGTTTTCCGAAATTTTATCATTCTGCTATCAATATAACACATTTTGACGCATTTCGATAGAGGAGGCGTGCATTCTCAGCCTTGTATATTTCAATCTTTTCTTTTTATCGCGGATTTTCCGGGGTCAGCGCTTGCGGGCCGCAAACTTGGCGCGGATGACGCTGAGGGCGATCAGCTCCAGCGCAATGGCCACAGCCAGCAGGATCAGCGAGGTGAAAAGGCTGGCGCTGGCGCCGAGGACGATCTGGCTCAGGCCGGTGATGACGTAGCAGACCGCCGAGATGGCGGCCACGGTGACGGCGTAGGGCAGCTGGGTGGACACATGGTTCACATGGCTGCAATGGGCGCCCGCCGAGGCCATGATGGAGGTATCGGAGATGGGGGAGCAGTGGTCGCCGCAGACCGCGCCGGACAGGCACGCCGCGATGGAGATGACCAGCATCTCGCCCTGCGGGAAGGCGTGGCAGACGATGGGGATCAGGATGGAGAAGGTGCCCCACGAAGTGCCGGTGGCAAAGGCGAGGAAGACCGCCACGAGGAAGATGATGGCGGGCAGCAGGTACTGCAGGGCCGCCGCCGAGCCGTTCAGCAGGTTCGCGACGTAGTATTTTGCGCCCAGCAGGTTGGTCATGCCGGAAAGGGTCCATGCCAGCGTGAGGATCAGCATGGGGCTGACCATGGCCTTGAAGCCCTCCGGGATGCAGGCCGCGAAATCTTGGAAGGTCATCACCTCGCGCACGCGGTAGAAGACGAAGGTGAACAGCAGGGCAATGCTGCTGCCCATCACGAGGCCCGCCGAGGCGTTGCAGTCCGAGAAGGCGGTGATGAAGTCCACGCCGGAGAAGAAGCCGCCGGTGTAGATCAGGCCGAAGATACAGGCCGCGATCAGCACCGCCACAGGCAGGATCAGGTCGATGACATGGCCGCGGGTGTCGGTGCCGTCGTCCACATCGTCGCCGTAGGGGCGGTCGTCGGTGGTGAAGAGGTCGCCGTTCAGGGCGTTGTCTTCATTGAGCTTCATGGGGCCGTAGTCGGCGCCCGTGAGCACGAGGAAGAAGATCATCACCAGCGTCAGCAGAGCGTAATAATTGTACGGAATGGTGCGCAGAAACATCGTAAAGCCGTTGATCCCGGAGCCTTCCGGCACCGAGGAGGTGACCGCCGCCGCCCAACTGGACACCGGCGCGATGATGCAGACCGGGGCCGCCGTGGCGTCGATGAGGTAGGCCAGCTTGGCGCGGGAGACCTTCTGCCGGTCGGTGACCGGGCGCATGACCGAGCCGACGGTCAGGCAGTTGAAGTAGTCGTCCACGAAGATGACCACGCCCAGCACGAAGGTCGCCAGCTGCGCCCCGGCGCGGGTGTGGATGTGGGTGGACGCCCACCGCCCGAAGGCCGCGCTGCCGCCCGCCTTGTTCATCAGGGCCACGAGGATGCCCAGCATCACGAGGAAGACGAGGATGCCCACGTTGCTGGAGTCGGCCAGCTTCGCCACCATACCGCCCTCTTCATTAAAGAACAGGGTGTTCAGCGCCAGCTCCAAGTTGCCGTTGGCGTAGAGCAGCGCACCCGTGGCGATGCCCACCAGCAGCGAGGTATAGACCTCCTTGGTGTTCAGCGCCAGCACGATGGCCACCACCGGCGGCAGCAGACTCAGCGCCGTGCTGTACACCGCGCAAGTGTAATTTGCCGGGTCCGTGATGGTGCCGGGCGTTGCCGCCGTGCACCACAGCAGCAGCCCGAACACCAGCACCGCGCCGGCCCACGATAGATTCACTTTTTTCATAAAACGATTCCTCTTCTGATTTTTTGCCTCGGCGCGGGGCAGACTATCCCCAAGAAACACAAAGGAGGTGGCCGACGCGCCGGATTATAAAGCGCTGTACTTTGAGCTGTTCCGCGCCAGCGAACAGGCCGCCCGCATCCTGCTGGAAGCCCAGCAGAAAGCGGAGGAGCAGATTATGGAGGACGATTCAGAGCCCTTGGTCCTAAAACCTCTCCGTCATCGCTTACGCGATGCCACCTCCCCTACTGAGGGGAGGCCTTGGCAGTCGGATTAAGCTTGCTGGATACGCCAGAGGCTCCCCTACTAGGAAAGACTCCCTCCGGCCGGAGGGAGATGTCGCGCAAGCGACAAAGGGTAGACGACTGGCGGGCCGAAGGCACGACTGAGAGGTTGTACGAAGGACAGCCTTAGTTTTTCTTGCTTTCCGCCTTCGCCGCGAACTTCGCGTCGTTCACGATGAAGCGCTCGTGCACGCCGCCGCCCACGGGGCCTTTTTCATCATGCAGGGATACCTTAAACACCAGCTTGCGGCCTTCCACGGCGGTCAGCTCGCTCTCGCAGGTCACGGTCATGCCTACGGGGGTGGGGGCGGTGTGCTCCAGCTCCAGCTTGGTGCCCACGGAACCGCAGCCCTCGTCCAGCTCACCCGCCACGCTCATCCAGCAGGTCTTCTCGGCCAGCGCCACCAGCGCGGGCGTCGCGAAGACGTCCAGCGTGCCGCTGCCCATGGTCTTTGCAGTGTTTTCGTTCGTCACGAGCTGGCTCTGCTCGCCCTTGATGCCAACAGTCAACATAAAAATACTTCCTTTCTTCAATCGCCGCACCGGCAAATACTTTCCAGTACCTTGATAGGATACCACACTTTCCGCGCCGATGCACCTGTTTTGGAGGGATTTCTGCAATTTTCCTCTTCCGCTTTTGCCCAAAACGCGCTATGATAGGGCCGAAAGGCGGTGTCCTCTATGAGCGACTTCTGGAAATCCTATGATATCACCGCGCTGGAATACGGCGAAGGCTACCAATGCTATCCTCTTTACGGCAAGATCCATCGAATTGAGCTGGCCCTTTCGCTGCTCTTTATAGTAGGGGTCGCGCTCTGGTACAAGCGCAGCGGGGCGAAGCTGCGCCGGAAGATCTTGGTCGGTGTCACCGGTCTGCTTTTACTGGACGAAGCTGCTCTGCTGCTGGGCATGGCCTTGACCGGCCAGTGGAACTGGAGCTATCTGCCGCTCCATCTGTGCAGCATCAACGTCTTTGTCTGCCTTTACAACACCCTCTTCGACCAGAATTGGTGCAAAGAGGAGCTGTATGCCCTCTGCATCCCCGGCGCGGCGCTGGCGCTGCTCTGCCCAAGCTGGCTCGATGTGCCCTCGTGGTGGACGCTCATCAATCTGCACTCCATCTCCATCCACGCCCTGCTGGTACTCTACCCGGTTCTCCTCGTCGTGGGCGGCTACCGCCCCAGCGTCCGCCGGGTGCCGCAGGTGCTGGCCTTTCTCTTCGGCTCCGCCCTGCCCATCTACTTTCTGAACAAACCCTTGTGCACGAACTTCTACTTCCTTAATAACCCCTACGGCAACGTCATCACCACGGCTTTCACCAACCTGCTGGGTGAAAAATACTATATTCTCGGCTTCCTGCCCGCCATTGCGGCGGCGCTGGCACTGATGTATCTGCCGTGGGTGGCGGCCGCCCGCCGGAAGTGATATATCCAGATTTGAGACGCGGCAGTTTTTGTTTCCAAAAACGCACCCTTTTTGCAGATTAAAAATGCAGTTTTCTTGCGTATTGCGGTAAAATTCAAGATTTTTGATTTTGGGGCAAAAATCTTTGCAAAAGCCCTTGACAGGGGCTGTTCTGCGTGATACTATGAACACATGAACAGGCATTCATATGAATTCACAGCGAAGGGAGATGCCGAGATGGCCGAAGCAAAAGATGCCCTGCCCGCAGCGCAGCCGCAAGCGGTCGCACTGCCGGACGACGAGGTGCTGTACGAGCTGGCCGACCTGTTCCGGGTGTTCGGCGACTCCACCCGCATCAAGATCCTGTATGCCCTGCACGACAATGAACTCTGTGTGCAGGACATCGCGAACGCGGTGCAGTTGAGCCAGTCCGCGGTGAGCCACCAGCTCCGGGTCCTCAAGGATACCAAGCTCGTGCGGTTCCGCCGGGACGGAAAAACCGTTTACTACGCACTGGACGATGACCATGTGCGCAGCATCCTCTCCTTGGGGATGGAACATATTGAGGAATCGTTGAAAGGCAGGTATTACTTATGAAGAAGAACTACAAGATCGAAGTCGATTGCGCAAACTGCGCTCAGAAGATGGAAGATGCCGCCAATACCGTTGCCGGTGTGGCAAGCGCTACCGTCAGCTTTATGACCCAGAAGATGAAGGTCGAGTTCGCTGAGGGTGCGGACCCCCACGATACCATGGTCAACGTTCTGGCCGCCTGCAAGAAGGTCGAGGACGACTGCGAGATCTTTGATATCTGAAACTAAAAACCGGATGGAAACGGCTCCCCTGCGGGGGAGCCGTTTCCATCCCAGAGCATTTCTCTTGTGGAAAGAAAGTGCAGTTTTCAACAGTTTCCACCGGGTTTTCAACACGTTTTGCGGAAAATCTCAAAAACAAACGGGAAAAAGTCAGGTTTCTCCGGGAAAACCTCGTGGAAAACACGGGGGAAAACGTGGAAAAAGGTTTTTTCTGGGGAAAACCTGTTGAAACCGCTCCCACCCCTACCCGACAAAAGGAGAATCCCTATGACCAAAAAACAGAAAAAGGTGCTGTATCAGATCATCGCATCAGTCGTCCTGATCGTGATCCTGCGGCTCCTGCCCGCTTTCCCCACGCCGGTGGAGCTGGTGCTCTACCTGATCCCCTACCTCGTAGTCGGCTGGGACGTCCTGCGCAAGGCACTTCTCGGCATCAAAAACCGCCAGCCCTTTGACGAGTGCTTCCTGATGGCCGTAGCCACCGTGGGCGCCTTCGCGCTGGGCGATTACGTTGAGGGCTGCGCCGTTATCCTCTTCTACCAGATCGGCGAGCTGTTCCAGAGCGTCGCCGTGGGCAAGAGCCGCCAGAGCATTTCCAGCCTGATGGACATCCGCCCCGACTACGCCAACATCGAGGACGAGGACGGCAAGCTGGAGCAGGTGGACCCCGATGATGTGGAAGTCGGCACCGTGATCGTGGTCCAGCCCGGCGAGCGCGTCCCCATCGACGGTGTCATCGTGGAGGGCACTTCGGCCCTGAACACCGCCGCCCTCACCGGCGAGAGCCTTCCCCGCGACGTCCAGAGCGGCGATGAGGTCATCAGCGGATGCGTCAACATGACCGGTCTGCTGAAAGTCCGCACCACCAAGGAGTTCGGCGAATCCACCGTCTCCAAGATCCTCGACCTCGTGGAAAACTCCAGCATGAAGAAGGCTCGTGCCGAGAACTTCATCACCCGCTTTGCCCGCGTCTACACCCCCGCTGTCTGCTACAGCGCACTGGCGCTGGCCTTCCTCCCGCCGGTGGTCCTGCTGCTGATGGGCCAGCCCGCCCGCTTCGGCGACTGGATCTACCGCGCCCTGACCTTCCTCGTCATCTCCTGCCCCTGCGCGCTGGTCATCTCCATCCCGCTGAGCTTCTTCGGCGGCATCGGCGGCGCTTCCGCCTGCGGCATCCTCGTCAAGGGTTCCACCTATCTGGAAGAGCTGGCCCGCACCGGTGTCGTGGTCTTTGATAAGACCGGCACCCTGACGCAGGGCACCTTCAAAGTGGTGGGGATCCAGTCGGAAAGGGGCGTGACCGAAGCCGAGCTGGTGGAAGCCGCCGCACTGGCCGAGAGCTGGTCCAAGCACCCCATCTCCCTGAGCATCAAGAACGCTTACGGCAAGGAGATCGACGCCAACCGCGTCACCGATGTGCAGGAGCTGGGCGGCCACGGCGTGACCGCGAAGGTGGACGGCAAGACCGTCGCCGCCGGCAACGCCCGCCTGATGGCAAAGCTGAACCTCTCCGCCCCCGAAGTCACCGAGCCGGGCACCATCGTCCATGTTGCCATTGAGGGCAAGTACGCCGGTTACCTCCTCATCGCCGACGTGGTCAAGCCCCACAGCGCACAGGCCATCAAGGGCCTGAAGGCGGCGGGCGTCCGCAAGACGGTCATGCTGACCGGCGACGCCGAGCCGGTGGCCAAGGCCGTTGCTGCCGACCTCGGTCTGGACGAGTACCACGCCGGTCTGCTGCCCGGCGACAAGGTGGACCAGATCGAAAAGCTCCTCGCCGCCAAGGGTCCGAAGGAAAACCTCGCCTTCGTGGGCGACGGCATCAACGATGCACCCGTTCTGTCCCGTGCCGACATCGGCATCGCAATGGGTGCCCTCGGCTCGGACGCCGCCATCGAGGCCGCCGACATCGTCCTGATGGACGACGACCCGGCCAAGATCGCCCTCGCCATGAGCATCGCCCGCCGCACCCTCCGCATCGTGTACGAGAACATCGTCTTTGCGCTGGCCATCAAGTTCGCGTGCCTCGTCCTCGGCGCACTGGGTCTGGCAAGCATGTGGACCGCCATCTTCGCCGATGTCGGCGTCATGGTGCTGGCCGTCCTCAACGCCACCCGCGCCCTCTACACCAAGGACCTCGCCCGCAAGAACGAGCGATAACCCCGTAACCATTTAAACGCCCTAGGACTTCCCCGCTTCGGCGGCTGTCCTAGGGCGTTTTTGCGGCAAAGAATCTTTTTCGGAAAAATCTTGCAATGTCCGCAGATTCTGTTATACTACTACTAAACTAGGGGGTTAGTGTATATGAAAGATTCCGAGATCGCATCGCAGCCCACCGGCACCGTGCTCCGGGCGCTGAAAGCAGCCGCCCCTCAGACGGTGCCGGTGTTTGCCGGGTATCTCGTGCTGGGCATAGGATACGGCATTTACGTGCAGTCGCTGGGGCTGCCGGTCTGGATGCCCATGCTGATGGGCACCGTCGTCTACGGCGGCTCGCTGGAGTTCGTGCTGGCAAGCCTTTTGCTGGGGGCTTTTTCGCCGCTGTCGGCCTTCCTGATGGCGCTGATGATCCAAGCGCGGCATCTGTTCTACGGCCTTGCCATGCTGGAGCGGTACAAGGGCTACGGGCTGCGCAGCTTTTATATGATCTACGCCATGAGCGACGAGACCTTCTCCATCACCTGCTCCGCCGAACCGCCGGAAGGGGTGGACCGGGGCTGGTTCATGTTCTTCATCACCCTGCTGGACCAGATCTACTGGGTCGCCAGCGCGGGTGTCGGCGCGGTGGTGGGCTCGGTCCTGCCCTTCAGCACCGAGGGCGTGGACTTCGTGATGACAGCCATGTTCGTCGTCATCTTCCTGAACCAGTGGGAGAAGGAAACGCAGCACATCAGCGCCCTCATCGGCATTCTGGTGCCGCTGGTCTGCCTTGTGGTGTTCGGCTCCGGCAGCTTCCTTCTGCCCGCTATGGCGTGCATTTTGGTGCTTCTGCTGGCGCTGCGCAAGCCCATTGAGAAGGCTGAAGCCGCCCACGGCAAAACGGAGGTGCACTCATGACCACACTGCAAATGGGCATCACCATGGCGATGTGCACGGCGGCGACCATGCTCACCCGCTTTCTGCCCTTTCTGATCTTCTCGTCCAAGGACCAGCAGCCGCCGGAGGTGGTACGGTATCTGGGCCGCGTCCTGCCCGCCGCCATCTTCGGGATGCTCATCGTCTACTGCCTGAAGGGCGTAACCCCCTTCGCGGGGAGCCATGGCATCCCGGAGGCCATCGCCATTGCGGCGACCATCGCGCTCCACAAGTGGAAGCACCAGACCCTCGTCTCCATTGCGGGGGGCACGGTCTGCTATGTGCTGCTGGTGCAGCTGGTGTTCTGATACGCAAAGAGGGGCTGTGATTACAGCACGATGAAGGTGCAGGTGGCTGCGGGCAGGGTCAGTTCCCCAGCCTTGGCCGCCACAGGAGCCATCTCCGGCAGAGCGTTGCCCTCGCCCAGCACCAGAGCCTTGCCGTTGCAGAGCATGGTCTCGGCACGGAGGGTCTCGGCGGAGAGCTGATACACCTCGGCGTCCTTCGGCAGGGCGACAGTGGTGGCATCGGTCCGGCTGTTGTTGATGATGAGATACGCCTTGCCGGGCTTTCCGTCGGCGCGGGAGTGGGCGTAGACATGGGCACCCTCCCGGATGGGTTCGGCGGTGTCGTAAGCAGTGCTGCCCATCAGGCGGTGCCACAGCAGCACGGCAAAGTAATTGGGGCGGGGGTCGAAGCTGCCGTGGCTCAGGAAACCATAATCGCTGGATGCCAGCGTGTTGTGGAAGATGATGCCCTTGGTCACGGTGCAGAATGCCCCCAGCTCGTTGAGGGTACGGAAAACATCCAGATAGGTGGAAGCCCATGTGGTGCCGCCGCCCCCTGCATCGCCGGATTCCGTGACCCAGATCTCCCCGCCGGGGCAGTAGATGTCCCGCTTCTCGGTGTGGTACTGGATCATGCTTCGGGCAACGTCCAGATAATCCTCGCTGGTGGCCCGGTCCGGCAGCCAGTAGGAGTTGGGCATCATGGCTCTCAGCCGCTCGGCTACGCCGTTGTAATAATGGTAGCTGTACACGTCCAGCTTTTCCTGCATCCCCTTCAGCAGAACTTCCAGCGGCACATTCTTCAAAAAGCTGTTGCTGTCCCCGGCCGACTCGTAAGCGGGGTCGCTGTTGGAGGGGCCCTCCGAAGTGCTGGTACCCACGAAAAGGCAGTCGGGGTAATTTTCCCGCAGCCAGCGGGCAAAGATATCCTGATTTTTGGCATACAGCTCCGGGGTGTAGCCCTTGGGGCAGCCGGACATTTCCAGCAGGTTGGGCTCGTTGACGAACTCCACCGCGTCAATGGGCTTCCCGTACTCTTTGCTCAGGGCAAAGATCTGCTGGGCCTGACTGGGGTTCCACGGCTCGTCCGCGTGGTGCAGACCCTCGCAGTCGGCCACGCTGATCAGGAGCTTGGCTCCCACAGTCTTACAGAAATCCAGCACTCCCATCCACTGCTGGCGGTTCAGGACAGCGCCGTAGCCCTCCGGCACCTTGCCGCCGGTATGGCCGTCGAAATCGTAGTAGGTCTTGGTGGCCCAGCTGCCGGAGACCCGGACCCACGAGGGGCCGATCTCTTTGGCCAGCGTCCGCAGCTTCTCATCGTAGAGGTCGATTGGGTCATAATACTGCATCAGCCCGCCCTCGGCGAAGATATTGGCGTTGAGGCCGCCCTTCATTTCAAAGGGCGCCGTGCCTGCGATCTGTTCCGGGGTGTAGGCTTTCCAGAAGGTGCCGCCGGTGACTTCCGCCATCTCGACGTTGTAAGATATCAGCCGCTCATTGCCAACGTGCAGCTCACGCAGGGCTTCGGGGTCCAGCTTCACGAATTGTGCCATAGTGATTCTCCTTTTCATTTTTTCTGAATCCAGAATAGCACAGCCCCCGAACCTTCCATGAGGAAGATTTCGTGGAAAAATCGTATTATTTTGAAGTGTTTTCACACAGCTCAGAATCCAACCCCCAATTTTACGATAATAAGTTGACATTTTGCATTTTCAGCCGTATACTATAGGTACAGGGAAACCTGTGAAGACCGTCTCGTAGAACGCGAGCTGAAAGAAAGTTCACTGAGAAGATTTGGTCGTAGAGCGCGACCAAGTAAAACAAAAGAAAAGTTCACTGAGAAGACTTGCCCCTTGGAAAAGGGGCATTTCTTTTTACGAGGATGTTCCATGATACGATTTGCTTTTTTATCCGACACATTTTTTGAAGATTATCCTGCCAGCCGCTGCCCGGAGATCGAGCAGAAACGCAACCGGCCTTATGTCGTCGTTTTTATTTCCGTCGGTGAGCGAACATTTGCTATCCCCATGCGCTCCCATATCCGGCATCCCCACGCTTTCCTGACCGACAAAGTCAACCGGTGCGGCGTGGATTACACCAAAGCCGTCGTGATCACAGACGAAGCGCGGTACATCGACCCCGTAAACCAGCCGCACATCCGCTCCAATGAGTTCGACGCCCTGCGCGGAAAAGAATATCGTATCCAGTGCGGGATGCAAAAATACATTGAGAAATACAAAAAGGCAAAGCTGAGCGAAAAAGAGACCGACAAGCTGCTGGTCCACTGTTCTACTCTGCAATACTTTGAAGAATACCTCTGATACACAAGGGGCTGTTGCACATGGTTTTAGCCGAAAGTGCAACAGCCCCTTTTCTCAGTGATAAAATGTATCAAAGTTGATCTGCCGATAGAACCGCTGCTGAAGCTGGTCGAAGCTGTCGCAGTTCTGGGCCAGCAGCCACATCACCTTGGTGACGACGGCTTCAATGGTCATATCGTGGGCTTCGAGGAAGCGGAAGCGGTTCTTGACCCGTTTGCCGACCTCGTAAATGCCCACGTCGCTGCCCTCGTAGGTGACTTGGGTGGTCAAGATCAGAATTTTGCGGGTCTTGTCGTAGTCGCCCAAACCCTCGGCAAAGGCGTCCATCAGCCGCTGGGGGATGCCGCCGACGCCAAAACTTTCCACAATAACGCAGTCGTATTGTTCAAAGATGGCCGGGATGAGTTCCGGGCCGAGGCCGGGCGTCAGCTTGAGCAGGAAGACCTTCGGGTTCAGGGCGCGGCCAAACTCCACCGGGCCGGTGGGCCACGGCGAGGGGACATAGCGCACCAGCCGGTCGCCCTGCACCAGCGCCAGCTCCGGGAAGTTGACCGACGCAAATGCATCGTAGCTGATGGTCTTGTTCTTCTTGGCGCGGGTGCCCGCGATGACATGGCCGCCGAACACCACCATCACACCCCGGCTGCCTTGGTCGAGGGCGCAGATGACGCTGTCGCGCAGGTTCTTTTTGGCGTCGGTGATCTCGTTGGAGATGGGCTGCTGGGCACCGGTCAGGATGATGGGCTTGTCCGCGTTCTGGATGAGGTAGGACAGCGCCGCCGCCGAGTAGGCCAGCGTATCGGTGCCGTGGCAGATGATGAAGCCATCGTAGAGGGCGTAATTTTCCTGCACGGCCTTCGCCATCATCAGCCAGTGCTCCGGGCCGAGGTCGGTGCTGTCGATGCTGCACAGCGCCAGCGTTTCGGGGCAGCACAGCTCGTTGAGCTCCGGCAGATGGGCCAGCAGCTCCTCGCTGGTCAGGACGGGCTTGAGCCCCTGTGCGGTGCGCACGCTGGCGATGGTGCCGCCGGTGGTGATAAAAAGCAGACGCTGCTTGGTCATAAATTTCGATACCTCCACGATCCAATTCAAATCAACTCAGTATAACACACTCCGCCCCGGATGAAAAGTGGGCCGTTTTGGAACTTGGTCACAGATTTTTGCGGGAAAAGGTGTATACTATACTCTATAAGAAAATTGAAACGTTCTGCTCTGTACAACCTCTCAGTCTCGCTGACGCTCGACAGCTCCCCTAGTAGGGGAGCCTCTGGCGAAACCGGGAACTTTGCGAGGACTGCCAAGGCCTCTCCTACTAGGAGAGGTGGCATTGCGAAGCAATGACGGAGAGGTTGTATGAAGGCAAACCCTATGAGGAAACATTTATGTCTAACATCGTTATCATCGGTTCCGGCCCGGCGGGGGTGTCGGCGGCGCTGTACGCCGCCCGCGCAGGGGTCGAGACCACCGTTCTCACCAAGGGGCCCGGTGCGCTGGACCGTGCCGAACTCATCCAGAATTACTACGGCTTTGCCGAACCCATCTCCGGGGCCGAACTGGAGCGCCGGGGCATCGAAGGGGCAAAGGCGCTGGGGGTGCAGTTCGTGACCACCGAAGCCGTGGGCCTGACCTACATGGATAAGCTCACCGTAGAGACGCTGGCGGGGGATTTCCCCGCCGACGCCGTCATCCTCGCCACCGGAGCCTCCCGCACCGCCCCGCACATCCCCGGCCTTGCGGGGCTGGAAGGCCATGGCGTGAGCTACTGCGCCACCTGCGACGCTTTCTTCTACCGTGGCAGAGATGTGGCCGTGCTGGGCAGCGGCGAGTACGCCCTGCACGAGGTACAGGCTCTGCTGCCCGTGGTAAAGAGCGTCACCCTGCTGACCAACGGCTCCCCGCTGACGGCCTCCTTCCCGCCGGAGGTGACGGTCTGCCCTGAAAAGGTGAACGCCATCCTCGGCGAAGAGCGGGTCAGCGGCGTAGAACTGAGCGGTGGCAAGACCGTGGCGCTTTCCGGCGTTTTCGTGGCGCTGGGCGTTGCGGGCAGCACCGCGCTGGCCCGCAAGCTGGGGGCCGAGGTGGACGGGAACCGCATCCTCGTGGACGAACATATGCAGACCACCCTGCCCGGCCTTTACGCCGCCGGGGACTGCACCGGCGGGCTGCTCCAAGTGGCCAAGGCCGTTTATGAAGGGGCGCTGGCCGGCACGGAAGCCGCCAAGGCCCTGCGGAAAGGATAACATCATGTCGGAAGTGCAACCCTCTGCCGTCAACCGGAACTGCCTTGCGTGCGCGTTCCCGTTCTGGGGCCAGCTCACCCCCGCCGAGCAGGAGCAGCTCTGCCGCTTCACCCGGCCCGTGAAATACCGGAAAGGGGAGCGGGTCCACAGCCCGGTGGAAAACTGCGTGGGCATCCTGTTGCTGCGGTCGGGCCAGCTGCGGGCCTACCTGCTCTCCGAGGACGGCCGCGATATCACGCTCTACCGCCTGTTTCAGGGCGAAGTCTGCATTTTGTCAGCCTCCTGCGTCATGGACTCGGTCAACTTTGACCTTTACATCGACGCCGAGGATGACACCGAGGCCTACTGCATCGGCGCGGGCGTCTTCCGCCAGCTGATGCAGCAGAATGTCTACGTCCGCTGCTACGCCTACCAGATGACCGCCGAACGCTTTTCCGACACCATGTGGACGATGCAGCAGATCCTCTTCATGAGCGCCGACCGGCGGCTGGCCATCTTCCTGACGGACGAGCTGGCCAAGACCGGTGGGGCCGACCTCCACATGACCCACGACCAGATCGCCCGCTATATGGGTTCCGCCCGCGAGGTCGTCAGCCGTCTGCTGAAGTATTTCGCCGGGGAGGGCCTCGTCCGCCTCTACCGCGGCGGGGTGGAGGTGCTGGATAAGGAGCGGCTGAAACAGATCGCCCACGGCGCATAAGAAAAGGAGCGCACCATCAAGCGATGGTGCGCTCCTTTTTCGATCTTTTCTCAGCTCTTGCAGCCAGATTCCTCTTCCACGCCGGTGAAATCGGAAGCCTCGGCGATCTTGGTCACATCGAACTTGCCGTTCTCGTCCTTAGGGGCAACGGGGGGCCCGGCCTCCACAGGGTTCACGGACACTTCGCCGGCTGCAGGCTTCTCTTCGGCCGCTTCCGGCTCTGCGGTGGCCTCAGCCTTCTCGGCCTTGGCTGCTTCCACGGTAGGTGCAGCTTCCGGGGCTTCGGGCTCCGGGGGCTGCCCATCCTCTTTTGCAAAGGCAGGGGGCCATGCGGCACCCGGCTCCGCGGGGGTGTGCTCCGCTTTCGCCTCGCCCTCGGCGTAGGCCTCGGCGGTCTTGGCGGCCTCTTCGGGGTCCTTTTCCGCGTCTTCGGGGAACTCCACCTCTTCCACGTGGAGCGAGCCCTTATCGTTCAGCACCTTGTCCAGTGCCACGATGGCGACGCTGGTGACGGCGACGGCAGCAGCCGCGCCCAGAACACGAAACAACGTTTTCATGGTGAGATCCTCCTTAGATGTGTGGTGGTCAAGAGAATGTTACGACATCGTTCAGCGGCTTTTCGGCGGGTTCCACCGAGATGGCGGTCAGCACCGGGCCCTTGCCGCGGTAGATGTTGTGGAACTTGTAATTGACCTTGGCGGTCACGGTGACCCATGCACGCTGCTCCAGCGCCTTGTAGCCGTCGTAGGAGCAGGGGAAACCGACGAACTGGATGTCCTGCACGCAGCAGGTCATGGCGAAGCGGCCGGGCACGAAGCTGTTCTTGCCCGCGCGGTTGGTCTGGCAGACCTGCGCGAGGAACTTGACGGTCTTGCCCGCGTACTTCTGGGGCTCGTCCTGACAATCCATATACCAGATGCCGAAATCGTCATCGCCGATCTCCACCACAGGCTTGTTCAGGTCGAAGGGGAGCGGGTCGGGGATGTCGTCGTAGGCTACGCTGCCGTCGGCGAACTCATAGGCGATATCGCACTTGCGGGATGCCTGACGCACCAGCTTGTGCAGCTCCTGCCGGGCGGCGTCGTTGTTGACGGCCTCGGCGCGGTTGAAGACGATCAGCTCGCTGCGGGCGATCTTGTCCAGCAGCAGGGAGCGCATCGAGTTGTCGCGGGCGTAGGTCAGGGCCGTGGTACCGTCCGCCGTGGCGATGCACTGGTAGACGATCCAGTTTTCGGGCAGGTTGTTCGCCAGATCCTGCAGCAGCCACATGCCGTTGTACTCGATGACCACGCGGCCCGCGTCGGCCTCCTTGGCCAGCTTGGCAAGGTTCTGGGGGTTCAGCTCAGCCTTGTCCTCCAAGTTGTAGAGGGTCACGCCGGGGAAGGCGAACTTCTTCTGGTTATACTCTTCTTCGCCCTCTTCGCAGACCAGCAGCAGGGTCTTGTCGCCGGAGTCGAAGTTGGGGTCTTCAAACGTTTCCTGAATGAACTTGGTCTTGCCGCTTTCGAGGAAGCCGACAAACAGGTAAACGGGGATCTCATTTGCCATAGTGATCTTTCTCCTCTTTCCGGGATCAGCAGCCGAACAGGCCCGCAATGGCCTTTTCATCCAGCTTGGAGCCGATGACGACCAGCTTGCCGCCCACATCGGCACCGCGGGAGCGGACCTCCCACTCGCCGGGCACATAGTCGAACTCCAGCCAGCCGTCGGCGCCGCCGTCCACGATGCCCTTGGAACGCAGGATCATGCCGTACTTGCCGGAATCCAGCTCCGTGAGGGCGTGCTCGATATCCGCCTTGGCGATCTTCTTGGCGGTCTCGACGCCCCAGCTCGTGAAGACCTCGTCGGCGTCGTGGCCGTCGTGGTGATGATGGTGGTGATGGCCGCAGCAGCAGTGGCCGTCCTCATCATGATGATGCTCGTGCTCGTCGTCCTCGTCATCATCGTCGTGATCGTGATGGTGGTGGCAGCAGCAGTGGTCATCCTCATCCTCGTGGTCGTGATGGTGGTGATGCTCGTGTTCTTCTTCCTCGTCCTCGTGGGCGTGCTCCTCGTTGGCCTTGGCAGCCATGGCGATCAGCTCTGCCTTGAAGTCGTCCTTGGTGGACATGGCGTTCAGGATCTGCTCACCGGTCAGGGCATCCCATGCGGTCGTAACGATGGTCGCAGTGGGGTTCTTCTCGCGCAGCATGGCGACAGCGGCAGCGATCTTCTCCTCGCTGGCGGTCTGGGTGCGGCTGAGGATGATGCAGCTTGCGTGGCTGATCTGGTCATCGTAGAACTCACCGAAGTTCTTCATATACATCTTGACCTTGTTCACGTCGGCCACGGTAACGAAGCTGTTCAGCTGAACATCCAGATGCTCCGCCACACCCTCGACGGCGCGGGTCACGTCGCTCAGCTTGCCGACGCCCGACGGCTCGATCACGATGCGATCCGGGTGGTACTGCTCCACCACCTGCTGCAGGGCAGCGCGGAAGTCGCCCACCAGCGAGCAGCAGATACAGCCCGCATTCAGCTCGTTGATCTGGATGCCGGACTCCTTCAAAAAGCCGCCGTCGATGCCGATCTCGCCGAACTCGTTCTCGATCAGAACGACCTTCTGGCCCGCAAAGGACTCTTTGATGAGCTTTTTGATGAGGGTCGTCTTACCGGCACCAAGGAAGCCGGAGAAAATATCAATTTTGGTCATAATGCTGTTGCCTCTTTCTTTTTCCAAAGCCCCCGCAAGGGGCCGTCAAGCAATCCGAGCCGCAGAGTGCTGGCTCAAAAATCCTTATATTCCTATTATAGCAAGGCTGTCAATGGGAAAACGCCTTTTTTCATGAGAAAATTGTAACTTTTTTGCATCTCCTTCCCAAAATCTGCTATACTGGGCTTATCAAAGTTTTTTCGGGAGGACGCCGCAGTGACTGCACAGACAATACAAATCAGGAACCGACCTTGCCGGATTTACGCCGAAGCCCATGCAGAATACTTACTGCTCCAAATGACCGGTGAACATGAGTTGCAGAGCATAGACCATGAAGTGACAGTGATTGCGCAGAGCATCTGGAATTTTTTATTTGCAGCCATCCCGGTGGAAAGCTGGAACGATGCACTTTCCCCGTGGGAAGCCCCTGCTGTGTGGGGAAAGCAGGGCTTCGGCGGCAAGGCTGCGGACACTTTACACTTTCTGGCGGAGCAGGTCATTCCCACACTAAGGCAGAAGTTCAATCTCCCGGAAAACGTCAAAATCATTCTGGGTGGCTACTCGCTGGCCGGGTTGTTTGCACTGTGGGCCTCCACCCAGACTGATTTGTTCTACGGTGTCGCCGCCGCATCTCCCTCGGTGTGGTTTCCGGGCTGGATGGAGTTTGAACAGCAGCACCCGACACAGGCACAGCGCGTTTATCTGAGCCTTGGCAACAAGGAAGAACACACGAAAAACGCCGTCATGGCTGTGGTGGGGGATAATATCCGCACTCTGCACAGCCGACTTACAGCGCGTGGAGTAGACTGCACCCTTGAATGGAACAGCGGCGGGCATTTCAAAGACGCCGACCTGCGCACGGCGAAAGCCTTTCGGTTGGCGATGGAGGAAAGCCGATGAGTATTTTGATTGATGCGGACCGCCGCCCTGTTCTCATCCGCACCATCTTGGCCGCAAAAAAGGCACCAGCCTGAGCCGGTGCCTTTTGTTGGCGGAGATGGTGGGCATTCTCCCGCGGGCTAAGCAACAGCCCGCTGGGCTGATTGCTTGCGGTCTGCGGACCGCCGCCCTGTTCTCATCCGCACCATCTTGGCCGCAAAAAAGGCACCAGCCTGAGCCGGTGCCTTTTGTTGGCGGAGATGGTGGGCATTCTCCCGCGGGCTAAGCAACAGCCCGCTGGGCTGATTGCTTGCGGTCTGCGGACCGCCGCCCTGTTCTCATCCGCACCATCTTGGCCGCAAAAAAGGCACCAGCCTAAGCCGGTGCCTTTTGTTGGCGGAGATGGTGGGATTCGAACCCACGTGCCCGATTAAGGACAAAACGATTTCGAGTCGTTCTCGTTACGACCACTTCGATACATCTCCATATTCAAATCATGCTGTGGAGCGCAGTGCAAACATTCGCACTGATAATCCTACAGCTTTGTCATTATACCAAAAATCCCGCCTTCCGTCAACTGGTTTTCATTGCAGAAGAGGGGGCGCACGCAGCACCAACACGCCCGCATTATAGGAATTGGTCAACCGGTTGCGGCAGATCTCCCACACAAATTTCCGCCGGCCGTTGAAATTTTCGCAAAATATTACTATTTTAAAGCGATTTTGTACAAACGTCTGCCGGGTTTACTGTGATATACTAGTTTTACAACGAGGTCTGCGCTGCGGACCCACACACTGAAAATCTGAGAAGGAGTCGTATCAATGAGAGAGATCATTTCTTTGAACGAAAACTGGACCCTGTCCTTCCCCAAGGGCGACCACGCCACCGAGCAAGTCAACCTGCCCCACACTTGGAACGCTGTGGATGGCAACGACGGCAATGGCAGCTACCTGCGCACCACCGGCGTTTACACCCGCACCTTCACCGCACCCAAGCAGCCCCGCGAGGGCGGCCGCACCTACGTGGAAGTTCTGGCTGCTGCCCTGAACTCCACCGTGAAGGTCAACGGTCAGGTCGCTACCACCCACGAGGGCGGCTTCTCCATCTTCCGTGCAGACGTCACCGACCTGTGCCACGAGGGTGAGAACGAGCTGACCATCGAGGTCTCCAACGAGGACACCCCGTCCATGTACCCCTCTTCCGCCGACTTTACCTTCTACGGCGGCCTGTACCGCGGTGTCAACCTGATCAGCGTGCCCGACGCACACTTTGATCTGGACTACTACGGCGGCCCCGGCATGATGGTCACCCCGGTTCCCACCGAGGACGGCGGCGCAAACTTCACCATCAAGAGCTTCGTCACCAATCCCGCTGACGACCTGACCGTCATGTACAGCATCGAGGACTGCTTCGGTCGCGAGGTCGCTTCTGCTGTCCGCGGCTCTGCTGACACTGAGGTCACCATCTACGTTCCCGATGCCCAGCTGTGGAGCATGGACGAGCCCAACCTGTACACCGTTGTCGCCACCCTGCAGCGCAACAACGAGGAAGTGGACGAGATCGCCGCCAACGTCGGCGTCCGTTCCTTCAAGGTCACTCCCGACGAGGGCTTCTCCATCAACGGCGTGCCCACCCCGCTGCGCGGCGTTTCCCGCCATCAGGACCGCGTGTTCGAGGGCAACGCTCTGACCGCCGAGGAGCACTACGATGACGCCATGCTCATCAAGGAGCTGGGTGCCAACACCATCCGTCTGGCACACTACCAGCACAGTCAGGACTTTTACGACGCTTGCGATGAGATCGGTTTCGCTGTTTGGGCTGAGATCCCCTTCATCAGCGTCTTCAAGAAGGGCGAGGGCGCTCACAAGCATGTCATGGAGGAGATGAAGGAACTCATCATCCAGAACTACAACCACCCCTCCATCATGTTCTGGGGCATCTCCAACGAGATCCTCATCGGCGGCATCTCTCAGGAACTGGTGGACACTCATCACGATCTGGAGAAGCTCTGCAAGGAGCTCGACCCGACCCGCCTGACCACCATCGCTCACGTTTCCACCACCCCCGTCAACGGCCCCATGCACCACATCACCGATCTGGAGAGCTACAACCACTACTTCGGCTGGTACGGCGGCAAGATGGAGCAGAACGGCCCGTGGCTGGATCAGTTCCACGCAGAGCACCCCGACATCTGCATCGGCATCTCCGAGTATGGCTGCGAGGGCATCATCAACTGGCACAGCAACACCCCCCAGTGCAAGGACTACACCGAGGAGTATCAGGCTCTGTACCACGAGCACATGGCACAGGTCTTTGAGGATCGTCCTTGGGTCTGGGCTTCCCACGTCTGGAACATGTTCGACTTCGGCTGCGCTGCCCGTAACGAGGGCGGCGTGAGCGGCCGCAACAACAAAGGCCTCATCACCATGGACCGCAAGACCAAGAAGGACAGCTATTTTGTCTATCAGGCTTACTGGACCCAGACCCCGATGGTTCACATCGCTGGCCGCCGCCACGCTCAGCGCGCAGGCGAGACCACCGAGATCAAGGTCTACTCCAATCAGGACACCGTCGTTCTGTACGTCAACGGCAAGGAAGTCGGCCAGCAGACCGCACACCGCGTCTTCAAGTTCAACGCTGCTCTGAACGAAGGTTTCAACACCATCGTGGCCGTTGCCGGCGATGTGAAGGATTCCATCACGCTGGAGAAGGTTGCTGAGGAGCCCGGCTACTACACCCTGCCGGAGTTCAACGAGCGTCAGGAAGGCGTCGCCAACTGGTTCAAGCAGATCGGCAGCATGGATCTGACCGCGCCCATGGAGTTCCCGGAAGGCTATTACAGCGTGAAGGACACCATGGAAGATCTTGCTAAGAACGAAGAGGCTCTGGCTCTGGCTGCAAAGGCCGTCAAGCTGGCCACCAACTTCGACATCAAGCCCGGCGTCGGCATGTGGGACATGATGAAGAAGATGACCCCCGAAGCCATGAGCAACATGATCTCCGGTATGCCGGAGGGCTTCATCGAGAGCCTGAACGCACAGCTCATCAAGGTCAAGAAGTAATTCCCCCTCAAAAGCAGAACAATGCCCCGGCGGATGCTGCAAATGCAGTGCCCGCCGGGGCATTTTGCGGTTTCATTTTCATTCTCAGGCCGCTGTAACACTCAGCTTCAGACCGAGCTGCTGGAAGATCTTCAGCAGCGTATCGAGGTTTGGCACGGTCTTGAACGACTCGATTCGCGCCACCGACGACTGTGGAATGCCGCACAGCGCAGCCAGTTCCCGCTGGCTCAGGCCCAACGCATTGCGCTGTTCCACCATTGCTTTCACGATCTGCGAAAGTGCCTCCACTTCTTCCATATCCTTGGAGATTTCTGGGTCTACCGTCCGCACATGCTCTTTGTAGTCGTTCCATGTCCTCATCGTCTATCACTCCTTATTTCTTGTAAGCCAATCATCCCGTTCCGCTTTCGCGCACTCGATCTCTCTTCGAGGTGTCTTCTGCGATTTCTTTCGGAACTGATGCAGCAATACAAATTTATTCTTCCTCCAACAGAAGTAAAACACCCGGTTATTGCCCGGTCGCAGTTCCCAGATATCTTCTACCAGATGCTTCGTAATATTTTCCGGCAGCCGCGTCCCGCTGTCTTGCAGCAGCTGGATATAAAGTGTGATTTGCTTATGCTGTATCCGGGCATCTTTATTCGTTGCACTTTTTACGCGCAATTCTTCCAGAAAGTCCCACAATTCCGAGACGCCGTTTGCGTCTTCATAAAATTCAACTTCATACATTTCACATTTTCCTCAACCAAGCTGCTTTCCTCAGGTTTATGATAGCACATATGCTATCATGTGTCAATCTTCTTTTGTAACTCCCCCAGTCACCTTCGGTGACAGCTCCCTCAGAGAGGGGGCCAGCCCCCCCTTGAGGGAGTAACAGCAAGAGCCCCACGGCGGATGTCGTGGGGCTCTTGTGCATACTTAAACCAAATTCTCAGCGCTTTTTCTTCTTTTTCTTTTTCGGGCCGGAGGAAGCCGCACTGCTCGTCGCACGGGGCGCATTGCGGGCCCGGCGGGACTCATACAGATACTTTGAGAGATTGGGCACCACGAGGGCGATGAACGCCAGAACGACGAACACCAGAAAGCTGGGCTGGTCGTGGTTCGTATTGAACAGCGTTTGCAGGAAGTTGCTCATAACATGTACCTTTCCGGTTTTGCGAAACCGCTCAATAGGGGGTGGCTCACAGCAGGATGAGGCCGTTCTCGTCCGGCTTCATGGGGACGGCGATGATCGCATCCACGAGGGTCATTGCGATGGAAAAACCGCTCCAGCAGGTTGCCAGATAGAGCACCCCCAGAATGGGCCGCTTCGCGTAGAACTGGTGTGCGCCAAAGATTCCCAGAATGCAGAGGCGGAGGTAGGTCTTTCGGTTGACGGCGTGCTTTTCGCGGCCATCATACCATGTGGCCAGATGATCGATGCAGTTCCAGATGAAGCCGTGGTTGGGGTCTTTCTGCCATTGGGTCTTTGCCATTGTTTTGTACCTCTGTCTCTTGTTTCATAAAATCAGGAAAGCCGCCCACCGCGCAGTCAGCCCGGTGAGCGGTCCTCCTTATTGGTTTCTGATGAGAATGTTTTCCGCAGTGTTAAGCGTTAGAATGCAGCTTGGGATCAGGCGTTCTGCGCAGCAGCCATCTTGATCTTCACGACCTCGTCCTGAATCTCGGCCATCTTTTCCTTGGTCAGGGGGTAGAAGTGCATTGCGATCAGGTTGCAGACCAGACCGATCATGATGACGCCGTAAGCGCACAGTGCAGTGCCGATGCGGAGCTTCATGGTGACGGGGTCGCCCATAACAGGGTTGTGGTCAGCGAAGCCGCAAGCGGTAAACATGACACCTGCGATCATGGGAGCGAAGGAAGAGACCAGCTTGTCCACGAAGCTGAACAGGGTGCCCATCAGGCCGGGGACGTACTTGCCGGAACGATAAACTTCGTAGTCAGCGCAGTCAGCGGTCATGGGGATAACGATGTTGCCGGCGAGGTTCTGGAAGCCGCCGGTGAGAACGGTCAGGACAATGTAGAGGATCAGGAAGTAGCCCCAGTTCAGAGCACCGGTCTCCGGGTTGGAGGTCATGGTGGTGGGGTCACCCAGCAGCCACAGAGCGATCAGAGCGCCATTGCCGATCAGAGCGCCGACAGAGCCGATGATCATGCCCTTGCGCTGGCCAAACTTGGTAGCCAGAGTGGAGATGCACAGGAAGGTCAGGACGCAGACGGGGACGGTGGTCAGAGCGGTGACGTTGCCCTGCAGCAGGGTAGAACCGGCGATGCAGGCGAACAGAGCGACCTGAACGGCGCTGGTTTTTGCGGTATTGCCCAGCTTATCCGTAGAGGCAGACAGGACCAGCATCTGAATGGCGCGGTTGTTCTTCAGGGTATCCCAGTAATCCTTCAGGCCGACCTTGACGGGCTTGCCGGTGCCGAAGAACTCCGGACGATCCTTCGGGGCGATGGCGATGACAGCCAGCAGGGTGAAGATGCCGGAAGTGATGGCAGTGAGCAGCCAGAAGGTGTGGAAGAACTGAGTGGAAGCATAGCCGCCAACGTCCTTGTAGCTGTTTGCGATGTTGGCGGTGATAACAGCCAGACCGGCAAACAGGACGGTGTTATACACACCGTCGAAGGAGGCAAACAGGGGGCGCTGCTTGGGGTCGTTGGTCAGGCAGGACTGAGCCGACTTGGTAACGACACACTGGCAGGTGTAGCCGAGGTAGTAAACCATCAACACGACCACATAGAAGGGGAAGCGGGCAGCCTGCGGCAGGTTGTGGGTGACATGGAAGGCGACGAAGCTGGTCACGGCCAGAAGGATGTTGCCAATGACCATGAACGGGCGGTTCTTGCCGAACTTGCCGTTGGTCTTATCGACCATGAAGCCCACGAACGGGTCGGTGACGCCATCCCAGATACGCATGGCCATGGTCAGGGAAGAAGCGACCATCATGCCAACGCCGACCCAGCCCATCAGGTAGTAGGTGGCGTAGTTCATCAGGAACAGGTACAGGTTGGTGGCCGTGTTGTTCAGCGCAAAGCAGCCGATGCGCCACAGCGGAACACGGTGGATGCCGTTGGTCTCATAGTTCTTGTCATAGAACTTGTCCGGCAGAGTTCTCGTTTTTGCCATTTCGTTTTCTCTCCTTAATTCGTGAATAGGCGTTCTCCGTTTTGCCCCGTTTAGAAAACCGCACCTGCCACTGTGCGGGCTGCGGGACTTTATGTCATTATTATGAACACATTTCGAAAATTCTGTTAGTAAAATTTTGAGGTGAATCAGGACGATTTTACTATTTTGAGAAGATTTTCACAACTTTCAAAAAAGCTATTGGGTAGGTTGCACAATCAAGTGATATACTAGTATTGCACATTGCCCATCTGCGCGAAACGTCCTGAAAAGAATGTGGGGAAATTGCGGATTTATCCAAAAATATTTCTACTCCGTTTGGAGCCGCGTCATTATAATATAGGTATCATAAAAACGCATCTCTGGATCCCTGCAAAAAATGAAAAAGGAGAAACACAAATGGCAGTAAAAGCTTCCGAGCGCGTTCAGCGCTACGTCAATGCAAACGGCCCCACCATCGGCACAGTGGAGCGCAAGGTCCTTTCGCAGGACGGCCTGTACTTCAAGGATATCGACGGCACCGGCACCGTCAGCGCCGTCAACGACTGGCGCCTTTCCCCCGAAGAGCGCGCACAGGCTTACGTCAAGACCCTGACCACCAGCGAGAAGATCGGCCAGCTCTTCACCTCCGACTGGCGGATGGGCCCCAAGTATCCCTCCCCTCGTCTCGCCGCCAACGGCCACAAGCCCGTGGGCGACGAGACCGGCCTGCTGGATGAGGCCCCGGTGGATGTCTCCGACAGCATCTTCGGCCATCAGGCTCTGCCCAGCACCACCGACATGGTCAAGAAGTGCTTCAACCGCCACGTCATTCTCCGCGAGAGCCCCTCGCCCGAAGATCTGGCCGATTACCTCAACCAGCTGCAGTACCTGACCGAGACCTGTGAGCACTTCGTACCCATGCAGGTCATGTCCAACAGCCGCAACGAGAACGGCGAGGTCGTCTTCGGCATGAACGACGCCACCGGCGTGTTCGCCACCTATCCCGGCACTCTGGGCATCGCAGCCGCCGTCAAGGGTACCGCCCGCATCGACATCATCGACAAGTTCGCCGACACCATCCGCCGCGAGTGGAACGCATGCGGCCTGAAAAAGGGCTATATGTACATGGCCGACTGCGTTACCGACCCCCGTTGGCAACGCACCTTCGGCACCTTCGGCGAGGACCCGGAGCTGATCGAGGAGATCTTCGACCACCTGATCCCCGGCATTCAGGGCGGCAGCAACGGTGTCACCCCGGAGGGCGTATCCGTCACCGTGAAGCACTTCCCCGGCGGCGGTGCCCGTGAGAACGGCTTTGATCCCCACTATGCCGCTGGTCAGTGGAACATCTACGCCACCCCCGGCTCCCTGCAGAAGTATCACATCCCGGCTTTCCGTGCGGCCATCCGCCACAACGCCGAGTCCATCATGCCCTACTACTCCAAGCCCTGCGCCGAGAAGAGCGCCCCGCAGGAGGACTTCAACGGCAACCCCCTTGCGCTGAACCCCTACGGCTTTGCCTATAATAAGGTGTTCATCGACGGGATGCTCCGCAGCCAGATGGGCTTCAAGGGCTACATCAACTCCGACACCGGCATCGTCCACAACATGTGCTGGGGCGTCGATATGCTGGACGAGCCGGAGCGCATCGGCTACGCCGTCACCCAGAGCGGCGTGGACCTGATCTCCGGTCTGCTGGACAACGAGCTGGGCGAGGAGAGCTACGCCCGCGCCACCAATGGCTACTACGACACCCACGAGGTGCCCGCCGGCTTCAAGAAGGAGGACCTCGTCCTGACCGACGAGAGCCTGAACCGCGCCGTCAGCCGCACCCTGACCGAGTTGTTCCGTCAGGGCATGTTCGAGGACCCCTACGCCGACCCCAAGAAGGCCGCCGAGGTCGTAGCCACCAAGGCCGACTGGGAAGAGGCTGCCCGCGTCCACCGCGAGAGCGTCGTCCTGCTGAAGAATGACGGCACCCTGCCCCTGAAGAAGGGCTGCAAGGTCTACGCCGAGGCCTTCGGCAAGAGCGCCGAAGCCAGCGGGGCTGCCACCAAGGCCCTTCGGGAGATGCTGGGCGATGTGGTTCTGGTGGATGACCCCGCCGCAGCCGAGATCGCCCTGCTGATGGTCAGCCCCCAGTCCGGTGCGTACTTCAACGCTACCCCCGGCTATCTGGAGCTGGACATCTGCGAGGACAAGACCGTCTGCAACGTGGACGAGAGCGGCAAGCCCACCGCCGAGACCCACAAGGAGACCACGCTGGTGGGTGCCAACCGCATCCCCGGCATCGCCGAGGCGGTCCACGCACACGGCGGCAAGGTCGTCTCCAACATCAACTGCCCGCTGGCTTGGGAAGTCGGCAGCATCGAGAAGGTCTCCGACGCGCTGACCGTCGGCTTCGACACCTATCCTTCCGCTACGCTGGACGTCATCTTCGGCCGCTTTGCCCCGGTCGGCAAGCTGCCGCTGACCCTGCCCAAGGGCGATGAGGTTCTGGCTGTCAACCCGGACGGCGTCTGCGTCAGCCCCAACGACGTGCCCGGCTACGCCAAGGACGCCTACATGCCCGACAGCATGAAGGACGAGAACGGCAAGGCTTACGCCTACCGCGACGCCGCCGGCAACTACTATGAGATGAACTTCGGTTTGAATTACTAAGCTTTTATCAATAATCAACACCCCTTCCGGGGTGTTGATTATCGATTTTTACAAGGAGAATCAAATGCCTCAGACACAGAAAAAGCAAGATATGGGCACCGGCGACGTCAAGAAGCTGCTGCTCCAGCTGATGATCCCGGCGGTCGTAGCGCAGGTGGTCAACCTGCTGTACAACATCGTGGACCGCATCTACATCGGCCACATCTCCGGCATCGGTGCGGCGGCGCTGACGGGCGTGGGCCTGTTCACCCCCATCCTGATGCTGCTGAACGCCTTTGCCATGCTCATCGGTGCGGGCGGTGCCCCCCGCACCGCCATTGCCATGGGCCAAGGCGATAAGGAGCAGGCGGAAAAGATCATCAGCAACAGCTTCACCATGCTGATGATCTTCGCGGTGCTCCTGACGGCCGTGTTCTACGCCAGCGCACCCACCCTGCTGCGCCTGTTCGGTGCCAGCGATACCACCCTGCCTTACGCGCTGGCCTACAGCCGCATCTACATCCTCGGCTCGGTCTGCGTCCTCATGGTGATGGGCATGAACCCCTTCATCACAACGCAGGGCTTCGCCAAGATCAGTATGCTCACCACCGTCATCGGTGCGGTCATCAACATCATTCTGGACCCCATCCTGATCTTCGCGTTGGGTCTGGGCGTGCAGGGCGCGGCCATCGCCACCGTGCTCAGTCAGGCCGTGGGCGCCATCTGGATCCTGCGCTTCCTCACCGGCCCCAAGACCACTCTCAAGCTGAAAAAAGAGTACCTGAAGCCGGAAAAGAAGACCATCCTGCCCGTCGTAGCGCTGGGCATATCTTCTTTCGTCATGCTCTCCACCGAGAGTCTGCTCTCCATCAGCTTCAGCTCCAGCCTCGCCCGGTACGGCGGCGACGTGGCCGTGGGCGCCATGACGGTCATCACCAGCGCTTCCCAGCTGGCGACCCTGCCCCTTCAGGGCATCTGCCAAGGCGGCCAGCCGGTGATGAGCTTCAACTTCGGCGCGGGCAAAAAGAGCCGCGTCAAGGAGGCCTTCCGCTTCCAGTTGACCCTCTGCTTCGGCTACACGACCCTGTTCTGGCTGCTGATGATGCTGGTTCCCGGCGCGGTGGCGGGCATCTTCACCTCGGACGCCGCCCTCATCGAGTACACCACGTGGGCCATGCGCATCTATATGGCTGGCATCTTCGCCATGGGTGTTCAGATCGCGTGCCAGCAGAGCTTCATGGCGCTGGGGCAGGCCAAAGTCAGCTTGCTGCTGGCCTGTCTGCGCAAGATCATCCTGCTGATCCCCCTCATCTTCATTTTGCCGCATCTGGTTTCTGAACCCGTTTTCGGCGTCTTCCTCGCCGAGCCGGTCAGCGACATCCTTGCTGCGGCCGTTACCGCCTTCACCTTCTTCACACGGTTCAATAAGATCTTGGACAAGGGTGCGGGCAAAGTCTGATTGAACGGAGGTACACCATGAAAAAGAACGTTCTGAACACCGACCTCTCCGGCAAAGTCGCCGTTGTCACCGGTGCCAGCGGCACCCTCTGCTCCATCTTCGCCAAGGCCTTGGCCCGCGCGGGGGCGAAAGTTGCCCTGCTGGGCCGCAATATGGACAAACTCAAGGCGCTGGCCGATGAGATCGAAGCCGAGGGCGGCGTGGCCAAGGGCTACACCTGCAACGTCATGAACAAGGCCAACTGCTTACAGGTGGCCGAGGACGTGCTGGCCGACCTCGGCCCCTGCGACATCCTCGTGAACGGTGCGGGCGGCAACAATTCCCGCGCCAATACCGACAAGGAATATTTCGAGATGGACGACCTCGACACCGACACCGTGACCTTCTTCGACCTCGACGAGAGCGGCGTGGAGATGGTGTTCAACCTGAACTTCATCGGCACCCTGCTGCCGACCCAAGCCTTTGCCCGCCAGATGGTCGGCCGCGAGGGCTGCAACATCCTGAACATCTCCAGCATGAACGCCTACCTGCCCCTGACCAAGATCCCGGCCTACTCCGGCTCCAAGGCCGCCGTGACCAACTTCACGCAGTGGCTGGCCGTCCACTTCAGCAAGGTGGGCATCCGGGTCAACGCCATTGCGCCGGGCTTCTTCGCCAGCGACCAGAATGCAAAGCTCCTCTACAACGAGGACGGCACCCCCACCGCCCGCACCGGCAAGATCCTTGCCGCCACCCCCATGGGCCGCTTCGGCGACAGCAAGCGTGACCTCGTGGGCGCGCTGCTCTTCCTGCTGAACAACGACGCCGCCGGGTTCATCACCGGCATCTGCCTCCCCGTGGACGGCGGCTTCTCCGCCTATTCGGGCGTGTAAGACTCTGTAAACAGCAAAACTGCCGCACCGGGTGTGTTCCCCGATGCGGCAGTTTTCTTTGTTATTGGTTCGCCAGCAGCACTGCCAGAACAGCCTTCTGGACGTGGAGGCGGTTTTCCGCTTCCGTGAAGATCTCGTCGGCGTGCTCTTCAAAGACGGCAGTGGAGATCTCCTCGCCGCGGTGGGCGGGCAGACAGTGGAGCAGCAGGGCGTCGGACCTTGCCTTGCTCATGAGCGGACTCGTGACCTGAAATCCCGCGAAATCCCGCAGACGGCGCTCGCTCTCCGGGGTACCGGGGGCGGTGTTCCATGCCGCCGTCACCACAACGTCGGCGTCCTTGACGCCCTCGGCGGGGTCGGTCAGGAGCTGGAACTTTTCGCCGTACTGGTGGGCGAACATCAGCACGTCGGCGGCGGGGCGGTAGCCCTGCGGGCAGACGCAGCGGACTTTCATGCCCGCCAGCAGACAGCCCACGATGAGGCTGTTGGCCATGCTGCAGCCATCCCCGATGAAGCAGAGGGTCTGGCCTTCCAGCGCACCGCGGCGCTCCCGAATGGTCATCAGGTCGGCCAGCACCTGACAAGGGTGGGCGTAATCGGTCAGGCCGTTGATGACCGGCACGCCCGCCAGCTCGGCGAACTCTTCGAGGTCGCACTGGCGGTAGGTGCGCCACACCACGCAGTCGTAATAGCGGCCCAGCACGCGGGCAGTGTCCTTGAGGGGCTCGCCCCGGCCGGACTGCAATTCGGTGGCGGCGTTCATGTAATTTCCAAGGCCGCCCAACTGATACACACCCACCTCAAAGCTGGTGCGGGTGCGGGTGGAGTTTTTGGAGAACATCAGCGCCACGCTCTTGCCCTTCAGCAGGGGAGCGGTGCCCCCGGCTTTCTGGTCTGCCTTGAGCTTGTCCGCCACATCGAGGATGTGGGTCAGCTCTTCGGGGGTGAGGTCGCCCATTTTCAGCAGATGTTTCATGCCTGTTCCTCCGGCGATTTCTGAGCCATTTCGGACAGCACCTCGTTCAGGATGGTCAGGGCCATCTCCACGTCGTGAGCCGTCAGGGTCAGGGGCGGCAGCAGACGCAGACGCGTCTTGGCCGTCAGCACCAGCAGACCCTTTTCGCGGCACGCCGCGAGGACATCCGCCGCCTTGACGTTGCCGAAGAACTCAATGCCCACCATCAGGCCGATGCCAGAGATGCTCTTGACCATGGGGAGCTTGGCCAGACCGGTGCGCAGCTGGACCGCGCGCTCGTTCACGTTGGCAAGGAAGCTTTGGTCCATCCGGTCCACCACGACATTGGCACCGGCGCAGACCACCGGGTTGCCGCCGAAGGTGGAGCCGTGGGTGCCCGCACCCATGCCCTCGGCCACTTTCGAGTTCATCAGGACCGCGCCGATGGGCAGGCCGCCGCCAAGGCCCTTGGCCAGCGTCACCACATCGGGCTTGAGGTTGTAGTGCTCGCAGCACAGGAAGGTGCCGGTGCGGCCAACGCCCGTCTGGACTTCATCCACGATGAGGACGAGATCCTTTTCATCGCAGAGCTTCCGAACCGCCTGAACATACTCCGGGTCCAGCGCCACAACGCCGCCCTCGCCCTGCACCAGCTCCAGCATCACCGCGCAGGTATGGCGGTCCACCAGCTCGGTCAACGCCTCCAAGTCGCCCGCCGGGGCGTAGAGGAAGCCCTCATTGAAGGGGCCGAAGTAGTTGTGGAACACCTCCTGACCGGTGGCGGTCAGGGTGGCGATGGTGCGGCCGTGGAAGCTGTTCACCAGCGTGATGACGGTATCGCGGCCCTTGCCGTAGTGGTCGAAGCTGTACTTGCGGGCCGCCTTGATGGCGCCCTCGTTGGCCTCGGCGCCGGAGTTGCCGAAGAAGACCTTGCTCATGCCGGTGCGCTTGCACAGCTTTTTGGCCAGCTTGCCGCAGGGGGCGGTGTAGTAGAGGTTCGACGTATGCTGGAGCTTGTGGGCCTGTTCGGCCACGGCCTCAGCCCAGTCCACATCACAGTAGCCAAGGCTGTTGACGCCGATGCCGCTGGTGAGATCCAGATACTTCTGGCCCTCCGGGCCCTCGGCGTACAGGCCGTGGCCCTTTTCCAGCACGATGGGATTGCGGTTATAGGTGTGCAGGACGTATTCGCTGTCCCGCTTGATGACTTTTTCGGAATCCATAGATTGTTCCTCCTTCGGAGCGTCCTCGCCCTCTCCGTCTCGCTTCGCTCGCCAGCTCCCCCAAAGGGGGAGCTTTTTCTCTTATTATACAGTTCTTCTGTACTTTCAGCAAGTCTTACTCCTGATGACTTCTCCGGTAGAAACGGGTGCCGGAGCCGCGGTTGGAGAACAGCTCCAGCAGGATGGAGTGGGGAACCCGGCCATCGATGATGACGGCCTCGTGGACGCCTTGATAGATGGCGTCGGCCATGCCGCCGATCTTGGGGATCATGCCGCCCGCGATGATGCCCGCGGACTTGTAGCCCTCGATCTCGGAGACTTCCACTTCGGGGATAAGGGTGGACTCGTCGTCCTTATCCCGCAGCAGACCCGCGATGTCGGTCATAGAAACGAGCTTTTCCGCCTTGAGCGCAATGGCGATCTGGGCGGCAGCGGTATCGGCGTTGACGTTGTACGCCTGACCGAGGTCGTCCATGCCCACCGTCGCGATGACCGGGATGTAGCCGCCGTTCAACAGGTTCTGGATCAGGGTGGGGTCCACATGGATGATCTCACCCACATGGCCCAGCTGGGGGTCCAGCTCGGTGCAGCGGAGCATCTGGCCGTCCATGCCGCACAGGCCCACGCCGCGGCCCCGGAGCTTGGCCACAAGGTCCTTGTTCACCTTACCGGCCAGCACCTGCTGGACGATCTCCATGGTGGCGTCGTCCGTCACCCGCAGACCGTTTGCAAAATGGCTCTCCACGCCGACCTTCTTCAGCATTTCGTTGATGGCCGGGCCGCCGCCGTGGACCAGCACCACCCGCACGCCCAGCAGCGTCAGGGTGACGAGGTCGTTCATGACGGCATTCTTCAGCGTCTCGTTGATCATGGCGTTGCCGCCGTATTTGATGACCATGGTCTTGCCGTGGTATTTCTGGATGTAAGGGGTCGCCTCCGAAAACAGGAGGGCCATTTCTTCGTTTTTCATATGTTTCCTCTTCCCGCTCTATACACGTTTCTCAGGTGCGGTAGTCGCCGTTGATCTTGACGTAATCGTAGGTCAGATCACAGCCCCACGCCTTTGCGCTGGCGTCGCCGGTGCCCATATCCACCTTGACGAGGACATCGTGCTCCGCCAGAACCTTGGCCGCCTCCTCCTCGCTGTAGGGGTGGTAGGCGGCATTCTCGCAGACATACACCTCGCCCGCCGGGCTGGACAGCCAGACGCAGACCTTATCGATGGAGAAATCGCCGGGGGTGTAGCCGATGGCGCAGAGGATGCGGCCCCAGTTGGCGTCCCGGCCAAAGACCGCCGCCTTGAACAGGTTGGAGCAGACCACGCTGCGGGAGACCGCCCGCGCCGTCTTCAGGTCGGGCGCATGGGTCACTTCGCAGGTGATGAGGTGGGTCGCGCCCTCGCCATCACCGGCGTGCTCGGCGCACATGTGCTCAGCAATGGCGGTCAGGGCCGCCACGAAGGCGTCATAGTCCGCATTTTCTTCCACGATCTCCGGGTTGCCCGCCAGACCCGACGCCATGATGATCAGCGTATCGTTGGTGGACGTATCCAGATCGACGCTCATCTGGTTGTAGGTGCCGGGGACTACCGTCTTGAGCGCCTTTTCCAGCAGGGCGGGGGAGACGGCGGCATCGGTGGTGTAGAAGGCCAGCATGGTGGCCATGTTGGGGGCGATCATGCCGCTGCCCTTGCCGATGGCACCCACGGTGCAGGTCTTGCCGCCCAGCTCAAACTGGATGGCGTATTCCTTTTTGTGGGTGTCGGTGGTCATGATGGCCGTTGCCGCGTCGGTGCTGCCCTGCGCGGTGGCGGCCAGCTTTTCGGCGGCGGCAGGGATGCCGCGGGCAAAGGGGTCAATGACCATGGGCTGCCCGATGACGCCGGTGGAAGCGGGCAGAACATCCTCTGCCGGAATGTTCAGCGCCTTGCCGACCAGCTCGCAGCACGCTTCGGCCAGCGCCACGCCGTTGGCGGCGCAGGTGTTGGCGTTGCCGCTGTTCACGAGGATGGCCTGTGCATAGCCGTCGGTCAGGTGGGCGCGGTCCACCTTGATGGGTGCGCCGCAGACTTTATTTGTGGTATACACACCGGCCGCTGCGCAGCGGACGTCCGCCTTGATCAGTGCCAGATCGTATTTTTCATTGTGGTTGGCGCGGATGCCGCAATGGACGCCCGCCGCCGCGAAACCCTTGGGCGCACAGATGCCGCCCGCTACTTCCTTGTAAGACATAGGTTTACCCCCTAGCATCAAAATCCTCTTCCTTGTAAAGCTCCCACTTTGGGGGAGCTGGCAATGCCGTCAGGCATTGCCTGAGAGGGCGAGTCCTTTACTCCAATCCTTCCGTTTCCGGCAGCCCCAGCATCAGATTCATGCACTGCACCGCGGCACCGGACGAGCCCTTGCCCAAATTGTCGAACAGGGAGATCAGCATCATCTGGTCGCCCGCCGCGTTCACGGTCAGGTACAGCTCCATCCGGTCGGAGCCGGAGAGGACGTTGGAGTACAGGCCGTTTTCAGGCAGCGGCTCATTCAGCGCATGGACGGAGACCGTTGCGCCGTCCTTATAATAATCCGCGATGCCCTCGGCCACAGCCTCGGCGGTGGTGCCCGCCAGCTTCAGGTCCAGCGGCACCAGAACCTGCATCCCGGAATAGTAATCGCAGACCACCGGCACAAAGGCGGGCGTGTGGGCCAAGCCGCTGATTTTCTGCATCTCCGGCAGGTGCTTGTGGGCCAAAGTCAGGCCGTAGCTCTTGGGGGCGTCGATCTTGCTATGGGCCGGGCGGTCGGCGCTCTCATATTCGGCGATCATCTTCTTGCCGCCGCCGGAGTAGCCGGAGATGCCGGTGCAGCTGAAGGGATAGTCCGCCGGGGCCAGCCCCAGCTCCACCAGAGGCCGGGCAATGCTGATGAAGCCGCTGGCGTAGCAGCCGGGCACGGCCACGCGATAGGAATTTTTGATCTTCTCTTTCTGGCCCTTCAGCTCCGGGAAGCCGTAATCCCATGCCGGGTCGGTGCGGAAGGCCGTGGAGGTATCCAGCACCTTGACATCCGGGCGGAGCAGGGGCATGACCTCTTTCGAGGCCGCGTCGGGCAGGCAGAGGAAGGCGAGATCGGCGGAGTTGATGACCTTCGCCCGCTCGTTCACGTCCTTGCGGCCCTCGGCAGAGATGCTCAGCAGCTCGATCTCCGGCCGGGCGGCCAGACGGTCGGCGATGCGCAGACCGGTGGTGCCGGAAGAGCCGTCAATAAAAACTTTCACGCTCATGCGTTATTCGCCTCCCATGCGTCCAACTGTGCGGCGGCCAGTTCGATCTGGTGTTTCACGCTGGCTTCGCTGGGGCCGCCGTAGCTGGTGCGGCCCTCGCAGCACTTGATCAGGTCGATGGCGTCGTAAATATCCTGCTGGAACAGGCTGCTGTAGCCCTTGAACTCGTCGAGGGTCAGCTCTTCGAGGGTCTTGTCCTTGGCGATGCAGTCGGAGACCATGCAGCCGGTCAGCTTGTAAGCGTCGCGGAAGGGCATCCCCTTCTTGGTCAGGTAGTCGGCGCAGTCGGTGGCGTTGATGAAGCCCTTGGCGGCGGCGCGGCGCATGTTGGCGGGCAGGGTCTTCATGGTGTCCAGCATGGGGGTCACCGTCTTCAGGCAGAGGTTGAGGGTATCCACGGCGTCGAAGATGGCTTCCTTGTCCTCCTGCATATCCTTGTTGTAGGCGAGGGGGATGCCCTTCATCATGACCAGCAGGGTGTTCAGGTCGCCGTAGACGCGGCCGGTCTTGCCGCGGATCAGCTCGGTGACATCCGGGTTCTTCTTCTGGGGCATGATGGAGGAGCCGGTGGTGAAGGCATCGTCCAGCTCAATGAACTTGAACTCCCAGCTGCACCAGAGGATGATCTCCTCGGACAGGCGGGACAGGTGCATCATGCAGGTGGAGATGGCGGCGGCCAGCTCGATGCAGAAATCACGGTCGGACACGCCGTCCAGACTGTTGGCGCAGGGAGCCGCGAAGCCCAGCTTCTCGGCGGTGAACTGACGGTCCAGCGGGTAGGTGGTGCCGGCCAGCGCGCCGGAACCCAGCGGGCACTGGGCGTCCATCCGGGCGGTGGCGTCCTCAAAGCGCTGCAAGTCCCGCAGGAGCATCCATGCGTAGGCCATCAGCGCGTGGCCGAAGGTGATGGGCTGGGCCCGCTGCAAATGGGTGTAGCCGGGCATGACGGCGGTGGTGTTCTCCGCCGCCTTCTTGCAGATGACCTGCACCAGCTCGACGATGCGGCCCTGCAGCATCTTGCTGTAGTCCCGCAGGGTCAGGCGGATATCCAGCGCAACCTGATCGTTGCGGCTGCGGCCGGTGTGCAGCCGCTTGCCCGCGTCGCCGATGCGGGCGGTCAGGGTCTGCTCCACAAAGGTGTGGACGTCCTCGGCGTTGGGGTCGATCTCCAGCTTGCCGGAGGCCAGATCATCCGCGATGGAAGCCAGACCGTTGAGGATGTCCTCGCAGTCCTTCTCGGAGATGATGCCCTGCTTTGCCAGCATGGCGGCATGGACGCCGCTGCCGCGCATATCCTGCGCGATCATCCGCTGGTCAAAGCGGATGGAAGAGTTGAAGTCGTTGACGCGCGAATCGACCGCCTTCGAAAAACGGCCTTTCCAGAGTTGTTCTGCCATAAAAATATACCTCTTAAAAACGGCAAAGCCGCCGCAGGGGAAAACGCTCCTGCGGCGGTGCCGCCGGCAACCATGCCGGTTTTAGAACCGCTGTGTGAAAGTGTAGAAAACACGCAGCGGGGAAAGTTGGCTTTGTGTACCGCTTAGCCCTCGATCTTCGGCCAGCTCTTCGAGAGCTTTGCACGCTCCTTGATGGACAGGCCGAACAGGTTGATGAAGCCGGTGGCATCGGACTGGTCGTAGTCCTTATCGACACCGAAGGAAGCCGTCTGCTCATCGTACAGGGTGAACGGAGAGGTCACACCGGCGTTGATCATGTTGCCCTTGTAGAGTTTCAGCTTGACATCGCCGGTCACCGTCTTCTCAAGGCTGTTGGCGAAGGCATCCAGCGCCTCCCGCAGCGGGGTGAACCACTGGCCATTGTAGACGATATCGGCGTACTTCTGCGCCAGCTGTGCCTTGAAGTGTGCGCTCTCCTTATCGAGGGTGATGGTCTCCAGCACGTTGATGGCCTTGTACAGGATGGCGCCGCCGGGGGTCTCGTAGACGCCGCGGCTCTTCATGCCCACCAGACGGTTCTCGACGATGTCCAGCAGACCGATGCCGTTCTCGCCGCCCACCTTGTTCAGGTACTCCACCAGCTCCACAGCGCCCATCTCCTTGCCGTCCACGGCGGTGGGGATGCCCTGCTCAAAGTGGAGGGTGAGGTAGGTCGGGGTGTCGGGAGCCTGCTCCGGGGACACGCCCAGTTCGAGGAAGCCGGGCTTGTTGTACTGCGGCTCGTTGGCGGGGTTCTCCAGATCCAGACCCTCGTGGCTCAGGTGCCACAGGTTCTTGTCCTTGGAGTAGTTGGTCTCACGGTTGATCTTCAGGGGGATGTTGTGCGCCTCAGCGTAGTCGATCTCCTCGTCACGGCTCTCGATGTCCCACTCACGCCACGGAGCGATGATGGCCATATCGGGGCAGAGGGCCTTCAGGGTCAGCTCAAAACGGACCTGATCGTTGCCCTTGCCGGTGCAGCCGTGGCAGATGGCGTCTGCGCCTTCCTTGATGGCGATATCGGCCAGAGCCTTTGCGATGCAGGGGCGGGCGAAGCTGGTGCCCAGCAGATAATCCTCATACTTGGCGCCGAACTTCAGGGTGGGGAAGATGTAGTTCTCCACGAAGTCCTTCTTCAGGTCGAGGACGTACAGCTTGGAAGCGCCGGTCTTCTTGGCCTTCTCTTCCAGACCGTCCAGCTCGGTGCCCTGACCCACATCGCCGGAAACGGCGACGACTTCGCAGTTGTTGTAGTTTTCCTTCAGCCAAGGAATGATGATGGAGGTATCCAGACCGCCGGAGTAGGCCAGAACGACTTTTTTGATGTTTTCCTTTTTCATGATGAACGCTCCTTTATTTTCATGATTACACTTTTGTTTTTCTGCACCGGGCATCCCTCCCGGCACGCTCGATTCATCGCTTGCTTATCACGCTTTTTATTATACGCCGTGCGGTTTTTCCGTCAATGCTGAAAACCGCCAAACCTTCTGCCCGTTTCCGGTGCGGTTTCTGTCAATTTGTATGTTTATGCAAATATTTTGTAAATTATACAATTTTTATGCAATCATACTGCATATATGCGGAGGCTTTTGCCGGGCCTTTTCGGCCCCTTCGCGCCCCGGAACCGCCGTTCACGCACAAAACACCCCCATTCACGCAGGTTTTGTTTCTTTTTGACGCATTTTATGGTACAATCAGTTCAAGAAAACCGTCGTCTCTATGCAGCTACAAAACGGAAAGTGAGGCCCCTATGAAAAAACGCATTCTCGCCCTGCTTCTTGCCTTCAGCATGATGCTTTCCCTTTTGCCGGTATCTGCCCTCGCAGATACGGGGGGTATCGGTTCAGCCGTTTATGCGAGTAATGGGCTTACCGGTCAAATGCCCGACCTCGTAATGGGCAGCAACGGAAGGCCCGACCTTTCCAGCGCAACACAGGATTCGGAGGGTGTTTATCAAGGCGACGGCTGGCGGTATGTGCCGCAGGACAGTGCCCGCAAGGATAAAGACACCCTTTATCTGGACGGCGCTTCGTTTAATTTGTCTGGTGCGTCTATTTGGTGCAATGTTGTAGTCAGCCCTCGTACCACCGTGGAAAATGCCAGTTTTAACTATCATGACAATCCCTCCGGTTTTCCGAGCGTCACAAACAACGGCATCTTACAAAGCTGCATGTTTATCGAATGTTACATTACAAATAACGCCACGATTCAAAAGAGTACAATTGAAGATTGCAGCATCACCAATGACGCAACCATCAGGGACAGCCTGTTCTCTATCAACTCCTCTGCAACGCTGCTTTTCAAGTTTGAGAAAAGTGGCAGCATCACAGATTCCGTGTTTGACTTCAATCCCACGACATATGGGCTGACTTTGAATGTGCACAGCCTCCAAGCTTCTCCTATCAAGGCCCTTGATATTTCCACTGCAAGCAACCCGATTACTTATTTATATCTTCGTTCCAACGTTTTCTATACGATCGGATATCCCAAAATTAAAGTTTATTGCTACAATCCGGACAATCCCACCGGTGGTTCTTACAAGGTGTGCTCCATCAACGGCGTTCCGGCAACATCGTATGCACCTGATTTCGGATACGCAAACGATAGCTATATTTTCACCGTTCAGGACGAAGATGTTGAGCTGAGTTCGAGCGAAACAACCGCGCCCGCACTGGAAATGAACTACAATGGTTGGCCAAAAACCGACAACATGACCCCTATCAACAACGTCTATTACGGCGACGGCTGGACGTATGACGGCACCACGCTGACACTGAAAAGCGGCGAATACGACTTTACTCATACTGAACCCAGAAACACTGCCAGCTCGCGCTATGGCGACAGTGTCAAGTGCAACATTGTTGTGAAGGAGAATGCAGCCATCACCGGCGGCATCCTCGATGGAAACAGCCTCACCAATTCGGGCACAGTGAAAGACATCCTGTTCATGGGATATTGGCTCACAAACAACAACGGCACTCTGAGCTGTTTGTTGGGCCCATCGGTCTACGACGGCCCTAGTTTTACACGCCATACAGTGAAGGCCGTAGACGGCAGCGAAATCTACTATACGGTAAACCAACAATCTACTGGCAACGGAAAGCAACTTTACTTTACCGGAACTCCAAAGTTCACTGTAAAGCTTGATGGAAATGCCCCTATCCAATACATCAACGGCAGAATCGATTACGGCGGCCTGAAGAAGGAGCCGGATTCGGATTACTACACGTTTACTCCCGAAAAAGAAGAAGATATCGTGCTGAACGACTCGATCATTCATGAACCCTTCACCATGACCAATGGCTACCCCACCGCATCCAACGGCGGAAAGACCGCTTGCAAGGGGGAAGGCTGGGAGTACATCCTCGGCAACCCGGAACACGGTGATTTCCTGCTCCTGTCGAATGCGCAGATCGATTTCAGCAAAATCTCCGACGGTTCTCCCGTAGAGTGCAAGCTGTTCATCGGCCACGGCGTTGCCGTGCAGGGCGGCACTTTCAACGGAGATGTCATCAACAACGGCGGCGGCATTCTGGGCGGCACCTTCAACGGCATTGTTGAGAACCACGGCACCATCAAAAATGGCGTGTTCAACGGCGCTGTTGAGAACCACGGCACCATCGAAAATGGCGTGTTCAATGGCGCTGTCACCAACATTGCCCCCGGCACGGTCAGCAATTCCATCACCGGCACCGGCACGCTCAATGGCAAGCCCATCACTCCGAACGCCTACACCCTCACCGTGACCGGCGGCGGGCTTGTGAACGGCAAGACGAGCGCGGTGGTGAAGGCAGACGAGGAAGTGCGCCTGACCGTGGGCGAGGGTCAAGATGGCATGAGCTTCAACTATTGGGACCTGCCCACCGCGCTGACCACGGCGCTGACGGCTAAGGATTCCACCTTCAGCAACAAGGTCGAGAACCTGACCTTTACCATGCCCGACCTGAGCAAGTACACCGAGGACACGCACTTCACCATCCGGCTGGACATCCGCCCGGCGGAGCTGCCGGACGATGACGACGGCCCGTCGGTGCTGGGCACCATGGCCACCGTGGCCGTGGGCGGCGCGGCGGCCGGCATCTTGGTGTGGCAGGGCGTGAGCCTCGGTGTGGACAGCTATTTGCAGCTCTCCCTGCCCGGCGGCGTGCCGGTGCCCACCAACCGGCGTGAGCTGGTGAAGCTGCTGTGGGAGACGGCGGGCAAGCCCGACGTGGTGCTCCCGGCGCTGTACGGCGACGTTTCCGCCGAGGACGCCGAGCTGCAGAAGGCGACCCGCTGGGCCATCGACAACGGCCTTGTGGAGCCCGCCGACGACAGCGACGCCTCCCGCTTTGACCCCGACCGCAGCGTTTCCAAGTATGAAGTGGCGCGGGCGTGGTTCAAGGTCCAGCAGATGCTGAAATAACTCCCCCAGTCCTCTTCGAGGACAGCCCCCTTACAAGAGCAAGAGCCTCCCGGCGTGAAAACCGGGAGGCTCTTGCGTTATATGCTGCCGTATTTTTTCAGGATGGCGGCGGTCTCTTCGGGGGATGCGAGCTGGATGGGGGCGGGCTTTTCGCTGCCGGAGCGCAGCGCCAGCCACCACGTCGAAAGCCCCAGCCAGCCCCACTTATAAGCCGTGTGGGGGGTGCGCCCCACGCAGGAAAAGCCCAGCCGCTGGTGGATGTGCTCGCTGGCGGGGTTGGGGTCGGCCACAAGGGCGTAGACGTTCCAGTAGCCGCAGGCATCCAGCACTTCCAGCAGGGCGCGGTAGAGCAGGGTGCCCACACCGAGGCCGCGGGCGTCCGGGGCGCAGTAGATGGTGCTCTCCACCGACCAGTCGTAGGCTTCCCGCGGGTGCCACCGGTGGGCACAGGCGTAGCCCAGCAGCTTGCCCTCGGCGTCCCGCGCCAGCAGCAGCGGGGCCACCTTCCGGGTGTTGTCCACCCAGTCCTCGTACTCTTCCAGCGTGGAGGGCGTGACCTGAAAGGTCGCCGTGTGGTTCAGCACGTACCAGTTGTAAATTTCAAGGATGTCTGCCGCATCCGCGCGGGTCGCCACCGACAGCCGGGGCAGATTCTTCCCTTCCCATTCCGCGCACAGGGCCTCTTTTTTCGCCTTGGGCAGCTTTTTCAGGGCCGCTTCGCGGCGCAGGGCGTCGGATTTGTCGGCACAGCGCTCCAAGTAGGCGAACCGCTGGGCCCCCATGGCCCGCGTCGCCTTGGCCCCTTTGCCGGTCTTGTGGGCGTGGAGCCGGGCACCGGGGTCGTTGGTCCAGCCCGTGTAGAGCTGGCCGCCCGCGCACCGCACCATATAGACGTAGGCCCGTTCTTCGTGTTCCGCTCCGCCGCTCATCTTACAGTCTCCCGTTGTTTTTCAGCACCTGACGGCAGGCCGCAAGGGCGGTTTCCTTGTCCTTGGCCGTGATGAGGAAGCGGCTGGCATGGCAAAAGCTGATGCCCTCGATGCCACTCTTCTGCTCGATGACCTCCTGCGGCTGGCCCGCCCACGACTGGGGGAAGGGGAGCTTAGGCTTTTTGGTCTTGTGGTCGGTCACGCACTGGGCGCTCCAGCCGCCCCGCTGGCTGGGGTAGACCACGAAGAGGGCATCCGTCCGGTACAGGCCGTTCTTCCACGGCAGGTAGCAGGGCAGGGTCACGATGCCGTCGCGGGAGTTTTTGTAGGCTTGCTGGACCTTTTCATCCGCACGGTTCACGGCGTTGGCACTGGCGATCTGGTTTTCCAAGATCTGCTTCGCCACGGCCACCGCCTTGAAGAAGCAGGTATCCTGATCTTCCTTCGAGTCCCACACCGGGTTGAAGAAGCCGATGGCGTCGCACAGGCTGTTCTGCTCGCCGGTGTTGTCGTTCAGATCGAGGGGCTGGATGAAGTTTTCGTCGATGAGCCGCGCCTGACGCTCGCCCACAAGGCCGGGCCCCAGCACCCGCCACAGCAGACCGAAGGCTGCGTAGGGGACGCCGTTGGCCCGCATTTCCCGCGGCTCCTGATGGTGGTCGAACATGCCGAAACCGATATCGTACACGATGCCGTCGAAGTCGTCCGGCACCACAAAGCCGCGGGTGATCTTGATGTCCGGGCGGATGATCTGCAGCAGCGCCGTCGCAAAGACATCATCCGCGTGGAACTTGCCCGCATGTGTAAAACCATTTGCAGGAATTTTCATATCTGTACCTCATTCTCAACAGTGTCTTTGAGGACAGTATAGCACATTTCCGAAACGCAGACCAGCCCCGGAAACAATGCCGTTCAGGCCGTTTCCGGGGCTGGTCTCTTCACCATTTACTTTTTCTTCCGGCTGTCCGTCTTGGTGACGGCCTTGGTCGTGGTCTTCGTCACGGCCGTGGTGGGCTTGACGGCGGGGGAGAGGTTGGGCTTTGGGATGAGGGCCTTGGCGGCGGGCTCGCCGAGGGCCAGCACGTTCACCAACTCCTGCTGGATGGCGTCGTTGTTCTCGTCGGTGACGGCGAGGACGTCGGCGTAGAACTGCTCCATCTCCTCAAAGGTGGGGAAGGTGGCCACGTACATCTGGTTGCCCATGGCGCCGGAGAGGGCGTCGGGGATGCGGTCCACCATCCGCATATTGTCCTGATACTTCTGCATCAGCTGCTCGTGGCTGTAGACGAAGTGCTTGCCGTCGCGGCGGCCCGCAAAGGGGCAGTAGAAGTGCTCGCCGACGGGCATATCGGTGCCGCCGAAGGCGATCATGTCGGCCCAGATCTTGTACACGTTGGTGGAGCGTGCAAAGTTGATCATGTCAGGCGTGAAGCCGCCGCAGGGGCGCATGTTGACTTCCAGCGCAACGATCTGGCCCTTTTTGCCCATGCCGGCCTGATCCTCGCTCATCCGGAAGAACTCGAAGTGGACGAAGCGGCTCTTGACGCCGAAGCTCTTGACGGCGGCGCGGCCCGCGGCGCGGGTGTCGTCGGGCAGGTCCTTGATGATGTAGTAGATGGAGTTGTCGTTGTCGTTCACGATGTCCATGATGGACATGGGGCTGACATTGCCCGCCTCGAAGATGGGGTTGCCGCTGCCGTCGATGATGGCGTCGTAGCTGTTGACCTCGGCGCGGACGAACTCCTCCATGATGTAGGAAACATCCGGGTGATGGATGCTCTTGTAGGTCAGGAAGGTGCGCAGCTCCTCCTCATCGGACAGCCTGTGGGTGTCGGAAGCGCCCACGCCGTTGTCGGGCTTGACGACCACCGGGTAGCCGACCTCTTCGATGAACTTCTTGCAGCCCTCAAAGTCATCCACCATGTGATAACGGGCGGTGGCGATGCCGGCCTTCTGGTAATACTCCTTCATCTTGCTCTTGTACTTGATGCGGGGCATATCCTCGGTCTGGAAGCCGCTGGTGATGTGGAAATCGGTGCGCAGAGCGGCATCCCGCTCCAGCCAGTATTCGTTGTTGGACTCCAGCCAGTCGATGCGGCCATACTTGAAGGTGAAGAAGGCCACGGCGCGGTAGACCTCGTCATAATTTTCGAGGCTGCCGACCTTGTAATACTCGTTCAGGCTGTCCTTCAACTCCGGCTTCAGCTCATCGTAGGGCTGGTCGCCGATGCCGAGGACGTTCATGCCGTCGTTCTTCAGCTCCCGGCAGAACTGCCAGTAGTTCGTCGGGAAGTTCGGGGAGATAAAGATAAAATTGCTCATGGTTTTGTTGATTCCTCTTTGTTTAGCCTAAAATATAAGGCATATAATACACGACCTGCTGATACCACCAGTTCCAGTCATGGTTGACATCGTGGCCCCACAGATCGACCCAGATGGGGATATGCTTGGCCTCGAAGATGCGCTTGAGATACCACGTGGTGTCCGGCTGCTCCCAATCGCCCTGACCGCAGCAGATGACGGCCTTCTGGTTCCGGAACAGCTCCATATAGGGGTGATTCTCCGGGAAATTGACCATGTAATCCACCGGGGAGTTCATATAGACCAGCTCGTCCATATAGTTGCCGAAGCCGTAGTGGGCGGTGTAGATGCCGCTGAGGGCCATGCAGCCGCAGAAGATGTTCGGGAAGCGCAGATACAGGTTGACCGCATGGGTCGCGCCGAGACTGCACCCAAAGGCGATGACGCCGGGTGCACCGTCCCAGCCGTTCCGCTCGCGGGCGATCTGCTGGATCTTGGGCACGGCCTCCTCCACGATGTAGCGGATCCACTGCTCGTAGCGGCGGATGCGCCAGTAGGGGTCGCCGCTGGAGTCCGACCACGTTTCCTTGTCGATGGTGTCGATGGAAATGACCATCACCTGACCGGACTCGATCCACGGGGCCAGCGTATCGGCCATGTGGAAATCCTCAAAGTCGAAGAAGCGGCCGTCCTGACAGGGGATGTAAAGCATCGGGCGGCCCGCATGGCCGTAGACCTTGCACTCCATCTCGCGGCCGAGAGCGGGGCTGTAATCCTTAAAATACTGCATTTCCATCGTTGATTCCTCCTTTTGTAGGGTCAATCCAGTTCGTACATCAGGGTGTGGATCACAAAGGGCAGCTGCTTTTCCCAGCTGGCTTCGCTGTGGGTGCCGCCGGGCACCAGACGGGACGTCAGATGGATGCCGCGGACCATGATCTTGCTGCACATCTCCGCAAAACCCTTGCGCATCCCGTCGTGGTTGCCCATCTCGCGGGAACCGTAGTCCATGTAAAGCACCGTGCCCGGTTCGAGCTTGGCGCGGCCCACAAGGCCGTTGAGCTTTTCCGGCGAGACCCAGATGGAGGGCGACAGCGCCGCCGCCCGGCTGAAAACGTCGTTGTGGTTGAGCAGGGCGTACAGGCTCATCAGGCCGCCCATGGAGCTGCCGCCGATGAAGGTGTGCCCCCGGTCGGGCAGAGTGCGGAAATTGCGGTCGATGAAGGGCTTGAACCGGTGGATGAACCAGCTCATCGTGGCCGCGCCCTTGCCGTCAAAGTGGCCGTACTGGGGGTCATCGAAGCGGTAGGGCGAATACTCCACCAGCCGCTCGTTGTTCGGCCCCGCGTTGCACTCCACCGCCGCCACGATGAGCGGCGTGTCGGTGTAGTCCAGATAATCCGCCATGCCCCAGCTCTTGCCGTAGGTAGCTTCCTCGTCGAAGAAGACGTTCTGGCCGTCGAACATATACAGCACCGGATACCGGCGGTCCGGATCGGCCTCGTACATGGTGGGCAGGTAGACATAGACCCGCCGCTGCTCCGTGCCGTTCACTGCCGGGTAGCTCACGCTCCATTTTTTGATCATTTCCAGTTCCCTCTCAATCCTGTTACTGTGCTTTTAGTCTAGCACCAATAGGGAAGAATTGCAATTGTATGGAACGCAATCCATTCCGCCAGCGGGCTTGCCCTCTCCGTCATCGCTAACGCGATGCCACCTCCCCCAAAGTGGGAGGTTTTTCGCAATACCGGCAAGTTCATCTTCTCGGAAAGCTCCCCCTTTGGGGGAGCTGGCAAAGCCGACAGGCTTTGACTGAGAGGGCAAAGCCGTTTGGGTTATACAGCAAACGCCGTCCGGTGAGCTGCCGGACGGCGCTTGCAAAAATTCTGAACGGTCAGGGGAGAGGAGCTGCTTAGTACTTCTTCTCCACGGGCACGATCCAGCCCTTCGTATCGGGGATCTTGCCCCACTGCATACCGGTCATGGTATCGTACAGCTTCTGGGTGACAGCGCCGATCTTGCCGTCGCCGATGTAAGCGTGCTCGCCCTTCCAGACCAGCTCCTTGACGGGGGAGACGACAGCGGCGGTGCCGGTGCCGAAGACTTCCTCCAGCTTGCCCTCGCGGGCAGCCTGCATGATGTCGGCGATGGCCAGCTTGCCCTCGATGACCTCATAGCCCCAATCCTTCAGCAGCTCGATGCAGCTGCGGCGGGTGACGCCGGGCAGAACCGTGCCAACGGTAGCGGCGGTGTACACCTTGCCGTCGATCTTGAACATGATGTTCATGCTGCCGACTTCCTCGACGTACTTCTTCTCAACGCCATCCAGCCACAGCACCTGTGCATAGCCCTGCTCCTCGGCCAGCTCGCCAGCCTTGATGGAGGCAGCGTAGTTGCCGCCGCACTTGGTAAAGCCGGTCAGGCCGGGAGCGGCACGGATGTACTCGTCCTCGACATAGATGCGGACGGGGTTGATGCCCTCGGCATAGTAAGCGCCCGACGGTGCGCAGATGATGCAGAAGATGTAGTGCTTGGAAGCGTGGACGCCCAGACCCACATCGTTTGCAAAGATGAAGGGGCGGATGTACAGGGAGGCACCATCGGAGTGGGGCACCCAGTCGCGTTCCACATCCACCAGAGCCTCAACGGCCTGAATGTAATCCTCCACGGGGATCTTAGGGATGCACAGACGGTCGGCAGAATCTTGGAAGCGCTTTGCGTTGCACTCCGGGCGGAACAGCTGCACGGTGTCGTCCGCGGTGCGGTAAGCCTTCATGCCCTCAAAGATCTCCTGTGCGTAGTGGAACACGACAGTGGCCGGGTCCAGCGAGAACGGAGCATAGGGGACGATGCGGGCATCGTGCCAGCCCTCGCCCTCGGTATAGTCCATAACGAACATATGGTCGGTGAACTTCTTGCCGAAGCCGAGCTTCGTCTCGTCCTGCGGCTTCTCCTTCGGATGGGTAGTCCGGGTGATCTTGATATCCAACATGATAAATTTTCCCTCTTTTCTGATCTCACACAGCTGACACGCGCGGCTCCTCCCGCGCCTGAAAATGCCGAATGTTGTCTTCTATTATAATAGCATGAGCACATTTTTCAAGGAAACACAAAATCTTTCATGTTTGGGGGCTGTAAGTTGCCGGGAATTGTGATATTATTTGAAAAGGAATTAACCTCTCAGTCTCGCCTACGGCTCGCCAGTCGTCCTCCCTCTGTCGCGTACGCGACATCTCCCTCCGGCCGGAGGGAGTCTTTCCTAGTAGGGGAGCCTCTGGCGAAACCGGGAACTCTGCGAGGACTGCCAAGGCCTCCCCTACAAGGAGAGGTGGCATTGCGAAGCAATGACGGAGAGGTTGTACGAAGGACAAGTATGTAATCAGAGGGACAAAACACATGATTCAAGGTGTCATTTTTGATATGGACGGCCTGATGTTCGACACGGAGCGGATGTGGGCAACATTCTGGGAACCGGCGCTTGCGGCGCTGGGGCTTCCTTATAAAGAAGGGCTGGCGGAAGCCGAGCGGGGCACCGCCGGGGAAACTTCGAGGAATATCGTCCGTAGTTTCTACGGAGAGGACTGCGATGCTAACGCCATCATCGACAGTCTGCACCGGGTGGCGGACAAAGTGTTCCAGAAGCCGGTGCCCAAAAAGCCGGGTCTGGATGAGCTGCTGGCGTGGCTGGACGAGCAGCATATCCCCATGGCAGTGGCTTCCTCCAGCCGGATGCACATCATCCAGCGCAACCTCGAAAATTGGGGCCTGACCCATTACTTCAAGACGCTGGCGTCCGGCCAGCAGGTCACCCACTCCAAGCCCGACCCGGAAATCTTCCTCTTGGCGGCACAGCAGCTGGGCGTGGAACCGGCCCGCTGCCTTGTATTGGAGGACAGCTACAACGGCGTCCGCGCCGGGGCGGCGGGCGGCTTCGTCACCGTGATGGTGCCCGACCTGCTCCCCGCCGACGACGAGATGCGCAGCCTGTACACGGCAGAGTGCAAGAGCCTGACCGAGGTGCTGGAGCGTCTGAAGGCAAACGAATTCTAAGCAAAAAACCACCGGAGCACCGGTGGTTTTTTGCTGTCTGCTTATTTGCAGCCGACCATGATATCGATGATCTCGCGGTTGGTCTCCTTCATGCCCTGCTTGCCGAGACGGCCTACGTTCCGCAGGGAGTTTTCAACCCCCTTGGCCACGATGCCGTCGCCGCCGCGGAACTGCTGGCCCCGGATGTACATATTATAGCCGAGCAGTCCGGCTTCCACCGCCGTGGCGATCTTAGCGGCGCAGGACGCCTTGGCACCATCGCAGATGACACCGGACACCACGGCCAGCGCATTGACGACGGTATGGATGACGGCTTCGTACCCGCCGCCGCAGAGGTAAGCGATGCCCGCACCGGCCCCCGCCCCCGCGCTGATGGCCCCGCAGTAGGCCGACAGGCGGCCGATGGGGGTCTTTTCGTGGATGGTGGTCAGGTTGGAGAGGGTCAAGGCCCGGTAAAGCTGCTCGTCGCCGGCCTTCAGCTCCCGCGCATAGACAATGACCGGCACCGAGGTGGTGATGCCCTGATTGCCGCTGCCGGAGTTGATGACCACGGGCTGCTCGCAGCCGTTCATCCGGGCGTCAGAACCGGCGGCGGCGTAGGCTTTGGCCCGGACACGGACGTTGTCGCCCTCCATGTCCAGCAGGACGCTGCCGATGTTCGCGCCGTAATCGCCCCGCAAGCCTTCCTCGGCAATGGCCATATTGTATTTGATCTGGGGGTCCAGAATGGGCTTCACGTCCTCGATGTCCACCGTGTTGGCGAAGTCCCAGATGTGCTCCATATCCAGCAGACTGCGGTCGGTCAGGTTTTCCTCGTCGTCGCCGTGAACGGGCAGATCCAGCAGCACTTCGCCGTCCTTTTCCATGTGGACGATGTTGGTGTGGAAGACTGCGATCCGCACTTGGGCCGAGTGCCCGCCCTTCCAGACCGTCACGATGATGTCGAAGGTCACGCCATTGTCTACATGCTCGACCGTGATCTCGGTCTGGTCCAGATAGGCAAGGATGGCTTTCGTTTCCTCCGGCGTCACGTCGGCGATGACCTCCAGCTTCTGTTCCGGGCGGCCCGCCACGATGCCCGCAGCGGCCGCAGCTTCCAGACCTTTACGGTTGTCGGTGTTGGGCACGATGACGGACTTCACGTTCTTGATCATGCTGCCGCTGGCCCCGACGCACACACGCTCCGGCACGGCCCCCAGCGTCTTCCGGGCCACGGCGGCGGCATAGGCCACCGCAATGGGTTCGGTGCAGCCCATGGCAGGGATGAGTTCTTCCTTCAATATCTGAAGATAAGCCTGATATCGCAGTTCTGTTTTTTCCATTCCAAATGTCCTTTATCGTTGTTGTGAGTCGCTTTGCTTCATTATACAAAAAGCGCCCCCCTAAAACAAGGTTTCTTAGCGGCACTTTCGCCAAACATCAGCTTTATGGAAATGAAGTCCGCTAAAAAAACAACCTCCCTTCTGACACTGTGATCGTCGGAAGGGAGGTTGCCTTTTAAGGAGAATGGGTTGATGAAGAAGGTATCATTTTAAGAATATATCTATGTATTTTCAGCGTAAATCCCGGATTGTCTTTTCCACGAGGCAATTTGCATCTCATAAAATACGCTTCTTCCGGTTTTCGCGCGTTTATATTCTTTCCTTATACCAGTCCATCGCCTGCTTCATCGCAGCTTCGGGGGCAAAGACATAGCGGCGGTCCAGCACTTCCAGACCCAGCGCACCGGTATAATGGATTGCCTTGAGCTTTTCCAGTGCCCCGTCCAGATCCAAAACACCATCGCCGGGCACCAGATGCCCGCCGGGGTTGCCGTCAACAAAATGGACGTGTCCCAGATTCTCCGGGCCGATCACATCAAGGAAGGTGGAGAAGGTATCCACCGCCGTCGTGGCGATGACATCCGTATCCGCCAGACCCGTAAGGCGCGGGCTGTTGACCGTGCGCAGCAGACGGCGCAGCTGGCTTGCCTCATTGCAGATGTGGGTGGTGTACTTGGTAAAAGGCTCTACCGCCAGCGTCACGCCCTCCTGCTCTGCCTTGCGGGCAATGCGTCCCATTGCCTCTGCACACCAGCCAAACGCGTCCTCTGCATCCACATCCAGATAAGCAAAGCCGGTGGATACCACCATGTGGTCGCAGTCCAGCTGCACGGCCGCTTCGATGTGCTGGTTGAAAAAGTCCACCGTGCGATCCCGATAGACCTTATCCGGATGAGAAACGCTGATGGCATACACGCACTGCTCCGGCGTAAAGCAGCGCAGAGCAAGATGATGTGCCTTGATCTTGCGGTTCAGCTCAGCCAGACGGGCAGCGTCGAAATCCTCCAGATGGAGGTGGGGGCCGGATGCCCACAGTTCGATAGACTGATAGCCCAGCCGCTCGGCAGATTCCAGAAAATAATCCAGCGTATAGCGCTTGTAATGATAATTTGCTGCGCACAACTGTGAAAGTTCCATCGTTATTGCTCCTTTTCCTTTAAATAAGGCTCAAACTGCTGCACGATCCGGGTCGCAAGGGCCTTGCCCCGCGCCATGCACTGCGGGATGCTCTCCCCAAGGCTCACGCCGTAGGTGAATGCCGCGATATAAGAATCGCCTGCTCCCACCGTGTTTACCACCGGCACGTTTTCCGCCGCCTGATGATAGAATCTCTGTCCATCGTAGGCAAGGCTTCCATGCTCGCCCAGCATGGCGATCACACAGCCTGCGCCCTTCGCTTTCGTGCGGCGCATAAATTCCCGGATATAGTCATCATCCTTGTCGTAGGAGAAAAAGGCGTAATCCAGATAGGGGAGAAGCGCGTCGTTGGAGGGCTGCTCCAGTCGTTTCGAAAAGTCGTAGACCCAGATCTGCCCCGGCTGGCGCAGCGCAGCGATATAGCGCTCTGCCTTTGCCCAGCGCTCTGCATACACGATGTCAAAGCCCTTGACAAATTCCATATCCTCCGCGGAAAGCTCGATCTCCTCCATGGCGTTGCCGTGAAATTCCAGATGCTTTTTGTCCCCGTCTACGAGGTCCATCTTTGCCATACCGGTGGGGCGGTCGATCCTTTTGAGCACTCGCAGCGGAATATCGCGCTGCTTCAGCCGCTCCACCAGCGCATCTGCAAAGACATCGTTGCCCAGCACGGTCATTTCGGTCACATCGCCGCCCTGCGCCTTGTAGTTGATGGCGAAGTCGATGCTGTTGCCTGTCAGATAGTACCGGTCCATCCGGTAGTAGACATCAATGCAGTTGTCTGCCATTGCGATTGCTTTTTTCATTCCGCAGCCCCCTTACTCGCCCATGACGTAGATCATATATTTGCGGTTTTTGATGCCATCGTACTCGCAGAAATAAATATCCGCTGCGCTGCCCAGCTTGATTTTGCCCTCTACGATCGGAAAAACGCAGTGGTTCCCGGTGAGCAGACTCTTGAGATGGCCGGGTGCATTGCCGCCGATGGTGCCGTAGGTGGGCAGATAGTGGTTGTGATGATAAGGATAGTCTTCCGGCGCGATCCGGTCCAGCGTCTCCATAATATCCTTTTCCACGCAGGGCAGGCTCTCGTTCACCATGATGCCGGTGGTCGTGTGCTCCGTGATGACATAGACGACGCCGTTCTTTACTCCGGTCTGTGCCACAAATTCACGCACCGGGTCGGTGATGCGGATCAGCTCAAACTCCTTCTCTGCGCAGATGCTTACTTCCTTCAGCTCAAATCTCATTTGTTCTGGCCCTCCCATCCAAAAAAGCGCATTGCATTTTTCCAGTAGATCTTTTCCCTCGTCTCGGGCAGCATCTCCACGCTATCCAGCCCCCGCTTGCTGCGCACCGGGCGAATGCGGGGCGAGTCCGAACCGAACATGACCTTATCGGCCAGATTATGATCCAGCCAGTATTCGCCCATGTCCTGCTTGAACACTTTGGGAAACAGCTGGTAGGGACCATCAAAGTTCATCAGTGCAGTGTTTGCGTAGAGATTGGGGTACTTGAGCAGCAGAGCCGCCGTCTCCTGCACCCACGGCCAGCCGAAATGAGCAAGGCAGAGGTTAACTTCCGGCCAGCGCAGCGCCACCTCCTCGAATTCCATCGGGCGGGCATACTTTGCCAGCGCGTTATTTTCCAGACAGAATCCGGCGTGGAAGATGATCGGCTTATGGTATTTGCGGCACAGATCATACAGCGGCACAAGGCGCTCGTCCATGGGGTACATTTTGAGCCGTGCGGTGTTCACCGCCAGTCCGGCCAGCCCCAGCTCAACAAAGGCACGTTCCAGCTCCTGCACAGCATCGGGGCGGCGGGGGTCCACCGCTGCCATACCGATATAGAACTGTGCATCCAGCGCCACCAGCTTTGCGATCTCATCGTTGGAGATCTCCACCATCCCCGACTCCACAGAGCAGTCCTCCGGCAGCAGCACCACCCGTCCGATGTCTGCCAGCGCATACTGCTTGCGCAGCAGCGCCATGTCGGAGGGCTTCATCAGATGATAATTCATGGCATCACAGCGGCGGCGAAAGCGCTCCTGATCCTCACAGATCGGTGCAAACAGTGCCGGATGGATATGAGTATCAATGACCATAGGACAGTCTCCTCCTTATTTTTGCATTCTGTGCATCCTGTCCCGATTTTCCAGATAGAGATCCCGGAAAATCGGGTAATGCTCCTGATAAAATTCATGATTTTCCCGGTCCGGCTGCAAGATCCTGCCCTGCGGTAAAGCGGCGCGCAGGGCGGCAAAACTTTCCAGCGCACCGACGCCCAATGCCGCCAGCATGGCGTCTCCGTAGCTGGAGCACTGGAACGGCTCCGGAATGGTCAGCGGCATTCCCGCCATGTCGCAGATGATCTGCATCCATGCAGCGTTTTTCGTGCCGCCGCCCGCTGTGATGATCCGCCGGGGCGGCACCCCCAGCTCCTCAAACAGCAGCAGATGCTGATAGGTGGAATAGCCTACGGCTTCCAGCGCAGCGCGGTTGATCTGCGCCCGTCCATGCGTTCCTTTCAGTCCGAAGAGCATTCCGGTGGCCTCTGCGTCCTGCAGGGGGCTTCGCTCACCGTAGATATACGGCAGCATGATCAGTCCGTCGCTGCCCGGCGGCACAGCAGCCGCCTCCCGCGCCATGACTGCGTAGGCGTTTTCGCCGCCCTGCTTTTCGGCGTCCAGCTCTTTGCTGTACAGCAGGTCACGCACCCAGCGGGTCAATGTACCCGCCGCATTGGTGCCGTCGCCCAGACAATAGGTGCCCGGCACGGTAAAGGCCTTCCCACCCTTGAGGGCGCCGTTGCCCTGCGGCGAAACATAGCTGCCCACGAAGTGATCCGTACAATAGTAATAGAACATCGAGGAGCCATACTGAAAAAAGGCCGTGCCCGGCTCCACCAGACCCACGCTGATGGCCTCTGCCGTGGAGTCGCCGGTACCGGTAATGACCGGCGTTCCCGCGGCAAGGCCGGTCTGTGCCGCAGCCTCCGGTGTGACCGTGCCCACGATGTCTGTGGACCATGCACACGCCGCGATCTGGTCCGGGCGGCAGTACAGCCCGCACTCTGCCTCATTCACACTGCCGTCCGCTTGGTACAGCGGTCGGAACGAGCCTTTGGCAAGGGCCTGATCGATGACATATTTCCCGGTCAGGCGCGCCGTCAAAAAGGAGCTGCCCGTGAGGAAATAGGCCGTCTTTGCGTAGATCTCCGGCTCATGCCGCCGCAGCCAGAGGATCTTTGTGGCTGTGTCGCCGGAGCAGATGGGATGGCCGAACAACTCCTGCACCCGCGCCTGTCCGTAATGCTCTGTCAGCCACGCCGCTTCCTCTGATGCGCGGGCGTCGATGCCGTAGAGGATGGCCGGGCGCAGCGGGCGGCACTGTTCGTCCACCGGCAGACAGTCGGTGCCCAATGCACTGGTGCCCACGCAGGCGATCTGCTCCGGCCGGATTCCGCTCTGTTTGATCAGGGTCCGGCACAATTTGCACAGGTCGCCCCACCAGACCGCCTCGGCCTCCTGCTCGAACCACCCGGGCTGCGGGTTGTCCATCCCATGAGGCACCGAGGCATCCGCCGCCACTCGGAAGCTTTCGTCGATCAGGATGCCGCGGGACTCAAAGGTACCGATGTCGATGCCCAGAAAATAGCGTTTCATCCTGCTCTCCTTTCTCACAGTCGGGCGCGGATGTCGTATACGATCTCCATAAAGCTGCGCACTCGCTCTTCGTCCACACGCCCGTTGAACACGCCGTCCTTCTTGAATGCAGTGCCCATGCAGACGGCATCGCAGTATTTCAGCTTCTCTCTCACATTCTCGTGGCGGCAGCCGGTATTGCAGAACACCGGCACATTGCGGGGCTTTGCCACCTCGTAGACCTTGTTCAGGATGGAATCATCCGGCTCGCTGCCGGCAGAAGCGCCGGACACGCACAAGCCGTCTGCAAAGCCACCGAACATGATAGACTTTGCCACCACCTGAATATCCCGCTGCACCAGATAGCTGTCTGCCTCGGGGTTCACCTTGAACAGCAGCTTCATATCCGGGATCTCCAGCGCCTTGCGGTGGCGGACTGCCTCACCGCTGTTGGAGGTATAAAGGCCATATTCTCCCATGTATGCACCTGAGAAGCAGCTCCGGGCAAATCTTGCGCCGGTGGCAGCAGCAAGGTCGATGGTCGCGATGGGATTCTTGACCACATTGACGCCATAAGGCACCCGGATCAGCGGGCGCAGAGCGCCGATGATATAGGCCATCGCCGAGATCACTGCCACATCCGCCACCGGCTGGTAGGGTAGGCTGAACTCATTGGCAAACAGAATTCCGTCCACGCCGCCGTTCTGCAGCGCCACGAGATCCTGCCGGGCGTGCTCCAGTACGGTGTCCATGCTGCCGCAGTAGCCCGGATCGCCGGGCAGGGCATCCAGATGCAAAAGCGCGATGATGGGTTTTTCAACACCAAACATTTCCTGAGTCCACACGGTATTGCTCTCCTTTATATCCTTCCGTTTCAATCCAGTTCGTGCGTGTTGGCGCGCATCCACGCCACGGTGTCGTCAATGGCCTTGTCCGGGTCGATGTAGTAGCGCCGGTCGCAGATCTCAAAGGAGCAGCAGCCGTCATAGCCCTGCGCTTTGATCTGCTCGTAGTAGTCTTTCATGGGGAAATCTCCATCTCCGGGCACCGTATGGCCCCGGTCGTTGAAATGGACATACTGCATCCGGCTGCCCAGATTTGCAAAGTAATCCGCCACCGTCTCGCCGGCATACGTCATCTGATCCATATCCACCATGCCCACGACGGCCGGAGAGTCGATCTCATCCAGCATCTTTGCAATATCCCTGCTGGTGATGAGGACATTCGTGGTCGTGTTTTTCAGCTCTTCCAGCAGCAGGGTGACGTGCTTGCGTTCTGCGTAGGCGGCGAGCTGTGCCATAGATTCCCGACAGTTGTTCCACGCCTCCTCCCGGGGGGCATCAAAGTACCCGAAGCCGGTGCTGATCTGCACCCGGGGACAGCCCAGAAACTCTGCCGTGTCGATGGCGCGCTGATAGTACCGCAGGCTGGATTCCCGGGTGATCCGGTCCTGTGTGCAGAAGTTGACGGGATAGACGCAGTTTTCCGGGGTCATTGCCGCGACCGACAGATGACGGCGGCGCAGCTCCCCATCCAGCTCCAGCAGATTGGAGAGGGGATGGTCAAACAGGTTCAGCTGCGGTGCCGAGCAGTACAGGTCGATGCTGTCGAAGGGAGAGCGCTCCACTTTATCCAGAAACTTTGTGAGCGGGTAGCGCAGATAGTGGTAATTCATCGGTGCAAATTTCATACGAAGATCTCCTTTACAATGACTGACGGAGTTTGTCAGAAAACAACTGCGCCCGGCCGCCTGTCCACATCAGTGTGCGGCTCAGAGGGACCGGGCGTAGCTGCTTTCCGGAGAAAGATGTATAGTCGAATGGGGGGGATCGCGTCAGAATACGAGCATGCCCAAAACGAGGGCAACCACGATCGTCACCACAGACATGACCAGACCGGGCAGCATATAGCTGTGATTCAGCACATATTTGCCGATCTTGGTGGTTCCGGCAGAGTCAAAGCCGATGGCGGCGACACACTGGCCGGAGGCAGGGATCACATAGTTGGCATTGCATGCCACCCAGCCTGCGATGATGATGTAGACGGGCAGATTCAGGGCCATGCCGATGGGGACCATGATCATGGTCGTGGAAGCCTGACTGGTGGTGATCGCTGCGACGATGAACACGGCAATGATGTAGACCCAAGGATACTGGTTTGCAATCGCGCCCATGGTATCAGAGATGTAGGAAGCCTGATCGCCGATGAAGGTGTTGACCATCCAGCACAGACCGTAGGCAAGCACCACGGCGAACATACCGGTCTTGAAAACGGGCTGATCCAGCATGGTGCTGCTGTTGAACTTGCAGACCAGAACGATGAGAGCTGCACCCAGCATCATGAAGATCTCAATGATGGTGGTCATGCCCAGCTGGGAGCCATCTGCAAAGGTGGGACGCAGAGCGGAAACTGCACCGAAGATAACGATCGCCAGCATTGCGACAAGGAAGATCACCACGGCAGTCTTTGCCTTGCCGGTAACGGGCTTCTCTTCTGCCTTATTCTGCTTGTAATCCTTGACAAGGCCCTGCTTGACGCGCTCCAGATACTCCGGGTCTTCGCTCAGCTCCTTGCCGTGGTGCAGCACAGAGATGCCTGCCGCCACAGAGCCAATCAGCGTTGCGGGCACACAGACCAACAGCAGATTGAACAGGTTGATGTTGCCGTAGGAGACCATCAGACCGAGGATGCCTGCCGTAGCCGCAGAGATGGGGCAGGCGGTGATGGCATTCTGGGATGCGACGACGGTAGCCGAGATGGGGCGCTCCGGCCGGATGCCCGTATCCATGGCGATCTCATTGATGACCGGCAGCAGACTGTAAACGATGTGGCCGGTGCCGCACATAAAGGTGAAGATGTAAGCGATGACCGGAGCAAGGATGGTGATGTGCTCCGGGTGTTTCCGCAGGATCTTCTCGGCAAGCCGGACCATGTAGTCCAGACCGCCCGCAGCCTGCATTGCAGATGCCGCCAGAATGACCGCGATCATGATGCGGATGACGGTGATGGGCGGGTCAGAAGGGGAAACGTGCAGGAAGAACGTCAGGATAAACATGCCGATACCGCCGGCAAGTGCCATGAAAGGTCCGCCTTTGCGGGTTCCGATGAAGATCATCACCAGAACGATGAGTAGCTCGATCCAAAACATGAAATATACCTCCTTCAGGCATAACTTCGGGTGAATGTTCAATTCCGATCGAATGCTGCGCGCCTGCATCAGATCACGCCGCAATACACCACCGAACACCGGGAGGGCTTCCCGTCATCGTCAATGTATTGTTTTGTATCATGGTGCAATAATACAATGCAAACACCGCCTTGTCAACAGCATTCAAGCATTTTCGTCAAAACCTCCTATCAACGTGCCCTTGTTTTGTGAATCACTACCAAATTATTGTATCCTTCTGTCCTCATTTGCTCCCATTTTGTCTCTTACTTCTATAATACAAAAAGAGAGCGCCCCTGAAATTCTGCTTCAGGGACGCTCTCTTTTTATTTTTATACACAGGTACGTCTTTTTGTTGTACCCATCTTTGACAGCTCAGACCATGAGCTTAAACTTATCCGCGATGCAGAGCTGACGGCTCAGATAGCAGTGTTCCCCGCTCTGATCGTGCACCACGCTCTTGATGGACAGCAGCGGGTAGCCCTTTACCACACCCAGATACTTGGCCTCCTGATGGTTCGCAAACACGATTTCAAGGACTTTATCTGAGCGTGTGAATACGATGCCTGTTTCCTTTCGAATCATCTCATACAGAGAGGTATTGGTCAGATCTGCATTGAACAGAAAGAAAAAGCTCTCCGGAAATTTGCTGGTCTCCAACAGCATCGGTCTGCCGTCCGCAAGGCGCAGACGCTCCACAACAAGCGTCTGTTCGTCCTTTTTCAGCCCAAGCTGCCCCCGTTCTTCCTCCGTGGGCTGTTCCAGTGCGATCTTGATCGTCTTTGCGCCGGGCTGGTATCCCATCATATGACACATATTGGTGTAGCTCAGCACGCCATCCAGCTTTCGCTGGATCTTCTTTTCCGCAACAAACGTGCCCTTGCCGGGCTTGCGCACCAGAAATTCTCCCTGAGACAGCTCATCCAGTGCTTTACGCACCGTGACGCGGCTGACCGAATAGCGCTCGCAGAGTTCATTTTCCGTTGGCAGGCGGCTGCCCGGGGGATACTCGCCCGCATCAATAGCCGCACGCAGTGTTGCGGCGAGCTGTTGAAACAGCGGCGTTGAAATTGTATTATCCAAACTCATGGTATATTCTCCCGTTCTTATTTTTATCGCGAAATACGGTTTATTTTCAATTTGCTCTTTTGCGTGCCCCGCAAATATGTTACAATACAAACTTATTATATATAAGTTTTATCCGTGCGTAAAGAGGAAAAACAAATTTTTTCTCCCTTGCATCTGTGCAGGGCCGTTTTCCAGTGCCCCCCATTTATATAGGAAGCCCGCCACATTTCGTTTCGTTCCTTGTAAGAAATGCACAATTTTTTTGTCCTATTTTCGGTATTGACATTTGTATTGCTTTGTATTATCATCATGGCAAGGAAAGTTCCTCCGGAAACCACCGGAAGGAATCGAGACAGTTTAATATGAAATGCAGGAGGGTAATACAATGCATTACAAGTACACTGACATCAAGGCCATCGTCGCTGAAATTCTGGAGAACAAGAAGGACGAGGGCGGCGTCAAGAACATCTATTTCGTGGGCTGCGGCGGCTCTCTGGGTGCTCTGTACCCTGCAAAGACCTTTATGGAGCGCGAGAGCCTGACGCTGAAGTCCGGCTGGGTGAGCAGCAACGAGTTCGTCCACAGCACGCCCCGCGATTTCGGCAAGAACTCCATCATCTGCCTTGCCTGCCACAAGGGCAACACCCCCGAGACCATTGCCGCTGCAAAGCTGGGCAAGGAGATGGGCGCTGCTGTCATCATCCTGACTTGGCTGGAAGAGTCTGAGATCATCGAGTTCGGCGATTACATCATCCATTACTCCTTCGACGCCAGCCCGGATCACCTCGCCGGTGACATCGACTACGCCGGTGAAAAGACCATGTGCGCCCTGCAGGTCGCCGTGGAGCTGCTGAATCAGACCGAGGGCTACAGCAACTACGATAAGTTCCAGCAGGGTGCCGGCATGATCACCACCGTGATCCGCAAGGCTCGCGCTCATGTGGCCCAGCGCGCTCTGGACTTTGCCGAGGAGTACAAGAACGACTCCGTCATCTACACCATGGGCAGCGGCGCAGGCTACGGTGCCGCTTACATGGAGAGCATCTGCATCTTCATGGAGATGCAGTGGATCCACTCCGGCACCATCCACACCGGTGAGTTCTTCCATGGCCCCTTCGAGGTCACCGACGCCAACACCCCCTTCGTCATTCAGGTGTCCGAGGGTTCTACCCGTGAGCTGGACGAGCGCTGCCTCAAGTTCCTGCACACCTATGCAAAGCGCATCGAGGTGCTGGACGCCAAGGAGCTGGGCCTGTCGGTCATCGATCCCGCTGTCGTGGACTACTTCAACCACTCTCTGTTCAACAATGTCTATCCCATCTACAATCACGCTCTCGCTGAGACCCGCCAGCATCCGCTGACCACCCGCCGCTATATGTGGAAGGTCGCATACTGATACAGACGGAAAGGATCTGATACGATGAGCGCAGTCAAGATCATCGCCATCGGCGATAATGTGTGCGACAAATACCTCTCCCGTGGGAAGATGTACCCCGGCGGCCAGTGCGTCAACACCTGCGCCTATGCCGCAGCAAACGGTGTGCCTTCCGCTTATCTGGGCAAGTTTGGCAGCGATGAGGTCGCCGCCTACAACCAGAAGATCCTGCACGAGCTGGGCATCGACATCAGCCACTGCCGCCATTTTGAGGGCGAAAACGGCTTTGCCATGGTCACGCTCAAGGGCAACGACCGCGTCTTTCTTGGTTCCAACAAGGGCGGCGTCGCCAAGGAGCACAGCTTCGACTTCACGCAGGAAGATCTGGAGTACATCAAGGGCTTCAACCTGATCTACACCAACCTCAACAGCTATATCGAAGAGGATCTTCCCTTCCTGCACACGGCCGGCGTGCCCATCGCCTATGACTTTTCTACCCGATGGACCGACGCCTATCTGGAAAAGGTCTGCCCCTATGTCACCGTGGCCATCCTGTCCTGCGCACACCTGAGTGCCGAGGGCCGCGCCCGCGAGATGCAGAAGGCCGCCGACCACGGCGTTTCCATCGTGCTGGGCACCATCGGTGAGGACGGCTCCTATGTGCTGTACAACGGCAAGACCTACTACGCCTCTGCCGTGCACGCAGATGACGTCATTGATACCATGGGCGCCGGCGACTCCTACTTTGCCGCTTTCCTCTGCTCGCTGCTGAAGTCTTCCAAGAGCGGCGCTCTGCTGGAAGGCACCGAAGAAGAAAACGTCGCGCATCTGCAGGAAGCCATGCAGATCGGCGCAGCATTTGCTGCAAAAATGTGCGCCAAGGAAGGCGCCTTCGGCTACGGAACCCCCATCGTGGGACGCACCGAACTGTAAAATAAAACAGGAGGCATTTTCATGAAACCTGATCAGTATGAAAACAACGCGGAAGGCATCCTCTGCGTTTATAAGAACCCCAAATGGCTGGTTTGCATCAAGAACTGGAAGCCCGACAACGACATTGCCGGCATCGCTCATCTGGAGATCCATCACTCCACCGACGAGCAGTTCATCCTTGCCGCTGGTAAGGCAATCCTCATCACCGCCGAGCGCGAGGGCGGCAGCTTCAAGAATATCGAGCTGACCCCCATGCAGCAGGGCAAGGTATACAATGTTCCCGCCGAGTGCTGGTTCTACTCCATCACGCAGAAGGACACCAAGGTGATCTATGTGCAGGACTCCAACTGCTCTATGGAAAACAGCGACCTTGCCGACCTGACCGCTGCTCAGATCGCCGACATTCAGGAGCGTGCACGCAAGATCCTCGCAGAGTGAAAAGGAGCTTTTTATGCCGATCCGATGCGTCCTCTTTGACTTTGACGGCGTGATCGCCGATACCGAGGAACGGAACGCCGACTATCTTGCCTCTGCTCTTGCGCATTTCGGGGTCCGGCTGACCGAAGAGGATCGGAGCGCACTGGTGGGCATCAATGATTCTTCTCTGCTTGAGGCACTGCTGAAGCGGGCAGAAACGCCGGTTACTCTGGAGCAGCTGCAGGCCGAACGCACCCGCCACGGCAACTACTACGAAAACGGTGCCGACCTGCACACACAGCCCGGTCTGCGGGAGTTTCTCTCTGCGCTTCGCGCACAGGGTATTCTCACCGGCGTAGTCTCCTCTACCCGGTCACAGCTCATTCTGACCGCGCTCGACCGCCTGCATCTAGTCTCACAGTTCGATGTGGTGGTCTGTGGCGACATGGTCACTCGGCGCAAGCCCGATCCGGAACCTTACCTGCGGGCAGCGCAGCTTCTGGGGCTTGCCCCCGGCGATTGTTTGGTCATCGAGGACTCTCCCACAGGTATCCGTGCCGGAAAAGCCGCCGGCTGTACCGTGCTGGGCTATACCGGCAGTTCTATCCGTCAGGACGTCTCTGCGGCAGATTTCGCCCTTTCTGATTTTCATCTTTACCGACAGATCCCACTTTTTCAGAATCTTTCTCCGTTCTGAATTTATGACAAAACAGACCAAACCGATACAAATAGGTTTGGTCTGTTTTGCATTTAAGCAGCTCCGCTCCGTGCAGGAGACCCGCCACCGCAGCAGCGTTTTTCCCCTATAAGGCGCAGGGCAAATGATCAGCCTCCATGACGGCTCTTTTGGAATTGCTGAAGGATGCCGACCCGGAAATGAAGGCAAAACTCCGCTTGGCACTGCTCACCTGATGCAAAAAAGGGCACTGATTGCAATGCAATACAGCACCCTACATCATCGGACATGGATAACACCGACCGTGCAAAAACCGTGCAGAAACCGTGCACCCATGGCTTACAAAACAAAAAAGCCATGAAATCTTTCGATTTACAGCTTCCACGGTAGACATTCCTACGCGTTGGAACCCGCGGGCTAAGCAACAGCAACGAGTTGCGTTAGCTGATTTTTCCGCAGCCCCTTGGCAGGGCTTTGAAAAATCAGAACGCGGCCCCAACAACTCCTCCCTGTTTCAGCCGCAGGCTGCGGTCGTCGTTGTTGCACTGGGCTGATTGCTTGCGGCGCTATGCGCCGCCGCCCTGTTCGAGCCCCTTCCATCGCGCAAACAAAAAAGAAAAACCAGCACACAATGTGTACTGGTTTTTCTTGGTGCAGTAAAGCAATCCAAATCCGAACCATTTCCCTTTGATGCGGCTTGAGCCGCTTCCGCAAATGTGATGGTCTGTGTACCTTCTTTATAGTTAAAGGTTATCAAAACCTTATCATCGTACAGATAAATCGCATTGATGAACGTATCCACCAACGCTTGCCGCTGATCTTTCAGGCTCATGTCCAGCTTGCGGAACCGCAGCAGCCAGAACCGGATGAACTCCTCCGTGACCTTGGGCTTTGCCAGCTTCTCTTCCGCAATACGGGCCTCAAGCTCACGCTTGGTTTCTTCGAGCTGCTCCAACCGCTCCTTGGTGGAACTGGTCAGGATTCCAGCCTGAATCGCATTCAGCATATTCTGGATACCCGATTCCGCATCCCGGAGCTGCTTCTCATAGAGGGGAAGGTTGGTGTTCTCCCGGTCTTGCAGTTCCATGACCTTGGCGATGATGGATTCCATGGCGGCATCGTCCCTGACAAGCTGCATCGTCTGGTTGACGACCAAATCTTCCAGCCACTGTTTACGGACAGTTTTCTTCTTGCAGCCCTTGTGCTTTTTTGCGGTAGCACATTTATAATAACGATGAACTTCTCCCGTCCGGCTCGTACCGCTCTCTCCAAACATCAGCGCACCGCAGTAACCACAGTGCAGCTTGGTGGTAAGCAGATAGTCATCCTCTGCCTTTCTCCGGGCAGGGGCTTTCTTGTTTTTGGCGATTTTTTCCTGCACATCCTCAAACAGTTCCAGTGGAACGATGGGTGGGATGGCATCCGGCACGACCACATCCCGGAATTTCAGTTCTCCGATGTAACGCCGATTCTTGAGCATATGTTCAACGCTGTTATAGGTGAACGCACCGCCGACCGGGTTCTTGATGCCATTCTCGTTCAGCCAGTCCCGAATCTCCTTCATCGTAAGTCCATCCCGGTACTTCCTGAACGATTCCAGCACGAAAGGGGAGGCAAGCGGATCAATGTGGAATTTCCGCTCGGAATCCAGCGTATATCCAAAGGTTCCACGGCCACCGTTGCAGCGGCCTTTCAGGATGTTCTCGGTCTGTCCACGCACGACCTTCTCGGCAAGGTCAGCGGAATAATACTCGGCATAACCTTCCAGCACAGATTCCAGAATAATGCCCTCCGGCCCCTCGGAGATGATCTCGGTGGCAGACATGAGCTTGACGCCGTTCTTCTTCAGTTGGGTCTTATACCGGGCACTGTCGTAGCGGTTCCGAGCAAAACGGTCCAGCTTCCAGACCAGCACAATGTCAAACAGCTTCTTGTCGCTGTCCTTAATCATCTGCTGGAACTCCGGGCGGTTGTCCGTCTTGGCGGAGATAGCACGGTCAATATAGTGCTTGACGATGGTGATGCCGTTTTTCTCGGCATAAGCCGTGCATTCCCGGATCTGGCCTTCGATGGATTCTTCGCGCTGGTTGTCCGAGGAATAGCGGGCATAGATCACGGCGGTCATGGCAGGCACCTCACTTTACACATCATTGAACGGTGGAACGTTCATCTTAAGCAATGTTTCGTATAATGTATATACCACAGTTCTGCCCTGATTGCAAGCCCAATGATTTATTTTCATGATTCCAACAGACAAATTGTCTTAAGATTATATTCCGAGCAAAATGTGAAGTCCAAGCCCGGCCACGCCGCACAGGCACATGGTCAGGATGGGATTCCACTTGAGCTTCCGTAGGACAAAAAATGCCGATGCAAAACTGCCGATGCCGATCCAGTCTACGTTGGCGAGCGTCTTTGCACTCTCTCCGAACACCACCATAGACAGTATAGAAAGACCTGCACCAAAGATAAGCGCTACAATGACCGGACGCAGGCAGGCCAGAACACTTTGCAGCAGAGAAATATCCTTGTATTTACGATAGATGTAGGATAGAAGTGAAACAAAGAACAGCGCCGGTGTAATGCAACCTAGTGTTGCAATGATGGCTCCGGGTACCTGCGCGATACGCAAACCAACAAAAGTTGCCGAGTTGACCGCAATGGGACCAGGGGTCATTTCTGCAATCGTGATGAGGTCAGTAAACTCCTGCATCGTCAGCCAGCCATGTTGTTCCACCACTTGGCTCTGGATCAGCGGCATGGCCGCATAGCCGCCGCCTACGCTGAACATACCCACCTGCAAAAAGCTGAGAAAAAGCTGTAAGTAGATCATTTTGCACCACCTTTTTTCCACTGGACCAGAGCCAGCACCACGCCGAATACTGCAGCGGCAAGGATGACCACCACCACATTGACATCAAACACCGTATTTGCGACAAACGCTGCGACCATCAGGGCAATATACACCCATGAGCGGGTCTTCAGCACCTTGCCGCCGAGGTCGAATACAACATCCAGAATGACCGCCGCCACACCAGCCTGCATTCCCTTGAGTAACAACGCGATATAGCGATTGGTGGCAAAAGCATTGTAGAACACAGAAATGACTGAAAGAATGACCATAGGTGGGATGATGGTGCCCAACACTGCCACGATCATTCCAATCAAGCCTTCTACCTGCCAGCCTACCAGAATTGCAGCATTGACCGCGATTGCGCCCGGAGAGGACTGCGCCAACGCTGTCATATCCAGCATTTCCTGTTCATCGATCCAGTGCAGCTCATCTACAAATTTTTTCTTCATAAAGGTCACGATGACAAAGCCGCCGCCGAAGGTAAAGCTGCTAATGTACAGCGTACTCAAAAACAGCTTCCAAAGCCGTGCTAACCGTGTACCGTATGTTTTATTTTCATCCATACAAGTTTTCTTCTCCTTTTTTTGATTTTCGGACAACTATATTCGTTTTCTTACTATTTCAAACAGCTTTTAACTGTTACTGCTTGCGAAAGCCCGTATTTTCCGGTATCCTTGTTTTAAGAACTGCGAAGCACGGAGGGAATCTCTATGAAACATAATACATTTCTCGTCAAGCCAGCGTCCAGCCTGTGCAATCTGCGTTGCCGGTACTGCTTTTATGACGATGTTTCCAACAGCCGAGCCTGCAAAAATATGGGACTGCTTTCCCATGAAATGGCAGGAGAACTGGTTGAAAAGGCTTTTGCAGCCACAGAGGAAGGCGGCAGCGTCCATTTTCTGTTTCAGGGCGGCGAACCGACTCTTGCCGGGTTGGATTTCTTCCGGTTCTTTCTGGAAACGGAGCGTTCCATGCAGCGCAATATCTCTGTGTTCCACAGCATCCAGACCAATGGCATTTGTCTGGATGAAGAGTGGGCTTCCTTTTTCAAAGCCAACTCTTTCCTCGTAGGCCTCTCTCTGGACGGCACACAGGAGAACCATGATCTCTATCGGCTGGACGCAGCTGGGCAGGGCACATGGGATAAAGTAACTCATGCGCTTGCGCTGCTGGATGCCTACAGGGTCGAAACGAATCTGCTCTGTGTTGTGACCGGACAGCTGGCCAGAAAGCCGCAGCGAGCCTTCAAAAGCCTCTGCGAGTTGGGACAGCACAATCTGCAATTCATCCCATGTCTTGACCCACTTGATACGATTGGAGGGCAGGCATATTCTCTAACGCCGGAACTTTATGGTCGTTTTCTGTGCGGCGTCTTTGATACTTGGTATCAGCAGCTGCAACGAGGCAATTATATCAGCGTTCGCAATTTTGAGGACTATCTGCGTATCCTGCTGGGAATGCCGCCTACCTCCTGCGCTTCCTCCGGTTCCTGTGGACATTATCTTACCGTAGAAGGTGACGGAAGCCTTTATCCCTGTGACTTTTATGTTCTGGATGAGTGGAAGCTGGGAAATCTGAGCCACTGTACCGTTGAAGATGCGCTTGATTCTCCCACAAGCCAGACATTTCTGGCACAGGGCCGCAAACGCCCGGCGGAATGCGCAGCATGTGCTTATCAGCTGCTCTGCCGGGGCGGATGCAAGCGAGATTGGGATGCCTCTGGAAGCAACCGCTTTTGCGCAGCGTATAAGCAGTTCTTTGCCTATGTGCTTCCGCGCCTGCATACTGCTGCACATTTTCTGGCACAACAAAACCGATAAAGAGATTCTCCCGGAGAGCAGTACTGCCTCCGGGAGAATCTTTATTTTACCTTTTTGATCTTCCGGATGGAATGGCCATCGTAGAGGATGGGCTTCATGACATAAGTGTAGTTCCGGTCATCGCATTCGCCGGTGGAAATCATCTCCATAAGCCGCAGCGCAAGCTGACGTCCCATCTCGAAGCCTTGCTCCACGGAGCAGGTAACATCCTCCTGCCGATAAGTTTCTTCGGAATAATCAAAACAGACCAGCGAATAATCTTCGGGTACAGTCTTCCCCATTTTCTGCAGAGTTTTCATGACCAGTCGATAGATGATGTAGTTGCAGCAGACGATAGCGGTGCATTTAGGGATGCTCTTCAGAAATCTTTCAATGGAACGGACATAGCTTTCGTTGTGGGCTTCGTCCGAAATACACCACTTGATGTAATCATCGTTCAGTTCCAAACCACGATTTCGCATCGCTTCCGCCATGCCTTGAAACTTTTCTACGCTCTGGTAGTTGTCGTACACGAAGATGCCTGCAATGTGGCTGTGTCCGGCATCCATCAGGCGTCCTATCAGCTGATGGGCACATTCGATGTCATTGATCGTTACGCGGGGGCAGCGCAAGTTCCGATAGAAGTTGTTGTAGAATATCACCGGGATCTTACGTCGGTAAAGCTCCTTGTAGCAGTCAAGATTTGGGCTGAGGATGCTCGATTTGACACCATCCACGATGAAACCGTGAAAATTCTGATGTACCACAGTCTCCAGACAGCGGCGTTCGTTGCAGAATTTGTTATCGGTCAGAAATACATGGAGGTCAACCTGCTCCTGCGTCAGAACACTGCGAACCCCTTCGATTAATCCCGAATTGGCACTTGTATCCTGTCCCTGCAGGACAAGGCCGATTTTATAAAGGGCATCATCTGTGTTCAAATCCCGCGTCATTACTTTTTCCCGGTGGAAATAAGTCCCACTTCCCTTGAGCTTGTACACGAGTCCTTCTGCTACCAACTGGTCGATGGCCACTCGTATCGTTTCTCGGCTGACACCCAGCTTCCGGCAGAGCGCATTTTCCGAAGGCAAACGCTGGTTCCCGGAAAATTTGTTTTCGTCGATATAAGCCAGAAGCCAACGATATACCTGAGCAGATTTTTTCTCAGCAGCCGAGAGCATGGGCAAACGCTCCTTTTCAGTCGGTGATGGTGGGGCGGGTGCCTTCTGCGTGCTGAATCCAGTTCAGCAGACGTTCACGAAGCTCCGCTTTGACGTCGGCGTATGCAGGATCTGCGACAACATTGTTCAGCTGCCACGGGTCTTTCTGCATATCATAGAGGAAGTCGTCCGCATACACATCAGATGCCGCAGCCTCGCCGCCATTGACACCGGGGGCATAGACAGAGTACATATAATCTGCCGTGCGGATGCAGCGGCCGCAGCGGCTCTCCGAGATTTGGGCGTAGACCTCATTAGCTCTATTATGATTTTTCTTTTCCACAACGTCAAGCAGATTTTCGCCGATCATCTTGTCGCCGACATCCACGCCTGCCAAAGCCAACAGAGTCTTGGGGATGCTCTCGGTGCTGACCAGCTCGGTGACTTCCTTGCCGCCCTTGAACGGGCCGCCGCAGATGACCAGCGGCACATGCAGGCAGCCGTCGTGGCACGAGCGCTTATAGTCATCGTATCCGTTCAGATGGGCGTCGCGGTTGCGGGTCTTGAAATGAGAGCCATGGTCGGAAGCGTAAAGGATAACAGTATTCTCATACAGACCATTTTCTTTCAGTTTTTCCACCAGCTTGCCGAGGTTCTCGTCGAGGCTTGCGCACTGTCCCAGATAATCCGGATACTCTTCTGCTGCATTGCCGCCCAGAGCCTTCAAGTCTTCGGGGAGGACAAAATCCGCAAATCGCTGCTTCGAGCCGTTGGGGCCTTCGTAGTGGTTGTGGTCATTCTGATGGTGCGGCTCAATTTGGGATACGGTCATGAAGAAGGGCTTTTCGCCGGTGTACTGGTCGAGGTAGTCCAGCGCGAACTGGTTGATGCAGTCAGCACGGTAGCCCTTAAAATCGATGCGGTTGTTGTTCTCGTCGAACACATAGCCGTCGTAGCCGTGGGAGGTAAATTCCAGCACATCGGCTGCACGCCAGTAGCCGGTGTAGCCGCCGCGCAACTCCAACGGAACGGCTGTAATGGTATGGTCAATGGTCGGCTTCTTTTCCAGCTCGCCATCCGAGGCCAGATGCCACTTGCCGACATAGGCAGTTTCGTAGCCGGCATCTTTTTCCATATACTCGCCCAGAGTCTTGATATTCGAGGGCAGCATCAGGTTATTGCGGAAACAGCCTGTCTCAGTGGGGTATTTTCCGGTCTGGAACAGGGCGCGGCAAGGGCCGCACACCGGCTGGGGAGAGAAAGCATTGTCAAATTTTACGCCCTCCTCTGCCAGCTTGTCCAGATTGGGTGTGACGTTGAGCGGCTGGCCGAAGCAGCCGCAGGTATCCCAGCGCTGCTGGTCACTGAAGTAGAAAATAATGTTATATGCCACGGTCTTTACCTCCTTTTACTGTTCCACTTTCGCGTTCTTCGTTTCCTTCATCTTGCCGCGCAGGATGCCGATGATAACCACCACGATTAGCGCGATAAAAATCCAGCAATACACACTGCTGAAGAAGATTTTGGGACTTCCATCCGAGATGAGCAGGGCGCGGCGGAAGTTCGTCTCGGTCATATTGCCCAGCACCATGCCCAGCAGCACAGGGACAGCGGGCAGCTCCAGCTTGCGCATGAACCACGCCATCACGCCGAACACCAGCGCAACGCTCAAATCAAAATAGCTGCTGTTCACCGAGTAAGCACCGGCGAAACAGAAAATCACGATGATGGGGGTCAAGATCTGCTGAGGGATGGAGACGACCTTTGCAAACAGACTAGTCAGGTATTTGCCCTGCAGGAACATGAAGATGTTCACGAGGATAAGGCCCAGCATGATGGCATACATGATAGCGCCGTCGGTGGTGAACAGCGAGAGACCGGGGTTCAGGCCATTTATCATCAGGGCCGACAACATGATGGCCACGCAGCCGTCGCCGGGGATGCCCAGCGTCAGCAAGGGAATCAGGGTCGCGCCACAGACGGCATTGTTGGCAGACTCAGCAGCCGCAACGCCCTCCACAGAACCGTGGCCGAATTCCTCGGGATGCTTGGACAGGTTCTTCGCAGTGTTGTAGGAGAACCACGAGGCCTCCGACGCACCCGTGCCAGGTACGATACCAACACAGGAACCGATGATAGAACCCATCAGCACTGGTCGGAACATCCGCTTGTATTCATCTTTTGTGATTTTGCCGTCATCATTGCCGATTTTTCCGGCGTGAAGGTTCAACTCATTCCGCTTCAGCTCTGCCTTGCCAATGATTTCCACCAGTGCGAACAAACCGATGAGGGTAACGGCAAGGTCAAGACCCAGATACAGACGGGGAATACCAAATGTAAAGCGGTCATAGCTGGTCATGGGGTCTGCGCCCACACAGGAAATAAGCAAACCAAGGCAGGCGGCGATGATGCCCTTGACAAGGCTCTTACCAGAAACGCCTGCAATAATCGTCATGCCGAACAGGCAGACCATAAAGTACTCCGCCGTGCCGAGCTGTGCCGAAATTTTTGCGACCTGAGGGCCGAGGAAGAGCAGCACCAACGCAGAGAAGATACCGCCAAAGGTAGATGCATAAAGTGCAATTTTCAACGCCGCCTTAGTGCGGCCCATTTTGGACAGCGGATAGCCGTCCAGCATAGTAGCCGCCGCGTGGGGCGTACCCGGCGTGTTGATAAGGATAGCCGATACCGAGCCACCATAGCCACCTGCGCAGTAAATGCCCAACAGGAACATCATGCCGGGAATCGCACGCATGGTATAAGTGACAGGCAGGAATAGGATGATGCAGAGGATAACACTTAATCCCGGGATGGCCGCGAACACGCAGCCAATAAAGACGCCGAGGTTTATCCAGATGATATTTTCGAGGGTGAAAAGCAGCCCGGAGGCCGGGCCGATAAAGTCAAACAAACCCATATTCTGCCTCCTCAGAAACTAACATTCAGCACAAAGTGGAATACGACCCAAATCAACACAGCCATTGAAACTGTGATGGCATAGTAAAGGGGTTTCTTGCAGCGGAAAAAGACCAGAAATGCCAGTGCGCAGAATACAGCGCCCACAACAAACAGATCCGTGACCTCTGCCAGCAGATAAGTGACCACCAGAATGAGGACGATGACGAGTGCTTTTGTTTCCACCAAAAGATTCAGCGTTTTAGTTTTGGTCGGGCGGTGCATCACCATGTTGTATGCCTCGCGGCCCACCAGAAGGGCGCTCATGGCCAGCATGAGCCAAATCAGCATCGTCGGGAAAGCGCGGCCATTCACAACGTCTTTTTCCGAGATCTGCACCTGCTGCGGCATGATGAGCAGCAGCACGATGCCAATGACCAGAAACAGAATGCCGCAGATCAAATCAACAGGGTACTCGATGTTCTTCTTCTCGAGCTTCGCGCCCCAGTCATCCAGTCTTGCTTCGATGCGTTCTATCAGATTTTTCACCTGTTTCCACTCCTTTTTAAATATAAAAGCAGGGGGACGGGGTCATCCCCTTCCCCCTGCTTCAGCTTTTTGTCGCTATGAGGACTTTTTATCAGCCTGCCACGATGTCCTTATACTGCTCGACGATGCTCTTGACGTTCTCAATGTGAGCCTTCACATCGTCCTCGGTCATGGTATCGACTTCCAGCAGCATGGTGTCGTTCAGCCACTCGACCATCTCATCATCGGCGAGGATCTTATCATACAGCTCTTTCAGCTCGGCAACCTTTGCGGCGTCAGTACCTTTGCGAGCCATGACGAAGCAGCGGTTGCGGAAGTAGGGGTAGCCCTGGCTCTATGG
>OBYM01000043.1_pt1 | contig 86674 bp, 132 predicted proteins | sample 1538191 | NCBI WGS metagenome assembly OBYM01 (sample SAMEA2580165, study PRJEB22360) | human gut metagenome | biome: human gut; feature: human-associated habitat; material: faeces | place: Denmark | collected 2008/2010 | reverse complement strand
CAAAAGGAGGACATCATTTAAATGTTAATGTTTTAAACAGAGATACATTAATTGATGCTCAAAAACATCCTGAAAAATATCCACAATTAACTATTCGTGTTTCTGGATATGCTGTTAACTTTGTTAAATTAACAAAAGAACAACAAGATGATGTTATTTCTCGTACATTCCACGAATCTATGTAATATAGTAGCAGAGGGTCTAAGGACCCTTTTTATTTTGGATAAAACGAAATGATTTGTTGCCTAATTTAGGAAAATATGATATAATATAGACGAAGAAGAAAGGAGAGTACACAATTCTATAACTTATATTTCTTGTACTTTCTTGGCTTCGTGAGAAGTCATTTTTTGTTTCTAATATATAATGGCAATGTGGCCGGAGGGTAGATTATTCAAAAAAGAAACAGTAACCTTATGATAGAGGCATCAATCTATGATAACGGACAATTGAATATCTATTTTCCGACCCTTCCTATTTCCATAAGCCTCAAATAAGCTGAAAAGTGATGTTGGGGAGTAAGAGACTGCGACTGGTGAATTGGTAAACCTCATGGATACGTTTTTAAAACCACTTTTCATGATTCTAAGAAAACAAGGAGGAATAGAGTTTTTGTTAGGTTTTACTCGAAAAAAGGAAAACCGTTGAGCGGTGTGTAGAGCCGACTGTTCGAGAGAGCAAAAATGTCTACGCCGGTTACCTACGCTGTGGTGTGCGTAGTGCTAAGGCTGAAGGAGAAGTGGGAACTCCTAATGATGCAAAAGAATATCCCACGGATGGATACAGTCAATAAGTTTCATGAACGAGAAACGGGCATAATGCTTTCATTATCTGGTGACAGATAAGAGTTCAAGAGGGATATATTTCTATAACGTAGGCCAATCGACTGTTAGACGTTAGCTCAGATGAGCAGGAAATATATGTTGTGTTTAATTCACGCGGTAACACCACTGGTTGAGGCTATACGGGTCTGTCAACTATATACCTCCTACAGAAGCACTATTTTTTTAGTGTCTAATCTGTAGGGGGTATAGCATCCACTTCCAGGGGTCAAATAAAAAAACAACCACAAAACCATTATCTCTTATATAAAGTTTATATTGGTTTAAGGATAATTATATCCTAAAATAGAGTAAAACATGGTATATCTTATCTTAGATATACTTTTTTTATATATTTTTTATACTAATGTTTAGTAATACTACACTAAATATTTATATATACTATACTTAATGTCCACTATAGCTTTACGTATACCTGTAGTATAGTCTGCTTAATACCACATATGAACACATATTCATATATAAATATATAAAAAACAGTATAGAGCACCTAAGATTATACCTATTTTGCATATATTGCGTTTCATTTGCGTTCCAATCGTGTGTTGGAGCGCTCCATTTCAAAAGTTCATCATTCATACTCCCCTCATCTATTGCAAATATGCTAAAATATATATGTACAATATAAACGAGCAAAGAGACATGCAACACGCATGTCTTTTTTTGTTGGAGAAAGGAAGGATAAACTATGGAATGTACTGAAAATATCATGACTTTAGATTGGAATGAGGCTATAAGAAAAGCTCAAGAGGAGTTGAAGTCCCTAAGACAGATGGAACTCATCTTTGGTACGACAATTACCATTATGACACGTATTGTCATCATTGAAGAAGCCTTGAAAATGCATGAAAAAGGTGATACATCAAAGGAATTATATGTCCTTTTGATGGGAAATGAATAGGAAAGGAGTGAAATTATGCGTATTTATCATGGAACAAGTTATGAATTTGGAAAGAAAATTTTAGAAGAAGGTTTCAATCCAAAAAATCATACATGGCATACCTCTATGGATGATTGTATCTATTTCTATTATTCTTTTGAAGAAGATGAAGAGTATTTGAAAGAATTGGCTATTCAAAACGCTCAGATAACAGCTGCGTTAAATCATTCACAATCTCCCCATCTCTTTTTATTCTCTATTGACATTGATGAATCACTGATTGAGGAATTCAAGGATTACTCATGTGAAGGTATGTCAGATGAAGCCTTAGAGATTCCTGTCAGCTTCTTAAAGGATACAAAAATAGATTATGAAAAGGTTGATGGGAGATTCATTCCCAGCATGAGTCTTGCATATCTTGCCTCTTTAAATAAGGACTTTCTCAATACATCTTACCTCACTTCACAAGAGGAATATATCCTATGGGATAGAGAGGCCTGTGAAGTATTGGGTGAGGTTTGGGCAAGATGTCTGGCTGGATGATAGGAGGTTTATATGTATCATAATTACATAAAAGACTATATGCGAGACAACAGCATTCAATTTGGTCAGAAGTGTTATTTAGTTGATAATTATTTGGCTGATGAAGAAACACTAGGAGAGGAAGCTTATCTATCCATCTCACCTGATAGTGGACATATTGAATTGCATATACCATTATTCGAAGATGATGAAGGGTATCGACAATGGTTGTTGCTTGAAATATTGCAAGGAGTTGTACAGATGATTCCAAAAGAAAAGTGGGAATAAGAAAAGGAGAAAACACTATGGAAGATGTAAATATATTAAATGAGATTATGGATATGTTGAAAGTCGAAAATAATGATAATTTAGCTATTCCAATATTGTATTATAAAAGTCATTTGCTCATTAACATAGACTATTTCGGTGGTAGTGACATGTTCAAATTCTTAACAGATAAGCTTTTTGAAACATGTCCTCAATATCATTGTAGTTACCATAGCAATATATATGTCTATATTGGTGACATAAGAAATTGGTTGAAAGAATATTTAAAAAAAGGAGAATAGTATGGAAGAGAAAAGAATTTATATAGAAGATGATATGCATCATCGTTTTGAACTCGTTGATAAATGGCCACAGAATTACTTGATTTGGAATATTGGATATGATGCTATTCCTGGATATGTTCCATTTTGTCAATTGGCCAGCCATCAGCCTTTTGTTAATGAAAATACTTTAAAAGCGTATAAGACAGATGCTTACAAAGAGATAATGATTGCTACATTTGGCTCTTGCAGTCTCACTTTAGAGGACATGAAAAAGTATCTTCAAAGATGTCAAAAGAATAAGAAATTGACAAGTTGGGATAGAAAATATGTTCCAAAAGTTGAAGAGGTTGTAAAGATTGTTGAAAGGATTTTGGAAGAAGAGGAGTCAAAATAAGTTATGAGAGATAATACACATGTAGAAGATTGTGAGTATTGTCCCTTATATGAGATAAGATGTAAACGTTACGGTCATCCAACACCTCATCAGGAGGTGAATGGTTCTCAACAGTTTTTTAGAGATTATTGGCTAGTATGTTTATTGCTGGGAGGAATAACAATTGTGATAGCATTGTTATGTTCATAAGGAAAAAAGAGAAGGAGGATACAGATATGGGTTATTTCTTGGTTGTAGATAAAAAAGTAATGAAGTATAGCAATGATTTTGATAAGGTTTTAAATACATTAGCTGATATGTATGGAGGAAGAATTTCGATTGATTATTATGGCCTTATGACTAAGAGTGAGATTCTTTCTATGGAATATATGGATATACATGAAGGATGCTATTTCTTTATTTCTAGCTTAGAGCTCAATGATTTTGAAAATAAAACTAAGAGGAATATTAGCATAAACATTTATGATAGTAGATATTTAATGGAATATGTGGATGACGAAGACGAAGATGGTTATGCTATTATTGAATGGCTAAAAGCGAATAGAGATAGTTACCATTTGGATTACAGTAAAAGTGACTTCAAAAAGTATTGTGTAATGATTAACGAAAACTATATATGTTCATATGATTCAGCAGAAGATGTATGTAGATTTCTAATGGATGATAAGACTTACAGTATTTTAAAAGTGTTTGATGAAACAAATCTTAAGGATTATTTAGCACATAACCTCTTAGATGTTAAACAAAACTTAAGTAATGATGGATATTTTGAAGTAACGGCTGAGGGATGTGCTCAATATACTATTTCAATAATTGAACTCGATACTGTTTTTAATCATTTTCATAAATCAAACGCAAATGCTTTAGCTTGGTATTTAGATAGGGACAGAAGTCAATATAAAGTTGACATCGTTGACTATCAAGATTCATTAACTAAAGCATGTGAAATGCTTGTAAAAATGGCGAACTGTAAGGATTGTTATGAATTTGTGGAAGAATGTCCTTTTCATAAAGGAAAGAAATATTTAGGAAAAGAAATTTGCCAAGGAGAATGTCACAGCGTAGAAAAATGGTTAAAGTATTTTAAATATAATAAAAAAATTAGTTGATAGAAAAAGCTACTAAAAATAAGAGAGGTGAAATAAATTAATGAAATTAAAAATAAATGACAAGACCATAAAAATCAAGAAAAAGAAAAAGTCCTTTATCAGGTTATTTGTTGAATATTATAAGGATATGATTGTACGTGTTTTGAAACCACTTTTAGTGATTGGTTTATGTATCGGAACAGTTGCGACAATTATCTGTTTCAAAGAGCCATTAATAGGAATATTAACAAAAATAAGAGAACCATTAATGTTTCTATGGAATAATTATCAAAATATTATCATTCTATTGCCTCCAATACTTTATTTTTGCTACAAACTTATTCAAATTCTCTTTTATTTTAGAGCTCATAAATATGTTCCTATAACTCACGATGAATTAATGGATAATAATATACAAACAAAAGAGGAATATTTGTTAACTATAAAGAAGATGTTTCGCTGGAAACCTATGAAAATGGTTAGAGAAGAAATAGAAAACACATGCTTAAACGAATTCGATGATGCTGTGAATTGGAGTTATCTATATTATGACTATTCGACATGTGATATGAATGACATGATTTATGCTTGTTTGCTTGGCTGTTGGTCAGCTTCAATAATGCAATTATGTTTATATTTCTTAGCTCTTCAATTATCAATGATAAACTGTGGCATATTTTTATGGGCTTCAGCAATAACTATATTATACGTTGAACAGAAGAAAAGCGAGTTTGAATATGATAACTGAAGAAGAGAAAACAAATCAAGAATTGATGATAATTTTGAGTTATTATAAGGCGATATAAAATAATCAAATAAATAACTATGAACAAAATCTAAGGAGGAAAATGAATTATGTATACATTAAATGAATTTGTTGAAAAGTTAGGATATGCGGTTTTATTTGTTATTTTAATAGTATTTTTTGCATTATTAACAGGGATTCCTGTTTATTTCTTATGGAACTGGTTGATGCCTGAAATCTTTGGGTTAACAGAAATCACATTATTGCAGGCTATTGGTTTATCACTCTTATGTAGTCTTTTATTTAAGCCAAATATGAGTAGTAATAAGGACTAAAAAATATATGATATAATATATATGTCAATATAAACGATGACAGGACATATCTCATTTTTGGAGATATGTTTTTTTGTCAATAAGAGAAGGGAGAAATCAAATATATGAAAAAATTATCAAAAACACTATCAAAAATCATTGAAATTACTATCCAATCAGTTATAACAGCTTCATTGTTGCTGACTGCATTGCAACTAGGAGGACAAATACATTGGCCTTTTTGGATTGTAGCTTGGCCATTAATAGTCATTGGCATCGCATTTGTTATAGTCACATTGATTTGTATTGGTGGAATAATTTATGAACGTTGTAAAAAAAGATAAAATTTTGCTTGATTCGATGAAGGGAGATGAGAATATTTATAGGCAAAAAGAGAATAATATCAATTAAATACATGATAAAGTATTTACATTATATCGGTATACCGTTATAATATATATAAAGGAGAGTGATGGTGATGTCATTAAAAAGTATCCTAAATTCCAAAGGAATATCTCAATATAGACTTTCACAACTATGCAATATACCATATACAACTATTAATGATATCTATAATGAGAGAACAAAACTTATGAATTGCTCTGCTGAAACTGTGTATAAAATCGCGAGAGCTTTGGATTTGTCAGTTGACTATTTATTAGATGATTCTCTTAGATGTAGCTTTGAATTATTTAAGAGTAATGTCTGTCATCAATTAAAAGAATTAACTGATATAAACTTTGTTATAGAGATGTTAGAAAGTAATCAAATTAGAGTCTATTATGAACGAAATTGGTTTCCTGAATGCTTTTACTTATTAGCAACTTTGGATTATGTTTCTAGAATTAACAATATTCCACTTTGCAAGGAATATAATGATATAAGACAACATAAGCTAGAAGATGTCATCTATCCTAGTAGTATTATAGCGATGTATTTGCTAAAACAAGATGAAAGCATTAAACAAGAAGCCTATGAAAATTCTATACCTGAATATAGAAAGTATAATATTGTGGAGAGTGAAATAAGAAATGTCGTATAATATTGAGAAACAATATATAACTAAAAGTAACTTAGATGATTATCTAAAAGAAGTTGCAAAAGAATTTAGAAAAAGAAATGGAAAAGTGCCAGCAGAAATAATCATTATAGGTGGAGGCTCTGTATTAATTAATTATGGCTTTAGAGATTCTACTTTAGACATTGATGCGATTATTCATGCATCTGGTGCTATGAAAGACGCCATAAATCTCGTTGGCGATAAATATGATTTGCCAAATAATTGGCTTAATTCTGATTTTATGAAAACATCTTCATATTCTGATACATTAATTGAAGTATCAAAATACTATAGAACCTTTTCAAATGTTGTACAAATTAGAACAGTAGATGCTGAGTATCTGATTGCCATGAAATTAAAGAGTGGGAGAAAATACAAAAATGATTTTTCAGATATTGTCGGCATATTAAGAGAGCATGAAGAAAATAAAAGTCCAATAACTTTAGATGATATTATTAAAGCTGTTGAAAAACTATATTCATCATGGGAAAGTCTGCCAGAGGATTCCAGAGATTTTATCTATGATATTATGAAAGATAAAAAATATATGGAAGTTTTTACAAAGATACGTGAAGAGGAATTGCAGAATAAAGCAATTATGATTGACTTTGATGAAAAATATCCAAATACGTTGAAAGAGTCTAATCTAGCAGATATTTTGAAAACATTAAAAGAAAAGCGTAAATAATGTATCTATACTTTGTTATTGATTGGTATTGAAAAAAATCAGCTAAAGAAGATAATTATGATAAAATAAAAGAGAAATGAATTATACGACGAGACACGATATGTGTCTCTTTTTTCTATAAGGAGGAATAAAAACATGAGACAAATCATTATAGTAAGAAAAGACTTGAAAATGTCACCAGGGAAACTGAGTGCACAGGTGGCTCATGCTTCCATGGCATTTTTTACGCATATGTTGAAAATGGCCGATAAAGCAAAATGGAATCATAAATATAGAATGGTATTGAACCTTGATGAAGATTTATATGATGAGTGGATGTGTGGCATCTTCATAAAAACTATCTGTGAAGCGAAGAATGCCTATCAGTTGCTTAAGTGTGTGAAGATAGCAGAAGATTTAGGACTTCAGGAAGGAGTAGACTTCTTTTTGATTAAAGATGCCTGTTTGACAGAGTTAAAACCTGAAGAAACAGATGAAAAGGGGCAAGGAAGAGTTCTGACATGTATAGGCTTTCGCCCACTTCCAGATGATATTGCACATAAAATCAGCAAGAAATATCAGTTATATAGATAGGAGATGATGTAAGTGAACTATTATATTTCAGATTTGCATATTCTGCATAAAAATGTCTGTGGAGAGGGAAATAACTTTGATAATCGTCCTTTTGAAACAATGAAAGAAATGATTGAATACATCAAATATCACTGGAACAAGAAAATAACAAATGTAGATGATGTTTACATACTAGGAGATATGTGCTGGAAAGAAAATGAGGAAGCTATCCAGTTTGTATCGACTCTCAAAGGCAAGAAACATCTCATCTTAGGCAATCATGATAGATGCAAGGATGGCAGATACGCCCAACTTTTTGTTGAAATAGTTCCATATAAGGAAGTTAAGGAGTTTTATAATGGGAAGCAGTACAGACTTATTCTTTCTCATTACCCTATCATGTTTTGGAATCATCAGCACCAATTAAAAGACAATACTCCTGTCAATATCCATCTTTATGGACACTTGCATAATTCTCAAGAAGAAGCCATTTACCAGTCTTTTATTCAGGCACTAAATAATGAGTATGATATTGAGTGTATCGCAAGAAATGTAGGATGCATGATGCCATATATCCATTATGAACCTCGTCAGATTCAGGAAATTCTATCGTTTTAGCATAAAATTGGTAATAACGAGGTGAAAATGCGGTGAATAGGATTAAACATAGCAGACTCAAGGGCATCATTTATGTTCTTATTTCTATATTCTTGCTATTTTCAATAGCCATGACAGGGTTTCGTGTATATGGACTTAATCAAAACATGATAGATACTCAACAAATTCATGATAATCTCCAAAAAGAAAAAGAAGAATTGGCAAAGGAAGTGAATAATCTTTCATCAAAGGAATATCAGGTAAGATATGCCAGAGAAAACTATGAATTCAAAGCAGAGGATGAGACAGTCATCAGACTTCCAAAATGAAACAAGAGCGAGAATTTATGATAAAATAATATTGTAAATATAAACGAGACAGGGATGTGCATTGCACGTCCTTTTTTTGTCGTGGAAGGAGAGAAAGAAATGAAAATAATTGTTATTACAAGACATCCAGCACTTGTAGAATTCTTGCTGGAAAAACATATCATTGAAGCAGGCAATTTTGAATTATACAGTCATGCTTCAAAAGAATTGATTGATGGAAAAGATGTAATTGGTGTATTACCTTTAGGATTGGCAAAATATGCTAATTCATTAACAACAGTCAATCTGGATTTGCCTCCAGAAATGAGAGGTAAGGAATTATCAGTTGAAGATATCAGAAAATATTACACTGATATTGAAGTTTTTCATGTAAGAAGTCTTGGATATTTATAAGAAAGGAATGAGAAAGATGAAAGCTTTTGGATTTTGTTTTAATACAGGAATTGATAGCGATAAGGGAGGAGTTGTCTTTGATAAGACAATCGAAGAAGCTATCAGTCAGATTAAAAAAGATATTCAAAACGAATATCATGACAAAGAGTATGAAAAAGCCATTCGTACACTTGATGTTTATGACCTTGAATACGCTTTATAAGAAAGGAAATAATAACTATGAGTTATATGGATTATGTATATTTTAAAACTTATTTTGATGTACAGGGACGACAGCAAAACATCAAAGACATTAATATTTCTAAAATAGATAGAAATAACTTTCTCGTAGATAGTCAAGATATCACATTAGAATTGAAGATTTCTCATAGAGAGGAAATCATCATTTATATCAATTATGGAGCAATGATGAAATACTCATTTGATTCTTTTATTCAAACCGATTATTTCCAGATGATATGCGATTATTTGGCTATGACTTATGAAGATATTATCAGAATTGGAAAAGATTATTATGAGAATTATACAAAATCCCTCAAACCCTCTATTTTCACCCAATATTTCATTACTCAGACATTGGTGGGACCAATGGGAGATGAATTGGAAGTTTCAATAGATTTTTTGAGGAATCGATTCTATCTCAAGACCTCATCTGAGTCTATTCATGATACGCCTCTTGATGACATCATACTTATGGAGAGATGTGATTATGAGGATATGAAAAGACAGGTGGAGGATTATCAGAGATTGATTGAGGTTTTGAGCAGTCAAAGTATCACGAAGCTGGATAATGGATACGTGATAGAGAATAGATATTATGAGGATTTGGATAGGTTTTTGGAAGAAAGAAAGGAGCACAAATAAATGGAAGCAACAATGACAACAAAACAAACAAAAAACTGGAAAGAAGTATATGAACATGCGAGAGAGCAGATTGCACTGTTAAATGTTTTGAGTGAATTTGACAAGAAGTTTGATGGATGGGCTAGAATGGTTCAATTAGAACAAGCTGTGGCATTATATGAAAATGGCAGAAGAAATATTGAACTTTATAATACGATGATTGGGTAGTGAGTCTTCAGACTCACTTTTCTCTACGTCAATGAGTCAGTCAGAAGACTGGCTTTTTTTGTTATTGCAATGATTGAAGCGACAAAATTTACCTAAAATATTTATCAAATATATATATTTTTAGATAATCGAGTATAATATAAGAATGAAAGTTACCAAAAAAAATCTAATTTTAGAAGTTAAATTCTGGCAACTTGTAAATGAAAGGTAAAGGTGATATATATGTCTTTGCAATATGTGAAGGATGTTCTTATAGAAGAACTGGACAGAAAGAATCGCGCCAAAAATGCTTTTGAAACAAGATTAAAAGAGCAATATGCTTTTACGCAGATGAAAATAAAGGTTATTTCTGGAAAGGAATATATATATGCATACTCTTCCAATGAAAAAAAAGATATATACATTGGAAAGAATACAAAAGAAAGAAAACAAAAAATGCAGGAGTTCATTGATATGAGACATCAATTACTGGAAGAATTAAAAAGCGTTAAGTCCGATATACATATTCTTGAAAAAATGATAAATATGATATGACAGATGGGGAATAAGACACCCCATCTTTTTTATATTTAGCATAGAAAAATGATACAATAAAAGGAGAAATAAACGAGGTGATAAAATGAGACTGATTGTAGATATTTATAAAGATACAGGAAAATGGTATACGACATTGATTATCAATAATGAAACAGAAATACGTATGTATGACAAGGATTATGATGATTTCTTAAAGAGCAGTTTTAAGATTCCTGAAGGAGGATATGCTGTTGTAAGAGACAGTGAAGAAAACGAGACATTTCATCAAAGATTGTATACTAGTGAAAAGTTGAGATGATTCCATCAAAACACCAAGGTATTATGGTACAATAATAATGTAATATTATACGAAGAGGGACATGCACAAAGCATATCCTTTTTTTATTGAGAGGAGAGATAAAATGAAACTAAAAATAAATAAAGATTATTATGATGAAGGAATTGAAATGTATAGTACAGAAGAAATTTCATTGAATCCGGGAGTCACTATCCTTATTGGATGTAATGGATACGGGAAAAGTACGCTCATTTCTATAGTCAAGGGATATTGCAAAAACAATGATATACAACTATTACAATATGATTCAGAAAAGTTGAATTCTGTTCATCGAAATATGGAGTTGTTTTTACATACAAATCAGTTTGAAAAGATTGCTTTGTTAACATCATCGAGTGAAGGTGAAAAACTGACACAAGGATTTTCTGATATCTTATCTCAGGTAGGAGCTTTCGTCCGTCAAAGAAAAGAAGATAAAAAACCTTTTTTTATTACCTTTGATGCAGTTGATTCAGGATTGAGTATTGACGAACAAATAGAATATAACAAGGTATTTCATATGATTCATGAAGATATTAAAGGTTTAGATGGATATATTCTTGTAACTTCTAACAATTATGAATTAACAAAAGGATTTGACTGCATGGATGTTTATGACGGTTCTACTGTAAAATTTGATAGCTATGATGATTATAAGGAATTTATTTTAAAGGCAAGAGAGATTAAAAATAAAAGATACGAGGAGGAATAAATCATGTTCAATGACAATCCATGGAACAAAAAAGAAGAAATGAAGAAAAAAGCATTAAAACACTATCAAGATATGGAAAAGGAGTGTAAAGAGGATATCGAATGCTCTGTAAACAATACACGTCTTTATGATATCAATACCAATACACTCTTAAAAACAGATAGAAAATGCAATACAAAACCTTGTCAAATTCACCTCAAAGACATGACGACATCTCAAGCCATCTTTGATGTCAGAAGCGAGGACGAATTAAGCCGTATTGCTGTCTTGAATTTTGCTTCTTACAAGAATCCTGGAGGGATGTTTTTAAACGGCTCATTAGCCCAGGAGGAAGCGTTATGTCATGATAGTACACTTTATAATGTTTTAAAGCATTTTGATGATACATATTATGCATGGAATAGAAAGAATTTGAACAGAGCCATGTATGAACATCGTGCACTATACACAGAAGATATTGTGTTCTTCAATGACAATGGACCTTATCTAGTTGATGTGTTAACTTGTGCTGCACCAAACTATGGAGCTGCTTCAAAATACCAAAATGTGACAGAAGAAGAAAATAAAAAAATCCTTAGAGAGAGAATAGAATTTCTTTTTCAAGTTGCCATGACAGAAGGCGTAGACATCTTGATTCTAGGTGCATGGGGTGCGGGAGTATTCAAGCAATCTCCTACATTAGTTGCATCGGAGTTTTTGAGAGCGATTCAAAAGTATCAGTATTCTTTTACAGATATTATTTTTGCTGTACCTAAGTCAAGAAATAAAAATTATGTGGCATTTGCCTCAGTGTTGAAGGATACTGAAGGAGGAAATGAAATGTTAAAAGTGGTTGTAGCTGGACCAAGAGACTATGAAAATGAGGACTTAGTCAGAAACATCTTAAATGCTGTTTTATCCTTATACAGTGATGAAGATGAAATTGAAATTGTAGAAGGAGGAGCAAAGGGTGTTGATAGAATTGCAAAAAATTATGCTCTAAGCCAGCAATCTTCAAAAATATCATTGAAGGAATTTCCAGCTGACTGGAATCAATATGGTAAGCGTGCAGGCCCTTTAAGAAATCAGGAAATGGCAAAATACGGTGATGTCCTGATTGCTTTTAGATATAAGGATAACCCAAGCAGAGGAACAGAAAACATGATTAAGACAGCTATGGAAGAAGGATTAGACGTCTATATTTATCATGTTGAAAGAGAGTAAGTAGAAAAGGAGATTAATTATGGATGAAATAAGAGAATGGGATAACCCCAATGAAATAGTTATTAATTATGATGTTTATTTTTATCAAAATGATGGACAAAGACAGGAATTCTATATTTTTGACATGAAATCATTTCAAAATCAGATTCCTAAAACATTTCATCCACTTCTCATGCCTCTTTCTCACCACTCTGAGGACTATGAAAATCGACTTATGGATGATGATTCAGAGATTGGAATCTATTTGAGAGATTCTGAAATGATTGATGATGGAGATTATGATTGGGAAGAGAATTATTGCCCTGATTATAAGGAATTTGTGAAATGGCATAGAATACAATTTGACCCTATCAGTGGGAAAAAATTTGTATTCAATCATGTATTTTCTATGGATGTCAGTGAATTGTTTGAAAGATTGAATGAGGAATATAGAAAGATTCTACCATATGGTAGAAGAACAAAAAAACAGCATAGAGAATTTGAAAGACTTAGTCAAAATATCAATATACTTATGCAGGATTGGTATACTGATGAAATAGGGATACATAATCCAGTAGAGTTATTGATGAATAAGTGCCTATTGACAGAAGATGAAAAGAAATTGATGGAGGTATAGAAAATGGAAAAGACATATATTTTCACGGCCAAAATTTTGAATAGCTGTAAAGGGTGTGTGAGTGCTAAGTCTTTGGATGAGGCAAAAGAAAAGATTATGAGTGGTGATTATGAAGACATCTTTGATGAGTATGATGGGAGTATTGTGGAAGTAGTGAGTATAGAAGAAAACTGATTTTGGAGGTCAAGATGGATATTAAAAAAATTATCAAAGAATATTATCAGACATCAGATGGACAATGTTTTGACACATTAGAAGATGCACAGTTCCATCAAAACTCATTAGAATATAGAGATGTTTATAAGATATATATTGAACCAGATTTAGTAAAGAAAACACATGACGCAGATACATTGCTGGGTTTTGTTATCGTTGACAGATTGGCACTATCAATAAATTCAATTATTCCTATAAGTAAAGAAAAAGCGTATGAGTATGTTGTTGCATGGTGTGAAGCTTATGTTAATCCTCGACAGATGTATATTGTACCTGGACATTTAAATTCATATCCAATCATGCATAACTGGATAATAGAGCCTAGCAATTATGATGAGTTTGATTTAGAAAGACTTGTTGGAAAAATCGATGGAGAAAACATATTTAAAATTGAAATGATAGAAGATAATTAGAAATGCTAGGTATCTTATCTAGCTATCATAAGTCGAGATTTAGTCAAAAAGGAGATGACATGTTATGAAAAAATTATATGTTATAAAGTTTGAAGACAATACTTATTATGCAGGATATAAGCAGAAAAGTAAGTTCATCCATCATGCAAAGATATATACATCATTGTCATATATCAATCAGGCAGCAAAAATGATGGAGAAATTGACAGGACTCAAATATGAAATCAAAGAAATCTATATGTCTGAACAGGCTGATGTTGAAATGAAGCTAAAAAATTATGAAAAACTCTTGATGGCATTTGAAAACAATAAGGTATTATGGCAAACTGAAACTATAGATAATGGAAACGGTATCTATGAAGTTGAAGCTGAGATGTATAGTATAGAAAAAGAGCCCGTCATCAAGTTATAGGAGGAATAAAAATGTTTGAAATTAAAGGAAAATATAATACAGCAAAGGTATATGGGACAACTGTTGAAAATGAATGTATCAGTCAGATTATGGACTTATGTAATCAAAGCTGGTTAAAAGATTGTCAGATTGCTATTATGCCAGACTGCCATGCTGGAAAGGGATGCACTATTGGGACAACAATTCAGCTAAAAGATAAAGTTTGTCCTTCTCTTGTTGGCGTAGATATTTCATGTGGGATGTTGACATTACAGCTTCCTGATGGATTAAATCTTAATTTAGAAAAAATTGATAAGTTTATCAATGAAAATATTCCAGCTGGATTTAATGTTAATAAAAAACCTATCTATAAACCTCATGAATTCAATATAGAATCGTTTAGATGTTTTAAGGAATTGAAAGAAGTAGAGTATTTGAAAAGAAGTTTGGGGAGTCTTGGTGGAGGTAATCATTTTATAGAGATTTCTAAAGATGATTATGGGAATTATTATTTGATTGTTCATACTGGAAGTAGAAATCTTGGAAAGCAAGTAGCAGAAATATATCAAAATATAGCAAATGAATACTGTAATCATGTCAAACAAGACCATCAAAAAGCAAGACAGGAAATTATTAACAAGCTTAAATCAGAAGGGCGACAAAAAGAGATAAGTAAAAAATTGGAAGAGTTTGAAATGAATTATAAAGAAGAAAAGAAAACACCTCATGATTTATGTTATCTTGAAGGTGAATTTGCTAAAGATTATCTTCATGACGTATTGCTATGTTCAGAATTTGCTTCACTAAACAGACAATACATTGCAAAATCTATTTTGGAATTCATTGTAAAGGATAACGAGTTTGATGATGGAGATTTGAACGTCTATATTGATGAAATATGGCCACATATGTTTATTTGCGGGTTTGATAACAAAACCAAAGGGGTTTCATCATCAGGATTTGAAACTCTTCATAATTATATAGATGAAGACAAAATTCTTAGAAAAGGAGCTATTTCAGCCCGCAAAAATGAAGTTGTTCTTATTCCTATTAATATGAGAGATGGTTCTATCATTGGTATCGGAAAAGGCAATCAAGAATACAACTTTTCAGGACCACATGGAGCAGGTAGATTGATGTCAAGAAGCAAAGCTAAAGACAGTATTTCATTGGAAGAATTTGAAGAATCTATGAAAAACGTTTATTCTTCTTCAGTATGTCAGTCAACAATTGATGAAAGCCCAATGGCATATAAGTCTATTGACGAGATTATTTCCAATATTGAAGATACAGTAACAATAGATAAAATTCTTAAACCGATTTATAATTTCAAAGCTCATTGATTTATCATAGATTTATGATGATTGATGTACTTTTATTTGAGATACAGATATATTGTCTGTATCTTTTTTTATAGACGATAACATAGAGAATAGATATAATAGGTTGAGGGAGGACATTATATGGATAAGAATAAACATAACATAATATATTTTGATATACCTGAAGAGAAAATTTTTGCTTATGAAGATGAAGTTTTTGGAAGCTTCCATGGTCTGGAAGGTTATGATTTTCTGGAAACTGTATTGTTTATGCTCAATTCTCTTCTTGAAGATGACATATACACAAAATCCAGCTTTATTGAATCTGTTATTTTAGATTTTGATGAAAACAGGATAACAGTCAAAAGACAAACGAAAATGGCACCAACTGAAGATGTATATAATATAGACTATCTATCTATGAGATTCCATGAATATGCTGAAGAAAACGAAGAAATCAATGAAGACGAGGAAATAGAGAAAATATATCAGATAATCAGATATAAGAATGAAGCCTCTCAACATCTCCTTGAAAGCTTCTTCCTAAAGAAAAAGACTCTGAACCGATTATATTTCAATTTGGGAAGAATAGGGGAAGATTTGAAACAGAAGCTGAAAGCAGTGGGACGACAGAAAGAATTCACTAATTTTGAAGAACTGGTTGATGCAATGAATATCAAGGAAATTATTGAGATGTATGCTTGTATTACAGAAGATAATATTGAAGATTTCATAAGAGCAAATACCTATGAGGCTGCCAATGCTATACAACTTATTGATATGATTATTAACCAATTGTCCGATGTCATAACTATGATGCAGATTAAGATTGAATTATTGGATGAAGAGGCAAATCAAGACAGTACAAATCTTCTTTCATAACCTTTCCATCATCTTATGATATACTATATATGTAGACTATAACGAATAGGAAGCTTCTTTAGCTTCCTTTTTTAATAGGAGACAAATATAGGGTTTTACATCGAATAAGAAATAAGATAAGATATATGAAAGGAGACTCGTTATGAAAAAGAAAATATTATCTATTCTATTAGTGACTGTATTGTCATTATTTATATCGGGATGTTCATCATCTCAGGACAATACCATCCAGAACCCATCCACATCTGTCAATTCTACAGAAAAGACAACAACCTACAGTAAGGAAGACATACCAGATTATGATGGTTCTACTTATAATCTCGTATTAAACAACAACGAAACTTACTTTACTGATGAAGAAAGAAGCTACGGTACAGATTATTATTCAGTACCTGAATTGGACAGTTTAGGTCGCTGTGGTCCTGTCATGGCTGTTGCATCACCTGATTCCATTGCAACAACTGATAGGGATGACATTGGTGACATCAAACCATCGGGATGGCAGACAAAAAGATACGATGGTATCGTTAGTGAAAAGCTAGGATACATCTATAATCGTTCTCATCTGGCTATGTTCAAGCTATTTGACAATCTTTTTGATACAAATGTTAAAGAAAATCTCATAACTGGAACAAGATTCTTTAATGCTGATGAGCAGTATGGTATGTTGCATTATGAAAATATGGCATTAGATTATGTCTATGATACTGGAGGGGCATTGCTATATAGAGTGACACCAGTATTCGAGGGCAATAATCTTGTTGCAAAGGGAGTTATCATGGAAGCTGAATCAATGAATGATAATGGTGACGGACTCGAATTCTGTGTATTCATCTACAATGTTCAGCCTAACGTTGTGAGTCCTGATGAACCAGGTATAGAAATCGACTATACAACAGGACAGACATCAATAGCATCCAAAACAAATACTACTGACAAAGGGCAGACAAGCAATACAGAAGTCACTTATATTCTCAATACAAACAGCAAGAAGATTCATCGCCCAGACTGTGATTCAGTCAACAAGATGAGTCCTCGCAACAAAAAAGAAACAAATCAATCAAAAGAAGAACTGATACAGGAGGGTTATACACCTTGTCAGTCCTGCAATCCATAGAAGAGATACATTGCTATCTCTTTTTTTTAAAACATATGTTTAACTAAACTAATTTGATAAATTTCAAAAAAAGTTTAGTTAACAATAACTTTATGTATAAAAATGGAGGTAATATTTATGAAGAAAATATATGCATTTGATTTTGATGGAACGATTGTGACGAATGCTTATCCAGATATTGGAGCCCCTATTCAATCCACTATCAATCTTCTCAAAAAATGCAAGGCTAATGGTGATTATATTATTTTATATACTATGAGAGAAGGCAAGCATCTTGAGGATGCTATTGAGTTTTGTGATAGATTAGGAATAGAATTTGATGCTATCAATGATAATCTTCCTCATATGAAGGAATTCTATCATAATAATCCTCGCAAAATCTTTGCAAATTATTATGTGGATGACCACAATCTGTTTGTAGAAGATATTAATCATGATATTATTCACACCAAATCTCTAAATACACTTTAAAATATGATAAAATGAAAATGTAATATATAAACGAATAGGACATGCCAAGGCATGTCTTTTTTGTTGCATAGAAAGGAGGAAAATTATGTTTGAAATGAAAGATAAGAAATTAATTATTGTCCATCAGGTTAACTGCAAGGGTGTCATGGGTTCAGGATTTGCCAAGCAGGTCGCAGACAGATACCCAGAGTTATATATGCAATATAGAATCATATGTCAGTCAGCCTCGTCAAAGGAACTGTTAGGGCATATCATGATTTATGAAGCAGATGATAAAATCATTGTCAATATGTTTTCTCAAGACGACTATGGAAATGGTGTTCGACAGACCGATTATGAAGCAATGAACAAAGCCCTTCAAAGCCTAAGAATCCTCTATCCAAACGACATTATTATCGCACCATATAAGATAGGATGTGGCTTAGGTGGAGGAGATTGGTCAGTCGTATCAAAAATCCTACAAAAATACAATATACAAACTTCCACAAATATTCAGTTATAGAGGTGATAAAAAATGAGAAAATGCAGATACGAAATTAAAGGAAGATTATTATTGAAGGATGTAGAATTATCTCTTGAAAATCTAGGACAATACTTCTCAAATTCCAATAATAGACATTCTCGTTTTCATCTTTTAAATGGAAATGATGTAGCGAATCGTTTATTTATGATTCAGTTAAGTAGTGAAGGATTCTATCAATCAAAAGCTTTCTATTACCAGACAGATACCGAAAGGAAGCAGATTCTTCAGGAATATCAAAAGGAAATGTCTAGTATTTTGATGAACTATTTAAAAAGAGAATATCATATTTCTGGTCAGCTTGTATTAACCACGGAATTGCAATACGATGTTGATTGTTCATCTTTACCTATTGAAACATTAAAAGCTGAATTAAGTACAGATGATTTACTGAGACTGATGCAGGAAGATAACAATTATCATTTTTCAACACCTTTAAAGAAGTTAAGAGGAATTGAGCATATTTTTGGAGGTTAAAAGATGAAAGTAAAAAGATTTAATAAGGTTTGTAAAAGGATTATGATAATCTCGACAATAGTTTTTATAGCAGGAATCACATATTGCAATTCCCTTGAGGCAACCATTAATGTAAAAGTCAAGGATTTGCAGGATGATATCGAGGTTTTGAATGGTGATATTGATGGTCTGAATATGGAAAAGGACTATTTAACGAATTTTCAGAAGTTATATGATGTAGCTTCCAATAATGGGTATGAATATTATACAAATACTGATATGGCTGTTGTAGCCAGAGAATAGGAGGAAAATTATGAAATATTATGCTGTGAAAAATGGAAGAAAACCAGGTATTTATACAACATGGGATGATTGCAAGAAGCAAGTCGATGGATATGCAAAAGCTGAATTTAAGTCTTTCAAAACTTTGGAAGATGCAAAAGAATTCGTAGGTATGAGAAAACAAATTGAAACAAGCCCTGAAGAAAAACCAGTTATTATCTCTAAAGACGTCTTCGAAACAGAGAAGACTATTGTCATGGATATTCCTATTGAAAGAAGAACAGATACATTGATTGCTTATGTTGATGGAAGTAACATCTCAGATAAGAAATATGGTTTTGGTATTGTCGGTATTGACCATGGAATTGTTCTGTTTGAAGCATATGGAACTGGCCAGGAAGATGGCATGAGAACAATGCGTAATGTCGCTGGTGAGATTCTCGGTGCAATGGAAGCTGTCAAGTATGCAAAAAGACATGGATATAAACTTGTAAAAATCTATTATGATTATAAAGGTATTGAAATGTGGGTGACAGGAGGTTACAAGGCCAAGAATCCATATACTCAGTATTATCGAGAGTTTATGAATAGTCAGGGAATTGAAATAGAGTTTTATAAGGTGAAGGCTCATACTGGTGTAGAATTCAACGAAAGAGCAGACGAATTGGCAAAGATGGCTGTTTTATAGAGTATATTCTGTACAGATTCAAGATGACATTCATACATATATAAATGGAAAAGCAACAAGATGGTAAGGAGGTCAAAAATGAAAGAGATAACATTGAAAATAAAGGATATTCATAGAATGATTAGAGAGTTAGATACTTATTCACGTCTCTATATGGGACAGTATGAAGAAATATTCAGAGTCAGAGAATATTCATTCATGTTTCAAAGTGGAACAGAATTAAGAGATATATGTTATAAGTTAAGAACAGTCGTCATACCAAAATTAGTTGGTGTTAGTTTTAATGGCTCATTAGGCATCTGGGGTCCAGATACTCCTATGAATGCACAGAGAGCTTATGACATTCAACAGATTTTAAGATATCAGTTGGCTTATCATGAAAAGCCTGGGGGTGGAAATACTGTTAACTTCAATAATCCCTTTATTCATGGGAAATGGAAGATTTCTGATGAAGATATGAAGATACTTGATGAAATTATAGAGAAATACAACTACCCTGACTACAGACCCAGAGGCTTCTATCAACATGCTTGGCAATGCCCTCTCATCATCACCCACTTCAAAGAGGATGAAGCTGTTGTATTGAGAGATGCCAAGACTATTGATAGATTTATAGAAGATGCTCATCAAGTCTATGAATATCTAGATAATAATCAAATATATGATGCCTTTTTATTATTATATCCACATATGGAAAACAATCAGTTAATGAAGGATTTATGTTTGGATATTGAAGAGATATACAAAAAGATAGAGTAGTTCCAATCAACAATAATTGATAAAAGAGCTGAAATGATAAGCAATAGTTCTTTTTTGACAGATATAAAAGACAACAAAATGAATGGAGGTAACAAAATGAGAATATTTATAACCGGAGATACCCATTGCCCTCATGACATACATAAATTAAACTCAAAAAACTTCAAAGTAGGTAATACGTTAACAAAAGATGATATTGTCATTATCTGCGGTGACGCAGGATTTGTCTGGAGCGGGGATAAAAGTGACCAATGGTGGATAAAATGGATAACACAAAAGCCATGGACAACAGTGTATGTTGATGGAAACCATGAAAACCATCCTTTATTGAATTCATATCCAGAAGTTGATTTTCATGGCGCAAGAGCACATCAAATTACGGACAGTCTTTATCATATTAAACGTGGAGAAATCATGACTTTAAACAATGAAAGATATTTCTGCTTTGGAGGAGCTTTCTCACATGATGTAGAATATAGAATAGAAGGAAAAAGCTGGTGGCAGGAGGAGTTGCCTACACAGAATGAAGTCGATAATGCAATGAGAAACTTGAATAAGGTGAATAATCAAGTAGACTATATCATTACACATGATGTAGCGACATCAACACATATACAATTAGGCTTTTTAGCTTTACCTGATATGGAGCGCTATGATAAGAAATATATTCATTTAAATAAAGTTTTACAGAACATTATGGATACAGTAGAATTTAAAGTATGGTTTGCTGGACATTATCACGTCAACAAAAGAATAGATAAGGTTCAGATTCTTTATGATGATATTGTTGAAATCAAGAAACAAAAGAAAATAGTGTTCGGTCAGGAAACTGATGAAGAGGAATATTACCAGCGTTTGGAAGGAATTCAGGAAATCATGTCTAGAAAATTCACGAAAGATGAGTTACTGGAAAGGGTAATAAAAGAAAAGTTATATATGAATTCCAGAAAGATGGATACAATAGAGCACTTTTCCTATAATGAATACGCCGTGAAAGTGGAAGATTTTATTCAATCTGGTATAACAAATATGGAACTTGATGCTTTGAATTATCTATATAATCAATATACTGTCACAAAGGATACACTAAATGACTAATCGTTATTATAGTAGAATGTTATATTGAATTGTGATATAATAAATATGTAAATTAATACGAAGAAGGACGTGTCATTGACGCGTCTTTTTTATTTTGAAGGAGGAAAAAAAATGGCTTATAATTATAAAATCATTGATTTTTTGGCGACAAGAAATGTTGTTGAAATCAAAACAGAAGAAGAATTTGACAAGTTTTATGAAATATTGAAAAAAATGCAATTGGAGGATATATTGCCATATAATTCTTTTGATGAATGGAAAGTATTGGCAAAGATAAATATTAAAAAACCTGAATTTTATTTTGAATATGATAACTCAAAAGGTCTGACATGGTATGACAATGCAAAACAGCCTACTGAATGGTATGGTGTTGCTCCTATAAAAGTAGAAGAATTATATAATAAGGAAGGGTAAATAGAATATGGTAGAATACGAAGAGAATATTATTAAACTTATAGAAGAAAAACAGGACGAAAAATGAGTTATTGCCGAATTCTCAATGCTACATGAGAAAAGTTATAGAGACTATGGATTCAATCGAATCATAGTCTTTTTTCTTGTCCTAAATTAATGTGTATGCTATAATTTTTGTGAAACAAATTGTTTCACGAAAGGAGAGCGGAACATGAGTAATGATATCAAAGAACCTGTCATTAATCTTGATACAATCTTTGGAACATCTAGTCCCCTGGATTTTGAGAATATGAATCTCCAAGATGCCATTCAAACAATTGAAGAACAGTCATCATCAATACAGACGACAGATATCCCTATTAAAAGACTCATACCAAACCCTTATCAACCACGTAAACATTTTGATGAGGAAAAGCTGAATGAATTAGCTGGTTCCATTAAGGAACATGGAGTATTCCAACCTATCATAGTTAAGAAAAAAGACGATAATTATCAGATAGTCGCAGGTGAAAGGCGTTACCGTGCGTCTCTTATTGCAAATCTTGAAAAAATTCCAGCTATCATTGTTGATTTTACTGAACAGCAGATGATGGAAATAGCATTGCTGGAAAATATTCAAAGGGAAAATCTCAATGCTATTGAAGAAGCTCAAGCCTATCATGAAATGATGGATAAACTGAAGTTAACGCAGGAGCAGTTATCTCATAGAGTTGGGAAATCAAGAGCTCATGTTGCCAATACTGTGAGGTTATTAAAGATGCCACAGCAGTTACAGGATTATGTTTTAGAAGGGGCCTTGACGATGGGACATATTAAGCCATTGATTACAATTGATGAAACTCAGGCATTAAATATTGCTAGACGAGCTATTAATGAGAAACTATCTGTAAGAGAGGTTGAAAATTTAGTCAAAGGCATCAAACTTCAAGGTCAAAAAAGCAATAGGGAAAAAGAAATATCCAAATATTCATATCTGGAAACTGCTTTTAGGAAACAATACAATATCAAAGCAAAAATCAAATCAAGAGATAATAAGAATACATTAACTTTGTCATGCAGTGACGAGGATTTAGAGAATATCTTAAAAATCCTTCAAATTCAGAAGATATAATGGAAACAAATGAGTAAAATTATGATAAAATATATCTGTAGATAATAAACGAACTAGAGACACGCTTTGCGTGTCTTTTTTATTGGAAAGGAGAACAAAAATGAAAAGATTAGGTATGTATAACAACCCTGAAATCATTCAGGAAAACAAAGATTTGATGATGACTGTTGTAAAATGTCCATACTGTGGTCATCCGACAACTGTAGGTCAACTCGTTGGAATTAGTGGATATCATGGCTGTCCGCATTGTTATTTTGTAGAAGGTGGATTAAGGGAAATTGTCATGTATTTGCAAAAGAATGATTATCCCGTTTATGCAAAAGGATTATTCTATCAGGATGGTTTTGAAAAAAATAAGAAAGCCTATCTACCATTATTATAAGAAGGAGGAATGTTATGAATAAGGAATTAGAATTATTAGCAAAAGAATATATGGAATTTGAAGGACAAGAAGTTCCAGAAAGATTATTAGATAACTCTATTATTGATGAAGATAAAAGCGTGAGATGGAACAGACAAAAAGTTAAAAATCATAATGAGAATCGTAAGGCTATTATTCTAGAAAATAAAAAACAAAAGAATCAATTATATGAAGCATGGAAACAGAAAGTTCTAGAAGAAATCATGAAAGAAGGATTTACTACCAAACAGGCTGAGCATATTTATGATTTTGCATATGATGAGGCAGGGTGTATAGGTGACTCTACATTAGTTGGTATTTATGACGCTGTTACATATGTTGTTCAATTTTTGAATGAATTGAAGGAGGGTTGAAATTATGGAATTAGAAATTAAAGAGAATGTGAGATATATAGAGGAATCAAATTACTGTGTCTGCTGTGGCGAAGAAATCCCAGAAGGAACAATGATTTGTAAACATTGCCAAAAGGAGCTTGATAACTAATGGATAAAGAAAGAGAAATTGCTATTATGGTTCTTCAGGTCTTTGAAAATAAACTAGAAGAATTGGACGTGTCATTGCCTGACAAGGAAAGAACAGGAATGTTAGAAGAATCGAGAATATATGGGCAGACATATTATGAGTTAGAAGATTTGATTACTAATATATTGAAGGAAGTTGGTGTTTAACATGAAAATCAAAGCAAGACAAAAGCAATTAACAAAATACACGAAAGAGGAAAAGTATGGATTGTTTACTGAAGGCAAAATCAGAGTACCTACTCCTCAAAAAAGCAAAAAAACATATTCAAGAAAAGCAAAACATAAAAAAAACTTTGAGTAATGCACATGTTTTCCTAAAGTGTGCTATAATGAAAATGTCAAATATAACGAAGGAGATGTGCCAATGCACATCTTTTTTTTATGAGGTGTTGAAGGTGACAGTTAAAGGTCAATTGAAAAAGTTAGGAGGTTATATTAAAAGTCATTACAAGAAAATCCTGATAACATTCTTTATGGGCATCTTGTTATTTTCCACATTGTGGTTCTTTTATGATTATTATCTAGTATTAAACAAGATTGATAAAGATTATTATCAGATTGAATATGGACAGGATATACCGGATTCTATTTACTTCTACGTTAATCCTGATAAGATTCATTCAAATATTAGTGAAAATGATTTCCATGTCATAGTTAAAGGAAAGAATCTAGATGAGGAGAGATTATTGAATGGGGTTTATCAGGTTCAGTTATCCTATAAAGAAGAAACAAAAGATGTAAAAGTAGAAGTTAAGGATACTCAAGAACCTCAATTTACATCCTTTAAGGATAAAATCACTTTAATCAAGGATTCTAAAGACAACTTATTGGAAAATGGATACTGGAAAGCAGAAGATAAATTAACTGAAGGTATGACTGAATCAGCCCAGGTCAGAATAGATGGTGATTACAATCTATCTAAAGCAGGGAAATACACAGTCAATATCGTTGCTAAAGATAAAAATGGACTCGAAACGAAAAAGCCCGTCACGATAGAAGTTCTTTCATATGAAGAAGCTTATAAGGCTGATATGAAAGACAAAAACAATAAAGGATATACAAAATATTGTCAAGAACAGGAAGAAAAGATTAGAGAAGCACAGGAAAGACTGGCTAAGCAAAAATCTTCATCAAGCAGTTCATCCCATATCAAGGGTGTCGTTCCAGTCAAAAAAAGTGAAAGCAATACAAGTCAAAATACAACACAGCAGGCTTCTGGTAAAAGAACCAGCTTTCATGATATTACAGGTATAAGAAATGCAGCAGAAGCTCCTCAATTTAGTGAGTATAAGCAATTATGTCAGGAATTATATGACTGCTATATCAATCATAAGTCTTATGATATTCAATTCGAGGTTCCAAAATCAGTGGATTATAAGCAACTGTTAAATCAGATAGAAGATTATATGTTTGACATCCCTATTCCAGGACATAACTGGGGGACAGGAGCAATTGAAGGTGAGGAAACAACAAGATGTGCCGTCAGAGTTTATGAGGCATCTATAGAACGATATGAGACTATCAAGGATGTTGGACAATGGGTAAAAAATCAAGGACTCGTAGGCTTAACAGAGGAACAGGCAGTCAACAAGATAAACAGCTATTTAAGAGATAACACAAATTATGATTATAGCTATCAGGATGATGCCTATGAACCTATTGGAATTCTCAAAAATAAAAAAGCTGTCTGCGATGGATATGCAAAGTTTTTTGATATAGCATGCAAGACATTAGGTATTGAAAGTCAATATGTTGCTGGGATTGCAGATGGTGGACATGGAGAATGGGGAAGCCATGCATGGAATCAAGTGAAAATTGGAAGTACATGGTATTATATTGATACGTGCTGGAATGCCTGTTTAAAGGATAATAGCTATTATCTATCTAAAACATTGTGGAGCAATCATAGGATATAAAGTGAGATTTTCAGTTTCATGGTATAATATAGATGTCATTGATACGAGGGATATGTCTAAGCACATATCCTTTTTTTAGGAGGAATAAAATGAAAGATGAAAAAAGAATAGAAGAATTGAAACAATCAATAGCTAAGTATGATAAACAGTATTATGAGTTAGGTCAGTCTGACATTTCTGATGCAGAATATGACAGATTGTATGAAGAATATGTGAAGCTGGAAGAGCAGTATCCTGAGTTAAAGGTGATGAAAGACTCGCCAACAAGAAAAGTGGGTGCTGGAGACGATGCAGGGACAACGACCTTATTTCCCAAATATACTCATAAATCTCCTTTGTTATCCATTAATCAAAAATCAAGGGATTTGAATGATTTAAAGGATTTTTATGAGAATGTTGGAGGAGATGGGACAGAAGTCATTGTTGAACCAAAATTAGATGGTATTACCTGCAACATCAATTATGAAAACGGTATTTTTGTCAATGCTGCAACGAGAGGAAATGGTTATGTTGGGGACTTGATTACTGAAAACTTTCAAAATACCGACACTTTCTATCCTAAAACTTTAAGTAATAATGCATCATTAGAGGTAAGAGGAGAAGCTATCATTCCTTATGATATGTTTAAGAAAGCATTGCAGGATGATTACAGCAATCCAAGAAATGCAGTCGCTGGCATCATGAGAAGTCAGGACAGTCAGGATATCAAAGATAAAGGCATTCAAGTCATGTTCTATGACATTGGAAAAGTTGAATATGTTCCATTAGAAGACAGTGACTCAAATAATGTGGATTATTTAAAATGTGTTGGATTTGGCAGTGTACCTGTTTGTCTTGTGGATACATGGCAGGACTTAAGGAAAGTTGTTGAATCCAGATTGAATGGTATGATAAAAGAAGTTGATGGATTTAATGTCTTAATTGCTGATGGGTATCCTCAAGCTGTATGTGATGGACTGGTTATCAAAGTCAACAGTCGAAATAAAAGAGAGCACTTAGGTATGACAGAAAAAGGTCCAAGATGGGCATTTGCCTATAAGTTTAAACCCCTTCATGCCTTAACAACATTGATAGATATTGAATGGCAAGTTGGTAAATCAGGAAAGGTTGTACCTGTCGCTGTATTTGATGAAATTGCATTAGGTGGTGTTAAAATCAGCAAAGCAACGCTCAATAATCCTGATTATATTCAGACTTTGCCAACCTTATACAAAGAAAGAACCATATGGCGCTGTAAATCATATGATACATGGGGAGAATTAGTCTACATTCCTAATCAAGAGGCAATCAGCGATATTGATTATATTTCACCTGGAGATGTTCTTATTGATACTCGTCATGAAAAGACATCAAGCGAGATGGAAACTATAACAGTCAAGAACATTGATAGTGAAAGAACAGGTTTTTATATTTCTGATAGAGAATATGATGGAGAATGGTATCCGTTTGAAGAAGGTAGATACTATTTTGCTAATAAGGAATATGGCCTTCGACCAGCTGATACCATTATTGTTGAAAGAAGCAATGATGTCATTCCTAGAATCGTAGCTATTCATCATCACCATAGATGGCTAAGTAATACTAACAATTATATCGAAATCCCATCAACATGCCCTGTATGTGGACATGCCTTAGTACAGATTGGGCCTCAATTATTCTGCCAAAATCCCAACTGTAGCGGTCAGATACTAGGTAAGATGATTCAGTTTGTATCTAGAGATGGTATGAATATTGTTGGACTTGGAGGCAGTATTTTAGAGATGTTTCTTGAAAAAGGATATATTCAGACTTATGCAGATATCTATCGTTTGGATAGATATGAAAAGGATATATTAAATCTTGACAAATTTGGTACACGCAAGTATCAAAACCTCCAAAAATCCATTCAAGAATCCACTAATGCCACTCTGTCACAGTTTTTGTTTGCACTAGGTATTCCTATGGTAGGAAAAAAGACAGCAAAAGACCTTGCAAAGGCATATAAAACCCTTGATAGTTTCCTTTCAGCATCTTATCAGAGTCTTATTGAAATAAATGACATCAATTCTGTCACAACCAATAGCATTATGGAATGGCTAGGAGATAATAATAATAAAGAAATTATTCAAAAATTGAAAGGATATGTCCATATACAATCAGAAAAACAATCTTCCAATAAACTTGAGGGTAAGTCTTTCGTTATTACAGGAACTTTAGAGCATTCTCGAGATTATTATGTGAAGTTAATTGAGGAAAGAGGTGGCAAGGTTGTGGGAAGTGTATCAAAGAAGACCTATGCTATTCTTATCGGAGAAAATGCCGGAAGTAAGGAGACGAAAGCAAGAAGATTAATAGAAGATGGTGTCGATATCATCATTTTAGACAATGAAGATAAGATAAACGATTTCTTTAGATAAAAAAAAGAGGAGCCCCAAAGGCTCCTTTTGTCTTATAAGTCATTATCAAAATACTTTGCATATTCAATCATTTTTTCTTTAATAGTTTCATTAGAAAATGGATTTTTACTGTTTGTATAGAGTATTGTATATTTCACTTTTCTAGATATATATATCATTTCAAAAGTAGTTTGATTCTGTTTCATAGGATAAATATAAAGTTTTCCATTTTCCATATCATATTTTTGATAAATGGATTCATCTACAGAAAATGGAACATCAAATGAAATACTATACTCAACAAAAGAATCCTTAGGTGTAATATGATAGTAAGTATTATCAAATGTCACAAAAATTTCTATGTTGGGGGAAGAGTCTTTCAATGATATTGTTTTATTTTGAAGAAATTGATAGAAGTCATTATATGGATAAAATTCTATATCTGTGTTTTTCTCAAACTCTTTAATATTTGTGTATCTATATCCTGAGTCATCATCATGATTTTGCGAACATGTATAAACAAGATAGAAAAGCATACCTATACACAAAAGACAAAATAAGCATATATAAATCTTTTTATTTCTACTCATATTTTAGTTCAAATATATTCCATTTGATATCCAATTTCGATTAATCCAACCTTTTAAGTTGTTGCCTGACCATCCATCGTATGCTTTAAACCATAAATATCCATTATAATCAACATATCTATAAGCTAATACAAAGTGTCCACCATAACTATTACCTGGAGCATAAGCATTAAGTAAGAAAATCATAGGTCTACCAGCTTTTATTTTGCTTTTGTAAGTCGATTCAGTTGCTGTGCTTGTTCCTGTTTTACCACCTTTTGGATAGTCAGCCATCATAACTGTATTTATTGCATTAATAAGCTTGAATGTAGTGACACCACCAGTTATTTGTTGTTTAAATCTGCCAATAATATAATTGCCATATGTCGCTGATGAATCAATAGTATATTTTTCTTTAATATAATTTCCACCAAAATACTTATCCATATAACTTACCATTGCTGCACCCATATAAGCACCACATATATCACCTCTAACAATCCATACGTCATTAGTAAATAGATTGAATCTGGATTCAGCTATTCCAACTTCTGTTCCACCTGATATGACGCTTGGCTTTGTAGGGTTTGGTTTTCCTCTTGTTTGAATAGTAGATTGAAAATCAAAGTCAACTGATTCCTCATTGAGAATCATTTCAGTTGCATTTTTTATAAGAGTGATATCAGTTGTATTAGTTTCTGCTGACCTTGTTGACACTAATTCTGATGCAAATTTTGTTGGCCCTAAATAGTAAAGACTGTCTGTGTCAGGCATTTCTCCATATTGTATATCTACTATATTGCCATTTGTTTTTGCAATGACTGCGTATCCTAATTCTTTTATTTCATAAAGTTCAAAGCTATAATTATTGTTTATATCTTTTAAATCACGAACATAAGTAACGTCAGCTTCAATATTATCAAAAGTATAAATAAAAGAGCTTATATTATGAATTATTTCATCTCTGTTTAAAGCATTTGTATCAACCAAACTAAATGAAAATATTAAGAATAGAGCCAAAACCGTATTTATTATTTTTTTCATAAAAATCTTCTCCTTTCTATATAATGTTTATGTATAACTCTTCCTAACTTCAGTATAGCACTTTCAGCATGTATTACAAGCTAAAATACACATAAGGAAAAAATTGAGGTGCCAAGAGGCACCTTTCGTCTTGTTATTAGGACATTCTCTCCTTGAGCGATTTCAAATACCTTCCGTTTTTGGTAAAAAACTGAGAGGAGGGGATATACACTGTCAGAACGGTGAAGATTGGTGCTCCTGAAAGGCTTTTCTCTTCACCAATGACGATATGGTAATATTGTCTATGTAATTTAGACCAGACAACAAAAGTTGGTCCAAAATGATTTTTATATTTATGATGAAACTGACAGATAGTTGAGGAAGAGGAGCATAGCATTGAATAGATATCATTGATTTCAATTCTTCTTTCTTTTGCTCTTTTCAATGCATGTGGCGACAGGGTAACAAGACCAAACTGAGAGAATTTCCTAATTTCCTTTATTTTCTTAGATAAATCCATATAATCTCCTTTCTGTCATATAGAATCGTGTAAGCTTACATATTTATTTTATCATATATTTGTTCAAAGCAATTTTTAATATAAAAAAAAGATTGCCATAATAGGCAATCTAATTGATATATCGACATGACCAAGCATAATGTGTTAAGTAATATCCACTTAATGATGAGACTCTGACAACATCTCCAGAGTGTGGAGCATGAACAAACTTTCCGTCACCTACATACATTCCAACATGTGAAATTCTGTTAGGCGAAGAACTATCTGTTCTAAAAAAGATTAAGTCTCCTTTTTTCAGTTCAGAACGTTTGACTCTTTTCCCACTTTGAGCTTGAGCTGCGGCAACACGAGGAATAGAGATTCCCATTTGCTTATAAGACCATTGAGTGAGTCCAGAACAGTCAAAACGATTAGGCCCTGTTGCACCCCAAACATAAGGTTTCCCTCTCTTTGACATAGCTTTATCAACAACACTTTCTCTTAATTTATTTTTTCTTTTTTCTTCCTGCTCCTTCTTATATTGTACGATAGCTTTCTCTTTCTTTGTTTCATTACTTTCCAATTTTTTCTGTAGCAACTGATAAGATTTTGAAATATCATCTATTGAAACTGTTTCTTCATTTTCTTCAATAATTTCTGATTGGGTTGGAATCGTTGCTGGAGAGTGTTGGGGTATTTCATTTTCCAGGGCATAAATAGGTTTTGCATTTAATAATAACGTAAAGATAAACACAAAACATATAGTAAGTAAATATACAGGCCAAATCTTTTGATATGATTCTCTTGTATTTGACAATGTGTACACCTCCGATACGTCTATGTTTACATCGTAGAAAAAGGCATGTTATTGACATGCCCCACTTACCGACTCTTATATTGTAACACAACTTTGAAGTCAGTTGTAAAAATAGAAAAAATAAATTCTTTTCATCAAAATGATGAGAAATATGATAGAATAAGTATGTAATATAATACGAATGAAGGCATATCACTGATATGTCTTTTTTTAATGAAAAAAGGAGGCAAACAATGAGAGAAAATCATACATCTAGATGTCAAGAATGTCATTTTTATTGCCAGTCTATGTGTATTCATAAAAAACCAAGTATTGAAAAAAGACCATTCGGTTTTCCATTTAAATATAATCCTAAAAGAATTCAATGCTATTCTTATGAAAAGAAGAGCATTGATGATGAAATAACTTGGGAACATATGTAAGGAAGGATGATAATGATGACTGAAAATGAATTAAAGATAGCTTTTTTTAAAACAAATACAGGGAAAAAAGTCTTAAAGATATTACAGGAATATAAGAAGCAGACTCAGGAGATAGTTGAACTTTCTCAACAGCTGAGCCAATACAAGGAAATTGTTAATAAACAAAATAAAGACATAATAACGCCAGAGATGGAAAAAGAAACAAAGGAATTAATGGAGAATGTGACAAGTTTATTTTTTTCACAGCAACCTAAGAAATATCTTTTTAGTGTCAGCGATGAAGAAGGAAATGTCACTAACATCTATGATATTGAAGAATTAGAAAAGGAGATATTAGCTTATGAATAGAAAAAAGACAAAAAAGAAGTTACTTCAAATCTACGAAGAACTCATCATTGAAAATAAAGAGCAACAGGAATTCTTAGAACAGTTAAGAATTGAATTAGAATATAAGGATAATTATATTCGTACCATTGAAGAAGAGAATCTCATGCTGAAAGCAAAAATCAGAGAATTAGAAGTTGAACGTCAATTAGCGAGGTGATATGATGTATTCAGTAGAATATTTATCTGATTTAAAGAGAGAACAGGATACAGAAAGATATACGAGAACTTTATATGGGGATAATCAGTCAGATACAGATGTGACAGATATCTCCTTTTTTGATGAAGGGAATAAGTATTATGAGTTTGAATAATGTCTTAAAGCAAATGGGAGCAAGCAATCGTGGAGATTACTTCATTATGTATTGTCCAAAGTGTGGCAAAAAAGAAGCCTTTTGCTACATTGACGATATCAATAAGTGGAATAAGGACCACAGTCATCGTATTCCTATTAGATGCAATAGATTAAATAAATGTGGGGAGGTGAGTTACCTTAATGATTTCCTTGAAGGGAAGGTTACCCAAGAGGAAATCAAGATTAAAGAAAGAAATCCAGTCAAAATGAATAAGGAGGGCGTTGAACTTCTTCAAAGCTATTGCCGATATGTTACTCATACATTACATGGGAATACTCATGGGTTTGATTTTGATTTAAGAGGAATCTCCAATGAAACTATGAAAAAACATGGAATCATCTATAATCAGAAGACTTTTCAAAGCTTAATTAATCAGGAAAATACAAAGAAGTATTTTGGAGATAAATATCGTCATAAAAGCTATGAAGATAGAGATATCATTATACCTATTTTAAACAAAGAAGGCATTCCCGAAAGACTCCTGCTAAGAAGCTCATACAGAAAAGAAGATAACTATAAAAAAGAGATACAGGTTATGCTGGTCAGACGTGGTGTAGAGATATGGAATTTGCAGGATTTATTCGGGGATAATTCAACTGTTTTTGTGACGGAAGGAGTATATGACGCTTTATCCATAAAGGAAGTCTGCCCGGAAGCTTCTGTGATTGCACTCCCTGGTGTAGGGAAATATAAGCAATTACTTCGTATCATGAAGAAAGAAGACATTGTTAAAAATGTAGTGTTTTGTTTTGACGATGATGAAGCTGGACAGGAAAGTATTGAAAAAGCAAAGACAGCCTTCAAAAAAGAGAATATCCCAGTTTATTCTTTGAGTGTTGAAGGAGATTGCAATGAGATGCTACAGAAGAATCGCAAGGAATTGGAAATGGAAGTCAAAAGTGCCATGTTAAGGATTGCAAAGAAAAGCAAAGAATAATTATATTTATTAAAATATGATAAAATAATAGTGTATATTTAACCGATGAGAGATGCTATTTTGCATCTCTTTTTTTGATTTAAATATCAACTATCTTAAGTCCTTTGTAAAGGCCGTCAAGCCATGACGAGATATAGATGAGACTATATCGGAAGGGAGAAAATTATGGCAGAAACAACAAATACTCAAACACAAGAAACAAAAAAGGATAACAAAAAGAAGTGGGCTAAAAGATGTGGAATTTTAGGTATCATACTGCTTGTGATTGCTATTATTGGTTTTATTATTACATTTATCTTTGCAAATGCTTTAGTGCCTCAGCAAGTACCTGTAAACAAACCTGTTACGCAAATAGTTCCTAGCAGTTCAGGTGATACTCAATCAAAAATCAAAGAAAATCAAAAAGCTTTTGAAAAAGCTCAGTCAGATTATGAGAAACAAAAAGCTCAAATTGAAGCTGAATCTAAAAAAATTGAAGAAGATGTGAAGAAAACTGAGGAGAAAATGTCTCAAGGCTTAAGTGAGGAACATTCGCAGTCTGTAAAAGATGTCCAAAAACAGGCTCAAGAAACACAAGAAAAAGTTGAAGAGTCAAAAAGTGTCATTGATGATATTACTCAAGGCCAAAGTGATGCTCTTGATGCTATAGAAGACTCAACAACTGAACCTCAAGATGATGCACAAGCAAAAGAAACAAGTGAATCTGTAGAATTGTCTGAAGATGATGAAATCTTTACAACTTCACTCATGGACCAATTTAGATAGCAGTCATGCTATCTTTTTCTATTTGTAGTATAATAATACTGTAAACATAAACGAGGGAGTATAGCATATGCTATGCTCTTTATTTTTGAAAGGAGATGAATGAATAGTGCTAAAATTTTTGAGCAATTTCTTACATAGAGAAAATAAAAACAAATTATTAGGCGCGACGATATCAGGTCAGAAAATTCAGTATTATGTTCTCTATGAAGGAGAATACTTTGTCTTCACTGAAAATCATGTGAATAGTTCTTATATACTTGATATATATCGAGCAAAAGAAGTTTGGGAGTTGAGAAAAAAAGAATGCAGACTAAAGTGTCGAGAATGTATAGATGATGCATTTCAGGAAGATATGTTCTTAAAATTATATTGTGCAATGAAGCAATACAATGCTGAAAACAACGATTCCAAGCTTCAGTCAATTTCTAAGTTTGCAAATAATGAGGATTATAATTATATATTAGGAGGTAATTCTTAAAATGAATATGGAAATTATAGGAATGAGACATGAAGTTGAGGAGGTTGTCAGTCTCGTAAGAATTGGAAAGAGGATTTATGGTTTTGTAGAAGGACCTGGTGAATCCTATCTTCAACAATATAGTGTAAATATGGAAGATAAAAAGGGCTTGGAAAGACTAATCAGAGAATCGAACGTATCTGAAGATGCAATTGTTCTGAGTTATTTCAATCAAGATTTATTTATGGATATGTATCAACAGCTTCAGGAAGCAAGTGTTCAAGAAATATATCATGAGGATTATTAGAAATGGAGGAGAATATTATGAATATATCTAAATTGTTAACTTTATCAACGGCTCATTTAAAGCCTGTGACAAGGGATTTTCTTGTTTTGGAATCTATCAAAGGATATTATGGATTAAGTGTCTATACCAATGAATATGGTTTTTTCGTTTATGTAGATGCAGAAGAACCTAAGAATATACCTTGCGATTTATCTAATTGTTTGCAACTAGCAAAAGAAAATGACTGTGAATGGATTAAATTTGATAGGGATGAAGTACCAATAGATAATTTGAAAGTTTATGAAGGTTAAAATTTCCTAAAAAACACAGTGTATATGAATCAATTATTTATAGAAGGAGTGGAATTATGCGAGCATTATCGAAAGACTTATGGAAATATATGTATAAGACAATTGTATTTCTGGTTTCAGTTCATTTAGGAATAACATATAACGTGTGGTTTCTGGGATTACTGGTTTTGATTTTGTTTGATTAATAGAAATGAAATAAATAGTAAAAAGGAGTAGATAAATATGGAAGAATTGACAGGTTATGAAAGATATCAATTACAATGGATGATTGAACATGGTTATTCGTTGGAGGATTTATTTTCAAGATTGGACGAAATTGTTCAAGAATCTTATCCTTCAACTGACCGACCTTTACCTAGCTGGGCTTATGAAGATTTTGAAGAAATTGGTTTTAAAGGTGCGGAAATCTGGCCTTGCCAGGACGAATGGGCAAATAATGAAGCTCTTGAAGAAGACGAGGAAGATGATAATGAAATCGTATCTGAATCCTCTAATAAAATGGATAAAGTCTGTGCTTTATTAGGTGTAGAACCATACGAAAAGTTCAATATCATCGCAATATATCCAAATGCTTTGAGAGATAAGATTGATGGAAAGATTCGCAATCCATACTATTTCACTATTGACGGATTGGTTAACGGTTCTCATGTTCATGACAATCACAAGCTGGCAAACTTGCTCAACGGACGTTTCAAAATCGAAATAGCAAAAGAGCAGTTTTGACAGAAAGAATTGATATATATGGAGTGTTCGCCTGAGTGCTGTCCATTATGTTATGAAGGCAGTTCATGTGATGGAAGTGCAGATTATTGTAAGAAGTATCATTTAGAAGATATGTCTAGAATCTTGAATAACCTTCAAAAGCAAGAGGAAACAAGTCTAGAATAAAAAAGCGAATTTTAGTATAATAAAGATAGAAAATATTGAAAGGGGTGAAGATTATGTACTACCTAATCTTTATAGGGTATGTACTATGTCTAGTATGCTTATTACAAGCCTTTTTTACCATAGCTAACATGTTTTTCCCTAAACCGGTTTTTGAAAAATGGGGTAGAAAATTTTTTGGTTGGCAGAAATCATTAATGAATATAATGTACAAAAGCATACTTACTCATATGTTCAAACAAATGAAGATGTAGACAATCATAATCTCACGCAAATGTAGTACGATAGGGGCAGCAATGCCTCTTTTTTATTTTATGAAAAATGTATATAATACAATAATATAGTATAATATATATGTAACATATAAACGAATGGGGTGTGCATTTTTGCACATCTTTTTTGTTAAGGAGAAAGGAGAATACAAATGAATAAACATTTGAATCAAAGCAAAACAGCAAATTTAGTTACTAGAAACAAGGAGATGTTCTTATCGCTTATATCAAGGACAATTATTCAAAAGAGAGTGCAGATTATGTTAAAGAATTTGATATTGATTTATCAAAGAATACTGTTCAGGATATAAATGGATACTATCATTATTATAAGGAAGGTATAGAAAGTTTAAAAGTTGATAAAAATGAAGTAAGAGATTTTATTGACACATTATCTCATAATGAATTGGCATTTTTAACTTATAAATCAGGTGGAGCGGGGTATATGTTAGCTTTACCTTATGTTAAAGGACATTCAGCTGAATATGGATGGAAACAATACATTCAAGATTCTATCCTCTATACTCCACAATTCAATGTGGCAAAAAAGGAAATTTATGATTTTAGAAACTATGATTTTGGAAAGAATCATGATTTTTATAATTCTAGAAGTTTTATTGATTTGCTAAGTGATATTGATACGTCTGTATTAGAACAGATTTCATACGAAAAAGAGAATAGATAAGTATGGCTATGATAGAATATAAACAGGAATAAATCTAGGAGGGATATTTTGAATTATACTTATTCAACAGAAGTCAAGAAATGTAAAGGAGAAAATCAAATAAGTTTCATGGTTATGATAAAGAATCAAAAGTGTACTGTTATAGCTTCTGATTCAAGACTTACAAGACATACAAAAGATGGAATTGTTTATGATGATAGTTTTCAAAAAGTATTTAAAATGAAGGATATGATTGTTGGGATAACAGGCTACTATGGAGAAGATGAACGTCTATTGAAAAAGATTATTAATATATTGAATAACAATAGTATGGAATTATCTTTACAAAAACTAGACTATATTGCTCAAAATACAAGAAAAACTATCAACATCTTTATTGCAACTCCTCATATTGCATGTGTTGTCGATTTGATTGATGGAAAAAGTCATATCAAAACCTTAGACAATGGTATTCATTTGTATAGTTCAGGGGCGCATAACTATATGGTTCAAAACCTTGATATACAAATGATATATGGAAAGGGGAAAGAAGAATTAAAACAGACAGTAAAAGAGCTAGTTCAAAATGAAATTCTAGTTGATGAATACATACATTCATTGAATCCAAACTATAATCAAACAATAGGAGGATATGTAGAAATTGAAAGTATATAGAGGTTCTAAGGAATCTCTTTTTTATTAGGAGGATAAAAGAAATGAAAAAGATTATTGTAGGAAGTTTAGTAGCGTTATTATTGACTGGATGTAGTTCTGATGTGATGGAAAATAGCTATTATAGCTATGAAGAATCAGATTCTGAACCTACACAAAAGACACAGGAAAGTGCAGATAAACAAGAAAGATTAAGTGTTGTATCTTCACAAATGGATAACAATTATCTAGAGTATCAAATTATAAAGGATAATAAGACAAATAAGGAATATTTAGTTGTCCATAAACATAAAGTAGGACTTGATGTGATTCCTTTGGATGAAACAACAGGCCAAACTGAAAGTAAATAGGAGGAAAAATAATGGATATAAAGGATATAAGAAAAGCAATTGATAGTGTTGGTAATCTTGAATTGAAGGATGATTCTTTTGTAGCAGATAATCAAAATTTTGATAATCTTGCTAGATATGCAAATAACTTAACTCGAATCATCAATAAAATATTTTCATCACAAGAATCTGTAAAAGCAATCATAGAATGTTCGCCAGAGTGTTGCCCGCTTTGTCATAAAGATAGTGAATGTGATGGAAGTATAAAAATTTGTAGAAAGTATCATTTGAGTGATATGCAAAGAATAATGCAAAATCTAAAAAAACAGGGTGAAAATCAATGATTCAATATACATTTGAATTATCAAAGTCAAAAGGAGGCTGGTTAGATATCACTATTCGTGATGAACAAACAACTATCAAGTTTCCTGTAAGTTATTTATGTGACCCTATCTATATGCTGTTGAATACATTCGTCATGCTATTAACAAAAGAAAGAAAATACTTAATAACCGGCGAATATGAGTGGGGTCCATTCCCTTCTTTATATTTTGAAGGAGAAGGCGTCGACACATATGTAACGCTTGGAGACTGCGAAACCATTGTTAATGTCATTAAGGATAATGTTTATCAGTCCCATTCTTTCTTAATAGACTGGGAAGAGCTCATGAATGAAGTGATGGAGCAATTGACTGACGAGTATATCAATACATATTGCTATGATTGGTACGACAATCAAGAAGAAGCAGATGAAATTAAAATGTTAAAGAAAAAAGTTCAAGACTTATACAATGATATACGTAAAAAAGAAAGCGAAAAAGGAGAAGAACATAAGATATGAATTATTAATAAAGGATGTTTAAATTAACAAAAATGAAGGAGGAAAACTATGAGTGTAGAAAATGAGGACAATTTTAAAAAATGGTATGAAAATTTATCATCAGATGATATTGATTTAGTAGATAAGTTTAGTAATATGTGTGAAAACGAAATAAGTGAAGAGCTTGTTGAATTGATAAATAAAAATAAAGAAAAATACTATCCAAGAATCGAAAAATACATAAAAGAACATATTATGGATTATAAGGCCTTCATCATTACTGAAACACAGTCATTGTATAACCAGCAGTTAACTGATTCTAATGAAGATTGGGATTGGGGACTATACAACTGTGATGAAATATATGTAAGAGCAATAGCAGATGCACTTGGATTTATGTGGTTAGTTAATTAACAGGAGGAAAACATATGAAAGTAATTAACATTCAATGGGACACTGACTCAGATAAAGAATTATTGGAACTTCCAAAAGAGATTGAGATTCCATCGTTTATTAAAGAAGACGAAGATTCAATTTCTGATTATATTACTGATAAGACAGGTTTCTGTCATAAAGGATTTGAATTGTTAAAAGATTATTATATTCCAGTTACATGGCAAGTTTGGGATAAAGTCAAAATAGAAGCAACATCATTGAAAGAAGCTATTAAGTATGTTAAAGGACATATTGATGAAATTCCATTAGGAACAGAACCTGAATATATTGATGGTTCATACCAGATTGAAGATGGAAATGATGGTGAGTCTTCAATAGAAGAAACCCTCCAACACCTCAAAGAATACTGGAATCTTGGTGGAGAATATGATGAAAGTGAATTTACTGATAAAGAACCTGTCAATCTTTATTATGGAGAATTTTGGTCTAAAGATGATTACTGGTGGGGAAACGCAGAGCTCTATATCGCTGATAAGTCATTAGAAGATGCAAAGGATATACTATATGCATATGCCCAAAAGTTTTTTACCATCAATGATGAAACCCTTCATATTCGTAAAATTGGAAAGGATATCAAATTAGTTACTGAAAAAGATATTATTGATAAAGACCTTTATGAGAAGCATTTGAAAAATCTAAAAAATGGTGAATTTTATGTAAAATAACAAAAAATAGGAGAAAGAGTGAGTATGAACAATATTGAAAAAATAACACAAAGAGATAAATCAGAGTATATCGGAGATATTGTGTTATCAGATAGATGTATGGTCTCTGACCCATGCTATTGCGCCCAATCTTATGGTTGTTGGTGTAAGATGGTCAACATGCTACCAGGTAATTATCGTTGTTTTATCAAGAAAAATAATGATGGACTTGTTTCATCTTTGTATATTTATCATGAAAAATATATAAGAAAACCTAAAACAATGATAGATTTTGTCTTAGTAGATTCGGGACAAGCTGGATTTTATGATAGTGACTATTTCATAAAAACAAGAGGAAAAGATGATGAGGAATGGAAATGGTACAAGGAAATATGTAGTTTAACTTATCATTCAGACAGTTCTGAACTAACTGGTGGAACTAAAGATAAAAAGTGTTGTGTATCTTCTTCTGGAGATGGTGATGGGTTTTATCCATTATTTATCCATAAAAATACAAAAGGGCAGATTGTTTCGGCATGTATTCAATATTTATGATATAATGAAAGAGTAAAATATAAACGAAATTTAGACGTGCGTTGCACGTCTTTTTTGTTTGGAGAAAGAAAGGAGAAATTTAATGAATAAAATACAAAAGCTGATTTATCAACTAGAAACAAAAAGACATCCTGAATATGGAATGACCAAGATTCAAGGCTGTCAGCTATCACCCAGTGATGTGGATACAGCACTGTTATATTTAGAAGAAATGTCTAAAAATGGAGGAAATTTCCCTAATTTGATGCCTATATACAATACAGAAATCAAGAAATTGTTTGAGAAAAATCATTTACCAACATGCTAAAGAAGGAATTTTATTGTAAGGAGACAAGATGAAATATAACCATATAGATTTTCAAAATAACCAAATCCAAGATTATAGAAGGAGAGTTTCATATAAGAATTCTGATAGAGAAAACAACGTCATAAAGATGATTGAAAGAATACAGAAAGGAGATGATTACCTATGTTCTTCAAGAAAAAGAAAGAAGTTCTTTTAAGACATGGATTATTGGCAGAGGCTTTGATGAGTTTAACTGTTAAGGATTGGTATGATTTTGAAAGAAAAACAGAACAATTTTATGATAATCCATGGCATTACAATCCAAATATACGTATGGATGAACATATTAGATTTGAATTAAGAAATTTTGACAAAAAATATAGTTATTCATTTCATGTAGATACATATATCAATGACATTAAAGTCAATTCTTATTTTTTTACTCTAGATAGTAAAAACTACGGTTCAGATTTTTGGCAAGAGTGGAAATTATCTAGTAAGGATATTTATCACCCTCTGCCTGAGTCTATTATTCAAAGAATTAATGATTATTCATTTTCTTTGGTCGATAAAAAACATCAACAACTCAATGCTGAAAAAAAGGAAGAGGAAAGTAGAAACAAGTCTATCTGGCAAAAAGAAGAGGATAAGTTGAAGGAGGTATTTAAGAATTATGAACAGAAATGATGATTACAGACATACATCCAGAATTATGATGAGTTCCATCAAAAATAGTTCAGCTCATGAAACAGTCAATAAGAATAGAGGATGCGAAAATACCAATCCCAGTATCGAATGTCAAAACAGACAATGGATGTTTTCATATTTATCAAATCACAATGGAGGGATGGTATGCAAAGAAAACTAACAGCAAAAGACAAAGCTTACCTCAAAGAAAAAGCGAAGTATCGTCATTGGCTCAATCAACTTGAAAATGAAGTGAGAAATCAAAACAAAACGATTATGGAGTTAAATCAAAAGATAGATGAATTGGAAGGAATTATCATTTCTAAAGATGAATGGATTGAACGTTTATGAGAATTGACAAAACTGACACCAAACCAAGTAGAAAACTATCTTCATGAGATTCATTATCATCATGAGAATGAAAAGGAGTTAGTTAATACTCTCCAAATTCTCAAAAAATACTTTCAACCGGAGGAATGGATATGAGCGAAAAAATAAAAACACCATACAAAATCAAAGAACAATCTGTCTACCTTTGGGCACCTGTTGAATTAGAGCAACAAACCAAAGATAAGTTAGAAAGTTATCTACCAAAATTCCAGAATGCACCATCAATATACCCATTTATCAGTGGTATTAAAGCCTGTGATGAAATTTACAGGGAGTTGGTAGATTGCTGCGTTATTGATACGTATGAATATGAAAAGAAATGTCGCAAACTAAGAAAATCCTTCCCACATTTCATTGTAGGGGAAGGGAAAGGACTATATCACTATTACTTAATAGATGATTTTAAACAATGGATTGAGGAAGAGTTTGCTTAGAAACTCAGGAGGACATATGTATAAAAACTATAAATACATCAAAATCGCACCACAAACACCACGTAATAAGAGAACAAAGGATGTTATCCCGTTTAATACCTTACAAAAAGCACTCACTCATATCAATTTCATCAGATATGAAATATTAGAAACAACAGTGGATAATGCAGGGAATATAACGGGATTTCTAGTAAGAGAAAAATAACATACAAACGTCAATCGAGCAAGACGGTATTATAGCTTTAAATGATGTGGAAATACGCCGTGTTTCGATTAACGGGATTTTTAGTAAAGGAAAGAGAGGATAAATAGAATGGATTTAATAAAAAAAACTGAAAACAGAATCACATTTATTGCAATTGCTAAAAAATACATTAAACGAGAAGGGATTGATAACCTTCTCAAATACATTGAAAATACTGACTTTTTTGAAGCTCCAGCCAGCAGTCGTTATCATTTGGCTGTACCTGGTGGATTATGTCAGCATAGCTTGAATGTCTACTACAGATTGATTAGAGAATATAGAGAAGAATATGGAGAGATTCCTGATGACAAGAAAGAAACATTAACCATTGTGTCATTGTTTCATGATTTGTGCAAAGCCGACTTTTACAAGCAAGATACAAGAAATGTCAAGGTTGATGGGGTGTGGACAAAAGTGCCATGCTATACATTTGATGAGAAATTCCCAATCGGACACTCTGAAAAATCCATCATTCTTATCATGAAGCATATGTCATTAACAGATGAAGAGATTGCCTGTATCAATACTCACATGGGATTTACAGATTCCAGAGTGAAAGGTGGGGATTATTCGATTGTCAACATCTGGCAGCAGTATCCTTTAGGAATGTTACTGCATGTAGCAGATATGAAAGCATCGCAGATTGATGAAGTTGAAAAATAAAAAAGAAAGAAGGAAAAATATGAGATATTCAGTAAGTTTATATGATAGAGAATCAAATAAATCTGTAGAAATGATTCATACAGATAAGGAAAATCTTGCATTGAAATATGCAGATATGTTGTTTGAAAAGGTGAAAAGAAAAGAGAAAATCAACCTTAGAACAAACAAACCTTATACATCTGTCACGTTTAATGACAGTCAAACAGGAATGGTCGTTGAATATCATAACTCTCATTTATAAAAACAGGAGGAAATTATGGAGAAAGTAGAAGCTATTTTATGTGATAATGATAGAGGTATCATATTAACACATGGAGAAAAGGAAAGAGTTCACCAGGCATATATTGAATTATCAACAGTATATGAAATGAATCATCTTCCAAACAATCTTCAGGTGATTGAAATCAAAGAATGGTTAAGAGGCTATTATCAAACAGATGAACAATTAAAGCAATTAACAGAGAATATGATTCAATTATCCTATGAATGTCAAGGATTTTTTAGAGAATTTAAAAGACTTGTTGATAATCGTACTTCATATAGTCATATTTATAAACTTGTTTATTATTATAAAAAGAATTGGTTACAAACCCAAAACATGGTAGAATGTTGATAGAGTTTGAAAGGAGTTGATATTGTGAACCAATACGACGAATTTAAATATACGGTCATTTCTGAAACTGAAGATGGAAAGACACGACAATTGTATTGGAATATTGCCTTTGGTCTTCAGGATGTAGACAACATTAAGCCTTCTGAATATATGATTCAGCTGGCTAGGGAAAATGTTGAAGGAAAAAAAAGCTATGATGAGGTTTATAAGGATATCAACACTTATTACCATTCACATACAAACGGTCATATTAATAAGAGCGAACAGGAAGCCGACATTGTTTCAGCAAAAATTGTTCAGATGTTGAGTAGTCCAACATTTAGATTTGATTACAATACATTGAAAATGTATCATAAATATCTTTTCAGTGATGTTGATATTTCTATATCACACAAATATGTAGGTCAATTTAGGGATTATAATATCACGAAAAAAGAGCCTATCTTGGAAGGCGATACAGTCATGTACGCCGATTATATGATGATAGAAGATACATTGAAATATGACTTTAACGAAGAAAAAAATCAGAATTATACGAAGATGAACAGGGAACAGATTGTCAAACGCTTAGCCACTTTTACATCTCGCATTTGGCAGGTTCATCCTTTTGGAGAAGGAAATACAAGAACAACAGCATTATTTATTCAAAAATATATCATGTATCTAGGACTCAAGGATATGAATAATGAGTTGTTTAAGGATTATTCAAAATATTTCAGAAATGCTCTTGTTCGAGCTAACTATACAAACATCACAAAAGGAATAAGCGAAACAGATGAATACCTTGTCAAATTCTTCTCAAATCTTCTTTATCAGACAGATTATTCATTAGATAATGATGAATTGTACATTTCTAATCAATAAAGAGATAAATAATTCTGTAAACATAAATGATATCAATAATATATGATATAATATTCATGTAAATACTAAACGAAATGGGACACGCATTGCGTGTCTTTTTTTATTGAAAAGGAGGCGGAAAGAAGTTTGAAAGATTCAAAAGAAGAAACGAAACAGAAAATCATCAGATTGTTATTCCCGATGGTATGGAATTTGACAATGAATTATTAGCTAAGTCCATAACATCAGATGGCAGAGATGTCAGAATGGAATGGATTAGCAGTTGTAAACAGATGTATAGAAACTGTGAAATCAATTGTTTGATGTATATGTTCTGTCCGGCAGCAAGAATGGCAGAGGCTATGATGGATGATTATCGAAGAAAAAAGAAAGGAGTTCAATTATGAGAAAAAAGAAAACGACAAATATTTATGTAGGCAATCAAAGAATACAGATTCAAAAGAAACATGGATTTTTTTCATATTTCAAGATGTATATATTGATGTCTTTATTGGGAATATCGCTTTTGGGTATTGTGATAAGTGTGTTTTTAATGGACTATCAGTTGGTATTAGAGATTTTAATGAGATATACACCTGTAACCGTTACAACGATTTATGCTGTTATAATTCTTTTTACTAATATAAAGTGGCTAAGAAATCATCTTTATATACCATTAACTCATGAGGAATTGGTTAGCAATCAAATAGAATCTTGTAAGCAATATAGAAATGTTATTTATAATATGTTCTATTATAAACCTTTAGAAAGAGCTATTCATGATATTGAAAACACAGCAAAAGAAGAGTTCCAAAAAGAGATTGATATATGGAATTTTTATAATAAAGAACGAAGTGAGCAAGTTATTCCTATTGTTTATGTTGCATTATTTATGTCCATTTTTATTTATGGCCTTTGCAACCTAGGAAATGAAGATTTTATAGCAACTCAATGGATAACGGGTATAATTTATATTTTGATTTATAAGGTGCATCAAGATTTTTAAAAAGGAAGAATGTATTATGAAAAAAGAAATGAAAGAAAATCTCAGACATACCGATACAAATGTCTTAAAAGATAGATTACAGAATTTATACGGACATGAGTGTCCTTTAGGCATGTCTTTGAATCAGTTAATGAAGATAACTGGAGAATTATTAATGGAAATAGCTTATGAAAATGAAAATGGATATCCTCTTCAAGGATAGATATTAGGAGGAAATAGTATGTTAATTAAAAATTATGAACAATTTGAAGAAATATATCAAAAAAAATCTGATGTATGGGGAATGACTTTCCACAAATCAGGCAGCAAAAACAAAAACAGAAGATTTCATTGTCCTCCGGTGAAGGGACAAATTATAAAGAAAGGTGATTACTACTATAATTTTGTACCTTATGGGAAACGAGGTCAGCTCGTTAACAGTAAATCAAGAGGTGTAAATATCACTCACATTTATGACAATGAACATGAATGTATTCAGACATACAATCAATTTGTACAGAAAAGAATTGATGAATTATATGAACAGATTGATGAATTAAAGTCACTTATGAAGTAGCATCATATATCATATGATGATATAATTTTATAAGAACATGAACAAGGAGGTATAAGATTGGATATTATATACATAATTGCTCTTATTGTTATTTTATTTGTAGTTGTGATGTTATATTTGAAGTTGCAGGCAACAAATAAGTTATTGTCTGAACACAAAAATAATGAAGGTATGGTACAACTACAATCCCTTCTAAACTCTCAGCAACAATCTATCTCAACCCTTAATCAGCAATCTCTTGATTCCATGAAAAACGAGGAGATGATAGCTGAACGTCTTAGAAACATGAATGAGAATGTACTGAGTTTAATGAAGGAATCTACATCGTCAGCAGAGAGAGTCAACGATATTGCTGGAAGAGTCAATGCTCTTAATGATATCATGGTCAATAAGAAATCTCGAGGGAACTGGGGAGAATACCAGCTCAATAATCTGTTAAGTATCTATGCTGGAGATAACCAGGAGATTTTCGAGACACAATACACGCTTAAAAACGGATATATTGGTGATGTTGCTTTGCATTTACCAGGAACTGACAAAGTCATGATTATAGACTCGAAATTCCCATTAGAAAACTATCAAAATCTACTCAATAAAGATTTGTCTGATGTAGAAATGAGTAAATATGAGAGTCTATTCAAACAGAATATCAAAAAACACATCAATGACATTGCTAAGAAATATATCAATTCTCAAACAGTAGAGAATGCTGTGATGTTCATACCATCTGAAGCAATCTATATGTATGTCTGTGGCAATCATAGTGAATTGATAGAAGAAGCACATAAAAAACATATTCTGATAACATCCCCAACAACCTTGATAGGAGTTGTTTTTACTCTAGTGAATCTGACAAAGGATTTCAAAAGAAGTAGGAATATCAAGGCACTGGAAAAGGATATTGTTGGTATGTATCAGGATGTTGAAAGATTATATACACGATTGGACAAGGTAGATAATGCCATCTCAAATCTTCAAAAAAACTTCAAGGACGTAAGGACGTCATCTGAAAAGATTGGTGGAAGAATTATGAAGATTTATGATGGGTACAATCCTGAAGAGAGTGAAACAGACGCTTAATGTTGCGTCTGTTTATTTTTGATAGAATATGATATATTTTATTAATAATAGGAAATAAAATAAAAGGAGACATTAGATATGATGAAATCAATAATTTTTTACCATCATTTTATAGAAAATATAAAAGATTTTCTCGATGGGAACGGAATAGAAGCCTATCATAACGCAGGGAAATGGACACACATCATTACCAAAAATAATGAAGGGCTGTCATTGATTGATAAGGCTTTGCTTGAAGCCTTTCCAAATGCCAATATAGCGAATGAATATTATAGAATTGATAATTGTATCTATGAAAGTTTAGCTGAAGGTTATAAAAAGGATGGGGAATTCAACTATCATCAATGGCGACTTCTGGCGGCTGTAGAACATGAAAATGCTTGGAATGACTGGAGTGATGAGTTGGTCAAATTAGCCTATATTCAATGCCCCTTAAGAGTTGTCATATCCTATGGCGATTACGATTTTGACAAAGGTGAATATACAAACGCTATCGACCATGCTAATAAGGTGGCTGAAGCTATCAATCTCAAAAGATATATACATGATGATGAAGAATTTGTACTGATATTTGGTCCTAGAACTAGTAGTATAAAAAACAATAGGGATATAAGTCAATTATATAAGGCTTATATTTGGAATGGAAAATGTTTTCAGAAGATATGAAAAAGATGCATTAATTTGCATCTTTTCTCTCTTTTATTGTCTGTTTTTCAAATTCAATTCTTGCATTGGTAGCTTCTTTTTCATTGTTATACAATCCAATATATTTTGTTTTCCCTTTTTGTGTTGCATACACCATCCACCTTTTAAGGTGTTTGCTATAAATAACACCTGCAATATTATCTCTATTGTTCCTGTGACTTCTTGTATGACTTGGCAAATGATAAATGTCATTTCCAACTTTTTCATATTCACCTGGGAAAGTGGCATCTAATAACTGAATCAGCGATTCATGACATAAGGTATAAGCAACATAAAATCCATACTCTAAAATTTCTTTTTCTGTCAAATTCATTATGGATTGCTTAGTGTAGCCTTTTTTTTCTATGAGCCATTGCAAGGGAAGTTTTATTGTATCATCATTCCAATAGGACATAGGTGTGCATTTGAGTTCCCAAGGCATAAGATAATCATCCCCATATGCATTACATAAGGCCTTATAAATGCTTCCGTTGAACTCTGGCATATATAGACATCCGACTCCGTTGTTGATAAAGGTCTCTTTTGTCATTTTCTTTTTAATATCATCTTTTGTCCAATGAAGTTTCTTTTCAATCAACCAGATTGTAGCCTCCCTAGCTGTTTCAAGATTCCAATAGCCATTTGGGACAACAGGAAGTTGCCATGGATGGAATCTACCTGGAAAAGCGGTATCCAGCATTTCAAACATATTGCAGTGAAATAATGAGTTATATAATGAAGCGAGTTTATTGTCTTTTAAAAAATAGCTATTTATATGCTGTGGAACTTCTTCCAATTCCCATTGATAATGTTGCAAGCAGATATATTGAAATATCTCTCTGAATTTTTCATTGCATGATGCTCCCGAAAAATATCCATTCGGATATCTTTTGATAGGTTTGCCTATCATGACCATCTGCCAAATCTCATGAGGTTTATAATCGTCTGGATTGATTCTCATCACAATATCCTCCTACATATAGTTCTTGCTAAATAGAACCTTTCCAATGATTTTCAGGCGTTTCTCCTTTGCATCTTTAAAAGAAAAGAATAAATCCTGACAATTGGTATTGCTTGCCTTAAGCAAATACCCATCATCTTCTTTAAAAAATCTTTTAATAGTGACTTCTTCATCATATGAGAAAACGCCTATTTCACCATTGTTGAGACATTCTGTTTTCTTTACATAGACAAGACCGCCATCAACAATCCCATCATTAATCATCGAATCACCAACAACTTTCAAGAAGAAGTCGCCTTTTTCATATTCATCGGGAGATATGACTTCATTGCCAAGATAGTTTTCCTCAAGGAATAGGTCATACCCTGCTTTAGCATATCCTAGGATTGGTCGATGCATTGTGATGGCTTTTCCTTGTAACAACGTCTGGATATCATAACCTAACACCTGAGAAATATTATAGGCTGTTTCATCCTGAAGACTTCTCACTTCTCCTCTTAACCATCGCGCCACAGTATTCTTAGATACATGGAATCTTTCTGCAATCTGTTCGTTATTCAATTGATACCTGTTCTTGTATTCTCTGATTATATCCTTTAATTCCATGATTTCACCTCAAGCAAATTATATACGAAAAAGCTTGATAAATAAAGCATTTTCCAATAATTACTATCCAAAGTATACAAAATTATGTTGATTATGTATACTTTCTCGCTATATAATAAAGACATACAAGGGAGTTGAGTGATGATGGATAGAATTTATTTATGTATTGATTTGAAATCTTTTTATGCCTCAGTCGAGTGTGCAGAAAGAGGAATTGACCCATTTGAAATTAATTTGGTTGTAGCTGACCCATCGAGAGGCGGTGGAGCTATTACCTTGGCGGCAACACCTGCAATCAAGAAATTAGGGGTTCCAAGTCGAGGGAGAATTTATGAGATACCAAAGGACATTGAGTATATCATTGCACCTCCTCGAATGAGTCTTTATATGGAATATTCAGCGAGGATTTATGGGATTATGCTCAAATACATCAGTGCAGATGATATTCATGTTTACTCATGTGATGAAGCCTTTCTAGATGTGACAACATATATTTCTCTATATAAGAAAACAGCAAAACAGATTGCTCAGATGATTTTAGATGATATTTTAAAGGAAACAAATATCACTGCAACGGTTGGCATTGGTTCAAATCTTTATTTAGCAAAGGTTGCTTTAGATATTACAGCAAAACATTCATCGGATAACATGGGGTATCTTGATGAAGGGTTATACAGACAATTGTTATGGCATCATAAACCTCTGACAGATTTTTGGCATGTCGGACCAGGAACAGCAAACAGATTGGCCATGCTGGGGATTGATGATATGGCAGGTATTGCACACTGTGATGAAGAGGTTCTATATAAGATTTTTGGAGTCAATGCTGAGTATCTTATTGACCATAGCTGGGGTAGAGAGCCTTGTACAATAGAGGATATTAAAGCATATAGGCCAAAGGCAAATAGCATTTCCAATTCACAGATACTCTTTGAGGACTACAAAGCCAATGATGCATTTCTCGTCATGAAGGAAATGGTCGATGTCAATGTCCTACAGCTCACTGAGAACCATCTTGTGACAAACCATATTTCACTCTTTATAGGTTATTCCAAGAATGTCATCAAGCCATCAAGGGGGAGTCGAAAGATTGGTGTGACAACAAATTCCTGTAAGTTGCTTATGGAAGAGTTTATCCTTCTTTTTAAGAAAATCATTGTGAAAGACTATCCCATCAGACAGATTGCTATTAGTTTTGGCAATCTGAAGGATGAATACTTTGAGCAATATAATCTTTTTACTGATATGGAAGACATAGACAAAGAAAGACGATTACAGCAGACTTTAGTATTCATTCAAAACAAGTATGGGAAAAATGCCGTCTTAAAAGGAATGAACTTTTATGACAAGGCAACCCAGAGAAAACGAAATACTCTCATAGGCGGGCATAATGCCAAGTAGAAAAGAGGTGTGATATTGATGGCCAAAAGAAGTCGAGCCCATCGTGCTCAGATGTTTCAGTCTTTCGACGCATTGAAGGGATTTAGAGAAATATTAAAAGAACAGGAAAGAGTTGAAGTACCAAGGTCAAGTTTGATGGAAGATGAATTAGAGATTTTGGATAGAAAGGTTCATCAGGTTAAAAAGGGAATGATAGTATCTGTTGTGTATTTTGATAGAGGTAAATATTATCAGATTGAAGGTATAGTCTCTAAACTCAACCTAGATACTAGAATCATCCAGATAGTCAAGACAAAGCTGAATCTCAAGGATATTGTCGCAATCAATGGGAAAGAGTTGGATGAGTTTTTCTAGGATTTGGGTTGAAATTATTCCTCAAATTGATGATAAAATATGATATACTATATATGTACCTATAAACGAGTATGAGACGCACATTGAGTGTGTCTTTTTTATGGGAAAAATAAGGAGGAAATGTAAAATGCCAGTATCAGTAGAAGAATTAGTTAAATATTTTAAAAAATTAAAAGAAGAAGTAGAAGCACTTCAAGAACGAAATGATTATTTAGAAAAAAGAAATTTACATCTAGAAAGGGTATTAGAAGAGATTGAAAATATTGCATGTAATTATGAATATGATGAAGAAGACGATGAATATGATGAAGATTGCGACACAGATGAAGACGAAGTATGTGTCTCTTTAAAAATTTCATTAGAGGATTTTTTCAAGGGGACTAAATCGCCAGAACATACAATGTCTCCAGAACAACTTGAGTTTCAAGAAGCTTTGCTAGAAATGTATAAAAATATTTTTGGGTACGATGATAAAAAAAGAAAATAGATAAAACAATCTATACGAAAGGAGGACTTTATGTCCTCTTTTTTTTAATTCTATTTCTATTTATCCTAAGAAAACTTGTAATAATCCTAAAATTATGATATACTATTCATGATACATGGAAAGAAATTCCATGAACTTTTATAATGAAAGGATGATGAAACATGGCTATTGATAAAGACTTCAGCCACCGTTTAAAAGAATATCGTAAATTCAAGAATTTGACGCAAAAAGAAGTCGCTTCTCATCTCAATGTCCCTCATTCTGCCATTTCTGATATAGAAAATGGAAAGAGAGACGTTACAGTTAGTGAATTGAAGATATTGTCCAAACTTTATGGACGTAGCGTGGAAGAGATGATAAATGGTAAAAAGTATGATTATTACAATATTGCCAATATTGCACGACTGCTTACAGAATTGCCTGATGACGACTTGAAAGAAGTGATGTTCATTATTGAATATAAACGTAAGCGAAACTCTCAACAGTAGCTATTAACATCCTTGGAGGTTGAGCATGCAAAGAAAGGATATTAAATACAATACAGAATCCAGAAAACTCTGTATTGCTTCATATGATGAATCCAAGGATTTATTTGGAAATTTTAGTAATCAAGAATTTGATGAGTTTTATAACAGCATTATTAATAAAAGCGAATTAAGGGGATTGGATTTTGCTCCCGTTTCAAAAGAGATGCCCATCTCCCAAGAGACTTTAAATCATCTAAAGAAACAGCTTCAACTTTTTGAATCCCTGTTTTATACATATTTAGATATTTATAAAGAGATTAGGGAGAATTCAACCCCTCATAAGTTCTCAACACCTCGCTATATTGATGAAGTGGAGATGGATAAGTCATATCTTTTCGTTTTCAATGATGGACAGGATGGACAAAACTATGATTTAAACAACTACGAAACCTTCTTAAATCTATATAGCTATCCAGAAAAGATACTGAAAGTCAATGACAATATCTTAAGAAGTCAACTGACTGAATTCATTGATGTAGAAGGACTGAAGGTAAGTGGATTATTGAGAAGTGGTGAGGAGGAAAATCTCTTTTACAAGTTGCTTGAGGCACAAATGGACAAAAGAATAGATAATGCCTATTTTGAGATGGCAGAAAAAGCATATAAACAATACATCTATATGAAGAAACGTATAGATGCAAAGAATTATATGGATAAAAAACTGGAGCCATTCAGTATGGAATATCTCATATTAAAAGATATACAGTTTGAGGGAAGCGTTTTTGGAAGACAGGACTTTACAATTGATAGAATTATCTTTTCTGATAAAGGTATTTTTGTCTTATCATTATTCAATGAAGGCGTGAGTGGTGAGACAATTGTCGTCCCTGCTGACAATAAATGGGCTTTAAAAGATAAAGAAGATCTTATCACAGAGCTTGATTCTCCCGTAGAAAAGAATGCATTAGACTGTGTAGCTATCAAGAGACTGATAAGAATCAATTATAACGATGAAATACTACCAGTCGTTCCTCTTATTGTTGTTGCTAATGATGAAGTGAAGATAGAGAATCAGTCCATTCATAAAGTCATCAGAGGAACCGATATTTACTCTGTCATCGAAGAATATCCTAAAAAGATAGATATGAGAAAGGCAATGGAGATAGGTAACACCATTTATAGTTATAGATATAAAGAGGAAACAAAGAATTTTGATAGTTTTCTATCAACACTTGAAAGTGCCTACACTGTCTATAATGATGAAATCTTGTATAATCATATTAGATTCTATCTTCCACGTCTGACACAATGGTTATGGAAAGTGCAGAGAGATGATTATTACAAGAATGGAATCAGAAAAAGAACAATTATGAAATGTGTATTTGGCGTTCTATCAGTCATTGGATTGATTTTATATGGTTCACATTTCTTTATTAATAAGGAAAACATTCCTGCAATCTTCCTATCATCTATGTTTTTATGCATCTGTATTGGAAATATTGTCAATGAACAGAGATACATAGGTTCTTGGAAGCATGGGTATGAAGAAGGAGATTGTTTTAAAGTTGAAAAACATATTGGAATTTTTGGAGGATTTGGTATGATGTTAATAGAAGCACTGGTTTTAAGTGCTATTATGATAGTACCAATGATGATATAGAAAGGAATAGAAGATAATGAGTGATAAAAATATGATTGGTTTTGAACAGGGCGAAAAGATGCCTGAAATTCTAGGTATGGGGCCAATTCCTCATATCCCAGGGAATATCAGGACTCAGATTGTCTGCCTTAATGATTTTACATTTCTGTTAAATTTGCAAGGCGATTGGACTATAGAGGAATTGAAGGATTTTAAGGGGAATGTCACATTGGATATTGCAGAAATCGGAAACGTGATGGATATTATTTTGAGTTTTGATGGAAGTTATTATGAGTTTGGATACCATGCTGCAAATACAGCTCCTGAAATTGAATTTCACCATCTGGGAGAAGGGCAAGCTATGGCGTTCTTTATTGTCATTACATCTCAAGATTCAACAATCCTTGACCATCGTATCATTTCTCTTTTGTCTGATAAACAGAGCGATGCTTTTATTGACTTATTAAATGAACAAAGAGAAAAGAACTTAAGCAAGGAAGAATTTAATAGAGAATATGATAAGCTCATGAATGAAATGTCCATTGAAGAAATCAAAAGCAATGCGTTCATTCACTGTGATTATAATAAATATTCGATGCTAAACAAAACAAACAAGATAGCAAAATAATCGCTATCTTTTTTTGTGGATTTAATGCATAGATTATGATAAGATGTGAATGGATAATTTACAGTCCAGTCGTAAGACAAATTCATATCGGAAAGTATTGGCGATTACGATATGGCTATAAGGAATTTGAGATAGGAATACATCAATAATTTCTATAGATGTAAAGGTCTTTGTAAAAAGTTCAAATTTTACGTATTGTACGACTATAGCAATAATTCTTATGGATGTAAAGGATTTCGTAAAAACTCATAATTTTACAAATGGTACGACTACAGCAATAATTTTTATGGTTGTAAAAGAGAAATTGTAGGATGGACAACTTTATTAAAGAGGAGTAAAATTTTATGGCAGACAATATTTATTTTACATATGATATTCCTTTAACGAATCTATCTATTGATGAACAGTATCAATTAGATAGAATTTTTCGTAATTGTAAGAAATTTAATGACATTCTTATTGAAGAATTGAATAAATTGGTTGTCGTGTTAGAAGAAAGACTATCTGAACATAAAAAAGAATATGCAATACTTTCTCAAAAGATAAAAGAAACAGATGGAAATAATGTAGAATTGGAAGGCAAAAGACAAGATATTATTGATAAGATGAATAACATCAAAAAAATCTGGCTTGAAGAAAATGAAATGATTAAAGGCGGAACGCATCGTTTAGATAAATTTATTTCTGATACAAGAAGAGAATATGGATTTGATGGAAAAATTCCTTCATTGACGGCTATAGTCATAGGTATGAACTTAAACAAATCATTGGAAAAATATCTTTTTGGTAACGGAAAGAGAATAAATTTCAAGCCATATTTTGATTTTACATATATCACATCAATGGCTCAAAAACATGATTTTATTATAAATTTTGCAGATAATACTCTTACCTTAAAACCTGGCTTCTTTAGAGATTCCTCAATCAGTCAAAAAAATAAACGAAAAAAACATTGGAAGAGAGTTGAACGGCAATATCAAAACTATTGCAATCATCTAAAAGATGGGGAAACTCCTATTCCTTATGATAAATGGAAAAAAAAGAAAGAAAATCAATTAAAACTAGGATTATATTCGTTAACCCTTCCATTATATATAAATAAAAATGATGCATATATTCAAGATTGCGTTCAAAACAGCGATTTTAGATATGCTGGACTAAAAAGAAAACTGAAGAATGGAAGATGGACTTATTATGTATGCATCACAGCTAAAGGAAAATCTCCTGTCCTTAAAGAAAAACAGTTATTATCTTTCATGGTTGAAGAATTAACGAATACATATGAAGTAAAAATAGATATATATGGACCGGAAGTTATATTATTTGCTAAAAGCAACGATGAAGAAAAGACCGAATCTTTTGAATTAGGGTATGAGTCTTTAGTTAAACGCATGGAAACTCTATCAAATATAGACAGATATATGGAAAACAGTCGAATATCTACAAATCCTGACTGCTATCAGGAAGATGGGCAGAAAATAAAGAGTCAAAAGATACATACACGTTCAAAAGGTTATAATGATATTCGTGCAAAGAGAAAATACCAGTTTGATTGCCACAGCGAAACTCTCAAAAATCGCTACAATCATCTTGCCAAATACATTGTGACACACTATGGAGCAAATATCACTGTTGAAATCATAAAAAAAGAAGATATGAATGTCAGAGAGAAAAAGAATGAAAGAAGAAGCGTCCTGAAATATTCACAAATGACATTTATTCATGCATTGGAAAAAATAGTGGCTGATATAGGGATTGGGAAGGTCAATATTATAAAAAATAAAAATGAGCAGAACAATCAGGAAAATATTGAAGATAATACTGAAGAATAATGATATCTTTTCTGTTTTGTGATAAAATATATATGTAAACTTAATACGAGACATAGACACATCAAGCGATGTGTCTTTTTTTATTGTCAAAGGAGATGAGAAAATGAAAAAATTCAAGTTTGCAAAATATTCAAAATACTCAAAGATATTATTAGTTGACTGTGAAAACGTAGGGTTTTCTTTGGAAATCATACCAGAGGATACATACGCTTTTATGTTTGTATCGCAGTCAAATAAGTTATATCACTTTGTACCTAAGAATATGGAAATTGTTGATATTAGTGAATACAAAAAGGGCTTGGTAAAAAAAGCAAACTATATGGATTTCTATATAATGTACTTTCTGATGAAAAAAATAAAGAAATGGAAAAATAAGAATATTGTCATCATCAGCAAGGACAAGGATTTTGAAGGTATAAGAAATATCTTATTGCAGGAAAATTTGGTTATAAAGTGCTTTAAAGGGACTCTCAATCAATATTTATATGGAAATGTTCAAGTCATAAAAGAAATTGAATCTCAGAAAAATCACAAAGTAAGCAAAGAAAAAGAAATAGCGGGCATTAAAGTTCCAATTTGGTGCGTCAATAAAATGACAAATGCTACAAAAAATGAACTTTCTCATTGGGCGAATATGAAAGACTTAAAGATTCGTTTATCTAATGGACAAAGAAAAATATTTATCTATACACATACAGATATACCTATCTCTCAGTTACATATTGATATTGTCTATGATATATACACACGATTATATGAAGTCAGAAACTGTGGACACTTTTCTTATCAGACATCATCATTAGAAGATGCTAAAGGTGTCTATGAAAATCATGTCAAAGCTTTAACAGATATGTCAAAGAAATATATCAGCTATGACATCTTCAAAAAAGCTAAACAACACTCTATACTCCCATATATTGAAATTTCCTCATCTACTGGAAAGCCATTGTATGACAGCATGTGTGAGTTCATGAATGAAGATGAAGCTTATGAGAAATATTTTAGATTTATTGAAGATTTATCAATATAAAAGAGGTTAAAAAGAATGAAGAAAGGAGATTTGGTCAAATACCGTAAATATCCATATTACAGTTATCATATTTATCGTATCAAAGAGGTCACAGAAAAGACAATTACACTTGTTCCAGGATTAAACTATACTCTATTCAAGACGATAGAGATTCCTTACAAAATCAAGCAAATACCTGAACTTTTCTGTCCTCTTACAAATGAAGAAATACAGGAATTTGAAAAAAGAGAGTTTGAACATGCTTGCTATCAGGCATGTACAGAAATAGATTTGTTGGAAGAGAAATTAGAATCTCTCAACTCCCAGACAGATTCTCATAGAATCAATGGAGAAATCTCTATAACTCTCAACAAAATCAATACAATATTTAATAGATTAGGAGGAAATTTATGAATTACGAGACATTTGAAAACAGATATAAAGAAGGTATCTATAAAAAGGAAGACAAGTTCTGGGTGTGTGATGTGCGCCCAAACGATGAAAATCCTGTGGCTGATTATCGCAGAAAGCTGAAACCGACACAGGTTATTGTCCTAGAAAAAGAAGATAATTCTCTATACTTTGTAAAACCTAGAAAGGATGGAAAACCTTCAAAAACCACCGTATCCATTACTGGTCCTGTCCTTTATGCTGTTCCTTTCAATGTGTTTGAAACGCAATGGGAGGCTGAGGAGTATTATAAAAGAGAGTTAAAAGAGACTTTCATGAAAATCAATAGACAATATGACGGGTTCAAGGCTACTTGTGAAGTGGTTCTGGGTGGAATTTTGAAGGAATTGAAGGAAATGGAAGGTGTTTGATGAGATATTATCATGGAACAACTGATGTATTTGTTATAGATGATGGAATTCTAAAACCACCTATTGATACAGGAAAGATAAGAGAAGACTGGAGAATGAAGCTTCTGGATAAGGTCTTTCTAACAACTTCTCTTGTATCAGCTAAAAGATATTCTAGAAAGGCAGCTGAACGTTTTGGAGGAAGTCCAATTATTTATCTTGTAGAGCCAATAGGATATTGCTACAACAACTGTATGAATGAATACATTGCAGACAAAGCAAGGATAGTTGATAAAGTAGAGGTGGCACAGAAGTGTCATCTTTTTTTACCCAATTGAGTAATAAAGTGTTGACCTACTCATTTGGGTAGGATATACTGTAGTAAAGGAGTGTAAGGTTATGGAAAGAAAAAAGATAATTATATTCGAACAACATTTTGCTTATATAAGCAATGAATTATATGAACTGTTCATGCAAAAATCTAAAGTTAAAGATATGACGGATTTCATAAAAAATGAAGCCTATAAGGACTTTGATATCGTTCTTAAAGATTTTAAAGATTTAAAAAAACTGAAAGAGTTGATAAAAGAGAACCAATCTTACAATAGTCCAGCTGACTGGTTACGAGATAAAATTAGAGACCATCTCCAACTAGGCGTATATAAAAAGTATATTGATGACATGGTGTGTTTAGCTGATGTCAAAACTGAAAATGATATAAAGAAATATAAAAAAAGAGGATACAATACACAGATTACAGCCCAGGATTTTCATCAAAAATATCCATTACTGGATGTGAATAAAGTGTTTTATGATAATACTATTTTAAAAAATATGGTGTATTACGACTCTGAAAGATATGCAATGGTTGAATTGTATTGGGGTTATAATCCAAATAAGGAAAATAAACCAGAAAATTATGAATTATTTAATCCTGCTATAAATATGGGTGTTGAGGAAGGTATTTTGAAGAAAATTGATTTCATTTATGAAAGTTTTAAAGAAGGAAACTATGAATACTTTACTTATCTTAATTTCTCATTTTATAGAAACGAAATTCTGGATATCATCATTTCAAATAGCAGTGATGAAAAAATGATAAAACAGTTAAGAAACTGTCAGAATATAGAATAAATGATTATGAAGGAACTAAACTAGGAGACATATATGAATATCAATGAAATATTTCAAAAAGCAAATACGGGAAACATCAATGATTTAATTCCCATTAAAAACATTGAAAATCCCCTTGAATATTTTCAAATCAGTGAAACAGATTTACTACCAACATATGATAAAGTATGTGAATTATATGGTAAGGATATAGCTGATGATTGTTATTATTTTGATGGCCTTATCCCGGAAGTTGTTTATTTCAATAAAGAAACATATGTTATTGTGAAATTGACAGGGGCTATTTTGACGCAAATATCAAAAGAAGAACTGAGAAAACAGATTAATTTTTTGGCTGTAGATATAAAGAAAGATGGTTTGGAAAAACATCAGTTCTTTATACCATCAGAGTTTCAGATGTCATTAATGGATTATTATCTTTCTACACATTCTATTCAGGATTACTCATCGTTTATTGATATGTATGCACATAATGAATATAATTTTTCTCAATTATCCAGAGATAAACTCAATTTAATCTTTCAACAACCTCATAAGAAAATAGGACAGAAGTTCATTAAGACTTTACCAGAAACTGTGACTATATATAGAGGAGAAGGGGATAAATCAACGCCAGTAGAAAAAGCATTATCTTGGACTTTATCAAAAGAAGTCGCTTTCTTCTTTGCTTGCAAAAATAGCAATACTGGTTCCTCAATTTATACGGCACAAATAAAAAGAGAAGCCATTCTTGATTATCTTGATGACAGAAATGAAGAAGAAATTCTGGCATTTCCAGAGGATGTTAAAATTCTAAATAAAGTCAATTTACCTTCTGTTATGGAAGTGAGTGACACATATTCGCAGGAATTTGCAAATGTCCAATATGTTTTCCAACATATTTGTGAGGAATATAATGAGATTATTAAGGGGATTTTGGATAAAACTTTTGAGCATGGTATTAACCATTTATACCGAGTTTCTATTTTAAGTGGTATGATTCATGAGCTAGTGAGAGAAGATTATGATGATTTGAATGATACGACACTCATACATGTGATGATGGCTGGTTTATTCCATGATATTGGTAGAGAAAATGACGAGGAAGACACAGAACATGGAAAAAGAAGTATCGAATTATTAGATAAACATCATATTCATATAAGTAAAGAAATGCGTCAAATCATTGAATATCATTGCATAGATGATAGCTTACTTCCAGAATGTTCATCTCAAATGAAGATACTATATCAGATACTCAAAGATGCTGATGCATTGGACAGAGTCAGATTTGGTATTAGAGCGTTGAATACTCGCTATTTAAGGTTGTACATATCTAAATCACTAGTATTTTTTGCATATCAGTTATTACATTATAAGCTGTATGATGAAACAGACTAAACAATGTTGAGATTTGATAGAAAATATGATATGCTGGGCGAGAAGATAATATAAAGGAGAAAGAGGATATAAAACATGATAAAAGTTTATTTATTAAAAGGACAACAACATGATATAGAGAGCTATATTGGATTTGTTAATGCAAAAGATTTAGTTAGATTAGCAACTCAATTAGAGCTAAATGAAGCACAAAGTCCAATAAGTTCAGAAAAGGTAAACAGCATAGCTAATTATGTAAGCTTATCAAGTGGAGTATTATCTACATCTGTAGTCGTTTGTACTAAAGATGACAGAATAAAAGTTAAGCATGAGAGTTCTAATCTTTATTATATGGAATTTCCAGAAACTGAAGAAGAGTTTGAAAAGTATAAAGATTCATTTGATATAATGGATGGACAACACAGATTATTTTCATTTTTGAAAGAGTATAAAATAACGCCAGATAATGAAAAATATGATATTTCTTTTCATATGTATATCAAACCATCATTAACAGAAAAAAGGTATATATTCATTAATACAAATGAAAAACAAGAAAAAGTTTCTCCTAATTTATTAATGTGGTTTAAAAAGAATTTAGATTTACTTTCTACAAAAGAAAAAAATTATTATCAAGTTGTTTCAATGTTGAATTGTGAAGATACGTCTCCATTAAAAGGGTATATTGTTATGGGAGCAGAAAAAATAATAGATGGTTATAAGGCTTCACAAATTATGAATATCTTAGATAAGGCCAATATTAAATTTGTTTCAGGTTTAGATACTGGTTTAGAAACGCAGAAAATATATAAATTAGTTTCAATATATCTAAGAGGATGGGAGAAAGCCGTTGGTAAAAAAATGCTCCCACGTACAAAAAAATACAGTGCATTTTCTAGGATTTCTGGATTGCGTTTTATGTTGTTGCTATTGCCAGCATTTTACAAACAAGCTGTTGAAGAACAATCAAAAATAACAGAAGAATATATTTGTAACAAGATTAATGAAATGACAGAAAAGAAAGGAATTTTAGCTTCTGATATTTTCAATGAAGAAAGTCACTATTTTAAACAATTAGGTTTTAATCCATTTACAGGAGAGATAACAACAATAAATCTAGCAAAAGAGTGGATAAATGTCATCAAATCAATTGAAACTGATTCATTTAATCCATTAGCATAGATTAATAAAGAGTAGAACTCAATAATACGAAAATGAGAAGGTCATGACAATCAAGTCATGACTTTTTTATTTACTAAGTTGTGATTTAGTAAATTCAAATTTAGTAAAAAATCTTTCCATAATCCCTCAAAACCCTCAATATATTATATAATATTCTTATGGTATAAATAAATCAATGGAGACATCGTCTCCTTTTTTTATGGAGGTGAACCATGAGAAAAAGGAAAACTTTACATATATTTGGAATCAGTATGTTGCTATCTTCTCTTTGTATTGCTGGCGCTTTATCCAATACTACCAAAGCTGAAAATATTATGAATGGACCAGAGACGACAGATTATATGATACTTATTAATGAAGAAGGGGAGATTGAAACCATAGATTACGATGAAATTACCCCTGTAGCTAAGCCTAAAGCGAGAGCCATATCAACCCTGTCAGATTCCCGTATCTCCTATGGAGTTGTCTATCTCAATTCCAAGTCATATGACGGCAAGGCTTATCTGACTTTTGATAACGTCAGCAATCCAGGATATGACGGGTATGTAACAGGAAGTTATGGTAAGGATGCCGCCTATATCGGCACTTACAATGGCAAGGTCCGTGCTATGCAGTCAGGAGTTGTCATAGAATTTGATAAGAGAGATGTTAGTATTGTAGACTATTCAAAAGCTGATATATCTCATTACTACATCAATGATGGGCATCTCTATCATAAATATTTCTATGGTTCATCAAGCTCTAGTGCTCAAAGAGTAGGGTATGAGCTTGATTATATGAATGAGGGAAAGAAATATTACAGTTATGATGGTCATTACTTCTATACAGATTATAAGACTATGATAGATGATTATCAGGATGGAAATAGAAGTCACGCTATCAACTCTCAAAATCCTTACTACAACTATTTTCAATTTCTTTCTCATAGAACGAAAAGCTCCATCACAGCTCAACAGTTTGATAATATAACAAAATCCAATTCTGAAAGCACATCAAAGATGAGAGGACTTGGAAACTCATATATATCCCATCAAAATACTTATGGTGTCAATGCATTGCTGATGTATGGTGTATCGGCCAATGAATCTGGATGGGGTGAAAGCAGTATTGCCATGAAAAAGAATAATCTCTTTGGTCATGGTGCTGTAGACAGCAACCCATATTATGGTGCAAATGGATATGATACGCCAGCTGACAGTATTAAATATCATGCAGAGAAGTTCATTTCAAATGGATATCTCGACGCTGAAGACTGGCGCTATAACGGGGCACATCTAGGCGACAAATCATCTGGTGTCAATGTTAGATATGCATCAGACCCATATTGGGGTGAAAAGGCAGCATCAGTCTACTACTATAACGATTCAGGATTAGATGATTATGGAAAGTATACGATTGGTATCATAGAAGGTGTTCAGAAAGGATATAAACTCTATCAATCTCCTTCAACTTCTAAGGTCGTGCATACTATAGGAAGTGGTAAGAGTCCACGTACATATAATTTGCCAGTTATTATTTTAGAAACCGTAACATCATCTGGAAAGACTTGGTATAAGATTCAAAATGATACAGCTTTGAATTCTTCACGTACAGATTTGGATTATGATAATCAATATAACTTTTCAAGAGATTATCTCTATATACCAGCTGATAATGTCAAAATTGTAAAAGGGACTGTTCAAAAATCGTATTTGCCCGGAGATGTCAACGGAGATGATAAGGTTTCTTCTTTAGATTATATTCAAATAAAGAACCATATCATGAAGACAAAAGTATTGTCAGGAAATGCTCTCACTAGAGCTGACGTTAACAAGGACGGGAAAGTGTCTTCCTTAGACTATATCAAAATTAAAAATCATATCATGGGAACAAATAAACTGTTCTAATGGAGGTGTTCAATGTATAAAAAAATTATAGGATTATTCTTATTTTCAATCATGTTGTTTGGACAAATGATTCCTGTTCAGGCTGCCAGCTTTTCAGTAAAGGCAAACAAATCTACCATATCCCCAAACTCAAGCTTTACAGTTTCCATTTCAACACAAGGGGCAGGGCAGTTTAGTGTATCTGCATCCAATGGAAAGGTTTCTAGTAGTAGTGTTTGGGTTGATGGTAGTTCATCTGTTTCCATAACAGGAGGCAGCAGTGGAACTACATCTGTAACAGTCACAGCTGTTGATGCGACAGGTTACGATGAAACTCCAATTACAGGAAGTCATACGGTAAGTGTCAAAATTAAGACACCATCAAGTGGTTCAAACAGTTCATCAAGTCATTCGTCTTCACATTCTACATCTGGTAGTTCAAGCAGTTCAACAGTGACAAAAAAAGAACCTGAAGTTAAAAAATCTAGTGAAAACAATTTATCATCATTATCTATTTCTACTGGAAAACTCAGTCCTGCATTTTCTAGCGATAAGACAAGCTATCAGGTAGACTTGACAAGCGATGTTGAAGATATCACAATTACAGCCAAAGCTAAAGACAGCAAGGCCAAAGTGTCAGGGACTGGTAAAAAAGAATTACATATTGGTGAGAACATTTTCAAGGTAACTGTTACAGCGGAAAATGGAAGCATCAAAAGATATACATTAAGTGTCATTGTAACTGAAAAACCTACACAGTTCCTAACATATGATAATCAAAAACTTGGAATTTTAAATGATTTATCAAAGACTGATGTATCAAAAGGATTTGATAAAACAACAATAAAAATTGATAATAAAGATGTGACAGCTTTACAAAATAAAGATATGGGACTAACTTTATTATATTTGCAAAATGAAAAAGAAGAAACAGGATTCTATATCTATGATACAAAGAAAAACAAAGTTCTTTCGCCATTTGAAACTATCACTGTCAATGGAAAGATATATATTATTGTAAGTCCTGACAACATACCAGATTCCATCAATAATCTTGCTAAAACCACAATCAAAATAGGGGATAAGCAAGTGAATGGATGGAAATTCAACGAAAAGGAATTGTCTTCTTATAGCATTGTCTATCTGATGAATGAAGATGGTCAGAAAAATTATTATAGCTATGATAAAGAAGAAGGAACATTACAAAGATATACGATTATAGATGACAATACCAGCAATAATCTCACAGCATACATCTTAGCTGGCACTACTGGAGGATTCTTCATAACAACTATCATCTTCTCTGCGCTTTATTATACATTCAAGAAAAAATCCATTGCATCTGTTAAAGCATACTATGAAAGTAAAAATTACTAGTTATATTCATGAAACGGGACATTTCTTCAAAGTCTGTTTTACTAAAATCTACGATTTCTTCAAAGCCTTTATAAAGATTGTGAAAGGAATATCTCATTTCTTTTTTGACAGATATTATGTGATAGAGTTTATGAAGGGGAAGGTGAGGTTTGTTACAAAAGAAAATGACTGGGTCAATATGAATATGCAAGATAGAGAAAAGTTCATATTCATAAGAAAGGCAACAAAAAAAGATGTACTTTCGCATGTACATCTAAGTCCGCTGAATATCAGTAAATATCTGGAGATGCTCTAGGCATCTCTTTTTTATGAGTTAGCAATCATTGACAAAACATCATCAAAGGACATCCTGTTCATGTCATTAATATATTTTTCCATACGTTTAGCGTAATTTTCTTCAGATATGTTTTCTGGTTCATCTAAATGAATAGTTTTTTCTATGACAGGACTATATTTACCTTCGTCATTTCCATAACCCAAGTAGTCTGTATAATATACAAAGTGTTGCTTGTTATCTTCATCTGTATGTAAATATAATGAAAGTCCTAGATTGATATTATTCTTTTCTACCATAATAGAATTAATAAGTTTAACTGACAATATTTTCCCTCCGCCAACAACAAAAGGAGTCTATGAGACTCCTGTGGCAAATAATAGTATAACACGAGAGACTGTTTTTGTAGTAAATTTTTGAAAAAATATAAACTGTTTTTTTAATATACAACTTCGTATAATATGGATTATGCTATTATTTGAGATAGAAAATAATGAGGTTTTATGATAGAATAATTGAAAAGATATTGAAAGGACTCCATTTATGAAATTAAAAGATGCCATAGAAGAATATAGATTGTATTTGAATGTTGAAAAGAATGCCAGTAGAAATACAATAGAAAGTTATTTATCTGATTTGAGCAATTTCCAATCCTATCTAAAACCCATCAACATCACTTCTATTGATGACATTACAAGGGACCATATCTATTCATATATTAAGAATTTAGATGGACAATTGATAGATTCTTCAAAGAGACGACATCTCACGTCTATTAAAATGTTCTTCCGCTTTCTCATCAGAAGCAATTATACAACTCATAACCCCTCAGAATATATAGATTCTCCAAAAAAGAAACAAAGACTCCCTCAAACGGTTTCTGGGGATGATATGAGGATTTTAATTGATTCTATTCAAGTAAATGATGAAAAGGATTCAAGAGACAGGACAATGATAGCGTTAATGTATGCAACAGGAATCCGAGTCAGTGAATTGTGTGGAATTAAGTTATCTGATGTTTCTCTATCACACAACACTATAAATATCATTGGTAAAGGCGATAAAGAGAGGATTGTTTTCTTTGATGATGAAACTCGCTCTATTCTTTATGATTATTTAACAGTGTATCGAGATAAATTCTTGAAAAAAGACACTCAATATATTTTTTTACTTAATAATGGCAATCCGATGACAAGAAAACGATTCTATAACATCTTACAGAAACGAGTTACCATGAGTCCATTATCTCAACGTATTCATCCACATATGTTAAGACATACTTTTGCTACAGAATTGCTAAATAACGATGCTGATTTACGTTCGATACAGGAACTTTTAGGGCACAGTGATATTTCAACAACAACTATCTATACACATATTAATAATAAAAAAGTCATTGATGAATACAATCATTTTCATCCAAGAGCAAAAAAAAGAAGAGACGAGTAATCGTCTCTATTTTTCATATCCAGCCTGAATCAGAGCATTTTCTAAAGTATTTAATGGATAGGTATTATCATCATTGAAATCAGAAGCATTTAAGTTGAACATTTGAAGTATTTCATTGTTTTTGTCAACTTGAGTTAAGTCAATTTCAATAGACACACCAATTTTATCACTAGAAGAAATGTCTTTTACAACAATTCCTTTTTCATCTGTATCAAATGAATCCAATAATAATCCTTTCACATTCTCTTTAGCCTCATCACTAACTTCACCGTCAAATGTATATTCTATTGTATCAGCTAACTTATCAACTTTTTCATCATTATAATAAAGAGTCATTTCTTCAATTCCAGACACATCGACATCTTCCTGAGCACCAATCATATCTGAAGGTATTGTCATAGAATCTTCATATGTATATGTTGTTGAAGAAACCCCTCCACAACCAACTAATAGACAGGTCATTCCTGCCAATAATATTTTCTTTATTTTATTCATGTTTTCCAACCAGATATTTGATAAGTGAAATAGCTCCTACAAGTGCCAGGATACCGCCTGCTGCTAAAGCAACATGCTTTTTGTCAACTTCTCCTACCCTCTCTTTCCATTCTACACAGTTCATTCTTGTACCTCCATAATCATCTGCAATCATTTTTGCAGGAAATATATCTTCAATCTCTTTAATGCTATCAGTATTAGGATTAACAAATACCTTTGCATATGTAAACATATCATTAGAATTGGATATTTTAGCCCATTCCTGAGTAATTGACTCATATAAATCTGAATCTTTACCAGTATACCCAATCTTAAATTTATTTGTACCTAGACAAGCTATGACATAGGTTCCAGGTACATCCTTAAAAGCACTTAAACCACAAATATATTTAAATTCTGGATGTTCAATAACGAAAGTAAGCAAAGTATCATAGAATGCCTTTGATTTTTCACTATCTCGACTTATATCATCAAGGTCAGTATGACTATAGGCATTCTTTAGAATCGTGTCCCTTTTCAACCCCTTCATCTTTAACCTCTTTTTCTTCTGTTTGTGATACTTCTTCAACATGAGATTCTTTGCTTGTATCTGACTCGTTTTCTACAATCTGTTCAGTGGTTTTATCCTCTGATTTTTGATTAGTCTGTCTTTTACTCTTAGGTTCCCATTGCCAAGCAAAGAACCATAGTACATAAAGACCTAAAAGCAAGATAACATCAAGCCAGCCTGCCTGTATGCCAAATGCCCCATTCTTGACGATAACAAATAACTGATATGTCATTGAAATGAGTCCCATCCAGATTCCAACTTCGCATCCTTCATAGATAAAATTAAGTATTTTTCTTTTCAATTGTAACTACCTCCGGGCTTTGCCCATATATTATATTTTATCACATTAGATATCATTTTTATGATTTTACAATGAGTTTTGAGTGTATTAGTACAGTCTTCTACAATTGTACATGTAGTTATACCAATATCCTCCAGGGGCGATAGAAGACACTTTCACACACTGGTTGGCATACTGTCCTCTCGTTCCACTACCACTTCCAGATGCATGGACAAACTGCTGATTTCCTATATAGATACCGATATGTGCAACGCCACCACCATAGCTAAACGTGATGACATCACCGGGCTGAAGATTGCTATATGACACGGATTTTCCACTTTGAGAATATCCTGCTGCAGTCGTTCTACCTATCATAATTCCTGATTGCCTATGCGCCCATGCAACAAGTCCGGAACAGTCAAAATACTGTGCATTTGAATTATCAAGGCCTTGACCATCTCCATATCCTCCTCCTGGAGCTCCCCACCAATATCTACAACCCTGTCTTGTTAATGCTTTATTCGCAATTTTTATGCCGATTTCACTAGAAGATGTGCTTGATTGTCCATTTGAAGGTTTTGTAATCTGTCCAACATTCGTACTTGATTGTTCTTTTAATGATTCTTCAAAGAGTCTAGTGAGGTTCTTATCAATTTCTTTTTGAGCATCAGAGAGTTCAGAAGATTCCTGTTGAGAATTTTTTAGACTTGTCTTCTGCTTAGCGAGTAATGATTCATATTTCTTCTGTAATGTTTTATTTTCCTCTTGCTTCTGTTCGAGTTTTTTCTTTTTTGACTGCAAGGTGTTTTGTTGAATTTGGAGAGTATTATATTGTGTAGATAATTCATCAATTTCTTCCTGGTCTGCCTCTGTCAATTCCTTAATGCCTTTGGCTCTTCTATAGGCTGTCGTAAAATCCTGTGCTCCCATTATGAAATAGAGGTAATCATTAGAATTAGAAAGGCTTTGCATCGCATATAATCTATCTCCTAGTAGTTCCTTTTTTTGAGAAATCGTTGATTCTAAGTCTTTGATATCTTGTTCTAATTGTTTGATATCTATTTCCAGTGTGATGATTTCCTGCTCATTTTTTTCTATCTTATCTTTAATCGCATTAATATCATCTGAAGTTTCAGAAATATCCTGTTTTGTTTCAGAAATATCTTCACGGACCTCTTTGCTTTTCTGTTTCAGATATGTATTGAATTTTTTGCAGATATTTTGCTGACTTTGTGATAAAGACTTTGAAGAACATAAGGTAATATATTTGTCTTCATCTGTTTCAAAATCACTATCAGCAAATACTGGAGTTAATGTAGTAATAATCATGCCGACTATAAAACCTATAATAACCATTCTTTTAGTAGATTTTTTCAAATGCATCGCCTCCTTTCAAACAACAAAAAAAAGACTAACAAGTAGTCCTTTCTTATATTTTATCATATTATATCTCTTTTTTAGACTTTTTCATGGAATAAGTATCTAATGAATCAACTATTTTCAATGATGCAATAAAATCAACAAAAACCTCTTTTTGTTCATCTTCAGAAAGAGTAAAAAAATAATCATGGAATTTCAAAGCCTGATTGCATAACATATCCCTATCCATATATTCATCAATCATTTTTGTTATAGGAAAATAATCTTTCTTTATGGGTTTTTGACTAATTATTTGCTTTAAGCAATTATTGATGACAATCGTTTCTTCTATCCCTAAAATATTGATAATATCTTCCCTATGGATATTCAAGTTCATAAAATTGAAGACATCATTTTTTTCTTCTTTGAAATAGGATTTGACAATGAGGATGTTTCTATCAAAAGAGATAAAAACTTCTTCTAAATTCTGAAACATGAACATGACATCACTCAATAATGACAAAACATCTAAAATAGCTACTTCTTTTGCATTTTCATCAAGTTTATATACTCTTTTCCATTCATTCTTGACGGTTATATTATTCTCTTTAACGTTTATCCTAATATAATCATCCGATTCTCTGGCATTCCATAGTATTGTTGACACATCTAACACTCCTCAATGTTTTCCATTATATATTAGCCTGCCATAAAAATAAACAAAAAAGAGTCTTTTGACTCCTACATTTCTATATAATCCATTTCTTTGATTCCATAATCAATTAATATATTTTTCGGCCCATCATCTGGATAAATAATTCCTGTCATAACATAATCATATGTCTTGTTTTTATGAAAATCTTCGTTAAATTCTAACTCGAATGTATCTGCATTGAAATGATAATGAATGCTTTCATCACCATTCAAGTCATCCAGTACAGCTTGTCTGATTTCTTCATATGCCTCTTCTTCGTCTTCTCCAAATGCTACTCCTATAAGGACGTGCTTTCTAATCTGTTTATCAATATCACCAAAAGAACGGTATATACAATACTTTTTCATCATTACCTCCTGTAATTCCAATACTTTCCTATTTTCTTGTCGTAAACATCCTTCATTTGTTCTTCTGTATAGAAATCAAAGTTTTCATTCATGGCATATAAGACATCTCTTATCATTTCAGGAGACAATTCTAAATCCTCCAGACTTTTAATCACATATCCCATTGCTTCATCATTTGTCATATAGAATACCTCCAATACTGTTTCTATTATACAATACCCGACAAAAACAGACAATAAAATCTATTCACAAAAAAAGAGGAGTCTTTTCAGATTCCTCTTAAATTCTATTCAGATTCTTTTTTTCTTTTCATTGCAAATGCAATACCTAACATTGATACAAAAGCCAATCCTGCATATAAACCAACATTTGTATCATCACCTGTTTTGATAATGACTTCTTTTTTGTTGAATAATGAGATATGTTGGATTTCTGCAGTATTTTGCACTGTGAAAGTGACAGGGTTCATTGTTGTATATCCATCAGGAGTTTTGATTTCTCTGATTGTATATTCTTGACCAACTGTTAATCTGTCAATTCTGAATGCTTCTTTTCCAGATGTCCATGTTGCAACAACATTTCCATCTTTATCTGTCATTTCAAACTGAGCTCCTTCCAAAATCTTATTATCATCAGTATATTTCATGATTTCTACTTTTGTATAATCATCTTTCATAGTGACTTTTTGAATGTCTCCAGTTTCTTCAACTGTAAATTCGACACGTTCAGCAATTAGGTATCCATTTGGAGCTCTTGTTTCTTCTAAATAGTATTGACCTGGCTGTAACACATTTTCAATGTAATGTGGTTTACCATCTGTTACCCATTCAGTAATGACTTCACCAGTTTCTTTGTCGATGATTTGAAGATGAGCGCCTTCGATTTCTTCACCTGTTGTGATATCTTCTTTAGAGAACTCAACTTTTGTAAAGTCATCTTTCATGATTACTGTTTGGATTTCTCCGGTTTCATCTACATGGAACTTCACATCTTCGGCTTTGATATATCCTTTTTCATCCACTGATGTTTCAACTAATGTATAGTCATGATTTGGTTGTAACACGTTTTCAATAAGAGTTTTTTCTCCATTTGTTACCCATTCTTTGACAACTTCATTTGTTTCATTGTCAATGATTTGTAGATGTGCATTTTTAATTTCTTCACCTGTTACAATATCCTGTTTAGAGATTTCAACTTTAGTATAGTCATCTTTCATTTCAAATGATTGAACTTCAGTTGTATCTTTAACAGTAATGTATACTGGTTCAGCTTTTAGATATCCTGAGTTGGCTGGAGTAGATAATTCTACAATAGCATATTCTCCTTCAGGGATTCTGTCAATGCGATGTGCTTTGTCAGTTGTCATCCATGTTTCATATGTTTCACCATATTGAATTTCTCCATCTTCAACAGGAACGATGGCTAAAGTTGCTCCTTCAACATATTCGTTTGTATGAAGATTTGTTTTGCTGATTTCAATTTTGTGGAAATCATTAGATAATTCAAATGTTTGTGTTTCTGCTGTGTCCTTAACTTCAATAATCATAGGTTTTGCAACAGTATATCCATCAATAGTTGAAAGTTCCATTAATAAGTATTTACCAACTGGAATTCTATCAATTGTATGAGTCTTGTCTGTTGTTAACCAAGTTTCAAAGCAAGCACCATAATCAACTTCACCATTATCTAAAATTGGATATAAAGCAAGTGTTGCACCAGCTAGGTTATCTTTAGTTTCAATATCTACTTTGTTGACTTCGATATGTGTAAACTCATCTTCAATATATACATATTGTGGTTCTAAACTATCTTCAACTGTGATGATTGTATCCTTAGCTGTTACGTATCCATTATCAAATGGAACAACTGTTTCTCTAATTAAATATTTTTGGTTAATTTCTAATCCGTAGATTGTATGAGCCTTTCCATCAGTTACCCATGTTTCAAAGCATTCTCCTAAGATAGGTTCATTATTTTCATCTAAAGGATAGATGGCCATTGTAGCTCCAACAACATGATTCATGTCTTCATCGTATTTAACAACAACTGTTTCAGTTAATTTATTTTTCATTTCTACTTTCTGTACTTCTCCTGTATCTTCTACAGTGAAATAGATTGTTTCAGCTGTTGTATATCCTGTTGTAGGATTTAATTCTACTAAAGCATATTCTTTTCCAGGTTCTAGTCCTTGAATCATATGTGGTTTATCAGTTGATACCCAAGTATCAAATGCTTCACCTTTCTGAATTTCACCATCAACGACTGGATAAACTGCTAATGTACTTCCTGGTAATTCCTCACCAGTTGTAATGTCAGATTTGCTGACTTCTACTTTTGTGATTTCATTGAAGAAATCTTGAGATAATGATACCTTGTCTTTTTCTTGTCCAGCATATGTTGGACTATATGTTAATGTAACCTTATTTGATGAGTATCCAATAGGAGCTTTTAATTCTTTGACTTCAAAATCAAATTCTAATGGGAAATCTAATGTAAATTGAGCTTTACCATTTTCATCTGTTGTCACTGTCTGAAGTAATGTTCCTTTTTCTACAATCACAGCACCTTCATGATTTGTAATATTTTCCTTTGCATAGATACCAAACTGTGCTCCTTTTAAAGGAGTTTGATTATCAGCATCTTTCTTTACTGTTTCAATGTCTACTTTTTGTCTTTCATTTTCAAAACTAGCGTTGTCAAATACAACTGCTGTCACTTCATCTTTATAAACAAGAGAAACGTCTTGACTTTGAGGGTTCAATACAAATCCATTTGGAGCCTTATATTCTTTGACAGTATATTCACCTAGATATAACTTGCTTGAAGTTGCATTTCCAGATGCATCAGTCGTTACTGTTTCTACGATATCACCAGCTTTATATTTGATTGTACCATCGTTTGCTGGGTCCATGATATTTTCTTTAGCTATAATTTGATATTGTGCATTAGCTAATCCTTTAACAACATAAACAAAGTCTTCGTCATAGCTATCTAAAACTTCACCTTCTTTATAAACTTTAATCTGTCCCTTCACTGGTTGATTGGCAAATTTGACTTCAGTCATAGCAACTGTTGCATCAACGTCAGTTTCAGTGCTTGTAAAGTTATCTGAAGATATAGTGAATTTTAATGGAGTATTAGAGATTAAATATTTATCAACAGAAGCAATTTCTTCTAACTGATAAGTACCAGCTCCTAATTTTTCCTGTAAGATAATATATCCTTCATCATTTGTAGACCATCTATCTACAACTGTTGGTACTGGATTCCATTGAGTATATTTAATGTATTCTCCGGCTTCAAATTTGACACCATTGACAGCAACATCTGTTAAAGCCTTAATTTTGAATGTTGCCCCTCCTCTTTGAACAGTCTTTCCAGATTCTGAATCAGTTTTCACAATCTTCAATAATGATGAGTATTCTTCATCAATAACTGTCTTATTTGAGAAATGTTGAGGTGTTCTGCTATCTTCTGTAATTTCAACAAAGAAATCCTGTGAAGTATTGTAGTTAGCAGGTGTTTTTGTTTCTCTTACACGATAAGTTCCATATGGAAGTTCAATACTCTTTCCATATCCTTGACTATTTGTTGTAATCGTACAATATGTTGGGGCATTGTCCCATCCTAAGCGTTGTACATCGCTTTCAAGTTTAACTGTAAATTCAGCACCTTGTAAAGGTTTTGCAACACCACTTTGTCCTGTTTGATGTCCGAATTTCTGTAATTCAAATGCCTGTTTTTTAATTTGTTCTGTTCCTTTAACTGTGGCATCAACTAATTCAACAGTCTGTCCAGCATAAGTTAAAGAGAAGTTATAAGTTTCACTATTTAACAAGTAACCTTCACTAGGTGAGATTTCCTTTATGTAATAATCACCTAAATATAGATGTCCAAATTCAATCTGACCGTTAGCATCAGTTTGAGCTGTCGCCAGTAATGTACCTGCAGTTGCCTGAACATTTTTAACTGAAAGGTTGCTTCCTTTTAAAAGCTTGATTTCATTAATGCTTCCAGCTGTTTGATTATATGTTACAACTCCTGTTTTTGTATCTTTATGAACGACATTGTTTTTTGCATATAATCCATAGGTAGCATTTCTACGAGTGGCATCACCTTGTGCTCCATCTCCATTTCCATCTACAATAGAAGCTGATTGAGAACCATTATCTAATTCCTTATCAACCTTTGTAAATTCAACTTGACCTCTTACAACCTTATCATTGACAGTTGTACTTGCATCAGTAATAGATACATTTTGTCCTGCATAGCTTAATGTAACGTCATAAGTTGCTGTATTTAAAAGATATCCGTTTGGAGCTTGATATTCCTTAACGTAATAATTTCCTAAATATAGTCCACTTAAACTAGCTTCTCCATTGCTATTTGTTGCAGCAAATGTTGCAACTTCATCACCAGCGTGATATAAAATTCCTTTATGACCATCTGGATGAGAAATATTTGTTTTTGCATACAATTTGTAGATAGCATTTGGAACGGTATTGTTAGTTTCGCTATCTCTTTTTACAATACTGATTGTTCCTTCCTGTCTGTGGTTTGTTAAGTTCATTGTCACTGTTCCACTACCAGTAATGGATTTTGAAACAGTATCTTTATCAGGATTTAAATAGTATTCAGTACGTGTTTTTGTTTCAACAGCTTTATATGTGTGTTTTTGATTGGCAGCATTTTGTGCAGCTTCTTTTGCTTTTTTAAGAGCCTGTACTTCACACCATGCTTTGGCTTCTGATTTACTGTTGAAATCTACATCACCTACCAATTCTTGGTTTGGTAAAGACAAATCATCATAACCATCATAATATGTTGCACTTACTGTTGCACTTTTAGTGTAATCTTGTGAATATGAAATACTGGCTTTACCACTTGCATTTGTTGTTTTAGTTCCGATTTTTTTATCATCTCTATAGAAATCAAAAGTTGTATTTTGAAGTCCATTAGATGTTTCATCATCAGTTTTTGTTAGATTTACAGTTACTTTCTCTGTAGCTGTATATTTTTCTGTTGCAGAAGTTTTATCACCACCCAAGGTAACTGGTGAACCTGATTCTTTAGTAGCTACAGTTTGCCAGCTAGACATACCTGAATCATAAACATAATATGAACCAGATGATGAAGTGGCATCAACATCTTTAATATGAGAGTTAATCTGTCCAATAGCTCCATATCCATGGTCAGGTAATTCAACACCTGCCGCATTCATAACATTCAAGATGACTTGAGAAGCAGTATAGCCTTCAAATCCTCCAGCATTATAATATCCATCTGTGGGACTACTAATTTCTCCTTCACGATAACCCCAAATAAGAGTTTGGGCTACCCAATATTAATAGTTCATTGCCTGAACTATGTTTGCATTAGATATACTTCCGGTTCTAGCTAACTGAACCCCACTACGAAAACTTTTCCCCATATCCAAACAGAAACCAGCCGTTCTATCGATTTTTAAAAAATATGAATGGTGAGAGCTTCCCCATGAGGTGACATTAAATGACTTTTCAACACTAGATGTACCTTCATTATACAAGTCTACGGCTTTAGCTTGTATCGGAGTCATTGTTAAACTCGTTAACAACATTGCCGATGCCATCAAATACTTTCCAACAATTGATAATCCTTTGGTGACTCGCTTGTTAAAACCTTTTAGCAATTTACATCCACCTCCTTGCTAAAGTATTTTGATTTTTATCATCTCAAAAAATCAATAAAAAACGATATTTCTTTTTGTTTATAAACAAAAAAAGGATAATCTTTATAGACAATCCTTCTGTATTTATTTTATCACTTAATGTTTTTTTTGTGTGAAAATGCAAAGAAAAATAAGGTTTCTATTTAAACGTATAAGTGAGTATTTCACCACCAACAGGATTATAATCAAGAGACAAATCATTGATAGCTATCATATGGGATACAACTTCCTTAATAAATTGAGGAATTTCTTCAATAGAATACCTTTTCACAATTTTGAGGTCAGCCATCAGTTTACAATATGTATCATCTCCAATATAAAAATAAAGGTTTTCTCCTGGCTTTACTTTTTTTTGATACATAATTTGGCTATCCTTGCTGATTTCTATTGCACTTACAGAATAATAGACTCTTTTTAACCCAACAAGAAACAAATAATGAGCTTCTGTAAGCAAAGAAAGAGACTCCTCAAGTGGACTTTTTAACATCTGATATATCATTTTGATGAGTTGTTCTTGTGTATAATGTTCAGGGTTAACAGTTGCTGAAAAATAAGTTATTACTTTTTCTAATAGTTCTTCTAAAGGCAAATGATATTCACCATTTTTGCAGTACTGATTATATCCAGTAGTCACAATAACGATATCATCATTATATATCAGTTTTTTTGGATTTCTGTCTTTATCTTCAACTAGATGACCCATCCAATGACGCTTTGTTGCTTTGCTATCAGTAAAAGCAACGATTCCTTCAGTTGTTAAAACCATGCCACATAATGACATAAAATTCACATCTCTTTCTTTTGGTATACATATACTATAATTGATATTCAATTTATCCCTCCGACATTTGTCATGAATATTATATCAGAATTAGAAATATTCTTACAAATATTGATTATATCAATAAAAAATAATAAAAAAAGGGCTGTAACGAAACAAATATTCGTTACAGACTCTGTTAAAACGAAAATAAACCTACCCAATAGCTTCCGTTTCTTACAATGTAAACTCCTCCCGATTCATCATTTAAAATGCAATTTCTATGTGGAGTAGAATTCATCCATGAGTTGAAAGCCTGAGATTCACTATTAGCACCCATAACTAAAATTTCTGCTTTTACCCCTGGCATATCTAAAGCGTTTGTTCCATCTGGACGTACATGTGCAAACTTTTGTGTAATTTCTTTTGCTCTTGTCATTGCAGCAGATTGTAAAGATGAATCCCATCTTAAAGGTGAAATACCATTTTCAGCTCTTGCCTGATTAAATTTATTCATCATACTTTGTACAGCTACCGGACTTGTATTACTTGAGGAACTTCCACTAGAACTGCTTCCTGATGAACTTCCACCGCTAGGTTTCACTACAGTGACTGTTTCTTGTTTCCCGGTATTAGGATTTGTAATAGTTTGCTTTTCTGTTGATGAACCACTAGGAACTTTCTTGACTGTAATTTTACATGTTGCTTTCACACCATTAGCTTCAGCTGTAATGGTTGTACTACCTGCTTTTTTCCCAGTGACTTTTCCATTACTATCAACAGTTGCAACTCCTGTATTTGAAGAAGAAAACATAGCTTTTGTATCTTTTCCAACAATTGTTGCCTTTAATACAACATTCTCTTTGACATAGATGCTATCACTTTTCTTGTTTAACTCAATGGTTGGTTCTACAATCTCAAAAGTTAGCTCTCTTGTTGCTTCGTTATTGTATTTATCAGTGGCTTTTACTATTGCTTTATATGTTCCAACCTTTGAATAGTCGACTTGACTGTCATCTACAGTAATTTTAACTTCAGACAAATCATTTGCTTGGAATTCGGCAATGATTTTTTCCATATCCGGATTACAGTCTTTTGTGACTCCGACTTCTTTTTTGTATTTAGCAAATATAGGTTTTGTTGTATCAACAACTTTTACAGTCGCTTCAACAACTTCATCATTATAAGATATCATAACCAAATACTCTCCAACAGGTGGGAATTCTTTAAAAGAATTATCAGGTAATTCAGTTCTATCTGGTGCGTTTGTCGATATGTTTACTTTATCTAAGATATCTTTATCTATCTTTGTCATATCTAAATAGTCTTCAGGATTTAAAGAAATAGTTTCACCAAACTCTACTTGAATTTCTTCATTTTTTAATACAAGATTTTTCTGATTTAGTATCATAATAATAGCTACAATAACAATGATAACAAGAGCAATAATCCCTCCAATAACTTTTTTATCCTTAATTCTCTCCAAAATCCTTTCCATAATCTAACCTCTTCTTTCTATAATTAGAATATCACACAATTTCATAAGATTCTACAAAAAATCCCACCATATGACTGGTGGAGATTGTGTTTTATTTATATCCATAACTTTCTAAATACTGCTTATAATCTTCCAATGGGTATCCATTTTCTGTTTTATTAGCATCATATATTCCTAGTGTTGACAAGTCTTCTTTTTCGGCTTTTTCAATGTCAACATTGAGAGTAACAACAACTTTGTTATCTTCCACAACAGAATCTATAGAGACACTATCATAATCTTTGTATTCAGTTTCCAAACCTGCTCTGATGATATCATCAAAAGTGTTTTGCTGTTCTTCATTCAAAGCCTCTACATCATAGAAAATTTCTCTGACAACACCTTCAACCATGTCATCGGCGGTCTGTACAGTTATATTGTCTATATAATCAACATTTAACTCCGACTCAGTACCTAGAATATCTGAAGGCATATCTAATGTTTCTTCTTTACTATATCTTAAATCACTATAAGTTGTCGATGTACAGCCAACCATTCCTAAAAAACATAACAATACTAATATTTTTTTCACAAATTCTATCACCTCATTATTTGAATTCATATATCAGTTCCTTTCTTAGTTTGCATACATATTTTACCATACGCATCTATATTTGTCAATATCCTAAATAATATTTGTTTATATTATAAATATAGTATAATGATAGTATCTATGAATAATCATATTAGGAGGTGTTTTTATGGACTTTAGCGACCCAATGTTTCTTGCAAATGCAATGATATTTCATGATACCCTATCTCATCAGATGAATAATACAATCCCATCCACCTTCACACCTAATCCTAACTTCTATTCCTCACCAGTTTATCAAGGTTCACGATTTGATAGATATGGCGTGTATTATGATGGCGTTGCCAGTGAATATGCCTTCCCTACTCCCATAGAAGACTCCATCAACAATCCCATTACTTTCGAAGATGTGCATACACAAAAGACATATATGAAGATGGTGATGGGAAGATGGGAGGATATACTTCTCGTATCAATCTTCTTAAACTCTCCTAAAATTGAACAAATTCCGATGATAAAGATGTTTATCAAAGAAAGAATTGAGGAGTTTAAAGAAGAGAATGACGAGGTTGTCATTGTTATATCAGGAAAGAGAAGCAAAGAGTTTGATGAAAGATTCCTTGAGCATCTCAAATACTCTTATAAAATACTGGATAATAAAATTGTTATAAACTGCCCTAAATGATAAAAGCCCTCCATATGAGGGCTATTTTTTCCTATGCATCAAACGCAACTATGAAAGTCCCGCTTCTTGTACCAAATAGATTATAGATTGTACCTTTGGCAGTTACTGTATATCTTTTATTGCTGTTGCTATATTTTCCAGTATGAGAAGACATAACAAAATAATCTACGAGAGCGACCTTTTCTACAGTTACAGTTGGTTTTTTTGATGTATCGAAATATCTTGTTCCAGATTTCGTAGTATAGTAATATGTCAATTTCATTCTATTAATCGAATTGTTAAACAGTTTAGATTTTGTAGTACGCGTACTTCTTGTTTCAATAGTATTGACATTTCCTTCATCAGCTTCAACGACTTCATAAGGAGACATCTGTAACCAATAATCTTTGAATTCATCAACAGATAAAGCTAAGACAGCATCTTGGTAATTCTGATATGTCCCATAGATTTCCTTATATCCATCATAAGTATTAAAATCTTTCTCTGTCAGTAATGCATAATCAGTATTGTTTTCTTCGTTCATTTCGTCAAGGATATTTTCATAATCCGAGAAGCTATAATCATAAGCATGAACGCTTTGTGGCATTAAAATAAATCCTACCAATAATAAAGTCACTAATAACTTTTTCATCTGTTGTTCTCCTCTCTCAATTTCAGTACACTTTTCTTAGTGTTAGGTATCATATTGTTGATATGTTCAATACATTGTGTCAACATATCCTTTCCTACATCCGTGATTTTGAATACTGTATTCTCTTTAATTCTGTTTTTAGCACGTTTTTGTGTTTTAAGCTCCATCTTATAAGATTCAATATAGCCAGCCTTTGATAGATTATCTAGATAATATTGAACCTCTGTCCTAGAAAACTGCATTATTTTCATAATTTCCATGTAAGTCAGGTCATCAACAGATAATGCAACTAAGAGCTGCAATTTTTTTTGATTCCATAATAAATACTCATCTGGTTTCATTTTTAATCTCCCTTCTTATAAAATATATAGAACTCAACATAAATATGACAACAGCAAATCCTGTTTGATTGAGTATAAGACTAATGTTTCTAATCTGTAAAAATACTTCAATTCCATAAAATGTGGAGTTTGCCATAATCATTAATAATATATTAATAACGAGATATACTATATTGACAGATAAGACTATCAAGATATTCTTGTTATGAGTGATTGTATATAATATAGTGATTGCAATAAGGCATAGCCACAAATCAAATGATATAGATACAAAGATATTATAAACACTATAGAGTTGTGGAATATAATATGACAATGGATATAACATCTGGCTCACTGACAGTAGAATAATGACTGGTGTTAAGACTAATAATCGTTCTCTTTCCCACAAAGTAGTTGTGTTGAATTTTAAAGCCAGTAGATAAGCAATTATACATGCCAGATGTAATACAATTAATGAAAGCCTATTGACTGCACCATATAATTCATAGCTTTGAGCACTAACATGTGACTGAACAAATATGACATTAAATAGAAAAATAAACGATGTCAATCCATATACCAATATCCATGTTCTAATAATATTATAAGTAGATGATATGCTGATTTTTTGTTGCTTTAAGTGAACAACATCTTTTTTAGTGTTATTTAAAATCTCCAGTAATTCCTTGGCATCATTGTTCACGTTCTCACTTCCTTTTATATCTTTTAATGAGTTTTAGCATGTAATACATACCATATACCTATATACTATAAAAATTAAAAGGGAAAATCAATCCCCTTTTATAAATAATTATAAATAATTGTGTCCAACTGCTGTAAAAAAGAACAATCAGTCTTTTTTGAAGAAAAAACAAGTTCATACAGGCTTTCTGCAAGATTCTCATCCTTATATTTTCTTTTGATGGTATATCTTAATCCTTTAGCAGATTTGATATTTGGAAAGAGGTTTTGAAAGAGACTGAGAGAATTTGAATAGCTATATTCTCCATTATGTACAAGGGTTTCAAGGTTAACAATAAAATCATAGAGTGTTGATGGGTTTTGAAGGGAATTTAAGAATTCAATACGGTCAAATGATGTCATAGATGCTTCCTCCTTTAGGTTTATTGGAGGGAATATAGGGTATTTTGAGGGAATTTGAGGCAAATAAAAGATAGTATGCTTATAGCAACTATCCTCTATTTTACCCTATTTCCCTTGTGCCTATATATTATCATATATAAATTGAAAGACAAGTCTTGACATAAAAAAAGACACTCAAATGAGTGTCAAAATTGGTGGATTAATATTAGGCTCCTGCTCCTGGAGCAGTAATAGCGCCAGTTGTACCTTCAAACATACTAGTAAATCCTTCTACAGCTCCATTAATTGCTTCACTAACAACTTTTGCTAATCCTTGGTCTTGATTACCATTACCTAAGATAATTAATAATACTGCAACGACAATTAAGATGATGATTACTCCACCATATTCTTCGAAAAATTGTTTCACTTAAAATTCCTCATAGAAATCTGTAGTTAATTCTTAAGTTATTTCTTGAGTTTCATTTATTTGTGTCAATTCTTCTGTTTCTTTTGCCTTTTCATGTGCTGGCATAACACATATTTTAATAGTTTAGCATTTTTTAGGGTGTGCCTTCACCTCACGAATATTAATATATCATATTTTTATATACTTGTGTAAAAACGTATTATCTGGCATATCCTACAATATTTCTTTCCTGTTCTGTACCCACAATTGGTAATGGGGTGATTGTATATACTAATGTCACTTTTCTATCCTGTCTATCTTCGTAAGGCGATAGATTATCTGATACTATCAATTCCCAGCCATGTTCTTGAGCTTCTGCTTGTTTGTCTGTAATAACATTTGCACTAAAACCTGACGCCTGTATTTCTTCAATGGCTTGTGCATGATAGTTTCTTGCTTCGGTAATTTCAAGATTTGCTTTTATCATACATGTATTGACTAGTACACCAATGATAATCAAAACAATGACAATCATATCTTCAAATATTTGCTTCATTCCATCACCTCCATTAATCGACTATATAAGTTGCCTCAGCATAAGATGCTACTCCATTATCACTTACCATAAACTTTAATGTATAGACTCCCGCTTTGGATGTATCTAATTCATACTTTCCATTGACATTTGATTTATTACCTGTAGAAGGAGTAATGTTTACTATCTTTACTTTAGAAGTAATATCTGTCCCAGAAGTCGATATTGCCTCAACATAATCAGCAATTACAAATATTTCATTGATATCCAAGTTTCCACTACTAGCCCTTATTGTTGGCTTCTCTGTATCTTTTAGATTTTCGAGTTCATCTGTATCTGTAACTATTTCAATATTTTCTTTTTTGATAGCTTCATCTGAAGGTTTCCCTATATCTTTATAAGCAGTCATACTAAAACTTAGAAGAAGCACGCAGACAATTGCCGCTATAACTGTTCCTCCAAATTCTTCCAATAAAACTTTCATCTATACACCACCTATCAGAACATTAATGAATCCATCTAATGCTTCAAATATAACTGAATCTCCTGTTGTTATCTGTCCAAAGATATAAAGAATAATAGTGAGAATTAAAAGGCTACCTATCCCCTCAAGAATCGACAAACCAAATTCATCTAACATCATTTTCATTAGATATCACCTCTAGATTGTTTCAGATAAAGTAACAAGAACACTATAAAAGATATTGATAATAGCACCCCATAGAACAAGTCGAATTACAGCTCCACCAAATTCATTAAAAAATGCTCTCATTCAATCACCTCTACATAGAAGTCATTGCCATGAAATCCATAATCAATAAAACCATATCAATAATTAGCTTTAAACTACCTACAATCATAGGTAGAGTACCCATCATGTTCATACCTATTAATTGGTTTTCATTACGTATACGTTCACTTTTCTCCATCATAGACTGATTCTTGACAATTAAGTCTGAAATTTGTTTAGATGCATTTTCACCATTCTGTTGCTTGATAGAATATAGTGACTTCATGGCTGACGTAATATCATTGATATAGAATTTTTTTAAAAAGTTTGCATATGGTCGGATTGTAACAGGGTCTTCTTCCAATTCATTAATAAAATCTGTTAAATAATACTTCAGCACTGCTGGAGCATTAGGATATGATTGTTTTATTGCTCTTGTTACAACTAAATTATGCATGTTTAAGGAAACGTCTCTTAACCACACTGGGAATGTTTTTTGAATTTCTTTTTCAATATGTTTGAAATGATTTCTGTACTGAATTCTATCCCAGAAGAACATTAATACAGTACCTAGTCCTCCTAAAATAACTAAGTTATTGTTTCCGACAAATAATCCGTAAATTGGAATTAATGCAACAATAATAGCTTTAATGATAGATTGTTTCTTTGATTTCTTTTCATCAAAGTTTTCAACATAATTGATACTCTTTAAAATCTTTTCATCATCCTTATCTATATCATTGACAAGCCATTGTCCATTCAATTTTGATTGAATAAAGCAGAACATAACAAGGAAAATAGCTAACATCCCCGCAGTTGATACCTGATAAACAGGATTATCAATGAATGTGACAAGGGTTGCTGGAAGGATATTAACCATCGCCGAAGCTACTGCAATAGTTAAAAGAAGTACCATTGTAAATTGAGCTTTGACATTCTTAAGTTCAATTTGATAATCATAGACACGAGATATCCATGCCTGAATATCTTCATATAAATCATTAATAGCATCATGATAGTTAACAGAGTTCTGATTCTCTACTGTCAGCATCAAGCTATGCAATGAATGAACACGAGTACATGGGTAATCTTCTTCGATAATATCTAAAGCTCTCTTATAAAAATCATCATTAGCTTCTGAGTTGTGTTCAATATAGTCAATAGACTTTTGAATTGTCGATTTCATTCCCTTATGGCTTGTATATAAATCCTGCACTTCCTTTAGAGAATAAAGAATCTTTGGATTTACCTTAAACACAGTAATCATTTCCTGCAAATATGTAGCCATCTGTTCAAATCTATAATTGTTATACAGGAATCTAATCTGAGAAAGGATAATGATAGGTAATAAAAGAATTGCAAAGAATCCTAACCAGACAATCGTCTGAACATCTAACTTAAAAATATATCCAGAAGCAACGATACCTGCCATCAAGATAACGATAGAGGCAATATATCGACCGAACGAATAATTGTATCCATAATTTTGTATAGTATAATTAAGGTTCTTGAAAGAAAGCAATTTTAAATATTTATTTAGTCTTTTTAATGCACTTTCTTTATGCATACTTTCCCTTGTTAGATAGTTCTCCTTTGTTTCAGTTACAACTTCTTTAGACTTTTTCTTAAACATTATTATCACCTTCGAACATTACAGGAATTTTCATGTCCGCACGTCTAAAACGTTCCTTGATTTTATCAGTCAAATGATTTCCAACCATTTTCCCTTCATCTAAAATCATGTAACAGTTATTTCCCTTTTCTGTATGTTCATAGAAACATAACTGGTCAATATAACGTCTAATGCCGTCTGGTCCTTCTTTTTTAACAATAAGAATACCAATGTCAAAATATGTACAGACATCATTTTTTACATCATTGTTAGTATTTCCAATCATGTTTTCAAAACGGTCCGGAATATTTCGCACATCCCACGCATGGACAGTGGTTGCAATGGAACATCCTGTAGAAGCCGCCTCTAGAAGTTCAACTGCTTCTGTACTTCTAGCCTCTGATAACATTAGCCATTTTGTATTTTGTCTTAATGCAGCTTTGATTGCAGCTTTTGGTGGGAAGTTTTTAGTGACTTTGATTTCTGTGCAGTCAAAATGAGGACGTAGTGCTTTTGCACGTAACTCATAGTTATCTTCAACAGTCAATGTTGTTGCGCTGTCTGGTATTGACTGCATTAATTTCTTGACTAATTCTGTCTTTCCCGAACCAACGTCTCCTGTGACAACAAAAGAGCATCGAGCTTTGACAGCTTGTTTCAAGAATTCAAGCATTTCTTCAGAGCAATATCCTGTTTCAATCATCTGGTCATCCTTTAAACGACATTCAGCTTCTGTCTTTCTGATTGTAATTGCAATTCCAGTGTTTGTCACAGATGGGTGTAGACACGCAATACGCAAAGAATCTGTTTCAGCTTCTAGAACTGGCGAAGAAGAGTTGAAATTTGTATTAGCAAGGTCGGATAATCGTGATGTGAATTTATTAATAAAAGATTCCTCAAGTTTTATATCAGTTAAAATCCTTCCTTTTTCTAAATCATCAAGCCAGAGATTGTTTCCGTCCCAGCGAATATCTGTAATTGTTTTTTCTTTAATATACGGAAGAAGAATTCCAAAGGTATCTTCACTTAATACTAAATTTGCCATTATGCACCTCCATTTCATATAAAATATTTCTTCAACATCAATACAATTATATCATTTCTAAAATAATTTTAGGAAAATGCAAAAAAGAGATGATAAATCATCTCTTTTCATATTATGCCT
>OBYM01000041.1_pt1 | contig 90010 bp, 76 predicted proteins | sample 1538191 | NCBI WGS metagenome assembly OBYM01 (sample SAMEA2580165, study PRJEB22360) | human gut metagenome | biome: human gut; feature: human-associated habitat; material: faeces | place: Denmark | collected 2008/2010 | reverse complement strand
TCCGTTTTTCGAACCTCCGTGGCTGTGGGGGTTCGGGCAGCCACTTTGACTCTGTTGCAGCAGCGGGTGTTCCCCTATATGGCGGATTACGTGGATCGCACCCATGATATGGGCACACCCCGGGCACTGTTGTCACTGCTAACTTTGGATATGGCCCGTTACGAAAACGGTTCAGAGCAAAATGTGCTGCAAGCTTTCCACAGGATGACCGGGTTTGGCACTCTGCGGGAGCAGCTGGGGGGAATTGACGACGAGGCTCTGATGCATCTGTTCAAGAGCATGACATCGGATGAAAATTCTCCTGCGGCACGCTTTGCTGATCAGTTGGCAGAGGCAGCTGGCCGAGCTCTGCGCGGCGAGGGGGACGCCCAGGTTCAGGAGTCCTTCCGGCAGTTGGTTCATGCAATGCTCATCAACGAGAGTGTGTATATGCCCATCAACCATTTTATGCTGCCAGCAGAAATTGATGGGAGAGCTCTTTTTTCCGAGATGTGGGTGGATCCCGACGCGGAGAATGAAGCCGATGCCAAGTCTGATCGAAAGGGAGGCGGGGTGCGTTTCCTGTTGAAGTTGGACGTCCAGACCCTGGGGCTGTTTGATGTGATTCTGTTCAACCAGGGACGGGATGTGGACGTGCAGGTTTTCTGTCCCGAAAAGGCCGCAACCTTTACACGGCAGATTGAAACCGCAGTCAGTGGTATTTTAACTCGCAACGGGTTGACGCCGAAAAAGGTAGTAGCCCGCCGTATGGAACGCCCGGTGACGCTGACCGAGGTGTTCCCAAAAATTTTTGAAGGGAAGAATTGCGTGGATGTCAAAGTCTGAGAATACACAACAGCCGGTACAGGGCTCGGCGAAGCGGGCAGTGGCCCTGCAGTACGGCAGCAAGGATTCAGCTCCGGTGGTGGTTGCCGCCGGGATGGGGTATCTTGCGGAGAAGATTGTGGAGACTGCCGCGGACAGCGGTGTTCCCATTTATGAAGACAATTCCCTTGCCACAGTGTTGTCTCAGTTGAAGTTGGGTCAGGAAATTCCTGAGGAGCTTTATCAAGCTGTGGTAGAGATCTATGTGTACTTTTTAAAATTCGACCCTGATACCGGGGGCGTGAAAAAGGAGGAGGAGCCTGCATCATGAGCAATGCCCGCTATCTGATATTGGACGCGGAGAAGCGCCCGTTGACCTATGGAGAGCTTCTGGATCCTCCAGAAGCAGAACGGTTTCAGATTCGCGTTCCAGCGGATAGGCTGGAGACGGTCATGGAACGTCCCACTGTCCAGTTGATAGGAATTTCAGAAGGAGCAGGAGTGCTCGTAGGGCGTGTGGAAGACAGCCGTGGGGATGACATTGTGGTGATTACAAAGCTTGAGGCTTTGGACGAAAATCTTCGTCAGAACCTGAGGATGCCGGTTCGTTTTTCCACCTTTCTCTATCCTGTGACAGGAGCGTGGAAGGGAAGGCGCCAGGCGGAATCTGTGGATTTGAGCTGTGGAGGTATTGGCTTTACATGCAGAGAACGTCTGGAGGAGAACGAGCTATTGGAGATCGTGATCCCCATTACCACTCAACCTCTGGTAGTGACCTGTCGGATTCTTCGGATACGTCAGGAAGAGGACGGCGGCTTTTTTTACGCGGCAGAGTTCATAGAGCTTTGCAATGGAGAGGAGAGCATGCTTCGAGAAGCGGTGTTTTCCGTCCAGCTGAGCAGCCGGCCCAAGCCAGTTTCTATATGATTATTTAGGACAACCTTTCTAGCATATCTGAGTAAAGGAGAAAGTGAGTAACATGGAAAAAACAAAGCAAAAACCTTGGAAGCGGCTTCTTGCAGCGCTTCTGGCGGTGGCGTTGATCTGGTGCGCCGCCCCTCCGCTGGTACGCCAAGTTCAGGCGGCCTCTTGGATGGACAGCTATCTGAACCAGGTGGTGGAGTGGGGCGTCATGCGCGGCGACCTGCAGGGCAATTTGGAACCCAACAGGGATATCACCCGTGCAGAGTTCTGCACCATGATTAACCGAGCTTTTGGCTACACAGAGGTGGGGCCCCATCCCTTTACCGATGTGAAGTCCAAGGACTGGTATGCCGATGATATTGCCATTGCATATAATCAGGGCTATCTGTTTGGCACTTCGGCAACCACGGCATCGCCCAATGATCCTCTGACTCGTGAGCAGGCAATGGTCATTCTGGGCAAGAACCTGATGCTGCAGACCCAGCCCGGTGAAGTGCTTGGCTTTACAGATAGCCGGACTTTCAGCGATTGGGCCAAGGGATGGATCCGCGCTGTGTCAGAATGCGGTATCATAAGCGGTTATCCCGATGGCACCTTCCGCCCCAGAAACAATATCTCTCGCGGTGAAACTGCCACGATTCTGGTGAAGGCCATTGGCAATTTGGTAAAGGAGCCTGGCGAGACCACTCTGGGCGGCGTGTACGGCAATGTGGTTATCAACACTTCCGGCGTCCATTTGAAGGATACCGTGATTGCCGGTAACTTGTATATCACCGGAGGCGTGGGCCTTGGAGATGTGCTGCTGGATAACGTCACTGTTTTGGGCAGAATCGTGGTCAGCGGAGCTGGCGAGAGCAACGCCGGTGAAAGCAGTGTGATTCTGCGAAATGTCTCTGCCCAGGAAATGGTAGTGGACGGTCTGTCCAATCAGTTTGTTTCTATCCGCGCTGAAGGTGATACCACGATTGATGTGACCCATGTGCGGACGGACGCCTATATTGAAGATGCTACCGAGTCTCCCTATGGTTTGTTGTCCATTCAGCTGGACGGGGAGAACGGACTGTCCTTGCAGGTGGCGGGCAATATCAAGGAGGTCATCAACAAGACTCCGGATTCCCACCTGACTATTGCGCAGGGACCTGCTGCCACAGTGACCATTGATGAGGAAGCTATCAATTCCACACTGACGATTGAGCAGGGAGCCAGTGTGGGCAACTTGAATCTGGATGTGGGTACTACTGTAGACGGCGAGGGCGATATCGGCCACGCCAATGTCAATGCTCCTGGATGCTCTATCGAGCAGCTTCCCGATACCATTGTGATTCGTCCTGGTATCACTGCTGATGTCGACGGTGAAGAAATGGACAGCACTGCAGCGGCTGAGTCCTCTGCAGATCCCCGACTGTTGGCAGGGTATCCCGCTGCAAAGAATGTGGCTCCCACTTCTGCCAACGGTGTGTTTGCTGCAAATAAGTCTTCCACAATTTACTGGGCGCTCTCTGCTACCACGGATGGTTCTGTGGAGGAGGACGACTTGATTGATCCTCCTGCATACGGCGGAGGAATTTTGGACAATGGTACCATCCAGGTGGGCAGCTCCGGGGAAGAGGGAACTGCGAAACTTTCCGGGCTCAATTCTGATGGCGCTTATTACATTTCTGCCATTGCAGTGGATAATCGCGGCAAGCGGAGCCCTGTAAAGGTAACTGCCTTTTCGACTCCGGACAATACGGTGCCCAAGTTTACATCCGGGTATCCCTACATGTCCAAGATCACCAATACATCCGGCCAGGTTGCCGTTATGGCCAACAAGTCCTGCCAGCTGTATTATGCTGTGTTCCCCAAGGGCAGCGAAGCTCCCACGGTGCAAGACTTCAAGACGGGTTCTCTCAGCGGCAACTTGGGATCTGGTATTCGAGACGTGACGAGAAATGTTATCGACCTGTTCTACGTGAACAATCAGAATCTCCAGGAACAGGTGGAATATGATCTCTATCTGTGCCTGATTGACGCAGATGGCGGACTGAACTCCAATGTTCAGAAGCTCACCTTTAAGACTGTGGACGGCACACCTCCTGTGTTTGTCACAGAGCCCACCGTCACCTCTGTTCAGGTGACCAGCGTGGGGTTGCAGGCGATGCTCAATGAGAACGGCACCATTTACTGGGCACTGGTTGCCCAGGGCGACGAGTATCCTGATCCCATCATGGGTGCCACAGAGCGTCCCGCCCTGGACGAGCTGGCAGCAAAGGTGGCTGTTGCTACCGGCGCTGGTGCTTTGAAGTCTGGCAGTGTTAAGGCTACTGCTAACAAGAACGTTACATTGAATATCACTGGTCTGGATCGTGAGACTGGCTACGACTTGTACTATGTGGCTCAGGATACCGCGGGCAACTATTCTCAGACCGTGCGGAAAATCACCATTCATACCTTGGATAACACACCGCCTTCCGTTGAGCAGCAGTTTACCAAGACCGCAGACGAGGAAGGTACAGAACCCATGGCGGACACCGATATCGAGCTGGTGTTCAGTGAGGGAATTCTCGATTCCAAAGAGCTTCAGGTGTTTTACGAACTGTATTTGGAGGGAGACAGGGACAAGTTAGCAGATCTGTTGCGGGAAGATGTAATTCTTCAAGTGCGCGGCAACAACAATCGCTGGGAAAATGTTTCCGAAAAGCAGGGATCCGGCGAAAATCAGTTGCAGTGGGTGGATTATAACAAGGTAGAAGTGGAGATGAAGGATGGCAAGACCATCATTCGCTTCCCCTACGATGATGGCAACGGTGCTGTCAAGTTGGCCAGCGGTGGCACTTACCGCTTTGAGTTGAATCGCATTGCAGATACTTCCGATAACCGGAATCCCATGCAGGATGGCACACTAACACCGGTATTCACAACTGCGTTTGCAAGAATTGATCTTGCTCCCACTAACATTGCGACGCCGCCTCAAAGTGGTAGCGGTGATGTTCAGGTTGACATGGCCTTTGAAATGTACCCCTTGTCCACTGGTGCTGTGTCCGTTGGCTCTAACTATGACATGTTCTTGTGGGCCAATTTGGCAGTGGAATTTGAGCTTTACAGCCGTGTGGTAGATTCGGATGGCAATGTGGTAGAAGATGCAACTGATCCTATGGCAGTTGAGAAAGGTGTGTCTCCTGACGCACAAAAGTGGAATGAATTGGGTTCTTATTCCATTACAACCAATAACAATGAATGGCGGTATACCTCTGTTCGAAACGCAGGCAATACCCAGGGCAATTTCCCGTGGTTGGGTGATCTGAACGAGAATTATACTTATCAGTATGCCATTCATGTTACCAAAGTAGAGGGTAACTCTGATCCCAACACCTGGAGCCAGAATGTGGAAATCCGTGTTACCTTGCCTGCTGGAGTGGATGCTAATTTGCGTAATGCAGGCAGTGGTGCCAGTACAGAGGATAACTGGAATAATCTGGTTTCCTCGGGCTCCATCAGTCCTGTGGGTGATCCGGAGAACTTCTCTGTGTCCCGTCAGTTTACCGATCAGACACCTCCCACCTTTACAGGTAGCTATCCTCTGTTCCGTCCCAGTGATTCCTTTGTGGATATGGAACTGCAGTTGAGCCGTCGAGGCACCATTTACTATGTTTTGGCTCCTGCGGCAAGTGATACCATTAGCTCGCCTACAGTTCCTGCTACAACTAAGGATGGAGATGTAAAACTTGAAGATGTGCCCACCAGTGGTGCAGAGACGAGCAAGTGTCCGGATTTGCTGACACCTACACAGCAGGAAATCTACCAGGGTAACTACATCAATGCAGACATCAAAAAGGGTCGCGTTAGTGTGGATACTGGTGTTGTAAGTGAACGTGTAGAGAATTTGATGCCGGATACCACATACTATGCGTTTTTCGTTATCCAAGGCGATTCTCAGAATATCTCTAAAGTTTACATGTACAAATTTACCACAACCAAGGTGGAAGTTCCCGAGATTGGCCTGAGTGTAAACGGCAATGAGGTCACAGTTAACACACATGTGACTTCTTCTGTGGAGTGGATTGTTATTCCCACTACCTATAATGAGGGCAACTATAGCATCTTGGGTAAAGAATTTGAGCCATATTTTGATAATACAAATGGAACTTATACGAGCTGGGCTGAGGCTAAAGCTGCTTTGAAGATTACAGACAGTTCATTTACTGTTTTGGATGCCCTATTAACTCGTGTGGGAACGAGCAACCAGACGGTGTTTGACCTGCTTGCCAATGAGACGGCATACAACACTTTGTATGATTACGTTGTGGACAAGACAGCTGGTTCCACAACGGATCAGGGTAACATCCCTGAGTTGGTGGCCAATGTTGGTCAAAAGGTTACCTGCAAATTGGATGAAATCGGCCAGTATTACTTTATTGCTGCCGCCCGGCACGTCCAAGGCCAGGAATATGCTTTCCACGCCGCTGCAGGTGTGCAGATGACTGATAGTACACCTCCCAATTATACAGACTTTGTTGGTTCCGTTGATCCCCTAGCAGCTCAAATTGGATGGGATAGCTACAATGTTCCCATGACCACATGGCAGACAAAACCTGCGGAATACCAGTACAAGGGCAAGGTCAGCCTTTCCTTTGATGAGCCTGTCTATATGTACGATAGTTCCAGTGGTAAGATCACGAAACTTGACGATACGAATGTCAAAAACTTTTTGGGATCTGGCGGCGTCACAATTACCAATGCTTCCGTTAACACAGCTGGAGGCGGTGGTACCATCGAAATTGAGTACTCTGCTGCCACGCACGGAGCGTATATCACTGTGTTTAACACAGGTTATATTTGTGACGCTGAGGGCAACAACATGAAGAGCCGAATCACTTTGAACTTTAATGTATTTGGTCCTCATCCCTCCCAGAATAAAGACTGGTACTATCCCGTTTGGACCTCGACTCCTCTACCAACTTCCAATTAAAGGAGGCCCCTTATGCAAAGAAAAACAGCAAAGCGCTTTGTGTCCGGTTTGCTGGCTGCTACCCTGCTGATGTGGGGCATGCCAGTGCTGGCACAAGGTGATGAGGGTACCGAGCCTCCTCCGGCGGATCCACAGGTGGCACCCACGGGAATCACTGTTCGATTTTCTCGGACGAGTGATTTGGTTCTGGATGTAGGGGATACTGATGCTCTTTTGGCATCCGTCACCTTAACCTATGATGAGGGTGTGGAGGAACCGGAAACCCCTCCGGAGGTTCAAGTGGAGTGGACCACCGCCCCCACAGATTCCACTATGGACGCTGCCTACCAGCCAATCACATTGTCTGATAAAGAAACTACAGTGAGCCAAAACGGTTGGAATGCCACAGCGAACGTAAAGGCGGATCAGCCCGGCGGTGTCGAAGTGACCGTAACGGCTAGTGTAAAGAACGCTGATGGAGAGACGATCACAGACACGGCAACGAGAACTGTAAAAGTCTCTGGCCTGGTGTTGACTGGCCCGGATGGCAAGGTTTGCAGTGAAGCGCAGCCTTTGGAGATCCTCCAGGGTGAGCAGAAGCAGCTCACCTGCCATGCCTACGGAAAAGCCGAGGGCGTAAGCCCCGTGTGGCTCAGCGAATCCAACAGTGTGGCCTATGTTGTGCAGGGTATGGTGACTTCCCAAACCATTGGAGAAACCAAGATTACGGCTTCGGTTAACGATTATGTCGCGACTTGCATAGTCCAAGTTGTGGAGAACACCAACCTTGTCATCGACTTTCCGTATGATAAGCGGGAACCCCTTTCCATGGAGGAGTTAGTCGGGGAGCTCCAGACTAATTGTCAAACCAATCTGGGAGAATCCCTCCAATATGTCAGAAGTTTAGCGGTGTCTCCTAAACAGGGTGTGCTTTACTATCACTACGTCTCTTCCGGCAATACCGGCAGCGGCGTGGGAGCCACTGAAGTGTACTATATCAATCCCGCTGACTCTGGACGGAGAGATTTCAGTGATATCACTTTTGTTCCCAATCCGGAATTTGCCGGTAAAGCGGAGATCAGCTTTACCGCATACGGAACTTCTGGCAACTCTTATACCGGTACCATCCGCATCTCTGTGGGAGGACAGGCAGACGTGGCATACTCCACTGCCGGAGACCCCGTTCACTTTGAGGTGGATGACTTTGCAGCTATTTACCGTCAGGTGACTGCGGGCAGTTCTCTGCGGTCTGTGCGGTTCCAGCTGCCGGATCCGGTTCAGGGAACCTTGTACTACGATTACGACGTCACCGACGTCTACATTCAGCGAGTGGAGGCTGGTAAGGACTATTACCGTAGCAGCAATCCTCGTCTAGATTTGGTGAGCTTTTTGCCGTCTCCGGGCTATACCGGTACCGTGAAAATTCCCTATACTGCAGTTGGAAGCGGCGGTTTGGATCCCTATAATGGCACCCTGACCATCACTGTGGAGGATTCCGGTGAGGAGTTTGACACCTTGCAGGACATCCAATACACCAGCGGAACAAGCGGGGTCAGCATGGATGGCAATGATTTTGCCGATGCCTGTTCCGCTGCAACAGGTCAGGAGCTGAACTATGTTTTCCTTACCTCTCTTCCTCAAAGCGGCAAGCTGTATTTGAATTATGGAGGTTCGAATCAGAAGGAATTAACGGCTTCCGATTTGAATAAAACAGCCCTCTTTGTGAAGAAAGTCCTGGACAGCGACCAGCTGCTCTCGGATTTGACCTATGTGCCCACAGGTACCGAACAGGTGACGGATAGCTTTACATACACAGGTGTGGACAAAGAAGGCGGTGTGGTGAAAGGCACCGTTAAAATCGAGGCCAATGTGCCTGGTTCCTCGTCCATCCGGTATTCCGGCACATCCTTGCCGGTGCGGTTCCGGGGGTCAGATTTTTCCAATGCCTGCCAGACCATTCTTAAGTCCGATTTGGCTTATATCACCTTCCTCTCGCTGCCGGACAGCAGTGTGGGGCATCTCTACCTGGGGTATGAAACAATTACAGACAAAGGTGCAATGGTGGATACCAAAACCCAGTGTGTCATCACGGGGGACAACGCCAAGAGTTTGGTGTACGTACCTCGGGCTGGTTATACTGGCCGAGTGAGCTTTACCTATATGGGCTATGACGCAGCGGGGAAGAACTTTACCGGCAGCGTGACGGTGTCCTTGGGGGATAATTACTGGGCTCCTCACTTTACTGATATGGGTGGATACATTTGGGCTCAACCTGCTGTGGAGTTTCTCTACAGCGCAGGGATCGTAAGTGGTGTGGGCAACAATCGGTACAATCCCGGCAGTCCCATCACACGAGGGGATTTTGCCATCATGTTGTGCAGGACTTTCCAGTTGACCAACAATGGACCTTCCACATTTACTGATGTGCCAGCGAATGCCTATTATGCTTGGGCAGTGGCAGCCGCTCAGCAGAACGGCGTGGTGATGGGGGACGGTACTGGTCGTTTCCATCCCAACAGTAGTCTTACCCGCCAGGATGCCATGGTGATGCTTTATCAGGCAATGTTGGCAGGTGGGATGGAGGTACCCCAAGGGGACCTGTCCGTTCTCAATAAGTTTACAGATCGTGCCTCGATTGCGGATTATGCCATGCAGCGTGTGGCATCTTTAGTGCAGATGGGTGTGGTCAGCGGTGACACCAATCATCGGTTGAAACCACGGCAGCCCATATCCAGGGCCGAGATGGCAGCGATCTTGCACAGTGCGTTGACCGTCTGACCAGCGATCTGATTGGAACATAAGAGGGTTCTGCCCTGGTGAGGATCACCTAGCGGCAGGGTTTGGAGAGTTCTATGGATGAGATGATGGAGGTACATTTTGAAGAGCCCGTCCCAGTGCAGGAACGGGACGAGGAAGACGTGGTAATAACCAAGGAGCTGATTGAGGCGTTTCTGACGGATTTTGCTCAGTTGGGCCGGTCGCTGGAGAGCGTAAAGTCCTACCGCACACGGTTGGAAGCATTGTACAATATGCTTCCGCCGGATAAGCGGATCCACAGAAACACCTTGGCTGCCTGGCGCATGGAGCTGTTGGTCCGGGGATATGCTCCCAGTACGGTGAATTTATCCGTTTCAGCAGCCAATAGTTTTGTGGCCTGGCTGGGCAAACGGGAGTTTCAATTGTCCGGTACCTTGGAACACGCTCCTGAGAAACAGCCGGAGTTGTCCCGAGCGGAGTATCTGCGGTTGCTGCAAGCAGCACGGATGCTGAATAAGCGGCGGCTCTATCTGTTGGTGAAGGCAATTGCTTTGATGGGTCTTGGTGTGGATGAGATTTTCAGTTTGACGGTGGAAAGTATCCGTGAAGGGGCAGTGACTCTGCCCAAGGACCGAGGCAAGCGGTGTATTCCCCGCTTTTTCCAAAAGGAGCTTCAGGACTATGTGGAGGATTTTGGAATTACCCAAGGTCCGGTCTTTGTCACTCGCAATGGAAAACGTATGTCCCGGTCAGCAGTGTTCAGTATGATTCGGAGTTTGAGCAGTGAAGCACATGTGGGAGAGGAAAAATGCACTCCCCGATGTTTGCAGAAGCTTTGGCGCACCACAAGGGACCACCTTCAGGAAAATATTGCCCGGATGATGGAACAGACTTATGAGAGGCTGCTGGAGACGGAACAGCTCACTGTGGGTTGGGAAGAAGAACCTCCAGAGAAATAAAATAAATCAAATGGAAGACTGCTCCGCAAAAAAAGCGAAGCAGTCTTCTTTTTAATCTTGCTTTAATTTTCCAGGGATATACTAAAGCCACAGTCAAAGAAGACGGCTGAAATCAACAAACTAATGAACACTTCTGAAATCGAAAGGAAGGTTTTTATGAATTGGAAATTTTGGGAAAATAAGAAAGCAAGAATTGCTGTTCCGGTGACAGCGGCAGCGATTGTAATTGTGGCAGCGGGTACGGCAGTGGGGCTGCATGTGGCACAGCCTAGTATCACCCAAGAACAGGCACAGACCATTGCGCTGGAACATGCGGGAGTTGCCGTAAGCGACACAGTTTCTATGCAGGTCAACCGTGATGATGACGCTTATGAAGTGGATTTCCGCACCGCTGACCGAGCATACGAGTACACGATTCAGGGCAAGTCCGGCAAGGTGGTGGATTTTTCCTATGAGCCTTTGAACGGACAGCAGACCAGCCAGTCTGCGACAGCATCTCAGCAGGATGGGGGCAGTTCAACAGTCAGCAGCACATCAGCACTTACTGAAGATCAGGCCAAGTCCATCGCTCTGGAGCATGCAGGAGTTGCAGAAGCAGATGCCACTTTCTACCGTGTTAAGTCAGATCGGGATGATGGTCGCAGTGTCTATGAGATTGAGTTCTATTCGGGTACAACAGAGTACGACTATGAGATTGACCAGAACAGCGGCGAAATCCTCAGCTATGACAGCGATATTGAAGGCTGGGCCGCAGCCTCTCAGGGAGGAGACCCCATCACTTTGGAGCAGGCAACGGAGCTGGTGGTGGCCCGTGTGGAAGGACTGACTGCTCAAGAGGTTCGCATCCACGAGGAGTACGATGATGGCCGGCAGGTTTATGAAGGTGAAGCATGGTACAATGGTACCGAATATGAGTTCGAAATTGATGCAAGCACTGGCGCTTTTCTGAATTGGAGTGCCGAAGGCAGGGGATAAGCTCGATCTTGGGAGAAACACAATTCAGACCTGATTAAAAAGTTGTTTCGTGGAATTCAAATACCACGTTTTCAATGAAGCGAGGAACCATATCAGAGAGGAGACTTTGTAATGAAAAAGCTTTTCGCATCCTTAGCAGTTCTACTTTTGAGCCTGGCCTTGGCGCTTCCCGCCTCGGCAGCCACCAACGTGTTCAGCGACGTGACGTATAACAACTGGGCCTACCCCTATGTGCAGCGCGCTGCAGGAGAGGGTTGGGTCAGCGGTGTGGGCAATGGGCGGTTTGCTCCGGAGTCCAATGTCACCGGCGGCGAGTTCGTCACAATGGTCACCCGTGCCTTTTATCTCTCCGAGTGCCATGAGGCTGCTCCTGGCCAAGCTTGGTACCAGGGATATGTGGATACCGCTCAGTCCCATGGTCTGCTTACCCACGGGATCAATTCCACCGGCGTGCTCAACGCACCTTTGAATCGCTATAATATGGCAGTGGTGCTCTACAATCTGGCGGATGAGAACGGCATGCTCACCACCACTGGTGATGGTTTCTTGTCCGAGGACGGCAGTACCCTGTGGTCCTACAGCACGGCTCAGGGAGCCATTGCCGATTGGAACGCAATTCCTTCTCAGTACCGTGATCCTGTTCTGGCCTGCTATGCTTTGGGTATCCTCAGCGGTACGGATAACAAGGGAACCTTTAGCGGCAACTCTGCCATGACCAGATCCCAAGCGGCAGTGGTGCTGTGCAAGACCGACGACGACACCAGCGCGACCACTCCCACTACCACTCTCACTAAGGAGCAGGCTCAGCAGATTGCCCTTCAAGACGCTGGAGTCTCCCAAAGCAGTGCCACATTTGTCCGGGTGTATGAGGACTGGGAAGACGGCCGCAGCGTTTACGAGGTGGAGTTTTACGCCAACGGCATGGAATATGACTATGAGATTGACAAGACCACAGGAAGGATTATCAGCAGTGACTGGGACATTGAGGGCTGGACTCCCAGCGTTCCCGGAGGCGGATCCACTGGCAATGCCGTCACACTGGATCAGGCCAAGCAGATTGCCCTGCAGGACGCTGGCATTTCCGAAAGCAGCGCCACATTTGTCCGTGCTCGTGAGGAGTGGGATGATGGCAGGAGCATTTACGAAATAGAGTTCTATGCCAACGGCAAAGAGTACGACTATGAAATTGAAAAGTCCACTGGAAAGATCCTCAGCCGTGACTGGGACATTGAGGGTTGGACTCCTAGTGTTCCCGGAGACGGGTCCACTGGAAACGCTGTCACTCTGGAGCAGGCTAAGCAGCTGGTGCTCGATCGGGTGCCGGGCATGTCCGCCAATTCCATTCGGATCAAGCAGGATTGGGATGATGGCAGGTTGGTCTATGAGGGTGAAGCTTGGCATAACGGTACAGAGTACGAGTTTGAGATTGATGCCAGCACGGGCAGGTTCTTGGATTGGAGCGAGGAGCCTTTCTGGGACTAAATTTCATATAGAGAGAGCCTGGGGGAGGTCCCAGGCTTTTCTTTTGTAAGGGAGTGCACGCTCCGGTGTTCGTGGCATAGAATGGGATAAACGCAGAAACTGTGGAAGAATGAAGGTGATCTTATGGGCAAGCCATTGATCGTGGTCAGCTCTGTGACCTATGCCATGAAGGGGCGGGATATCTTGTTCCGCCACGGCATCCGTGGGTATGTGGAGCGCATCCCCCGCACGGAGGAAACCGGCTGTGGGTATGGAATTTACGTTCCTGAGGGAGCGGACGCTGCAGAGCGTATTTTGAGGGAAAATCATATTCGGGTACTTCGCCGTATGGAACAGGACGGTGATCACCCATGATCTATTTGGACAACAGTGCTACCACCTTTCCCAAACCCCAGGGGGTGCGCCAAGGAGTTCAGCGGGCACTGTTAGAGTATGGGGCAAATCCTGGACGCAGTGGATACGCCATGTGCCAGCGTACCACCCAAGCTGTGTACCACTGCCGGGAACTGGCCGCGGAGCTTTTTGGCGCAGCTGGCCCGGAGTGCGTGATTTTTCAGCCCAGCTGTACCCAAGCCTTGAATGTGGTCATGAAAGGCCTTTTAAAGCCTGGGGATCACGTGGTGGTCACCGACTTGGAACACAATGCGGTGATGCGGCCCTTGGCGGCTATGGAGAAGCGAGGGATTTCCTATACTGTGGTACCGGTAACCCCAGGGGACAGCGATGCCACCCTGGAAGCGTTCCGGAAAGCGTTGGGCCCAAAGACAAAGCTAGCTGTGTGTACCGCAGCTTCCAATGTGTTTGGGTTCCGTGTGCCTGTGGAGCGCATCACAGCCTTGTGCCACCAGTACGGAGTGAAGGTCTGTGTGGATGCTGCACAGGCCGCCGGCTTGATGACTTTCCGCATGGAGGAAAGCGGTATCGACTACTTGTGCTGTGCCGGACACAAGGGTTTGTACGGCCCTATGGGGACCGGTCTGCTGATCCTCCGGGAGCCGGAGCAGCTGTTGGAGACCTTGGTGGAGGGCGGTACGGGAACCCAGTCCAGAAGCTTGCAGATGCCCGAGGAGCCGCCGGAACGCTATGAGAGCGGTACGGTGAATGTCCCCGGCATACTCGGCCTTGCTGCTGGAATGGAGTTTGTACGGCGCCGTGGTCCGGAGAGAATTTGCCGGGAGGAATTGCAGAAGCTGCGGCATCTTCACAGCAGGCTCTCTCGTATGAACCATGTCATTCTGTACGCACCAGCTCCTGAAGAGTCCTGGAGTATGCCGGTGCTGTCCTTTAACATCGAGGGCCTCCCCAGCGAGCAAGTGGGGGAGTACCTGGCCAAAAATGGAATTGCCGTACGGTGCGGGCTTCATTGTGCTCCCTTGGCCCATGAGAAGATGGGAACCTTGGAAACTGGAACTGTGCGGGTCTCACCCTCAGCGTTTACCCGGGTTGAGGATCTGGATGCTTTGGCATGGCGCCTGAGCAGGCGGTGGGAATAATTTTAGGGGAATCGGGAAAAAGTCCTTTAATTTACAAGTTGTTTATGTTAGAATAAGTGCAGAAAGCTTGCCGCAGGGGGTGTCGCGTGGCTTTGCCCGCGGCATTTTCTGCGTATACATCAAGATGTGAAAAGAAAGGGGTGGCTTCATGGGCTCTGTGTTGGAAGGCATCACCCAGACAGGGGAGATAATTCTGGACTTGGCCCGCCAGTTTGCCCTAAAAGATGCTGTGGATGTGGCTATCATCACCTTGCTGCTCTACAGTGCCATCAAGCTGCTGCGGGAGACCCGTGCCGGGCAGCTGGTGAAGGGTATCATTTTGCTGGTTGTGCTGTTTCTTATCTCCTCTTGGCAGGATTTGTTGATGTTAAACGCCATTCTGCGGATGTTCCTGCAGTCGGGCATTGTCATAGTGGTCATTCTGTTTCAGCCTGAGATCCGCAAAGCTCTGGAGCAGGTGGGACACAGCAAGGTGGCCCAGTCCCTGGTGAGCGCGGTGTCTGTCAAGGAGACTGAGGACAAGGCGCAGATTCGAAAGGCCATAGAGGGTGTGGTGGATGCCACACAAATTTTGCAGCAGATGCGCATGGGCGCTCTGATCGTCTTTGAACGCAAGACGAAACTGGGCGAGATCGTTGCCACAGGTACGGTGGTGGAAGCGGCTCCCTCTGCGCAGTTGATTGCCAATATTTTTTTCAATAAAGCGCCCCTTCATGATGGCGCCATGATTATTCGCGAGGGACAAGTTTACGCGGCGGGGTGCATCTTGCCGCTGACCAGCAACGAGAATGTCAGCGTTGAGCTGGGCACTCGCCATCGGGCGGCTTTGGGCATCAGCGAGAACTCTGATGCTGTGGTGGTGGTGGTCTCGGAGGAGACAGCCCAAATCTCCATTGCGTTGGAGGGAAAGCTTACCCGGAACTACAATCGTGTCACCCTGCGGGAGGTGCTGGAGCGCACCTTGGTGGGCACTCCCAATGAAGCCTCCACTGGCAAGCGGATTCTGGACAAGCTTGGCCTGAGTGACCGGGCTGTCAGAAAGGGGGATTGACGGATGAACGAAGAAAAGAAGCGTCCGGAAGAACCCCGGGGAGAGAAAAAACGTCTTGCTCTTGGAAAGATCTTTTACCACAACACCTTTGTTTTGGTGTTCTCTCTGTTGGTGGCAATTATCTCCTGGTTTTTCATGATGGCCACCAGTTCTGACCGAGGGGTCACCGTGGAGGATGTTCCCATTCAAGTGCGGTACTCCTCAGCCGCTCAGGAAGAGGGGCTGGAGGTGTTCCACATGTCCAGCGAGACCGTGAATCTGCAGGTTACTGGCAATACGCTGTTGACGTCCCAGCTGACCGCCAATGATTTTGAGGTCAGTGTCACGTTGAACCCCACGGATACCTCTGTCACTGGAAATACTTTGCAGAAGATGGATGTCCAGGTGCAGGCAGTCAAAGCCAACACCTTGACAAATTTTGAGATTGCCCGGGTGACTCCGGAAGAGGTCACATTGGAGTACGACCGTTTTCAAGAGGTGAACCTGCCCATTGAGAGTGATATCCAATGTAGGTCCGCTGACGGGTATTACGCCTCTACTCCCATTCTTTCGGCAGATAATGTGACCATCAGCGGTCCCAGTTCCTCGGTTGCCAGGATCAAGCGAGTGGCTGTCAGCTATAATGTGGAGTCCGAACTGAAGGAAGATGCGCAGTTTTCTTGTCCGCTGGTGCTTTATGACGAGCACAATCAGGAAATTACCAATACTGCAGGGCTTTATCTGGAGATGAACGTAGACAAAGTGGATGTGACCATTCCCGTTACACCGGTGAAGACGGTCAACCTGACTGCTACCACGGTCCATCAGCCCGAGGGGTTCTCTCAGGACCGCATTCAGATTGAGCCTTCCACCATCACGATTGCCGGTACAGCCAATACCCTCTCCGGTATCAGTGAGATTCAGCTGGATACCGTGATTGATTTCGCAGATTTGGAGGCTGGTACCACCAACACCTTTACTGCGGATATCCCCTTGCCTTCCGGTGTGAGAAACATCGCCTCGGTGGGAGACAGTACCACGCCTGCTCAGGCCACGGTGACCATAAACCTCAATGGGTATAGTGAGATGTCTGTTTCTGTTGGGGCTTCCAATATGCAGATCACAAATCCCCCGGCAGGTATGGAGGCGGCGTTGGCAACCAGTTCCCTGGTGGTAACCCTGGTGGGTCCGGAAGCCCAGGTGAGTCGTCTGACCGGTGAAAACGTTGCGGTGACTGTGGATTTAGCTAATTTCCAGGATCGTACCGGTACGGTGGAAGTGCCTGCAACGGTTACTTTGACAGGCAGTGCAGCGAGTTCCTGTTGGGCAACGGGTGAGTATACCGTGTCCGTCAACATCAGCCAACCGTCAGCTGTGTCCACCGCACGGATGATAGCCCGGGATCCAGAAAGCAGCGAAGAAGGGGATGTGGCTGCCACGCCCCAAAAGTAAGTTTAGATCAGGTGAATCAAAAGAGCGCACGGGGATTTTTCTTCCGGGGCGCTCTTTTCTTTGCAAAATTCGGCGGATGGGTGTATAATAATAAATCAGTTTTGTGCAACGAATCAGGAAAGGATGAGCGGTATGGATGTCCGTGTCAACGATGTTCTGCGGATGAAGAAGCCCCACCCCTGCGGCTGTTATGAGTTCACCGTGCTGCGGGCGGGCATGGATTTTCGCATCCGCTGCAACCAGTGCGGCCGTGAGGTGATGATCTCCCGATTCAAGTGTGAGAAGAATATCAAGCGAATTCTCCGGAGCGAGACGGAGCAGTAGGTGGCTTTTCCAAATCTGAAACCAATGGAAAGAAATTTGGAAAGGCAGTGTTTGTGGTGTTTGAAAATCTCAGTGTATTTGAAAATCGCTATGAAGAATTGAATCTCAAGCTTTACGACCCTGATACAGTGGCCCAGCGAGAGCTGTACACCTCTCTGATGAAAGAGCACAAGGAGATCCAGCCCATTGTGGAGACGTATCGCGCTTATCGCCGGTGCGAGGAGGATCTTGCCGGTGCCAAGGAGTTGCTGGAGGAATCCAGCGACAGAGAGCTGCGGGAAATGGCCCAGCAGGAGCTCAAGGAGAAAAGTGAGGAACTGACCCGCCTGGAAGAGGAATTGAAGCTGCTGCTTCTGCCCAAGGATCCCAATGACGAAAAGAACGTCATCATGGAGATCCGGGGTGGAGCCGGTGGGGAAGAGGCCGCCTTGTTTGCCTATACCCTTTACCGTATGTACACCATGTATGCGGAGAAAAAAGGTTGGCGTACCGAAATCGTCTCTCTGAACGAGACGGAATTGGGCGGTTTTAAAGAGGTCAGTTTTTTGATTGACGGAGAGGGCGCCTATTCCCGCTTGAAGTACGAAAGCGGTGTCCATCGTGTGCAGCGGGTTCCGGAAACGGAGACTCAGGGGCGCATTCACACTTCCACGGCTACTGTGGCGGTGCTGCCCGAGGCCGAGGAAGTGGAGCTGGAGATCGACCCCAAGGATTTGCAGATTGACACTTTCCGCTCCAGTGGAGCAGGAGGCCAGCATATCAACAAGACGTCGTCGGCAATCCGTGTTACCCACTTGCCCACAGGCATGGTGGTGGAGTGCCAGGATGAACGCAGTCAGTACAAGAATAAGGAAAAAGCCCTAAAGGTTCTCCGCGCCAGGTTGTTAGATCAGGAGCAGAAAAAGGCCGATGACCAGGTGGCTCAGGAGCGCCGGAGTCAAGTGGGTACCGGGGACCGGTCCGAGCGAATCCGGACCTACAATTTCCCTCAGGCCCGCGTGACAGATCATCGCATTGGTTTGACGTTATATAAATTGGATGAAATTCTGGGCGGCACTTTGGATGAGGTTATCGACAGTCTAACTGCCGCAGACCGGGCTGCTCAGTTGGAAGCTTCCCAGCAGGGATAAGGAGGGAGCGCAATGGAAACCTTACTGTTAAGCGACAGTTGCCCTGGAGATATTGAAAAGGCCGGAGAGATCCTGAGGCAGGGTGGACTGGTTGCCATCCCCACGGAGACGGTGTATGGCCTTGCCGCCAACGCCTTGGATGGAGAAGCAGTGAAAAAGATTTATCAGGCGAAAGGAAGACCATCCGATAACCCGCTGATCGTCCACATCAGTGATGTGGCCCAGTTGCCTCCTTTGGTGAAAGAGGTGCCCGAAGCTGCCCGTAAGTTGGCAGCGGTGTTCTGGCCGGGGCCCTTGACCATCATTTTGGAAAAGTCCTCGAGGATTCCTGACCAGACCAGTGGGGGGCTGGATACTGTGGCGGTGCGCTGCCCCTATCATCCCACGGCGAGAGCTGTGATTGACGCAGCAGGAGTGCCCTTGGCAGCGCCTTCCGCTAATCTCTCTGGAAAACCCAGTCCCACCACGTTCCGCCATGTTCAGGAGGATCTCACCGGACGGGTGGATGCTCTTCTGGACGGGGGAGATTGTACCGTGGGAGTGGAGTCCACAGTGATTACGCTGGTGACCGACGTTCCCCGGATTCTCCGTCCGGGTGGGGTGACTCTAGCTCAGCTGGAGCGCGTCTTGGGACAGGTGGAGGTGGACCCTGCCGTGATCCATCAAATGGAGCAAGGGCAAAAGGCTTCCTCCCCGGGGATGAAGTATAAGCATTATTCCCCAGTTGCCGATGTGGTGATCTTGGACGCATCCCAAGAGGATTACCTCCAGTATGTGAATCAGAGGGGGGACGGTTGGGCTCTCTGCTTTGAGGAGGACGTTCCCCTTTTGCAGGTGCCTTCCATGTCTTATGGCAGCCGGTATGACGACAATTCTCAGGCTCACCGGCTGTTTCAAGCCCTTCATCAGTTGGATGAGTCCGGCGCCCAAAAGGCTTATGCCCGGATCCCTCGAAAGCGGGGAGTGGGTTTGGCTGTCTATAACCGCTTGATTCGAGCGGCGGCCTTCCAAGTGATAAATCCTCGAAAGCGTCATATTGTGGGCCTGACTGGGCCTACTGGCGCTGGGAAATCCACAGTGGCGGAGTTTTTGCAGAACCACGGTTGCTATATTGTTGACTGTGATAAAGCCACCCGCAGTGCCCAGGTTTACGATGGCCCCTGTTTGGCTGAACTTTCGACAGCCTTTGGCCCCGAGATTCTCCAAGGTGGGGTGCTGAATCGTGCAGAACTTGCCAAACGCGCCTTTTCGTCGGACGAAGCCCGGGCCCGGTTGGGGGAAATCACATTCCCGCGGATTCTTCGCCGAGTACGGGAGCTGATCCAGGCAGGCGAGGAGCAAGGGTATCGTGTGCTGGTGCTGGATGCCCCCACGCTGTTTGAATCGGGACTGGATTCCGCCTGCTCTCGGATTCTCGTGGTGGATGCGCCCAAGGAGGAACGTCTTGCTCGGGTGCTTCGGAGGGATGGAATCACCAAGGAAGCTGCTCTGCGCCGGCTGGAGGCTCAGCCCACTTCGGACTTTTACACCTCCCGAGGCGATTGGGTGGTGGAGAATCCCTCAGGCGCGCAGCTGGAAGAGCTGCTGCTCCCCATTTTAGATGAGTTGGAGAACACTTGCCTATGAGAAAAGGTTGTTTGACCTGCTTGATTCTGGTGGTACTTCTGATCGCAGTGGGGGTGCTGTTTGGCCCAAAGCTGAAGGAGAAAGTGTTGTTGTTCCTGTATCCTCAGCGCTACACCCAGTTGGTGCAGCAGGAGGCTGCCGAATTCCAGCTGGATCCGGATCTTGTGTTTGCTGTCATCAAGACAGAGAGCGGTTTTGATCCGGAAGCCCGCTCCCATGCTGACGCTATGGGGCTGATGCAGCTGACCCAGGAGACCTTTGATTGGATTGCGTCCCTCTATCCTCCAGAGGATTCCAGCGCTGGTGTGTACGATCCCCAGGCGAATATCCACTGTGGCTGCGCGTTGCTCCGGCTGTTGTTGGACCAGTATGGCAGTGTGGATGTGGCTCTGGCTGCCTACAATGCAGGGATGGGCAATGTGTCCCAGTGGCTTGGCAGTCAGGAGTATTCTCACGATGGGGAGACGCTGCACACCATCCCCTATCCGGAAACGGACGCTTATGTCAAGAAAGTCCGGCGAGCCTACGAGATGTATGCAAAGCTTTATCCGGATTAAAGGGGAAGCCGTTGCATTTTGACAGAATTCGTGCTAGAGTAGAGAAGGCCTTTCCAAGGAGGCTTATCCAAGGAATAAATCGGCGGAAGGATCCGCCAAAGCCATAAATTGACAGGAGGCAAGGAACCAATGTCCAAGAAAACTGAAAAGATCGACGCTAAGGAGCTGGCGAAAGAGCTTCTCAATGACAAGACCCATGGTGCTGAAAAGTCCGGCGCCAAGGCTATGGAAAAGGCATTTAAGTTCTGCGAAGGCTACAAGACCTTCCTGGACGAGGCCAAGACTGAGCGCGAGGCTGTGACCTGGGCTGTTAAGGCTGCCGAGGCCGAGGGCTTCGAGGAGTTTGATCCCGACAAAAAGTATAAGGCTGGGGATAAGGTCTATTACAACAACCGCGGCAAGGCAATGTGCCTGGCAGTGATTGGCAAGAAGGGCCTGAAGCACGGCGCCCGGATCTGTGCTGCTCACATCGACAATCCCCGCATTGATTTGAAGCCCATTCCGCTTTATGAGTCCAATGAGCTGGCCATGATGAAGACTCACTATTATGGCGGTATCAAGAAGTACCAGTGGGTTGCCATGCCCCTGGCTCTGCATGGTAAGATTGTCCGCAAGGACGGTGAGGAAATCACTGTGCGCGTGGGCGAAAAGGAAGGTGATCCCCAGTTCACCATCACCGATATCCTGCCTCACCTGGGCAAGGATCAGACTGTGAAGAAACTGGGAGAGGCCTTCACTGGCGAGGATCTCAATGTGCTGGCAGGCAGCCTTCCCTTGGCCGACGCTGAGGGCGATCAGCTGTTCAAGCTCAATGTCATGAAGATTCTCCACGACAAGTACGGCATTGTGGAGGGCGATTTGATCTCTGCTGAGCTGTGCTTTGTTCCCGCCTTCAAAGCAGTGGATATCGGCTTTGACCGCAGCATGGTGGGCGCTTATGGCCATGACGACCGCGTCAGCGCTTATCCCATTCTGGAAGCCATCTTCAAGTGTGAGGATCCCGAGTACACTTGCATTTCCGTGCTGGCTGACAAAGAGGAGATCGGCAGCGTAGGCAACACCGGTCTTTGCTCTGAGTTCCTCAACTACTTTGTGGAGGATTTGGCCGATGCTGAGGGCCTGAAGGTGCGTCATGTGTTCACCAAGTCTACTTGCCTGTCCGCAGACGTTACCGCTGCGTTTGATCCCAACTACGCTTCTGCCTATGAGGCAGGCAACTCCTGCTATCTGAACCGTGGCGTGGGTGTTTCCAAGTACACCGGATCCCGCGGCAAGAGTGGCTCCAACGACGCCCATGCTGAGTTTGTGGCTGAGGTTCGCAAGATTTTTGACGACAACGAGGTTTTGTGGCAGATCGGCGAGCTGGGCAAGGTTGACCAGGGCGGCGGTGGCACCGTGGCTCTGGATATCTCCCGCATGAATGTGGATGTCATCGATGTAGGTGTGCCGGTGCTCTCCATGCACGCTCCCTTCGAGGTGGTTTCCAAGCTGGACGTGTATATGGCCTACAAGGGCTTCAAGGCTTACTTTGAGGCAAAATAAGGCAGGGTTCTGCCATAGGAAAAGCTCCGGGTGACCGGAGCTTTTTTGTTGTTTTAGGCAAGAGAGTTTTTCATTTCCCTGTTTCTTTTTTTCGGGAACTTGTGTATAATAAACGGGTAGAAAAAGATCGCCCTCCGGGGCTTTGCGATAGATTGTGAGGGAACACATTGCCTAGACGCCGTGGAAAGCGAGTGGTCCTCAATCGGACGGATCACCGCATTGATATAGGCCCTGCGGGGCGCAACCTGTTCATCTCTCGGGACAAGCAGCAGCAATCCCGCCAAGCTCGGCGGATCAAATTGGGAATGAATGCTGTGATAGCTCTGGGAGTTTTGGTCATTGTTGCAGGATTTGGTTTCTTTGTGGCATTTTATCTAGTGCCCTATTTCCAAGTGGAGATGCGCATCAACACTTCCAGTATCTCCTCTGTGGATGGAGGGACTGAGCAGAGCCAGGTGGAGATGCCCTCTTATGACAGCATGGGGCTGCCTGTGTACAGCGATGACGTGAGTTTATTTGTCATCAATCAAAACGAGCCCCAAGATGCCTCCTATGTGCCCAACTTAGTGGAAGCGCAGGGGGTCCAGGTGGAGGCCCACATTGTCAGTGCGTTGAACATGATGGTGGAAGCTGCCAAGGCGGACGGTCTGGCATTGGTGTTCACCGAGGGTTATGTCTCCTATGAGACCCAGCAGCAGCGCTACGAGGAAAAAGTGACGCAGCTGATGGAGCTGGAGGGTCTGACCACTGTGATGGCCAGAACGCAGGCGCGGCTGGAGGTCCCCATGGCCGGGGAGTGCGATCAGCAGACCGGCATGTGCGTTCGGGTGGACGCAAACCCGGATGCATTTGCTGATTCCAAGACCTGTTCTTGGCTGCGGACGAATATGGGAAAATATGGATTCATTTTCCGTTGGCCTGAGGGTGGAGAGGATTACACCGGCTGTCAGGAAGATTTAACCGTACTGCGGTATGTGGGCAGTGAGAATGCTACGGCTATGCAGCAGCGTTCCATGTGCTTGGAGGAATACATCAGTTACCTGGCCAACCAGGGGTGAAGATTTCCCAGGAAAAAGAAAAAACTTCCTCTTGCATTTTTGACAAGAGTATGCTACAATATCTTGCGATTGATTTGAAACATCCCAACCGTAAAGAGGTGAAACGAAGATGAAGCAGAATATACATCCCGACTACCAGGAGACCACCATCACCTGCGCCTGTGGCAACGTGATTCACACCCGGTCTACCAAGAAGGATATCAAAGTCGAAATATGTTCCAAGTGCCACCCGTTCTTTACGGGCAAGCAGAAGCTGGTGGATACCAGCGGCCGCGTGGATATGTTCAAGAAGCGCTATGGCCTGAACAAGTAAGTTGTTTGGAGCCGGGCATTCACTGGCAAAATAGCGGGCCTTGTGCCTCAGGATGGGCGGTGCGGTTTCGCGCCGCCTGTCTTTGTTTTCAGCGGAAGGGGAAGGGCAATGGAGTATATCACCGTGGAAAGAGAATCCGCCGACGAGTTTGTGGAGAAAAAATCCCGCTTCATCGGCACCTGCCGCCCGGTAAAGACCGAGGAGGAGGCATTGGAATTTATCGCCCGGCTGAAAAGTCAATATTGGGATGCCAATCACAATGTGTACGCCTATGTACTGCGGGAGGGGAATATCCAGCGGTTCTCAGATGATGGAGAGCCCCAGGGCACTGCCGGAATTCCTGTGATTGATACCCTGAAAAAGTCTGGCGTGGTGGACGCAGTGGTAGTGGCCACCCGGTATTTCGGTGGGATTCTGCTGGGTGGGGGCGGATTGATCCGCGCCTATTCCCATACGGCATCCATCGCATTGGCAGCGGCAAAAAAGATTGTCATGCGGGAGTGCATGTTGTTGTCGGTCTCCTGCGATTATTCCCTGTACGGAAAAGCGGCGGGTCTTATTCCGGAATTGGGCGGTGTGGTGGATGATACCGAGTTTTTAGAACGGGTCAAGCTCTCCTTTCATCTAGACCCAGAAAAGCTCCCGGCCCTGGAAAAGCGCCTTGCTGATGCCACCAGTGGTCGCTGCATGGTGCAGGAGGAGGGAAAGCGCTTTTTTCCTTTCTCTTTGGAAAAGTAAAAAAATTTTTTCTTAGAACGCAAGTAATTCCACGGAAAAAAGCGTATACCAATACAAGGGGAGAGATTTTGGAAACCATAAGGGTTCCTGGTTGCCCCGTTTAGCAAGGAGGCCGGAAAACAAAGGGACAATTGAATGGAAGAAAGGGTGTGGAAGCTTTATGACCATCCGAGAACAGACCCAGCAGATGGAACGGGAAATTTTTGCTCCGTGGGCAGCGTATTCCAGCGAGACCAGGGGCCGTCAGCGCCCGGAGGAAGAGTGTGAAATGCGCACTCCCTATCAGAGAGACCGGGACAGGATCATTCACTGCAAGTCGTTCCGGCGGCTGAAGCACAAGACCCAAGTGTTTCTTTCACCGGAGGGGGATCATTACCGCACGCGGCTTACCCACACTCTGGAGGTTTCCCAGATTGCGCGTACCATCGCCAGAGCACTGCGCCTCAATGAGGATTTGACAGAGGCTGTGGCATTGGCTCACGACTTGGGCCATACGCCCTTTGGCCATGCAGGAGAACGGGCGTTAAACGCCCTGCTGCCTCACGGATTCCGCCATTACGAGCAGAGTTTGCGGGTGGTGGAGCGGCTGGAAAAAGAAGGCCAAGGCTTGAATCTTACATACGAGGTGCGCAACGGGATTTTGTGCCATACTACGGGTATGGAGGCAATCACCGCAGAGGGGAGAATCATCCGCTGGGCGGACAAGATTGCCTATATGAATCACGATATCGACGATGCCATTCGGGCTGGAGTGCTGCGGGAAGAGGATATTCCGAAGTCCATCACTGGGGTGCTGGGGAATTCCAAGACAAAGCGGATTACCGCGCTGATTGGCTCGGTGGTGGAGAACAGCCATGACGGGAACATCGCCATGGACCCTGAAACGTATAGCGCCTATGAAGAGCTCAGTGATTTCATGTACAAGGCTGTGTACCTCAACGAGTACGCCAAGAAAGAAGAGCGGAAGGTGCCCCATATCATTCAGGCGTTGTTCTCACATTTTCGGAATCCGGACAATCTGCCGGAGTATATGAAAAAGATCGCAGAGGAGGAGGGTGCCGAGACAGCCTCCTGCGATTATGTCGCAGGCATGACGGACCACTATGCCGTTGCTTGCTATCAGGAGCTTTTTATCCCCAAGGCCTGGAACCTGGGGATCAGAGGATAACCTTGGATTGGAGGGACCAGCATGCCGTTTCCACCTGAATTCCTGCGTGAGCTTGGGGAGCGCAACCGCATCGAGGATGTGGCGTCGCCTTACGTGAACTTGCGCAGGCAGGGTAAGAATCTGCTGGGTCTGTGTCCCTTCCACAACGAAAAGTCGCCGTCCTTTGTGGTTTACCCGGAGAACAACTCCTTTTACTGTTTTGGCTGCAATAAGGGGGGCGATGTGATCTCCTTTGTCATGGGTGTGGAGAATCTGGATTTTACAGAAGCGGTGAAGCTGCTGGCCCAGCGGTCCGGCATGACGCTGCCGGAGGAAGGCGGGGACTTCTCCATGTCCCGGCTGCGCACCCGTATTTTGGAGATCAATCGGGAGTCCGGGCGCTTTTACTTTGGCGCGCTGTCTACACCCGAGGGCAAGGCAGGCCTGAATTACTTCAAGTCACGTGGGTTGGATCCCAAGACCATCCGCCATTTTGGGTTGGGTTACGCTCCTGACACCGGCTTTGCGTTGACGAACCACCTGCGAGAATTGGGTTATACCAAGGATGAGCTGTTGCAGTCGGACATGGTGCGGCTGTCGAAAAACGGAAATCTCTATGACCGCTACCGAAATCGTGTCATGTTTCCCATCATTGACCTGCGGGGGAATGTGGTGGCTTTTGGCGGCCGGGTTTTGGGGGATGGAACTCCCAAATATATCAATACATCGGACACCCCGGTGTATCATAAGGGCAGCGGATTGTTTGCCTTGAACTTTGCCAAGAACGCCAATTCGGAGCAGTTGATCTTGGCAGAAGGCTATATGGATGTGATTGCGCTGCACCGGGCAGGTTTTACCAACGCCATTGCCACTTTGGGCACAGCGCTGACAGAGGAGCAGGCCAGGGTGATGCGGCGTTACGCCAAGGAGGTCGTGATCTGTTACGATTCCGACCAGGCAGGACGCAGAGCCACTCAGCGGGCCATTCCTCTTTTGAAGGACGCCGGTTTGAAGGTGCGGGTGATCACCGTGCCTGGGAATAAGGATCCGGACGAGTTTTTCCGCTCCGATCCCAAAGATGGCGTGACCCGCTTCAAACGTCTGATTCAAGAGAGCGGCAATGATACGGAGTACCGCTTGTCCGTGGTGCGGGCCAAGTATGACCTGACTGCCGAGGACGGGAAAAAGCAGTACCTGCAGGAAGCTGTGACCCAGGTGTTAAGTACCCTCCGGGATCAGATTGAATTGGACGTCTACGCTGGAAAGCTTTCTGTGGAGACGGGCGTGGGGAAGGAGAGCATCATGGCTTCCGCGCAGCGGGCAGCCTCCCAGGTGGCGCGGCAGCGCAGGCGGGAGGAAGTCCGGGCTCAACGAGAGGTGGTTGCTTCCCGTACAGTGGCGAATCCAGAGAAAAAGCGTCACTTGCGGGCCGCCCTGGCGGAAGAGGGGATCCTGGCCTATCTGTTTCGCAATCAGGATCGAGCGGAGGCACTGGAACAGCGCCTGCCCCCGGAAAAGTGGATCACACCCTGGGGACGCCGAGTATATACCCTGCTGCTGGGCAAAACTAAGCAGGGCGACGTGACTCTCAGCGGGATGGCGGAGGAGTTGACTCCCGACGAGCTATCCGAACTGAGCCGGGTTTTGGTAGAGCGCCGGGAAGTCCCACCTTCTTGGGATGACGTGGAAGGCTTTTGCAAGATCATAGAGAGCGAGGCTCTGGGAAATCGAGAGAAGCTGAAAGATGCCTCGCAGGAGGATCTGCGGCGCTATCTTGAGGAACTGAAAAATCGAAAGTAGAGCAATACCCTCAGCGGCAGGGAGGGCCGGGCAGAGCCTGGTCGCCGGTGCTGAGTCAAATATGGGAATCGCGCCGCCCTGGACGCGGGAAAGGAATGGTAAACAATATGGCCGCACAACCGGATAAAAAGACAGTGATCAAAGATCTTCTGGAACTGGGCAAGAGCAAAGGACAGCTGTCCACCAAGGAGATTTTGGACGCTTTGGGTGAGCTGGACTTTGACCCTGAGCAGATTGAGAAATTCTATGACACCCTGGAGAGCCAGGGTGTGGAGATTGTGGAAGACGACTTTGGCGATATCACCATTGACGAGGACGAGCTTGCCAAAGCTGAGGGCTTGGATACTCTGGAGCCCGGCGTGGGGGCTGACGGCGTCACCATTGATGACCCGGTAAAGGTCTACCTGAAGGAGATCGGCCGGGTGCCGCTGCTCACTCCCGAGGAGGAAGTGGATCTGGCAGTGCGCATTTCCAATGGGGATGAAGCTGCCAAGAAGCGGCTGTCCGAGGCCAACCTTCGTCTGGTGGTCAGCATTGCAAAACGGTATTTGGGTAGAGGCATGCAGTTCCTGGATTTGATCCAGGAGGGCAACCTGGGTTTGATCAAGGCTGTGGAGAAGTTTGACTACACCAAGGGCTTTAAGTTCTCCACGTATGCCACCTGGTGGATCCGTCAGGCGATCACCAGAGCCATTGCGGACCAGGCCCGCACCATTCGTATCCCCGTTCACATGGTGGAGACCATCAACAAGGTGAAGAAGGTGTCCAGCCAGCTGCTTCACGCCAATGGCAGAGAGCCCAGCGCTGAGGAGATCGCTGAAGAGCTGGAGATGCCTGTGGAGAAGGTGCGGGAGATCATGCGAGTGGCTCAAGAGCCCGTTTCTTTGGAGACCCCCATTGGTGAGGAGGAGGACAGCCATCTGGGAGATTTCATTCCCGATGACGATGCCCCGGCCCCGGCAGATGCAGCTTCTCATACGCTGCTCAAGGAGACCCTTGACAACGTGTTGGACTCCCTTACAGAGCGAGAGAGAGAAGTGTTGCGTCTGCGGTTTGGTCTGGACGATGGCCGTTCTCGCACCTTGGAAGAGGTGGGCAAGGAGTTCAAGGTTACCCGAGAGCGTATCCGGCAGATTGAGGCCAAGGCCTTGCGGAAGCTGCGCCATCCCAGCCGCAGCAAGAAGCTGAAGGATTTCCTGGATTGATCCAGTAGAACTTGGAGTTTCGATTTCTATGGTGATGACTTTAGAGGCGGATTACGCTGTCCGCATCGTAGAGTATTTGACAAAGCATCCGGAGCGCCGGGATGCCCGGACGATCTCCGAGGAGACTCAGATTCCCCTGCGGTTCTCGCTGAAAATTTTGCGGGAGCTGGTGACAGAGGGGATGGTCTGCTCATTTAAAGGCGCCAAGGGTGGATACACTTTGGCCAAGTCTCCGGAGGAGATCACATTGCGGCAGGTTATCGAGCTGGTGGAAGGGCCCTACATGCTCAGCCGCTGCCAAAAGGAAGAATACAGCTGTGGGCGAGCCCATTGCCGTCTGCACAGCATCTATGAAAAGATCTCGGAGGATGTCCGGCGGGAGCTGGAGTCCTACACCTTTGCCATGATTTGCGCGCCGGAACCCTGCTGCTGCCAGGAGGACGGGATAGAAACATAAAAAAGGCACGGTGGACGTTAGACGTCCCGTGCCTTTTTCCGCACTTTTTCGAGAAAAGAAAAAACCGCCATAAAGGCGGAAAATATTAGAAAAACCACTTGACAAAAGAGAGTAGTTGAATTATACTAATAAACTGCATAATCATGGGTAGGAGTATACATGCCTCATTTTTGATAAAGTATAGCACATGGTTTGATAGGAATCAAGTGCGTATTGAAAAAAAGTGATTTTTTTGTGTAAAATGCTCCTTCCCAGCACGTCGGGAAGCAGTTTCGGGGAAATCGGCGGTTCCCTCGAAGCTGCGGCAATTCAAAACTATCATGGATTGGAGTGGCTGAACCAAATGGTGAATGTGAAACCGGTTCAATTGGGCAAGAATACTCGAATGAGCTTTGCCAAGATCGAGGAAGTCCTGAAAATGCCGAACCTCATCGAGGTCCAGAAAAACTCTTATCAGTGGTTCCTTACAGAGGGCCTGAAAGAGGTTTTCGACGATGTCTCCGGCATCACGGATTTTAACAACAACCTGGTCCTGGATTTTGTGGATTACAAGCTTGACGACAAGCCCAATTACAGCGTGTCCGAATGCAAGGAGCGGGATGCCACTTACGCTGCCGCCCTGAGGGTGACTGCGCGCCTGCTCAACAAGGAGACTGGCGAGATCAAGGAATCCGATGTGTTCATGGGAGATTTCCCCTTGATGACGCCCAGCGGCACCTTTGTCATCAACGGTGCGGAACGTGTCATTGTATCACAGTTGGTGCGTTCCCCTGGCGTGTACTACAAGATGGACTATGACCGCTCCGGTAAAGAGCTGTTTTCCTCCACCATCATCCCCAACCGGGGCGCATGGTTGGAGTATGAGAACGATGTCAACGATGTGTTCTATGTGCGCATCGACAAAAACCGTAAGATCCCCATTACGGTGTTTATCCGCTGCCTGGGTCTGGGCACGGATACGGAGATCTTGAACTACTTCGGCGATGACGACAGAATGCGTGCCACCATCGAGAAGGATACCTGCAAGACCATGGAAGAGGCGCTGTTTGAGATCTATCGCAAGCTGCGTCCCAGCGAGCCTCCCACCATTGAGAGCGCTCAGGCCCATATTCACGGCCTGTTCTTTGATCCTCGCCGGTACGACCTCTCTCGCGTGGGCCGCTATAAGTACAATAAGAAGCTGCGCCTGGAGGGCCGTCTGGTAGGACAGGTCCTGGCTCAGCCCGTGGCCAATCCCTCCACAGGCGAGGTGATGGGCGAGCCCGGACAGACCGTCACCAAGGAAATGGCGGACGCCATGGACGATGCCGGTGTCACCACGGTTGTGGTTCTGCTCAACGAGAAAGAGGTCAAGATCATCTCCAACGGCATGGTGGATATCCAGAAGTATGTGAATTTCGATGCCAAGGAAGAGTGCGGTATCAACGAGCGCGTGTGCTACCGTGTTCTGGCTGAGATCCTGGAGACTGCCCAGAACGACGAGGAGATCAAGGAAGCTCTGCGTGCCCGTCATGCTGAGCTGATTCCTAACCACATCACTGTGGATGATATCTTCTCCACCATCAACTACATGAACTGCCTGGCCGTGGGCTTGGGTACTACCGACGATATCGACCACTTGGGCAATCGTCGTATCCGTTCTGTGGGTGAGCTGCTGCAGAACCAGTTCCGCATTGGCTTCTCCCGTTTGGAGCGTGTGATCCGTGAGCGCATGACTTTGCAGGCTCAGGATCTGGAGTCCCTGACTCCCCACAGCTTGATCAATATCCGTCCTGTGGTGGCGGCTATTAAGGAGTTCTTCGGTTCTTCTCCGCTGTCCCAGTTCATGGATCAGACCAACCCCTTGTCCGAGTTGACCCATAAGCGGCGTCTGTCCGCCCTGGGCCCCGGTGGTTTGTCCCGTGACCGCGCCTCTTTCGAGGTCCGCGACGTTCACTATACCCACTATGGCCGTATGTGTCCTATTGAGACTCCCGAAGGTCCCAACATCGGTTTGATCTCCTACCTGGCTACTTTTGCCCGCATCAACGAGTACGGCTTCATCGAGGCGCCTTATCGTCGTGTGGACAAGGAGACTGGCGTGGTGACCAACGATGTGGTCTACATGACAGCGGACCAGGAGGACGAGTTCATTGTGGCCCAGGCTAACGAGCCTTTGGACGAAGAGGGCCATTTCGTGCATGCCTGTGTCAACGGACGTCATCGGGATGAGTTCGTGGAAGTGCCCGCATCCCAGGCGGACTACATGGATATCAGTCCTCGGATGGTTGTTTCCGTTGCCACTGCTATGATTCCCTTCCTGGAAAACGACGACGCCAACCGCGCTCTGATGGGATCTAACATGCAGAAGCAGGCTGTGCCGCTGCTGCGCACTGAGAGCCCCATCGTCGGCACTGGTATGGAATATAAGGCCGGTGTGGACTCCGGCGTGTGCGTGCTGGCAAAGCGTGGTGGCGTGGTGAAGTCCGTCAGCGCCAACCTGGTTCGCGTCACTGCCGACAATGGCGATATCGACGACTACCAGATCATCAAGTTCATGCGCTCCAACCAGAGCACCTGTATCAACCAGGTGCCGGTGGTGTCTGTGGGTGAGCGTGTGGAAGAGGGTTCTGTCATTGCCGATGGTCCCGCCATCAAAAACGGCGAGATCAGCTTGGGCAAGAACGCTCTGATCGGCTTTATGACCTGGGAAGGTTATAACTACGAGGACGCTGTCCTTTTGAATGAAAAGATCGTCCGGGATGACGTGTACACCTCCATTCATATTGAGGAGTACGAGATGGAAGCCCGGGATACCAAGTTGGGGCCGGAGGAAATCACCCGGGATATTCCCAACGTCAACGAAGAGCTCCTCAAGGACCTGGACGACCGGGGCATTATCCGGGTGGGCGCCGACGTCCGTGCCGGCGACATCCTGGTGGGCAAGGTCACTCCCAAGGGCGAGACTGAGCTCACTGCGGAAGAGCGTCTGCTGCGGGCTATCTTCGGCGAGAAGGCCCGTGAGGTCCGTGACACGTCTCTCCGTGTGCCCCACGGCGAGTACGGTGTGGTTGTGGACGTGAAGGTCTTCAATCGCGAGGACAGCCATGACGAGCTGTCTCCCGGTGTTAACAAGGTAGTTCGCTGCTACATTGCCCAGAAGCGTAAGATCTCCGTGGGCGATAAGATGGCCGGACGTCACGGTAACAAGGGTGTTGTGTCCCGGATTTTGCCGGAAGAGGAGATGCCCTTCCTGCCCGACGGCACACCGCTGGATATCGTGCTGAACCCCTTGGGCGTGCCTTCCCGTATGAACATCGGACAGGTTCTGGAGGTTCACCTGGGTATGGCTGCCAAGGCTCTGGGCTGGAAGATTATGACCCCCGTGTTTGACGGTGCTCACGAAGCGGATATCCGCGAGTGCTTCCGCATGTCCGGCCTCAGCGAGGATGGTAAGTTCTGGCTCCGTGACGGCCGTACCGGCGAGTACTTTGATAACCCTGTCACCGTGGGCTATATGTACTACTTGAAGCTGCATCATCTGGTTGATGATAAGATCCATGCTCGTTCCACTGGTCCCTACAGCCTGGTCACTCAGCAGCCTCTGGGTGGTAAGGCTCAGTTCGGCGGCCAGCGCTTCGGTGAGATGGAAGTGTGGGCCCTGGAAGCTTACGGCGCAGCTTACACCCTGCAGGAGATCCTGACAGTGAAGTCTGACGATGTGGTGGGCCGTGTGAAGACCTATGAGGCCATTGTCAAGGGCCAGAACATTCCCAAGCCCGGCATTCCCGAGTCCTTCAAGGTGCTTATTAAGGAACTGCAGTCCTTGGGCCTGGATGTGAAGGTGCTGGATAAGGACAACCAGGAGATCGACCTGAAGCAGAACTTTGACGATGATGAGGATGTGGGCTTCCGCCAGGTGGAGAACGAGGATCCCATCTTTGACGAGCGCACTGTGGCTGACAATCTGGACGGTTACGGTGTGGAGGATGACGAGGGCAATCCCCTGGAAGAGGACAGCTACACCAACGATGACTATGACGAAGGCTTCGACGACGTTGACGGCGACGACAGCTTTCTGTGATTGAGAAGGGAGAAACGCAGTTATGGAATTTAACACGTTGGAATCTATCAAGATCGGCCTTGCTTCTCCCGACCAGATCCGCGAGTGGTCCCATGGCGAGGTGAAGAAGCCCGAGACCATCAACTACCGCACCTTGAAGCCGGAGCGGGACGGCCTGTTCTGCGAGCGCATCTTTGGACCCACCAAGGACTGGGAGTGCCATTGCGGCAAGTACAAGCGCATCCGGTATAAGGGCAAGATCTGTGACCGCTGCGGCGTTGAGGTCACCCGTTCCAAGGTCCGTCGTGAGCGTATGGGTCATATCGAGCTGGCGGCCCCCGTGTCCCACATTTGGTATTTTAAGGGCATTCCTTCCCGGCTGGGTCTGATCCTGGACATTTCTCCCCGGGTGTTGGAGCGCGTGCTCTACTTCTCCATGTATATTGTGACCAATCCCGGCAGTGTGCGTGAGCTGTCCAAGATGCAGACTCTCACCGAGCGGGAGTATCGTGATCTCCGCGAAAAGTACGAGGATGATTTCGAAGCAGGTATGGGCGCTGAAGCCATCAAGAAGCTGCTGGAAGAAATCGACGTTGAGAAGACCAGCCGAGAGTTGAAGGAAGAGCTGGAGACCGCCTCCGGTCAGAAGCGTGTGCGGATCCTGAAGCGCCTGGAAGTGGTGGAGGCCTTCCGCATTTCCGGCAACCGTCCCGAGTGGATGATCCTGGATGTGGTTCCCGTTTGTCCTCCTGATATCCGTCCCATGGTGCAGTTGGACGGCGGCCGTTTTGCCACCAGTGACCTGAATGATCTGTATCGCCGGGTCATCAACCGGAACAACCGTCTAAAGAGATTGCTGGAGCTGGGTGCACCGGACATCATCGTCCGCAACGAGAAGCGTATGCTCCAGGAGGCTGTGGACGCCCTGATCGACAACGGCCGCCGCGGCCGTCCTGTCACCGGCCCCAATAACCGTCCTTTGAAGTCCCTGTCTGACTTGCTCAAGGGCAAGCAGGGCCGTTTCCGTCAGAACCTGCTGGGTAAGCGTGTTGACTACTCTGGCCGTTCTGTTATCGTGGTTGGCCCTGAGCTGAAGATGTACCAGTGTGGTCTGCCCAAGGAGATGGCTCTGGAGCTGTTCAAGCCCTTTGTCATGAAGCGCCTGGTGGAGACTGGTGCTGTGGGCAATATCAAGGCTGCCCGGAAGTCCGTGGAGCGTGCCAAGCCCGAGGTGTGGGACGCTCTGGAAGTGGTTATCAAGAACCACCCCGTGCTGCTCAACCGCGCACCTACGCTGCACCGTTTGGGTATTCAGGCTTTCGAACCTGTGCTGGTGGAAGGCCGTGCCTTGAAGCTGCATCCCCTGGTGTGTACTGCATACAACGCCGACTTTGACGGCGACCAGATGGCTGTTCACGTGCCCTTGTCCGCAGAGGCTCAGGCAGAAGCTCGTTTCCTGATGTTGGCAGCCAACAACCTGTTGAAGCCCTCCGACGGACGTCCTGTTACCGTGCCTACTCAGGACATGGTGCTGGGTTCCTACTATCTGACTTTGGATAAGGAAGGGGAGCCCGGTGAAGGCAAGGTGTTCCGCAATATGGATGAGGCCATGATGGCCTATGACGCCAAGGAAATTACCCTGCATTCCAAGATTAAGGTTCGCCGGACTGTGGAGTTCCAGGGCGAGCCGGTCACCGGCTTGGTGGAGACTACCATGGGCCGCATGATCTTCAACCGTCCCATTCCTCAGGATTTGGGCTACGTGACCCGTTCCACTCCTGAAGAGGCCTTGAAGTTTGAAATTGACTTCCTGGTTGGCAAGAAGCAGCTGGGCAAAATCATTGACCGCTGCATCAAGGTTCACGGCACTGAGCATACTGCGGAAGTGCTGGATGAAATCAAGGCCCAGGGCTATAAATATTCTACCATCAGCGGCATTACTGTGGCTGTTTGCGACGCCACCATTCCTGCTTCCAAGAAGGATATCCTGGCCGCTGCTGATACCGAGATTGACGAGATCCGCGCCGAGTATGCTGAGGGCTTCCTGTCCGACGCCGAACGGTACAACGCGGTGCTGCGCACTTGGGAAAAGGCCACCAACGACGTTACGGATGCCCTGCAGAAGGGTCTGGACCGTTACAACCCCATCTACATGATGGCGGACTCCGGTGCTCGAGGCTCCATGAGCCAGATCCGTCAGTTGGCCGGCATGCGCGGTCTGATCGCCAACACCTCTGGTAAGACCATTGAAATTCCCATTCGAGCCAACTACCGTGAAGGCTTGAACATTTTGGAATACTTCATTTCCTCTCGAGGCGCCCGTAAGGGTCTGGCTGATACCGCTCTGCGTACCGCTGACTCTGGTTACCTGACTCGCCGTCTGGTGGACGTCTCTCAGGAAGTCATCATTCTGGAGGACGACTGCGGTACCACCGAGGGCCTTGAGGTCTTCGAAATCACCTCCGGTCCTGAGTCCATCGAGCCCTTGAAGGAGCGTCTGATTGGCCGCTACCTGGTGGAGGACTTCTGTGATGAGGACGGCACCGTGCTGGTCTCCAAGGACAAACTGATGGATGACGATGATGCTGACATCATCACCGCTCACGGTGTGGAGCGCATCAAGATTCGTTCCGTGCTCAATTGCCGCGCTAAGAACGGTGTCTGCCGCAAGTGCTACGGTGCTTCTCTGGCCAATGGTAAGGCAGTTACCGTGGGCGAGGCTGTGGGTATCATCGCAGCTCAGTCCATCGGTGAACCCGGTACTCAGTTGACCATGCGTACCTTCCATACCGGCGGTGTTGCCAGTGAGGAAGATATCACCCAGGGTCTTCCCCGTGTGGAAGAACTGTTCGAGGCCCGCAAGCCCAAGCACGTTGCCATCATCAACGAGATCGACGGCAAGGTCGCATTCCAGGAGATCAAGAAGAGCCGCCATGTGGTGGTCACCAACGAGGAGACCGGCGATTCCCGCTCCTACCTCATTCCTTTCGGCAGCCGCTTGACGGTGAAGGAAGGGGAGTATATCAAGCGTGGCAAGCGCATCACAGAAGGCTCTGTCAATCCCCACGACGTGCTGGCCATCAGCGGCACTCAGGAGGTTCAGAACTATCTGATCCAGGAAGTGCAGCGCGTGTACCGTATGCAGGGCGTTGACACCAACGATAAGCACATCGAGATCATTGTGCGTCAGATGCTGCGGAAAGTCCGTGTGGACGATGCCGGAGATACCGGCCTGTTGGTCAGCTCCTTGGCAGACAAGAACGAAGTTCTCACCGCCAACGAGCAGATCCGCGAGCGCATCGCCAATGGCGAGACCGAGCTGCGGGAGGCCACCTATACTCCCATCCTGCTGGGTATCACCAAGGCATCTTTGGCCACGGATTCCTTCCTGTCCGCTGCCTCCTTCCAGGAGACCACTCGTGTCCTGACCGACGCCGCCATCAAGGGCAAGGTGGACAATCTGATTGGTCTGAAGGAGAACGTCATCATCGGTAAGCTGGTTCCCGCCGGTACTGGTATGAAGTGCTACAGCGATGTGGACATCATGCCCGTAGGCGGACCTGAGGATGACGGCCCCAAGGACGAACCTGTGCATTCTCACGAAGAGGATCTGCCCACAGACGACTTTGAGGAAGATACCGACGACCTGCTGGAGGAAGATCTCCTTCAGGAGGAAGAGGTTGAGCTGGAGGAGTCCGGGGAAGAGGACATGGAACAGGCTGGTGCCTAAAAGGAAGACGCTGAAAAAATCCCGGAAAAACGGGAAATACCTTGACAAAATCGCGAAGTGGGTGCTATAATAAACAACTGAGCGGTTTTCGGGTAGAAGCTGCCCATTTCCACCAATGAAACGGGGAAGAGGGCGGAAAATTCTAGGAAATATGGGAAACCGCGCTCCGGCAAATTGCCGGGGCGCTTCCTGTTTTCACCCGGCTGCCCAATGAAATGGGTGCTAAGGCGAAAGCCAGCACATATATTATTATTTTAATAAGGAGGTGCAATATGCCAACCTTTAATCAGCTGATCCACAACGGCCGTTCCGTTGCGGACAAGAAGAGCAAAGCGCCTGCCCTGCTCAAGGGCTGGAACTCCAAGAAGCGTATCGCTATCGACCAGGATTCCCCCCAGAAGCGCGGTGTCTGCACAACTGTGAAAACCCAGACTCCTAAGAAGCCTAACTCCGCTCTGCGGAAGATCGCCAGAGTCCGGCTTTCCAACGGAATCGAAGTGACCGCCTATATCCCTGGCGTGGGTCACAACCTGCAGGAGCACAGCGTGGTCATGATCCGTGGCGGTCGTGTGCGCGACCTGCCCGGTGTGCGTTACCACATCATCCGCGGCACCCTGGACGCTCAGGGCGTTGCAAAGCGCATGCAGAGCCGTTCCAAGTACGGCGCCAAGCGGCCCAAGGCCGGTGCCAAGAAGTAAGCAGACACTGCTTACCCGCTCAATTGCATAAGTTCGTATGGCTGACCGCGTGAAAGCGCGGAAATTGGCATATTACACCAGATCCCTCATGGGACCGTAATTTGCCCTTTGGCCAACGGGAGTTTTGTGCTTTCGAGTACCGATGAATTCATTTTATGAAGGAGGGAAGATCATGCCAAGAAGAGGCAATGTGGCAAAGCGCGACGTTTTGCCCGATCCTATGTATAATTCCAAGCTCGTCACCCGCCTGATCAACAGCGTGATGCTGGATGGCAAGAAGGGCGTTGCACAGAAGATTGTGTACGGTGCCTTTGAGATTGTGCAGGAGAAGACCGGCAAAGAACCCCTGGAGGTTTTTGAGCAGGCCATGGAGAACGTGATGCCCAGCCTGGAGGTTAAGGCTCGCCGTGTTGGCGGCTCCACCTATCAGGTGCCCATGGAAGTCCGTCCCGAGCGGCGGCAGACCCTGGGCCTGCGGTGGCTCACTTCTTACTCCCGCAGTCGTTCCGAGCGCACCATGAAAGAGAGACTTGCCGGCGAAATCCTCGACGCTGTCAACGGCGCTGGCGGCGCCGCCAAGAAGCGTGAAGATACACACAAGATGGCAGAGGCCAACAGAGCCTTCGCACATTACAGATGGTAAGGTATTGTTAAGGAGGAATTTATGGCCAGGCAGGTACCACTGGAATTAACCAGAAACATCGGCATCATGGCCCACATCGATGCCGGTAAAACCACCACTACCGAGCGTATCCTGTTCTACACGGGCGTCAACTATAAGATCGGCGAGACCCACGAAGGCGCCGCCACCATGGACTGGATGGCCCAGGAGCAGGAGCGCGGTATCACCATTACGTCCGCTGCCACCACATGTTTCTGGCCGGACCGCAATGGTAAGCAGAACCGTATCAACATCATCGACACTCCCGGACACGTGGACTTCACCGTGGAAGTGGAGCGTTCTCTGCGTGTTCTGGACGGTTCCGTCACCGTGTTCTGCGCCAAAGGCGGCGTGGAGCCCCAGTCTGAGACCGTTTGGCGCCAGGCTGAGGAATACAAAGTTCCCCGTATGGCTTATGTGAACAAGATGGACATCATGGGCGCCGATTTCTATCGCGTCGTTCAGATGATGAAGGACCGCCTGAAGTGTAATGCGGTGCCGATCCAGCTTCCCATTGGCAGCGAGGACACCTTCAAGGGAATCATCGACCTGGTGGAGATGAAGGCCTATGTCTATTATGATGATCTGGGCAAGGATATCCGCTGCGAAGAGATCCCCGAGGATATGAAGGAATTGGCCGAGAAGTACCACATGGAAATGGTGGAGCACGTGGCCGAGCAGGACGACGAGCTGATGGACAAGTACCTCTCCGGTGAGGAACTGACCATCAACGAGATTAAGGACTGCATCCGCAAGTCCACCATTGCTAACCACATGGTTCCCGTCACCTGCGGTACTTCTTATAAGAATAAGGGCGTTCAGAAGCTGCTGGACGCTATCGTGGATTATATGCCCGCTCCCACCGATATTCCTCCCATCAAGGGTGTCAACCCCGAGACTGAGGAAGAAGAGGTGCGGCATTCTTCCGATGAAGAGCCCTTCTCCGCTCTGGCATTTAAGATCGCCACTGACCCCTTCGTTGGTAAGTTGTGCTTCTTCCGTGTGTATTCCGGTACTGTTGAGGCCGGTGCCACGGTGTACAACTCCGTGAAGGATAACAACGAGCGTATGGGCCGTATTGTGCAGATGCACGCTAACGACCGGAAGGATATCGACCGTGTGTACGCCGGCGATATCGCTGCTGCTGTGGGTCTGAAGAACACCACCACCGGCGATACCCTGTGCGACGAGAAGCACCCCATCATCCTGGAGTCCATGGAGTTCCCGGATCCCGTTATCCGTGTCGCCATCGAGCCCAAGACCAAGGCTGGTCAGGAGAAGATGGGCATTGCTCTTGCCAAGCTGGCTGAAGAAGATCCCACCTTTAAGGCTTACACTGACGAGGAGACTGGTCAGACCATCATTGCCGGTATGGGTGAGCTCCATCTGGAGATCATCGTGGACCGTCTGATGCGTGAGTTCAAGGTGGAAGCCAACGTTGGTAAGCCCCAGGTTGCTTATAAAGAGACTATCCGCAAGAACGCTGATGTGGATACCAAGTATGCTCGTCAGTCCGGTGGTAAGGGTCAGTACGGTCATGTTAAGATCCGCATTGAGCCCAATCCCGGTCAGGGTTATGAGTTTGTCAACGCTGTTGTTGGCGGCGCGATCCCGAAGGAGTATATCCCCGCTGTTGATCAGGGTATCCAGGGCGCTATGCAGTCCGGTGTGTTGGCCGGCTACAATGTTGTGGACGTGAAGGTCACCCTGTACGATGGTTCTTATCACGAAGTGGACTCCTCTGAAATGGCATTTAAGATCGCCGGTTCTATGGCTTTCAAGGAGGCTATGCGTAAGGCTGATCCCGTGCTGATGGAGCCCATCATGAAGGTTACTGTCATCACTCCCGAGGAGTATATGGGCGACGTTATCGGCGACCTGAACTCCCGCCGCGGCATGATCCTGGGTATGGACGCTATTCCTGGCGCCCAGCAGGTCAACGCCGAGGTGCCCCTGTCCGAGATGTTTGGTTACGCCACCGACATGCGGTCTAAGACCCAGGGTCGTGGTCAGTACACCATGGAGCCTGCTCACTATGCTGAGGTTCCTAAGAATATCTCTGAGAAGATCATCTCCGAGCGGGGCAAAAAGTCCGAATAAGTGTTAAAAATACACTTGCTTTTTCACAGCTTTATTGTTAAAATGGAGCTTATAAAGCCGGAATAATCTTTTCTTGCAAGTTAAAGGAGGAAATCCCAATGGCAAAGGAAAAATTTGAAAGAAACAAACCGCACGTTAACATTGGCACTATTGGCCACGTTGACCACGGTAAGACCACTCTGACCGCTGCTATCACCAAGGTTCTGGCCATGAAGGGCGACGCCGATTTCATGGACTATGCCAACATTGATAAGGCTCCCGAAGAGAGAGAGCGCGGCATCACCATCAACACCGCTCACGTTGAGTATCAGACTGACACCCGTCACTATGCTCACGTGGACTGCCCCGGCCACGCTGACTATGTTAAGAACATGATCACTGGTGCTGCTCAGATGGACGGCGCTATCCTGGTTGTGTCCGCTGCTGACGGCCCCATGCCCCAGACCCGCGAGCACATCCTGCTGTCCCGTCAGGTGGGCGTGCCCTATATTGTTGTGTTCATGAACAAGTGCGATCAGGTTGACGATCCCGAGCTGCTGGAGCTGGTCGAGATGGAGATCCGTGATCTGCTGAACGAGTATGAGTTCCCCGGCGACGACACCCCCATCATCAAGGGTTCCGCTCTGGCTGCTCTGGAGAGCACTTCTACCGACGTGAACGCTCCCGAGTATGCTCCCATCCTGGAGCTCATGAAGGCTGTCGACGAGTATATCCCCACTCCCGAGCGCAAGGCTGATCAGCCCTTCCTGATGCCCGTTGAGGACGTGTTCACCATCACTGGCCGTGGCACCGTTGCTACTGGCCGTGTGGAGCGTGGCCAGTTGAAGATGTCCGAGGAAGTTGAGATTGTCGGTCTGGCTGACGAGACTCGTAAGTCCGTTGTTACCGGTATCGAAATGTTCCGTAAGCTGCTGGATTACGCTGAGGCTGGCGACAACATCGGCGTTCTGCTGCGCGGCATTCAGAGAACTGACATCGAGCGTGGCCAGGTTCTGGCTAAGCCCGGCACCATTCATCCTCACACCAAGTTCAAGGGCCAGGTTTACGTTCTGACCAAGGATGAAGGCGGCCGTCATACTCCCTTCTTCAACAACTATCGTCCTCAGTTCTACTTCCGTACCACTGACGTGACCGGCGTTATCTCCCTGCCCGAGGGCACCGAGATGTGCATGCCTGGCGATAACGTTGTGATGGACGTTGAGCTGATCACTCCTATCGCTATCGAAGAGGGCCTGCGTTTCGCTATCCGTGAGGGTGGCCGTACTGTTGGCTCCGGCGTTGTTACTGCTATCAACGCTTAAGTTTCTTTCAAAGATACTTTGAGAACGAAGAAGCCGTCCCTTTTGGGGCGGCTTTTTTGCGTTATTTTACATGTCAAAGGATTTTGACGCGATTATTCTTGGGATTCCAAACATCTTTGCTGGACTTTTCTGCTCCTATCTTCCATAATAGAGCCAGAAGGGAGGAGGAATCCATGGAGATTGGAAGTAAATTGCGTCAGGCGAGACTTTCCAAAGAATTGACACAAGAACAGGTGGGAGAGTCGATTGGCGTGAGCCGCCAGACGATTTCCAACTGGGAAACAGGAAAATCATTGCCTGATGTGCTCAGCGTGATAAAACTTAGTGATCTGTATGGAATTAGCCTGGACGAGCTGCTGAAAGGGGATCAGAATATGCTGAGGCATATTGACGATTCAACCAATTTGGTGAAGAGCCGTCACCATTTGATGAAGCTGATAGAGCTCTCTTGTTATCTTTTGATTTGGGTAGTGTGTATTGCTGCTTTTTGGTTGGGTGCGGGCAGGGCTGGGGCCATGGGTTATAGCCTGGTGGTGCTTTATGGCGTTTTGCCTTTGACCACTTTTTTCGTTAGTTTGTTGATCGGGCTGGATTCTGGTTGGTCACAAATGAAATGGCTGATGTTATTTTTCTTTGGGGGAATGTTTTTGTTAGCCCCTTACTTCACTTTTTCTCTCGCAAATTCTCTGACTTTTGGTCACTTTCGTTTTCCTGACTTCAGTGTTTTTCTTCCAGGAGCTGCTATTTCTGCCCTTGGAATGGGGATTGGTTCCTTAGTTCATTGGATTCATCGACGCAGGCATCCACTGTAAATTTGCTTTGGGAAAACTAAGGTGGTGGGGATTCTACGGTCTGGACTATGCAAAACTTTCCGTTGACAGAATCTTGACGAAGTGTTATACTATTTCACAGAAAAAAGAATATTTCCTTATCAAGAGAGGCGGAGGGACAGGCCCTGTGATGCCCGGCAACCTATGGCGAAGCCATAAGGTGCCAATTCCTGCGGTGCAAACCGAAAGATGAGGTAACAAAAGGACCCTCGTTTTTCGAGTGGTCCTTTTTTGTGATCTTTTGTCAAAAAACTTGATGGGAATAGAAACAAAAGGAAAGGGGAATTGTCATGAAAAAGCTGTTTACATCCGAATCCGTCACTGAGGGTCATCCCGACAAAGTCTGCGATCAGATTTCTGACGCTGTGCTGGACGCTATTCTTGAGCAGGACACCGAGGCTCATGTTGCCTGTGAGACTACGGCAACGACTGGTGTCATCCATGTTATGGGAGAGATCACCACTTCCTGCTATGTGGATATTCCCGCTGTAGTTCGTCAGGTGGTCAAGGACATTGGCTATGATGATCCCAAGTGTGGGTTTGACGGCAATACCTGCGGTGTGCTCACTTCCATCGACACCCAGTCTCCCGACATTGCCATGGGCGTCAACCAGTCTTTGGAAGCCAAAAATGGCGAGACTGACGAGAATAGTCTCACCGGCGCAGGAGACCAGGGCATGATGTTTGGTTACGCATGTGACGAGACTCCTGAGCTGATGCCTTTGGCTATTTCGCTCAGTCACAAGCTGGCAAAGCAGCTGGCTAAGGTCCGCAAGGATGGCACCTTGAAGTATCTCCGTCCTGACGGTAAAACTCAAGTCACTGTGGAGTACAATGACGGCAAAATCACCCGTGTGGATGCCATTGTCATCTCCACTCAGCACGATGAAGATGTTAAGATGGACAAGCTGAAGAAAGACTTGGTGAAGTTTGTCATTAAGCCTGTGGTTCCTGCCGAGCTGGTGGATCAGAACACTCGCATCTATATCAATCCCACCGGTCGTTTTGTCATTGGTGGTCCTGTGGGTGATAGCGGTCTGACTGGCCGTAAAATCATTGTGGACACCTATGGCGGATATGGCCGTCATGGCGGCGGCGCTTTCTCCGGTAAGGACCCCACCAAGGTGGACCGTTCCGCAGCTTATGCAGCCCGCTGGGTTGCCAAGAATATCGTGGCTGCCGGTCTGGCCAGCCGCTGCGAGATCGAGCTTGCCTATGCCATTGGTGTGGCACGGCCTGTCTCGGTGATGGTGGACACTTTTGGCACTGGTAAAGTCAGCGATGAGTGCTTGGCTGATGCTGTGCAGAAGGTCTTTGACCTGCGTCCCACTGCCATTATCAAGGAGTTGGACCTGCGCCGTCCCATCTATCGTCAGCTGGCCGCTTATGGTCACATGGGCCGTGAGGACCTGGATGTGCCGTGGGAGAAGAAAAACCGCACCGAAGCGCTGCTCCGGGCTGTGGCAAATCAGTAAAGGAAAGTTTGGCGGGCTTACGGGCCCGCCTTTTTCTTGGGTGGAAAAGCACCCCCCACTGGCTGGGGCATAAGCTGGAAGAGGGAGGTGGCATAGATGGAACTGCTGATTTGGAGTGTTGGAATTGCCCTGGCGGCTCTAGGTTTGGTGGAGTTGGTGCGCATGGGAGTCTTTTGGCTGCTGCGGCCCAGGGGAAAGGTAAAGGCGGCTTTCTTTGTGATGCCAGAAGGTGCGGATGACTGTGAGTTTCTCATCCGGGCTGGGATGGCCCGGTTGCAGTGGATGGATTGGAGAGGCTGCCAGCTTGTCTGCGTCGTAGGGGAGGAAGACCAGGGCTCCCAGGCGATTTGCGGAGTGCTGCAGCGGAGATACCCGGATTTGCGGCTATGCAAAAAAGACGATTTGGTGTATGATAGTATGCAGGAAGATACATAACCGGGGATGGTGGAAAGGAATTGGCAGAAGAACAGAATGCCCTGTTGGAGCTATCCGGCTGGGTGGATCACGTGGTCTATCACAACGATAAAAACCAATATACCGTTTTAATGCTGAACACGGACGAGGGCGAAGTGACTGTGGTCGGTGCGTTTCCCTATGTCAGTGATGGGGAAGAGCTGCACATTTTTGGAACCTGGGATAGTCATCCCTCTTTTGGGGATCAGTTTAAGGCACAGACCTTTGAGCGTGCCCGACCTGCCACCACAGCTGCCATGTTGAAATATCTGTCCTCAGGGGCAGTGAAGGGAATTGGCAAAGCCATGGCCCAGCGCATTGTCCAAGAGTTTGGGGAATCCGCCTTGGAGGTCATGGAGAACGATCCCACCCGCCTTGCGCAGATCAAGGGGATCACGGTGGAAAAGGCCAAGGAGATCAGCGATGAGCTCAAACGCGTTCATGGTATTCGGGAGCTGATGATGTTCCTAGGAGCCTATGGCGTCCGGCCGGAGCAGACGGTTTTGGTTTGGAAGCAATACGGCGACAGCGCCATTGCCTGTGTCCAAGAGGATCCCTATTGCCTTTGTGGAGAAGGCATTGATATCAGCTTTACCATTGCAGATTCTGTGGCGGAGAGCATGGAGAAACCCAGGGACGATATGGGCCGTGTCCAGGCAGGGATCCTGTATGTGCTGCGCCATAACCTGAACAATGGCCATATCTGTCTGCCCTTGGATAAGGTGCGTGCGGCAGCCAGCCAGATTTTAGGCGTGGATCCGGAGACGGTGCAGGACGGGATCTACACACTGTGCCAGTCCTTTGCCCTGGTGTGTGAGGAGATCGGTGACAAGGAATTCCTGTTTCTTCAAAAGCAGCACAGTACAGAGGCGTACATAGCTGCTCGTATGAAGACTATGTTGGGGATGCCTCCCCACGCAATCGGCGGAGCTCAAGAGAAAATTGCTGCCATTGAACAGGAAAAATCCATCCACTACGCAGACAAGCAAAAGGAAGCCATCTGTGCAGCTCTGGAACAGGGTATCCTTATTCTCACTGGTGGCCCCGGAACAGGTAAGACGACCACGCTAAACGCCATCATTCACCTGCTGAAATCAGCGGGTGAGAAGGTGTTTTTGGCAGCGCCCACAGGACGGGCAGCCAAGCGTATGAGTGAGGTCACTGGAGAGGAAGCCAAGACCATCCACCGTATGCTGCAGGTGGACTGGGATGAGCAGGACAATCCAGTGTTCACTCGAAATGAGCGCAATCCCCTGGAGTGTGATTGCCTTGTAATTGACGAGCTCTCCATGGTGGACTCCTATCTTTTTGAAAGTGTGCTGCGTGCATTGCCCTTCTCCTGCCGGCTGGTTCTGGTGGGGGATGCGGACCAGTTGCCCAGTGTGGGACCCGGTAATGTGCTGGGGGACTTGATGGCATCGGGATTATTTCCCACTGTGCAGTTGAAGGAGATCTTCCGCCAATCTCAGGAAAGCCTCATTGTGATGAGTGCTCACCGAATTGTGGAGGGGAAGATGCCGGAGTTGCGGCGTCATGACAGCGACTTTTTCTTCCTGCCTCAAACAGACCCGGAGAAAGCGGCCCAGTTGATTGTATCCCTCTGTGCCCAGCGATTGCCTAGAAGCTATGGGTATTCCAGTGTGTCGGATATTCAAGTGTTGTGCCCAGGACGAAAGGGAGAACTGGGTACCACAGAGCTAAACCCTCTGTTGCGAGAGGCCATCAATCCGCCCATGTCGGGTAAGAAAGAGGCAAAAGTGGGAGGAACCTTGTTCCGGGAGGGGGACAAGGTGATGCAGATTCGCAACGACTACAATTTATCCTGGACCCGGGATGACGATATTCCTGGGGAAGGTGTGTTCAATGGGGACATGGGTGTCATAACGGAGATTGACCGAGTGGCAAAGGTTATCCATGTCCATATTGATGATAAGGACGTGCTCTACGAGTTTGACTGCGCCGCCAACGAGCTGGAACTGGCCTACGCTGTGACAGTCCACAAGAGCCAGGGTAATGAGTTCCCCGCAGTGGTGATCCCGGTGTTGAAGCCAGCCAAGCAGCTTTGCTATCGGAACCTGCTCTATACAGGTGTGACCCGTGCCAAGCAATTGTTGATCCTGGTGGGGCAGCGAGGGGTAATTGACGCCATGATCGAAAACAATCGGAAGACCCGGCGGTATACGGGACTGAAATATTTCCTGGAAAGGGAAGCGTAAAAAGCCCCTTTTTGGAAAGGGGGAAGTTTCTTGATAAAAGCAGTGGTGTTTGACGGGTATGGAACCCTCTTTGATACAGGGACGGGTTCCGTGGATGCCGTCCGGGATATTTTGCTTTTAAACGGGCATCCGGAGCTTTCCCCAGAGAGCTTTTACAGCGAATGGAAGGTGTTACACCAATTCCATATGGATCACTTACCGGAGTTCCGCAACGAAAGGGAGATCTACGCTTTGGACCTGGAGGAGCTGTACCGGAGGTACGGCTTTTCCAGAGATCCCAGAAGTGATGTCCAGGTGATGCTCCGTATCCAGGGAAAGCGCAGGATTTTTCCCGAGGTTCCCAAGGCGCTGAAAAGTTTGGAGAGCCGGTTCCTTTTAGCGGTGGGATCCACCACGGATACGGCTCCCTTGTTGGAGGATTTGCAGCGAGGCAAACTTTCTTTTGCATCGTCTCGTATTTTCACTTCGGAGTCCTTGCAGGTTTATAAACCCAAGAGAGCCTTTTATGAGGCCATACTGGAAAGTTTGAGGGTAGCTCCTGGGGAGACGCTGTTTGTTGGGGATTCCCTGGTAAATGATATTCAAGGCCCCCAGAGCGTGGGAATGAGGACCTGTTGGATCAATCGGAAAGGGAAGGCGACAGGGGACATTCACCCGGACTATCAGCTGGAAACTTTGGAAGGACTACCCGCTCTTGTTTTGAATCTTACAAACGGAAGAACCCCCGCTGCAGGATAATTCTCCCTTGGCAGCGGGGGGTTCTTATTTTAGAAATTTAGCCATGACATAGAGGTCCCGGTAAGTACCATCGGACATTTTCGCCTCACGGTGAAGGGTCCCCTCTACCACAAAACCCTGGCTCAAATAGAGCGAGATGGCGGAGGTATTTAGCGTGTCCACATCAAGACAGAGCTTCTCAATACCTTGGGCGCGGCACCAGTTCTCCTGAATTTGCAGCATCCTTCTGGCGAGCCCTTGCCGCTGGAAGTCTTTGCGCACGGAAATACCAAGAGTTGCCCGGTGGCAATAGCGGTTCCGCTCAGTGGAGTAGCGGCAGTTGCAGCTTCCTGCCATTTGGCCGTCCTCAGCCTGCACCAGAAGAGAGAGGTGGGTGGTGGAATCCACTAGGCTCTGGAGCAGTTCCGTTTCATGCTCCAAGGTAGTTTTTGCGGCAAACTCTCCAGGTTCCATGGAGAGAAAGGTGGATTCCTCATTTACCAGGCTCATATAGCGAATCACTTCCGCAGCATCATCGCCTGTAGCGTTTCGAATGGTGAATTTTTGTGTTTTTCCTTGATAAAGTTCCTCGTAACGTGCCATCCTTCTGCCTCCCATGTCGTAAAAAATACAGGTTCTGTACCAGCTCTTGAGTTTATTGGAGGAGTTTTCCCATCACATAAAGATGTCGATAGGAACCATTTGCCATCTTTATTTGATTCAAAAGGGTTCCTTCCACAGTGAAGCCTTGACGAAGATAAAGCCCTATGGCAGGCAAGTTGGCAGTGTCCACTTCTAGGCAAAGTTTTTCCACTCCCTGGCTTTTGGCCCATGCCTCTTGGACCTCCATGAGGCGTCTGCCAAGTCCTTGGCGCCAGTAGTCTTTTCTCACAGAGATATCTAACACGGCTGTATGACGGAGACGCTGTCGATCTCCAGGGTATTCGCACCGACAATTTCCTGCGATTTCTCCGGTCTCGCTGATCGCAATGAGGAGTTGGCGATCTTGGCTTTGAGCGATGGAATCCAAGTAGATTTGTTCCTTCTCCACGGGGTAGCTTCGTTCAAACTCTCCGGGTTCCATGCTTAAGAAGGTGGTTTCCTGATTCACTTGGATCATATAGGAAATCAGGACCTGTGCGTCACTGCCTGTGGCGTTTCGAATGATGAATGTTTGGCTTTTTCCCTGAAAGATCTCTTCATAATGAGCCATGGTTTTGACCTCCTTCATAAGTTTGTCAAAAAGTATAGCATAGGCAGGGGAGAAACACAAGGAAATCCTTTCCCAAGGTTGAAAAAAACAGTCTGTTGTATTATAATAAAAAAGAATAGCGGTTTTCGAACTGAATTCTGGGAATTTGTGCGTAAGGATGATTGATAAGGATGATAGGAACCGATATCGCCATTGATCTGGGGACCTCCCGGTTCAAAATATATTTGGACGGCAAAGGAATTGTCGTCAGCGAACCCTCCATTATAGCCGTGGACAACCTGACCGACGAGGTTATCGCCATTGGAGGGGACGCCTATGACATGCTGGGCCGCACCTCAGAGCGGATCACCGTATCCCGTCCCTTGAGCAACGGCGTGATCTCCGATTTTTCCATGGCGGAACAGCTCATCAGCTACTACTTAAAGCAGATTGCTCCCAGCCGGGTGTTTATGCCCCGGGTGGTGGTCAGTGTTCCCTGTAATGTGACTGAGGTGGAGAAGAGAGCTGTGGTGGAAGCCATTACAGCCGCAGGTGTCCGCAAGGTCTGCCTGATTGAGGAGCCGTTAGCCGCAGCTATTGGCGCTGGCGTGGATATCGCGGTACCCCATGGCACTATGATTGTGGATATTGGTGAGGGAGCCACGGATATGGCAGTCATCTCACTAAATGGCATTGCTGTAGCAAACTCTTGTAATATTGCTGGTGCGGATTTCAATGATGCCATCATCAAGTATGTCCGCAAGAAGTACAACCTTTTGATTGGGGATCGCACCGCTGAGGAAGCCAAGATCGCCATTGGCTGTGCTTATCCCCGTAAGAAGCTGCTTCGCTACACGCTGAAGGGGCGCAACGCCATGTCCGGTTTGCCTGAGACCACGGAGATGAACTCTGACGAGATGATTGAGGCATTGATTGAGCCCGCCATCTCCATTATCCGCACAGTTCAGGCCACGTTGGAGCAAACTCCTCCGGAGCTGCTGGCGGATATCTTCACCGATGGCATTTATTTGACAGGTGGTTCCGCAAACCTATACGGCTTCGCCACCCTGCTCTCCAAAAAGACGAAGATCCCCGTGGTTACCTTTGAAAACCCGGAGAACTGCGTGGTGCTGGGGGCGGGGAAGGCGATCAAGTATATTGATAAGATCGACGGCCGCGCCCACGGGAAGCTGAATCCTTTGGTGGCTTATTCTTAAATAATTAAAGCTTGCAAAAAAGAACGGACTGGAATTTCCAGTCCGTTTTTTGCGTCTCTATTCCGTAGGATCAGTCCTTGAGCTGGGACTCTTTCAAAATTCCAAAGTGGAGCAAGGCGTTCTTCACACCATCTTGATTCACCGAGGTGGTGACGTAGTCCGCAGCAGCTTTTGCCTCGTCCACGCCATTGCCCATAGCAACCCCGATGCCGGCCCAGCTCAACATTTTCGCGTCGTTGGGACCGTCACCAAAGACCATAATCTCCTCCTGCTTCCAGCCGTAGTGGGCGGCTACTGCGGCAATGCCCACTTCTTTTCCACCTTTGTCGGGGATGATATCTGCGATACCATGACCAGATCCCGTAATGTCAATGTGGTGCAAAGGAGACAGTCGTTTGTATTCCTCAGGCAGTATGTACGCCAGGAACTGGAGCACTGGGTGAGTGTCCAACCGGGCAATGTCATAGGGCCCAGGGGCGGGAAGTCCGGCCCAGGCGAAGTGATCTCGAATTACTGGGGAATCCTGCACGTAGAAGCACTGGTCCTCTTCAATAATCAAACAGGGGAAGGGGGCCGGGTCTTTGTCAATCATTGCGATCAGAGTGCGAATGTCCTCCGGGTCGTGGGCCATACGATGAAGTACATTGCCTTCCCGGTCAGCGGCCAGCTGACCGTTTAAGGTGATGTATCCGTCAAAGTGAAAGTAATCCTCCATAAAAGCGGTCATGGCCGGAAAGCGTCCAGTGGCCACAAAAACTCGAATGCCCTGATTATGCAAAGCGTGAAGACACGCACGGGTGGAAGATGGCATGGTGGTGCCGTTCTCTCCATGGTGCAAAAGTGTGCCGTCAACATCAAAGAAAATGGCTTTTACCATGGCTCGCTCCCTTCTTTTACTGCTCTCGATCCTGATATTTTTCCACAATCAAATTGGCGCACTTATAGATATCTCCGCCGCCCAAAGTGAGGATCAAATCTCCTGGTTGCGCCATTTCCATCACGTAGTCCGCGATTTTCTCAAAGCTGTCAAACCAGACGCTGCCGGGAACCTTAGCCGCCAGATCGCTGGTGTGGATGCCATAGGTGTTGGTTTCGCGCACAGCTAAAATTTCCGTCATCACCAGGTGATCGGGGATGGACAGAGCCTTGGCAAAATCATCCAGCAGGTTGTAAGTTCTGGAGTAGGTGTGAGGCTGAAAAACAGCCCATACTTGGCGGTATCCCATACGCATCGCAGAGGTGAGCACCGCATGAAGCTCGGTGGGATGATGGGCAAAATCATCTGCCACGGTGACGCCTTCAAATTTTCCCAGCACTTCAAAGCGCCGGTGTACCCCGGAGAACCGTCCCAGGGACTGGCAAATCTTTTCGGGATCCACCCCGAGGCTGTGTGCAGTGGCAGCAGCGGCCAGAGCGTTCATCATGTTGTGCTCGCCCGGTACGATCAAATTCACACGACCCAATTTTTCTCCCCGATAGGTCAGGGTGAAATCTTCACAGGCTGTGTCCTCCTCGTTCATTTCCGTGGGGTAGTAATCGTTGGTATCGCTCATGCCAAAGGTGACGACCTTAGCGTGGGTCAGGCCTTGGACGCTTTTCATGGCATTGGCATTGTCGCCATTGACCACCAACAGCTGAGAAGTCTGTTCGGCAAACTGATGGAAGGACTTGATGATGTTATCCAGTGTTTTGAAGTAGTCCAAGTGGTCAGCATCAATGTTCAAAATGACAGAGACCGCCGGATGCAGCTGTAGGAAGGTGTCCACATACTCGCACGCTTCCACTACAATAGTCTCGCTTTTGCCAATGCGGGAGTTGGCGCCCAACATGGGAAGCTTTCCTCCGATGATAGCGCTGGGATCCATCCCACCGTCGATGAGCACTTCGGTGAGCATGGCAGTGGTGGTAGTTTTGCCGTGAGTTCCGGAGACAGCTACCGGCCGCTTAAATTTCTTGGTTAGGCAACCCAGCATGACAGAGCGCTCCAGAGTGGGGATGCCCCGTTCCCGAGCAGCGACCAGCTCAGGGTTATCGCTTTTGCAGGCGGCGGTGTATACCACGCATTCTGCGTCGCCGATATTTTCGCTTTTATGGCCCATGAAAACAGGAATCCCATAACCTTTGATGCGATCCAAGGTGTCGGACTCGTTGATGTCGGATCCAGTGAGCTCATAGCCCTTGTGATGAAGGATCTCCGCCATGGGGCACATGCCGGAGCCGCCAATACCTACAAAGTGCAGTTTCTTGACGTGATCCAAAATAGTATCGCTCATAAATCTTCTCTCTCCTTGGTGAGATTTTGATTTTCCCATAATTAATCATATTATATGGCAAAATGACCGGAAAATAAAGTCTAAATTTGAAAAATACGCCTTTTCAAGTGGGAAATGCTGTCTTGGGCTTTCTAGCCGTGACCGTCTCACCAATTTCAGCCTCTTGCCATACTATGGAAAAGAACGGCAGGGAAGGGGATAGCATCTTATGATAACATGGGGGATTCTTGGCGGAGACCGGCGTCAGCTGTACTTAGCTCGCTCACTTCGGGAGGATGGCAGCACTGTGTTTCTTCACGGTTTGGAGGAATTGGAGGGCGCCCAGGAGTTCCCTTGGTTGTCTTTTGAGGAGCTCTGTGATCGCAGCCAAGGAATTCTTTTGCCACTGCCCGCCACCAGGGATGGCAAAGTGCTCAATGCCCCCTATGGAAGGGAACCCATTCCTTTGACCGATACCTTTGCGGAAAAACTGAGGTGCCATACGGTTCTTGGAGGAATGGTGGAGAAACTGCGCCAGTCCTCCCCCCTGTGGGAGTCCGCAGACCTGATGGATTATTTCCAGCGGGAAGAGCTGACAATCGGCAATGCCTTCCTGACTGCAGAGGCAGCCCTTGCCCTAGCAATTGAAAATTGGCCTGGAGGGCTGGCCGGTTCCCATTGTTTGGTGACTGGATTTGGACGCATTGGGAAAGCGCTGTGTCCCGGGCTTCGATCTTTGGGAGCCTGGGTGGACTGTGCTGCCCGCAAGCCAAAGGATTTGGCTGGGATCAAAGCCTTGGGATGCCAAGCGTTAACGTATTCCCAAATATCCCGTTCTTATGATTTGATTTTCAATACTGTTCCGGCCCCTGTGCTGGGTGAGGAAATCTTACACCGTCAGAGCAGTGAGACGCTTTTGATGGAATTGGCCAGTGCTCCGGGAGGAATCGACCGGGATGCCACCCAGCGCTGCGGACTTCATGTGCTGGATGCTCCGTCCCTACCGGGGCGGTTTTCCCCCAAGGCCTCGGGGGAACTGATCAAAGAGGCTGTGTACCATATCTTGGATGAAAGGCGGATGTCCTGATGAAAACCCTTGGATTTGCCATGTGTGGTTCCTTCTGCACTTTTGAGAAGGCGACTGCGCAGATGGAGAACCTTTCTCGTACCTATCACATTCTGCCCCTGATGTCCCAAAACGCCTATACCACCGATACGCGCTTTGGAAAAGCTGAGGACTGGGTAAAGCGGGTGGAGGAGATCAGCGGTCATGAAGTGCTGCACACCATTGTGCAGGCAGAGCCCATTGGGCCGAAGGGCATGGTGGACGTTCTAACAGTGGCTCCCTGTACGGGGAATACCCTGTCAAAAATTGCCTCGGGGATTACGGATACCCCTGTAACCATGGCGGTAAAATCCGCCCTTCGCATCGGGATCCCCGTGGTGCTGTGCTGTGCGACGAATGACGCCATGGCCGCTTCGGGCCCCAATCTTTTGCGGCTGCTCAACACCAAGAACGTCTACTTGGTTCCCTTGCGCCAGGATGATCCCGTCAAAAAGCCGGTTTCTCTGGTGGCGGATTTTACTCTGTTGCCCCAGGCAATTTCTCTGGCGTTGGAGGGAAAACAGTTGCAGCCTGTGTTTTTGCCGCCGTTGAGTTGATGGAAACTTCTATTTACAAAATTCGCGTTTTGGGGTATCATAAAAACGCATAGCCCCCAGTGGCTGTGGACTTTTGAGAAAAAGGACGGGGAACATGCTTTACTGTACCAAATGTCATGGCGTCTGCCCGGATTCCGCCATGAAATGTCCCAACTGTAAAAGCGGGAAATTGCGCCCGGTAAACCCAGAGGATCTTGTGCTGCTGCACAGGGCGGATCAGTATACCGCCATGCTTTTGGAGGAGCAGTTCAAGGAGAAACAGGTGGTTTACCGGATGGATCCCTTGCAAGGAGGGCGCATCTCTTACCTGTACGAAGGGGATGTGATGCCCACCGATAAGATGGTGCTGGTCCGATGGGAGGATTATCCCATCGCCAAGGAGCTCTCTGCTCAGGTTGCCCAGCGAGTGGAGAAAGAACGTGCCGGGGAAGAGGGGGAGACCTTCGAGGACATGCCCCGCAAAAAGCGGATTGTGGTGCAGATTGTTTCCGTCTTTGCGTTTTTGTTGGCCATCATGCTGGTGGTCTACGGAGCGGATTTCCTGGCCGGTTGGCTCAAGGGACTGTTTCAATAACGGTAAAACAGCCGGTTTTCGGCCGGATGATTTCATTTTAGAAACGAGGGAATAGAAACATGCAGGATTTCAAGCCGGATACCCTGTGTATCCACGCCGGTTACACGCCTCAAAACGGAGAACCCCGTGTTGCTCCCATTGTGCAGAGTACCACCTATGTTTACGAGAGCTCCAAGGAGATGGGAGATCTGTTTGATTTGCAGGCCGAGGGCTTTTTCTACACCCGTCTGGCAAATCCCACCTTGGATGTGGTTGAGAAGAAAATCGCCGCTTTGGAAGGCGGTGTTGGAGCATTGCTCACCTCTTCCGGTCAGTCGGCCAATTTGATGGCTGTGCTGAACATCTGCCCCGCCGGGTTCCATGTGGTGAGCTCCAGCGCTATTTATGGTGGCACCTTCAATCTGTTCTATAAGACCATGAAGGAAATGGGCATTGAGACCACTTTTGTGCCTCCCACCGCAACCCTGGAGGAATTGCGTGCCGCCATGCGACCCAATACCCGCGCAGTCTTTGCAGAGACCTTGGCCAACCCCTCTCTGGCGATTGCAGACCTGGAGGTTTTTGCTCAGGCAGCTCATGAGCACGGTGTGCCGCTGATTGTGGACAACACATTCCCCACGCCCATCAATTGCCGTCCCTTTGAGTTTGGCGCAGATATTGTCACCCATTCCACCACCAAGTACATGGACGGTCATGCTGTTCAGGTGGGCGGTGTCGTTGTGGATTCCGGCAATTTCAATTGGGACAACGGTAAGTTCCCCATGCTCACAGAGCCGGACGAGTCCTATCACGGCATTGTATATACCAAGCAATTTGGCAAGGCAGCCTATATCACCAAAGCCCGCACCCATCTGATGCGGGATATTGGAGCTCAGGCGGCTCCCATGAATGCGTTCCTGCTGAATCTGGGCCTGGAGACCTTGGCCCTGCGCATGGAGCGTCATTGCTCTAACGCCATGAAGGTGGCCCAGTTCCTGGAAGCGGATCCCCGTGTGGCTTGGGTCAATTACCCCGATTTGGAGTCCAGCTCTCAGCATGAACTGGCCAAGAAGTATATGCCTCACGGCACCTGCGGCGTGGTATCCTTTGGCGTCAAGGGCGGCCGGGAAGCAGCCACAAAGTTTATGGATAGCCTGGAAATGGCTTCCGTGGTCACTCATGTGGCGGACCTGCGGACTTGCTGCCTGCATCCGGCCAGCACCACTCACCGCCAGATGAGCGATGAGCAGCTGGAAGAAGCCGGTGTTCCCGCTGATTTGATCCGCCTGTCCGTGGGCATTGAGAATCCTGAGGACATCCTCAAGGATATCGACCAAGCCCTTGAGAAAGCGGCTCACTAAAATAGAAGCTGACAGTACACGCTAAAAAGGCGAAGAACAATATGTTCTCCGCCTTTTTGTTTTTCTATAAGGGTTGGGAAAAACATCAGGTCTGCATGTTTGAGAGAAATCCTACAAAAAGGTCCTGCTTTCACCAAGCAGGACCTTTTTAAGCTTATGCAGTTTGAGAGAAGGTCAATGTCACCGCTTGTACCGTGTCAGCAGGGTCAAAAACCTCTGGTGTGAAAAAGCTCTCCGTGGAAAGGGAGCTGCTTTTTCTATCGGTATCAGCTGTAAAGAGAGCCACCGGAATCTCCTTGTCCATCTGTATCTCCACTGGTTCTGACAACCAGGTGTGGGTATAGGCGATGACATTTTTCGGAAAGATCATGGGCTCGCTTTGGAAGGAGGAAGTCCCCAAGCCGTGAACAGACATGGCAAAGCTTCCGTCTTCCTGATAGATTAAGGAGAACACCCCATTTTGAGATTCCATCGTCTCCTCATCCCAAGCGACACTTCCTCCACCGGAGCTGACCCAGGTACCGTCCTGAAGCACATAGCTGGAAACGGTGATAGAAAGTGTGCTCTCTGGCGGTTGGTACAAAAAGAGCTGAGCGGTATTCCGCAGGTTCAGGTAGTCCAGGACTTCTTGCTGTTCCTCTGTAAGGGGATAGGGCTGGAGCGTGTTGGCGGCAGTTTTTTCTCCACAGCCTGCCAGCAGGGAAACCAGAGCCGTTAAGAGTGCCATCAGTAATACCAAAGTTTTTTTCACGTGTACTCACTCCTTTTGACCATCAAGCAGGGATAGGCGTGACTGAAGTGATATCCCAGTTTTTCCGCCAAAGCTACGCTGCCCTTGTTGGCGGCGTCCCAACTGGGATACAGTCTTCGATCCAGACAGTGGAGGATCAAAGCGCTGGCACAGCACAGAGCCAGCCCGCGACGGCGGTACTCCTTTTTTGTGTCGATCTCAATTTCAATGCCGTCGTGATACCAGGAGTAGGTGGATGCCCCGGCAACCAGTTCATTTCCATGCAGTGCAACAAACCCGTGACCATGTGCGTAGAAATCTTCCCACGTGGGGAACTGCCCACAGAGATCCCGAGCCCAGGGAGTTTGCAGGCTCAGCTGATACAGTTCTTGATCAATAGCTTTTAGGGTAAAGCCCTGGGGAAGGGAGTCTCGGTAACACTTCAGCTTGGCTTGGTCAAAGATGTCCGGTTCCTTGCGAATGGCGTAGCGGTATTCCAGTGTTCCTCTGCCTTTATGGACCTGTTCCAGCAAGGTTTGCCAGTGGCGGTTCTGAGGTATGACAATGGCTTCTTCTGCAGAGAAACCCTCGGGGAGGTAGCTTGCCAATTCTTGAGCTCCCGGACTTTGCCAATCCCCGCCCAGAATGAGAAAGTCTCCAATCCACAACAGAGCTGCCTGGGGAACTTCCTGGTTATCCGCCCAGGCCCTGCCCATACACCCTTGCAGCACGGACCAAATCAAAGTTTCCTCCCAATCCCCAAAAAGGGGTCGAAGGATTTCACGCTGTTGGGCGGGAATTTCCACCATCATACCATCATCTCCTTTGCTTTCTGGAATCAGTATAAAGCAAGGAGCAGGTGTTTGCAATAAAAAAGCCACGGCAGTGACACCGCGGCATCTTTTATTCTTCCGGTTTTTCTGAGGCTTTTTCAGCCGATGGTGAAGAGGTATTCTCCTCCTGAGGTTCCTCCGGGAGAGGAAATTCTTCCTCTTGTTTTGCAGTGGAAGGAGCAGGGGGAACTGTGGGGGATTTGATGACGACTAACGGGAAAACTACAGAAACTACAAATAGGTCTCCGTCAGTGTGAACGCCAAATTTACCTCCACAAGCTTCTGTGAAACTCTTTGCAATGGAAAGCCCCAATCCGCTGCCCTCTGTGGAGCGGTTTTGATCCCCACGGACAAATCGGGCGGTCAAATGCTCAGCATCCATGGTGATCTCGTTTTTTGAGATATTTCGGATCGTCGCCACGGCTGAGCCATTTTGAGCGGTAAGACTCACATATACCCGCGAACCAGGCAGAGAATACTGAGCACAGTTGCGAATGAGGTTTTGGAACACTCGGTACAGTCGCTGACCATCAGCGTGCACAATGAGGGGGGTGTCAGGAATATCAACTCTCCAGGTCAAACCAGAATTGCGTACGGTGATGTCCATTTCACCGAAGGTCTGCTGAAGCAGTTTGCCGATGTCCAGATTGTCCAAATTCAGGGAGATATTGCCTGTGGCTGCCTTCGAGACTTCAAACACATCCTGCACAATGTGGTTTAAGCGGTCGGCTTTGCTGGAGATGGTCTTGATGTAATCCACCACATGGGGAGGCAGATCCGGTTCCTTTTTCAGCAGCTCCACATAGCTGATGATGGAGGTCAAAGGCGTTTTGATATCGTGGGAGACGTTAGTGATCAGCTCCACCTTAGTGCGGTCCGCTTTGATGCCCTCCTCCACAGCTTTTTGAATGCCGGTGCGGATCATGTTCAGCTGCATGGCACAGTCATACAGGTTGGACGTAGGGGGCATGTGGTTGACAGCATTCAGGTTTCCACCGTACATCTCAGCAATTTGGGCCATGAGGATGGACCAGTCCCGCAGATCGCGTTTTAGGGAGAGAATGTACCAGACCACGCTGCCAATCACCCCAGCAGTAGCAAATCCCAGGGTGCCCAACAGGAAAAAGTTTCGAATGGGGGAGTCCCCACAGCTGAGCAATCCTCGAAAGACAACGGCAGAGACTCCCAAGACTGCTACAATGACTGCCAGAGTGGAAAAGACTCTGCGAAGACTGCGCTGTTCAAAATTGGTCAATTCCCGGTACTGATTCAGAGAATTCAGAGCTGAGTGAATAATATTGTGACGGAAAAACTGCCGGTTCTTTCCAATGTCCAAGCAGAGGAAGTAGAGCAAAATCACTGCGGCAATGGGGGAAATCCAACCGCCTAACGTGGTGCTTGTATCCAGCATCAGAGCGATCATCATGACCACAATGATGGTCACAAGTTTAATTTCAACCCACACTTTTTTTAACCAGTGGGCCAACAGCTCTTCAAAGTTGTGACGGTCCTTCCGCAGAACAAACAGCAGGACTAATAGAATGACCAAAAACAAAGTGATGCTCACTCCGGCCACTGGCAGCCAGTCGGGGCGATATGTGCCATTCACAAATTGTTCGATCGACTCCCCCAAGTTGCTGGCTGAAACGGGGTCCAGACTGACGGATACCAGGAGCATCATTCCGGCAGTGGCGCCGCACAGCAGAATGAGAAAACACAACCAGGAGATGGCTCCTCGGAACACATCGCCGTTTTTTTGCTCAGTGTTTTTCAAATTTGTATCCAATGCCCCATACCACCTTTAAATACTCCGGTTCCCCGGGGTTGATTTCAATTTTTTCACGGATCCGGCGGATGTGCACCATCACCGTGTTCTCCGTGGAGTAGGCCGATTCGTTCCAAATCTTGCTGTAGATTTCTTCAGCAGGGAAGATCCTGCCGGGGTTGCGCATGAGAAGTTCCACGATTTTCGTCTCCGTGGCGGTGAGCTTGATAGGCTCTCCATCGGCATAGAGTACGTGCTCGTCCAGGTTAAAGCAAAGTCGGCCGTTGACGATGGTGTTTTCACCACTGGAGTGAATGTCTCCCAAGCTGGTGTAGCGCCGCAGTTGGGATTTTACCCGGGCAACCAGTTCCATGGGGTTAAAGGGTTTGGTTACATAGTCGTCCGCGCCCATGGAAAGGCCGATTACCTTGTCGCTGTTTTCGCTTTTGGCGGACAAAACGATGATGGGGAGGTTTTTCTTTTCCCGGATTTTCATAATGGCGGAGAGGCCATCCAGCTTTGGCATCATCACGTCAATGATTATCAGGTGAATATCCTTGGTCATCGCCAGATCCAGAGCTTCCATACCGTCGTAGGCTTTGAAGACTTGAAAGCCTTCACTTTCCAGATTCAAGGCAATGGCGCGTACAATTTCCCGGTCGTCGTCCACAACCAGAATATTCTTTTTCTCGTCCATAAGGAATGGTCCCTCCCAAGCATAACTTCCGATTGTACAGGAAGAGCATATCGGTTCTTCCTTACATTCCCGGCAATGAATTTCTTACGAAAATCATACAGTATTTTCACCGGGGATGCAAGTGCCTCGAAGGTCCGGCATAGCTATAAAGGGAAAGGAGGAAGGCGGATGAAGAAGTTTTGGAAAGAGATTCGGGGAAAGCGGGCAGTACTGGCATCCTTGGTGTTAGCGCTGCTTGTTTGCGTGTGGGCTACAGCATTGGATCTGAAGGAGCCCACGGCAGTGGCGGCCTCAGCAGAAATTACCAATTGGGGGTTGAGCTTCCAAAGGGAGGGGGAGCCACCTGTGGGAAATGCCGACAGCGCGTTTCTCGCCCAATACAACGCATTGTACCGGGTTGATACAGAGGAAAAGGTGCTGTACCTAACCTTTGATGCTGGCTACGAAAACGGCTGTACCTCCCAGATTTTGGACACGCTAAAAAAGCACAATGTGCCTGCTACATTTTTCTTGGTAGGCAACTATCTGGAGACGCAACCTGAATTAGTTTGCCGCATGGTAGAAGAGGGGCACACGGTGGGGAATCACACCTATTCCCATCCCGACATGTCTGCGATTGCAGATGAAGCCAGCTTTCAAGCGGAGCTTCAGCGGAATGAAGCTTTATATCAGCAGGTGACTGGTCAGGAGATGGCAAAATTCTACCGGCCTCCCCAGGGCAAGTTCTGCGAGGAGAATCTGCGCATGGCTCAAAACTTGGGGTATCGCACGGTATTTTGGAGCCTGGCTTATGTGGATTGGTATGAGGACGACCAGCCCACCAAGGAGGAAGCCTTTGAAAAACTGATTCCTCGTCTGCATCCGGGAGCTGTGGTGTTGCTTCACAGTACGTCCTCCACCAATGCATCCATCCTGGATGAACTGCTGACTAAGTGGGAAGAGATGGGCTATACCTTTGGGAGGTTGGAAGACATCACTTTGTAAGGTGGGAAGAAATCACATATAGTTCTAATAAAGAAATAAAATCACAGATCTCCCTTGTAAAATGAGGAATGCGTTGGAGCGCAGTATAGTTACAGGGAGGAATCCGATGGAACGCTGGGAGATTGTGGTGATAGGTGCTGGGGCTGCTGGGCTAATGGCAGCCCGAGCAGCTGCAAAAGCTCGAAAAGCCCGGGGCGTGCAAGGGGGAGTGCTGATTCTGGAGGGCAATCCCAAGCCAGGGAAGAAGCTTCTTGCCACAGGGAATGGGCGCTGCAATCTGACCAACCTGAATGTGGCTTCCGACCATTACCACGGGGATAGAGAGTTGGCCATCCCGCTGTTGGAGCAGTATCCCCCCTCTGCGATCTTAGCGGAGTTTGAAGAGCTGGGTCTGCTGTGCCGACCTGACAGCGAGGGCAGGGTGTATCCCAGAAACCTGCAAGCGGCAGCAGTGTTGCAGGCGCTGCGCTGGGGATGTGAGGAGCTTGGGGTAGTCCTGCGGTGTGGTCAGGGTGTCGAAGAGGTCTCCTCGGTTTCAGGGGGATTCCTGCTGAAGCTCAGGGAGGGTGAGGAACTTTTTGCCTCTCAGCTGATCCTTGCTTGCGGAGGCAAAGCATCGCCCAAGCATTCTTGGGAGGACGGTGGCTATGGTTTGGTCCAGAAGCTTGGACATTCCCTTGTACAGTTGTACCCTTCTTTAACTCCGTTGAAGAGCTCCAAAAAAAGTCTGCGCTCCTTAAAAGGAATGCGTTCCAAGGCAAGAGCATCCCTCTATCATGATGGGGAACTGGTTTACCAGGAAAGCGGAGAGGTGATGTTTGGGGAGAGTGCGTTGTCCGGCATCTGTCTGTTCGATCTTTCTGCCAGGTTGGAAGGAACACTCCAGGGGGACCTCTGGGTCTCCTTTGACCTGTTGGAGGACATGCCCTATCGGGAGGTGCTCTCCTATCTGGAAAGCGTGGTTCGCTGTCATCCCAGTCTTCCTGCATGGGAACTGTTTTCTGGGGTGTTGAATCTCCGTGTGGGAGAGGAGCTTATAAAGGAGCTTTCCATCCCCAAGGAGAAGACTTTGGGTGAGCTGACACGCCAGCAGCTGCGAAAGACCGCCTCACTGTGCAAGGATTGGCAGTTTCCGGTAACAGGCCGAGGGGACTGGGAGAGTGCCCAGGTCACCAAAGGTGGAGTGCCGCTGTGTGAGATGGATTCTTTGACGATGGAATCCAAAAAGCGGAAGGGACTCTACCTGGTGGGAGAGCTGGTGAATATTGATGGCGACTGTGGCGGGTACAATTTGCATTGGGCCTGGGCAACAGGATTGACAGCGGGCCGGACCGCTGGGGAGAGAAAGGGGAAGCGTTCATGATAAAAGTGACAGGGTTAAAATTGCCCTTGGGGTTCCGAGAGGGGGACCTGCGCCGGGCTGCGGCAAAAAAGCTGAAACTTCCGGAGAGTGCGCTGCTTCAGGTGGCTCTTTCGAAAAAATCCGTAGATGCCCGCAGAAAGAGCGATGTCCATTTTGTGTGTGCTGCAGAGGTGCGCATTGACGGAGACGAGGAGAAACTGCTGTCCCGGTGCCGGGATTCCTCCATCCAGAAGTCCCAGCCATACTGCTATGAGATGCCCAGCTGCGGAAAGCTCTCCCAGCGGCCGGTGGTGATCGGCTTTGGACCGGCGGGAATGTTCGCTGCCCTGCTTTTAGCTCAGTGCGGACAGCGTCCCATTGTGCTGGAAAGAGGGCTTCCCGTGGAGGAACGAGAGCGTTCGGTCCGCCGTTTTTGGGAGGAGCGTGTGTTGGATCCTCAGTCCAATGTACAATTTGGCGAGGGGGGAGCCGGTACCTTTTCCGATGGCAAACTCACCACTGGGACAGGGGACGGACGCATTCGCAAAGTGCTGGAAGAGTTGGTAAAGGCGGGCGCTCCGGAGGAGATCCTATTTGAGGCCAAACCCCACATCGGAACGGACAAGCTGCCTCAAGTGGTGCGGGCTATTCGACAGCAGGTCCTCTCTTTGGGAGGTGAGATGCGGTTCTCAACCCAGGCAGTGGGATTTCAAATAAAGGACGGTCATTTGACCGGCCTTCGGATTCGCACGCCGGAGGGGGAGGAGCTGCTGGAGTGTTCCCAGGCGGTTCTGGCGGTTGGCCATAGCGCCAGGGATACCTTTCAAGAGCTCTATCGGATGGGCCTGCCCCTGGAGGCCAAGGCGTTTTCTGTGGGCGCTCGCATTGAGCATCCGGCGTCCCTGATCGACCGCGCTCAGTATGGGGAGTTTGCAGGGCATCCTGCTCTGGGTGCGGCGGATTACAAGCTTTCCTGCCACTTGGAAAACGGAAGAGGCGTGTACACTTTTTGTATGTGCCCCGGTGGGTATGTCACCGGTGCTGCCTCTGAAGAGGGTGGCATTGTGACCAACGGTATGAGCACGTGGGCCAGGGACGGAGAAAACAGCAATGCGGCCCTGTTGGTGGGCGTCACACCGGAGGATTTTGGCGCTTCCGGTCCCCTTGCCGGCGTGGAGTTCCAGCGGCGAATTGAGAAGGCAGCTTTTCAGTTGGTCGGGGGAACCTATTCCGCTCCAGCCCAGCGAGTGGCGGATCTGCTGGAAGGGATTCCCACGAAAAACCTAGGGGAGGTGCGGCCCACTTACCAGCCCGGTGTGGTTCCCTCAGATCTCTCTGGCTGTCTGCCGGATTTTGTGGTTGAATCCATGCGTGCGGCGCTGCCCGTATTGGGTCGAAGACTGCGGGGGTTTGATTGGGGAGAGGCCCTGCTCACCGCGCCAGAGACCCGAAGCTCTTCCCCAGTGCGTGTGCTGCGGGATGAGAACTGTCAGTCCCCCCTTGCCCAGGGGCTGTACCCGTGCGGAGAAGGCGCTGGCTATGCTGGCGGGATTGTCTCTGCCGCTGTGGACGGCCTTCGCTGTGCTGAGGCGTTGCTGCGCAAATCCCAGCCCTAACTAAAGTTTTGGATACCCGTCTGGACGGAACCAGGAGATTTCCCTTCATCCAGGCGGGCATCTTGCATATTTTACAAAAAACTGATAAAATATAGCTTCAAGCAAATGTGTAAGGAGCGATGGATGGTGAATATCAAAAAATGGGAATTGGCCCATTTTGGTGAGGATGTGAAGGAGAGAGCGTCGCAGATTGCGGCTCAGTATTCCATGCCATTTTTTCTTGCGCTGCTGTTGACGATTCGCGGTTTCACCAAACCTGAGGAGATCCGAGGGCTTTTGGGGGGCGGCGAGTTCTCAGATCCTTTCTTGATGAAAGATATGGATAAGGCGGTCCAGCGTATTCACCAGGCCATCGATAGGTTTGAACGGATTGCCGTCTATGGCGACTACGATGCCGATGGAGTCACTGCCACTTCGATTTTATATTCTTACCTTTCCGCAGTGGGAGCCAACGTCATGTATTACATACCCCAGCGTGAGGGTGAAGGCTACGGCATGAATATCCAGGCAGTGGAGAAACTGCGCAGCTATGATGTGGACTTGATCGTCACCGTGGACAATGGTATTGCCTCTGTAAAAGAGACAGCTCGTGCCAAAGAGCTGGGTATGGATGTGGTGATCACGGATCATCACCGGCCTCAAGGGGTGATTCCAGATGCCTGGGCCGTGGTGGATGCATTTCAGAAAGAGGATACCAGTCCCTTTAAGGATCTTTGTGGCGCAGGCGTAGCGTTGAAGCTGGTCATAGCTTTGGAGGACGGCGACGCCGACTCCGTGTTGGAAGAGTACGCTGATTTGGCGGCTTTGGGCACAGTGGCGGACGTGGTGCCAGTGCTGGGGGAGAACCGGGATATCGTAAAAGCCGGACTTCGCCTGATCTCCCAAAGGGGCAGAGCAGGCGTGGATGCACTGCTTCGAGCCAGCGGCATGGGGGACAAGACCTTGACTGCCACAGGTTTGGCCTTTACAGTGATTCCCCGCATCAATGCCACCGGGCGGATGGGTTCCCCGGACAGAGCAGTCCACTTGTTGACCAGTGAGAGCTTTGAAGAAGCAGATCCCCTTTCGGAAGAAATTTGCGAGGAGAATGACCGCCGGCGTTCCGTGGAAGCTGAGATCGCCCAGGAGGCGTTTGCAAAGATCGAAAGCGACGACAGCTTGCTGTACAGTCGCATTATCGTAGTTGACGGCAGAGATTGGCACCATGGAGTGATCGGGATTGTGTCATCCCGGGTCACCGAGCGGTATGGCAAGCCCAGCATCATCATCTCCAACGATGGAGAGGATGCCCGGGGCAGCGGCAGAAGTGTGGAGGGCTTTTCACTTTTTGAGGCGGTGAGCTCCTGCAGCGACCTGCTGGAGCGCTATGGCGGCCATCCCATGGCAGCGGGTATCTCCTTGAAGTCTGAGAATATCCCGCTGTTCCGTGAGAGAATCAACCAGTATGCTGCTCAAGTTTGTCCCGAGATGCCTGCCTTAAAGCTGAAGCTGGACTGCAAGCTGCGGCCGGCGGCGCTTTCTCGCAGTTTAGTGGATAGCCTGTCCCCTCTGGAGCCCTATGGTACCGGGAATCCCCAACCCTTGTTTGGTTTATATTCCATGACGCTCAAGCAAATTGTTCCAGTGGGGGGCGGAGGAACGCTGCGTCTGCTCTTTGAGAAGGCGGGGGCTAGCTGCACCTGTATGAAGTTCAAGACCAGGTTGGAAGAGTTTCCCTATAGTCCAGGGGATGTGCTGGATCTGGCGGTGACCATGGAACCCAATGATTTCAACGGTCGGGCAGATATCACCATCAGTGTGCAGGATCTCCGGCTTTCCGCAGTGGATGCGGATAAGGGTTTGCACAGCTACCGCATTTATGAAAAGCTTCGCCGGGGAGAGGCGTTGTCCCAGGAAGAAGGTAAGCAGTTGCTCCCCACCCGCCAGGAACTGGCTGTTGTTTATCGCAAGCTATCCACTTTGAACGGCAAGGTGTTTTCCGTTCAATCCCTTTTGCCGGATCTAAAGGGGATGGAGTTGGGCAAGCTGTTGCTCTGTTTAGATATGTTCCAAGAGACTGGTCTTGTGGCGGTGCAGGGAAGGGAAGAGGTCCGTTCTGCGGAGATCCTTCCCACAAAAGGAAAGGTTGATATTTTCACAGCACCCATATACCAGCGTGCCAAAGCGCTGGCAGGCGAAGTGAGTAAGGTGTAAAGGAGGAAATGGCTATGGCGCTGGTGGTACAGATCAGCACCTATGAGGAGCTGAAAAAGATCATCGAAGAAAGCGGCAAGGAGTTTGACCGGGAGAAGATCGAAGCAGCATATCGCTTGGCGGAGGAAAAGCACAGCGAGCAGAAGCGCAGCTCCGGCGAGCCTTATATCATCCATCCGCTGTCGGTGGCTGCGATCCTTGTGGGTCTGGGTATGGATTCCGAGTCGGTGATGGCAGGCTTGCTCCACGATGTGGTGGAGGACACCGACTGCTGTATTGAAGAGATTCAGCGGACGTTTGGCAAGGACGTGGCGCTGTTGATTGACGGCGTGACCAAGCTCACGAAGATTCCCTATTCCTCCCGGGAGGAGCAGCAGGCGGAGAACTTGCGGAAGATGCTCATGGCCATGGCGGAGGATATCCGTGTCATCATCATCAAATTCGCGGACAGAATGCATAACCTGTCCACTTTGGAGTACATGTCCCCTCAGAAACAGCGGGACAAGGCAGTGGAGTGCTTAGAGGTTTATGCTCCCATCGCGGACCGCCTCGGTATCCGTACGGTGAAGGAGTACATGGAGGATGTTTCCTTGAAATACCTGGATCCTCAGGCGTATCAGGAGATTGAGGAGGACTTGTTCTCCCGGAGCAACAGCAGCAAGCAGTTTATCGAGGACACCAAAGCACTGATCCGCAGCAGGACCGAAGCCTCCATCCCTAACGTTTACATCGAGGGACGGGTGAAGAGCGTTTACGGAATTTACCGAAAGATGTTCGTCCAGGGCAAAGACTTTGATGAGATCTATGATGTGTTTGCGGTACGTGTGATTGTGGATACCATCGAGGATTGCTATAATGTTTTGGGCATTATCCATGATATGTTCCAGCCCCTGCCCGGGCGGTTTAAGGACTATATTTCCATGCCCAAACCCAACATGTACCAGTCCCTGCACACCACCGTGATTACCAAAGCGGGGGTTCCCTTTGAGGTGCAGATCCGCACCTGGGAGATGCATCACACAGCGGAGTACGGCATCGCAGCTCACTGGAAGTACAAGCTGGGGATGTCTGCCAAAGAGTCGGACAATTCCCCCTTGGATGACCGCTTGGCCTGGATTCGCCAGATGCTGGAGAATCAGGCAGAGAGCGAAGATGTCACAGACCTGGTTCACTCCATTAAGAGCGATCTGATTCCCGAAGAGGTTTTCGTCTTCACCCCCAAGGGCGATGTGATCAATTTGCCCCTGGGATCCACTGTGATCGACTTTGCCTATGCCATTCACAGTGCGGTGGGCAACCGGATGATCGGCGCCAAGGTGGATAAGCGCATTGTCCCCCTGGACTACAAGGTGAAGACCGGAGAAATCATTGAGATCATCACCACCAAGGAGGCTGGAAAAGGCCCCAACCGCGATTGGCTGACCTTGGTGCGCACCAGTGAGGCTCGGAATAAGATTCGAGCCTGGTTTAAAAAGGAAAAGCGTGACGAAAACATCGTAGAGGGCAAAGCGGAGTTGGAGCGTGAGTTTAAGCGCAGCAATATTCGTCTGACCCAAGAGCTGATGGAGTATATGATCGAGAGCGTTGGAAAGCGCCACAACTGTTCCACGGAGGATGACTTCTATGCTGCTATCGGCTATGGAGGAATCCAGCTGTGGAAGGTGCTTCCCCGCATCAAGGAGGAGGCTCAGCGCCTTCAGAAGGTCGCGGCTCCAGAGCAGCTTCAAGAGTTGCCCCCGCCCGTTTCCCCCGAGCCCAAGCGCCGTATGGCCAGCGGTGTGCTGGTTGAGGGAATGGACAATTGCCTGATTAAGTTTTCACGGTGTTGCAATCCATTGCCCGGCGACGAGATCATTGGATTTATCACCCGTGGTTTCGGAGTGTCCATTCACAAGCGCAGCTGTTCCAATGTGCCCCGGGATTTGACCCAGTGTCCCGAGCCGGAGCGTTGGGTCAATGCCCATTGGGCTGGCGAGGTGAAGGATGACTTCAAGTCCACGCTGCATATTGTGGCTGTGGACCGGGGTGGCTTGCTGGCAGATGTGACCCAGCAGTTGTTCAGCATGAAAATTTTTATCCATTCACTCAATTCCCGGCAGGAGCGCGGCACCGATAATGCGGTGATTTCCGCCACGATTTCCATCAATGGACTGCCTCAGTTGAGGAATATCATCGACCGTTTGAGCAAGATTCCCGGCGTTGTCTCCATTGACCGCAGCTGATTGGAATGATTGAAAGAGGTGTTTTATGCAGCTGTTTCTCAGTGGCCCGTCCTTCCGATATGAATGTGAGAATTTGTGCCGTCTGTTTTTTCCCTACAGCCCGGTGAAGGTGGAATTTTTGGAAGACAGCCTTTTCACACCGCCCAAAGAGGGCCCTTGGGCTTTTGCTGGTATAGAGGAAACAGAAAGCGCGTACCAATATAAGGCCACGGTTTCCGATGGGGAAACCAGCCTTTCCCGCCAGAGTGTTGTTCCGGAGCTGCAGGAATACTCCATGACCGACCTGCTCTACGGTGCTTTTGTGGAGCTCACAGGGATCCAGCCAGCCTGGGGTATGCTCACAGGGATCCATCCGGTGAAGCTTCTGCGCCAGTATGTGGAGGAGCGTGGCGAAGAGGGTGGCGTGGGGTACTTTCAGACCCACTGCCATGTGACCCCGTCCAAAGCCAATCTGGCCCACCGGGTGCTGCGGGCGCAGGCTCCTGCTGTGGAGGCCCTGGATGAAAATGACTTCAGCTTGTACGTTTCCATTCCTTTTTGCCCCACTAGGTGCGCCTATTGTTCCTTTGTGTCTCAAGATGTGGAGCATGCCAAAAAGCTGATAGATCCTTATTTTGAGCTGCTTCTGGTGGAGCTGGAGAGGGTGGCTCAGGTGACAAAGGACCTGGGGCTTTCCTTGGTGACGGTGTATATTGGAGGCGGTACGCCCACAACGCTATCCGCTCCTCAGCTCTCTGCTCTGTGCGGGAAGATTCAGCAGGTGTTTGACATGTCCCGGTGTACGGAATTTACCGTGGAAGCCGGCCGGCCGGATACCATCACCAAGGAGAAGCTGCTGGCGCTGCGGGAAGCAGGCATCAGCCGTATCAGTATCAATCCCCAATCCCTTTCCGATAAGGTGTTGCAGAACATAGGCCGCCGTCACACTGCCCAAGACGTGGTGGATGCATTTCAGCTTGCTCAAAGCTTGGGATTTACCAACATCAATGCTGATTTGATTGTGGGCTTGCCCGGGGACAATTTGGAAAGCTTTCAGAAGACCCTTAATGGCGTGATTGATCTGGGGGCTTCCAATGTGACGGTGCATTCCTTGGCTTTGAAGCGCTCAGCGCGCTTGAATGCCCCGGGAGGGGATTTGTCCCTGCACAGTAAGAGCCAGGAAACTGCCGCTATGATGGACTATTCCATCGCTCGTTTGACGCAGGAGGGATTCGAGCCCTACTACTTATACAGACAGACCCGCATGGCGGGAAATCTGGAGAATACCGGATGGGCAAAACCGGGAACGGTTTGCCGCTACAACATTTATACCATGGACGAGTCCAACTCTGTCATTGCCTGTGGAGCCGGGGGAGTCTCCAAGCTAAAAGATCCCTACAGCGGACGGCTGGAACGGATTTTCAATTTCAAATATCCCACGGAGTACATCACCCGCAACCAGGAGATTTTACAACGAAAGGATGGTGTCACGACACTCTATGAGCAATTTCGCCAGCGGTTACGTTAAATATATCAATCACCTGGAGCAGATTAACGATGCGGCTGTGAAAGATCCATGTCGCATGATTGCCGAGGTGGAGGACGCCTATCACGATCATTTGGAAAATATCGCCCGGAATATCGTCTCCCATCACAGGGACGTGCGAGTGATTATGCTTTCCGGTCCCAGCAGCAGCGGCAAGACGACCACGGCCCATTTGCTGCGGGATTACCTCACGCAGTTTGGTGCCAACAGTCATATTGTTTCCCTGGACAATTTCTATCGGGGCGTGGGCCTGGCGCCTCAGCTGCCCAATGGAAAGTTTGATTATGAGTCCGTCCAGGCATTGGATGTGGATGCCATAAAGCAGTGCTTGTTGGATATCATCCATACGGGAAAATTCTCCGTACCTCATTACGATTTTGCCCTGGGACGTCCGGATGGCGACCCAGCCTGCTTTGAGATTGGTCCGCAGGATATGGTCATTGTGGAGGGCATTCACGGGTTGAATCCTGTGTTTACCACCGAGCTGCCAGAAGGCAGCTGCGTCAAGCTGTATGTCAGCGTCAAACAGCAGATCAAGTCCATCAATGGCGAGGTGATCTCTCCCATGGATCTGCGTTTGGTGAGACGGATCGTGCGGGACATCCAATTTCGAGATACCTCTCCGGAGCGGACCATTTCCATGTGGCCTCAGGTGGTGGATGGGGAGGACCGGTATATCCGGCCTTATCGTCTCTCGGCGGATTACACGGTGAATTCCATTCATATCTATGAGCCCTGTGTGATGCGCAGCAGAGCCATTCCTCTGCTGCGAGCCATTGCCGAAGATAGCCCGCATTACAGGAAAGCCCGTTCCTTGGAAGCACGCTTGATGCGCTTTGAACCAATAGATGAGACACTGGTGCCGGAGAATTCCATGTTGCGGGAATTTCTTGGACCGAAGGGCGCTGAATAGGGGAGGAGCCTTCCTGGAAAAGTTGTGATTTTTGCTGGTTTGTAAGGGATTTGTAAGTGATTTGAAAGGCAAAATGCTTTGACATTTTCCGAATCTCAGGTATAATGAGGATACAGGGCAGCAAAAGCTCCCCGGAGATATGAGTTGAGAAAAGGAGGACAACAGTCATGGGAATTTTAGATGATGTGGTCATAAATGCCAAGACTGCTGCAGAGGCAGTTGGCAAGAAGGCTGGCCAGATCGTGGACGTTTCCAAGCTGCGGATCAACGTGGCGGAGGTTAACGCAGAGATTAGCAAGCGCTATGAGGCTTTGGGCGAATACGTGTATGAGAGCTGCCGTGAGAAACTGGCTGAGGACGCTGAGGCCGTGGGTAAGATGGCAGAGATTGACGAGTTGGTCAATCAGCGCAATGCCCTGACAAAGGAACTGGTGGACAAGCAGAACAAGGTTGTCTGTCCCGTTTGCGGAAAGCATAGCCCCATCACTGCAGCATACTGCAGCAATTGCGGCACAAAGCTGGATGTAGAAGAGTAATCGAAACATCGACTTTGTAAAAAAGAGCGGCCCTTTTGGGGCCGCTCTTTCTGTGTTTAAAGATCATCAATTTTCATTTTTTCTAACTCTTTTTCCTGAGAGCGCTGCTGAGCCGCTTGAAATTGGGTTCGCTGAAATTCTTCCCGCTTTTTACGTTCATTTTTACGCACTACGAAGAAGATAATCAAACCCGCTATCAGAGCTAGCACAAGTGCTACGGGAAAGATCAAAAGAATCAAGGCGCCGGCAATATTCACGTCAAGTTCCTCCCTTTTGTTTTTTATACTCCGTGATGAGGAGTTTTGCTGTGTCGAAATCCAACTTCTCATTGAGCGCTAGACGCTTAACCAATGCCACATAAGGGTCACCGGCATATTCCTCGCCTAGTCGTACTTTTTGGATGATCTTGTCCAGCCGTAGCCGCACCGTGGGGTATGTCACCCCATACAGCCCGGCGATTTCTTTTAAGGATCCGGAGCACAGCAGAAAGTTTTTGAGAAAGGCCACATCTTCCTCTTCCAGTTCTACCATCCACTCCGGAACCATCTGGATCCCCACAGAAAAGCCTCCTTTCCACACTTGCTTCTTTAACTAAATCAAATATAACATTTCACATTATTAAAGTCAAGATAAAATTGAGAGTTTATTATTATTGTTCCATTTGCTTGTTTTTCAGAAAAATATCCCGTCCATTCTCCTCATAGACATGGAAGAGAAGGTTTTGCAAAAAGGGGGACGACTATGAAGCGAGGAAAGCAGAAGGGGAAAAAACGGGGATTTCTTCATGGGGCCCTGGTGCTCACCGGCGGAATGGCGGTGGTAAAGATCCTGGGCGCCTTGTTTAAAGTGCCCTTGACCTATGTGATTGGGGAGTATGGGATTGGTCTGTTCAATGTGGCCTATCACTTTTTCGGACCGGTGTTCAGTTTGGCCACAATTGGTTTTTCCACGGCCGTGTCTCGGCTGGTATCGGAGAACAGTTCCCTGGGCCGGTGGAACGATGCCCGCCAGGTCAAAAAAACCGCCCTGCCTTTGTTTTTAGGCGTGGGCTCCTGCGGGATGACGGTTATGCTGTTGCTGGCTCCGCTCTATTGCCGGTGGGTGACAGGTGCGGCGTTTGCTTTGGCTCCCATGATAGCGCTGGCCCCAGCGGTGCTGTTGGCCTGTGCTGCTTCGGTGTATCGCGGTTACTATGAGGGTTTGGGAAATATGGCTCCCACAGCGTTTTCTCAAGTGTTGGAAGCGGTTGTAAAACTGGGGTTGGGGTTGGTTCTCGCCTGGTTGGTAACCAAGTATTGCCAGGAGGAGTACCTATCTGCCGGCACGGTGGTTGGGCTGGTGCCGGAAGACGAAGACCATGCCGCTTTTCTAACCATGTCCTTTGGAGCCGCCGGAGCTCTGTTGGGGGTTGCAGCAGGCTCGCTGTTATCCTTGGCCTACTTAGCTCTGCGTTTTCGCATTCACGGGGATGGAACCGCGCCCCGGCTCTATCGGCAGTCACCTCCGGCTCGCAGTGCCAAGGAGATTCGCAGACAGCTTTGGGCAGTAACGTTACCCATTGCATTGGGGTCCCTGACTACCAATGCAGCAGGATTGATCGATGCTACAATCCTCCAAAGCAGGGTGGGCAGCGCTATTGCCACGGATCCCCAGGGGTTTCTTTCGGCTTGTGGGGAAAGGCTTCCCCAAGAGTACGCTGCCAATCTTCAAGCAGTTCCCACCTACCTGTACGGCTGTTATACATTGGCCATGACTATCGCACTGCTGGTGCCGGGAATTACCCAGGCTTTTGGAACCAGTGCTTTGCCCACGGTCACAGCCGCCTGGGCAAAAGGGGAGAGGAAGGAGCTCCGAGTCCGCATGGAGGCAGTGGTCCGAGTGACCTCATTGTTCTGTTTTCCAGCAGGGTTGGGAATTGCCGCCTTAGCGGACCCTATTGCCCAACTGCTGTATGGATCTGCGCCCTCAGTTCCGCTGATTGGAGAAGCCTTGGCGGTCTTGGGAATTGCGTCCATCGCTTCCGCCATGAGCGGGCCACTTTCCAGTGTGCTTCAGGCTGTGGGCAGAGCTGATTTGCCGGTGAAGCTTCTTTTGGGTGCTGTGGCTTTGAAGCTGGGGGTCACTTGGGTGCTTTGCGGTGTCCCGGAGGTCCACGTTTTAGGTGCGGGAGTTGCAGCCTTGGCCAGTTATGGCTTTTTGGTGATCAGCCAGTTGTGGTGTATGCGCCGGGTGACCGGTATTCCGTTTTCCACTGTCAGTGTTCTGTTGAGACCGTTGGCCTGCGCGCTGTTGTGTGCGATGTCTGCCAGAACGGTGTATGAGTTTCTCACTCCCATGGTACCTGGAGGACGTGGCTGGCAGGGGGGAATTTTGGGGATTTCCGTAGTTTTTGGGGGGATCTTATACGTTGCTGGATTACTTTTGTTGAAGGGGATTCCGAAAAGTGAGCTTGCATCCTTGCCGATGGGACAAAAAATTGTAAAAATGCTTGAAAAACAAGGATGGATATGATATTATTGCAAATGCTATAGGCTTATTGGCGGGGAATTTGCGGAACCCAAAGACTTTTATGACGGTTCCATTTCGGAAGGAAAGCCCCGCGCCGCAGAATTTTATTTGGAGGTAGTCCCATAATGAATAAGTCTGAATTGATCGCAGAAGTTGCTGCTAAGGCTGAAATTACAAAGAAGGACGCCGACGCTGCTGTCACTGCAGTGATTGACGCCATCACCGAGTCCCTGAAGAAGGGCGACAAGGTGCAGTTGGTTGGCTTTGGCACCTTCGAGGTCCGTGAGCGTGGTGCCCGTACCGGTCGCGATCCCCGTACCAATAAGGAGATCCAGATTCCCGCTTCCAAAGCGCCTGCATTCAAGGCTGGCAAAGCGCTGAAGGATACTGTGAACGAGAAGTAAGATTTGCGGCGGTCAAGCGGGCCCGGAGCTTTCCGGGTCCGTTTTTTCATGCCGCTGAATTGGGAGGTTGTTTATGAGACTTGATAAATACCTGAAGATTTCCCGCTTGATTAAGCGCCGTACCGTGGCCAATGAGGCCTGTGATGCTGGTCGTGTGTTTGTCAACGGTAAGCCCGCCAGAGCGTCCTATGATGTAAAAGTGGGGGACGTGATGGAAATTCATCTTGGTGAGCGCGTGTTAAAGGCAGAAGTGCTCTCTGTGACGGAGTACGCGAAAAAAGAAGAGGCATCCAGCCTTTACCGCATGATCGAGGAATAAATTCATTGCTTTCGGCGTACAGATACCCATACAGAAACAAAAGGGGTATGCGATATGGCGGAAGCACAAAAGCCGCGGCGTCATCACACCGTGCAAATTGAGGAAAGAGGTATGCTAAAGGCCACGGGCGTCTCCCAAGTGGATTTTTTCAGCGATGAGCTGATTACTGCCCGGACAGACCTGGGCCTGCTCCACATCAAGGGGGAAGGCCTGCACATTGAGAGCCTGGATGCGGATTCCGGAGACCTGCTGGCTCGGGGCAAAGTGACGGCCCTCTCCTATACGGAGGGCGGCCAGGCGCTGTCCTTTTTTGGCAGGCTGTTTAAATGAGCACCCAGGTTTTAGCCACAGCATCCTTTTGCCTGTCCACAGGGGCGGCCCTAGGCTGCCTCTTTTTGCTGTTTCGGGTGATGGCATGGCTGCTGGGTGTGGGAAAACTTGGAACCGCTGTGCTGGATTTTCTTTTTTGTTGTCTGTGCGCGGCGGTGGTGTTTTTGTGTGCTTTGGCTGTGGATAGCGGTAGATTGCGGCTCTATCAGGCGGCACTGCAAGGAGTGGGCGCCTGGGCTGTCATTGTCTCCTTTGGGCCGTGGATTCACCGACTGGCGTTGTGGATTCAAAAAAGGTTCTGTAAACTTTGGGGGATTCTAGGCAAGGCGGGAAGGTTTTTGCCGGGGCTTTTTCCCGCAAAGAAGGAACCAGGGAGACATCCCAAGAAAAAAAGGGGAAAAAACAAGAAAATTCAGCGAAAAAAGACTTGAAAACTTTATGTATACCAGGTTATAATATAAGGCAATATGGGAGTCCTGTTTTGGGCTGTTTCAAGAATAGGAGGCGGTTCTTTGCGTGAACTTAAAATCGGAAAGCATAAGGCTGGCCTGCTCTTGAAGTTTGCGGTGCTGTGCTTTGCCGTGTTCATTTTGGTTTCACTGATTGGACAGCAGTTGCAAATCAGCCAAAAGCGCGAAGAACTCAGCACCTTGCAGAATCAGTTGGATACTCAGCTTACCCGCAATGAGGAGATTCGGAACTCCCTGGAGAACAGCGGCGGCATGGCCGAATACGCCGAGCGCAAAGCCCGCACAGAGTTGGATTATGCCAAACCTGGAGAGCGTGTTTTTGTGGACGTGGGCGGCGGAAGCTGAACTGCTGAAAATACATTTTTAGATCATCCGGCACAGCCGAGGAGGAATTTGCTATACTATGCAGCTTGAGGTTGGAGGAATTTACGAGGGAAAGGTGACTGGGATCACCAAGTTTGGCGCGTTTGTCAGCTTTGAGGGTGGTCAGACGGGGATGGTGCATATCTCTGAAGTGGCCCCTACATTTGTCACGGAGATCCGCGATTTTGTCACCGAAGGGCAGACCGTAAAAGTGAAAGTTCTTACCATCAACGAAGATGGAAAGATTAGTCTCTCTATGAAGAAGGCGTTGCCGGAAGACCAGCAGCGCAAGCCCCGTCGCTTTGACGGTCCCCGTCGAGATGGTCCCCGTAAGGATGGCCACAAAGATGGTGCTCATCGTGATGGACAGCGGCCTCCCAGGCAGCCTCGTCCGGCTCCCCAGCCCGGTCCTGCGCGGCCCGGTGATTTTGAGTGGCAGTCTCGCCGCAATGACAGCGGTACCTTTGAAGAGATGATGAGCCGCTTTAAGCAGACCAGTGACGAAAAGATGTCTGACTTGAAACGCGGTAATGAATCCCGTAGGGGATATTCCCGTCGGGGACAGCAGAAGTAATCAGGGAAAGAGCCTTTGCGGGCTCTTTTTTTGACTTTGTCAAAATGAGAAAGGGAGGATCCCCATGAGAGAGATCACAGCAGAGCAGATCACCGCCGCTGTGCGAGAGCTTTGTATCCAGTCAAACCGCATTTTGCCCGCTGACTTGGAAGAAGTCATTCGAGAGCGTTCCCAGGAAGAGGGAAATGCCACGGCAAAGTCCATCCTCTGCGATTTGTGCCGCAATTTGGACGCTGCCAGGGAAATGCAGATCCCCATTTGTCAGGATACCGGCATGGCCGTGATCTTCGCTCAGGTGGGCCAGGAGCTGCATATCCAGGGGGATTTTGAGCAGGCCGTCAATGAAGGCGTCCGCCAGGGGTATGTGGAGGGCTTACTCCGGTGTTCTGTGGTGAAGGATCCCATTCGCCGGGGCAATACGGAGGACAATACACCGGCAGTGCTTCACACCCGTCTGGTACCTGGGGACAAGCTCACCCTCACGGTGGCTCCCAAGGGGTTTGGCAGTGAGAATATGAGCCGGCTGAAGATGTTCACACCCGCTGCCAAGGAAGAGGATATCATCGCCTTTGTCAAAGAAACTGCAGAACTGGCTGGAAGCAATCCCTGCCCGCCCATTGTATTGGGTGTTGGGATTGGCGGCGATTTTGAGCTGTGCGCCTATTTGGCGAAAAAGGCGCTGTGCCGGGATGTATCCCAACGGAGCCAGGATCCCTTCTATGCCGACCTGGAGGCCCGTATGCTGAAAGCTGTCAACGAGACGGGCGTGGGGCCTCAGGGCTTTGGTGGGGATACCACGGCTCTGGCGGTGAACATTGAAACGTATCCCACCCACATCGCAGGGCTGCCTGTGGCGGTTAATGTGGGGTGCCATGTGACACGTCATCAAACAATTGTCCTTTAATTGCAAAAACCAGCACAATATATTCCTGTAAGTATTGCAATATTGTAGGTAATGTGCTACAATAAAACCAGGAAAGCGGGAGGCTTTCGTGGACAGATGAAAGGTCCCCCGACCTTTCCAAATCTGACGAAAGGAAAGTCCGCCGCCCTGTAGAAATTGCAGACAGCAGCGGACGGGTGCATGGTATGAAGATCACCATTGTCGGAAGAAAAGTGAACCTGCGCAATAACTTCAAAGAGCTGGCAGAGCGCAAGCTCTCGAAATTCAACCGCATTTTTGATGAGGATGCCGAAGCCACTGTCACCGTGACAGTGGAGCGCAACCGCCAGACGGTGGAGATCACCATCAAGCAGCGGGGGATGATTTACCGCGCCGAGGAGACCTCTTTGGAGATGAACGAGGCCTTGGATCACGTAATTTCCGCTTTGGGTCGTCAGATCCGCCGGAACAAAACACGGCTGGAAAAGGCCAAGAAGGTCAGCCAGGATATCGACTTCCCCGATGCCCTGTACGATGAGCCTGATGAGGAGATTCAGGTGGCCAGGGTGAAGCACTTCTTTGTCAAGGTGATGACGCCTGAGGAGGCTATCCTGCAAATGAACATGCTGGGCCATCAGTTCTTTATGTTCCGGGACGATCAGTCCGGGGAGATCAATGTAGTCTATCGCCGTAAGGAAGGCGACTATGGCCTTCTGGTGCCGGAAGGCAAGTAAACAATTAGGTAATGCGGAGGGGACCCGTCCCGGGCCCCCTCTTTTTGTGAGCAAATAGTTAGGAGGAACTATGAGGGAGACAATGACATTCTGCCTGCCCTGCCTGTTTGGAGTGGAAGGTATCGCAGCCCAGGAGCTGAGGGATTTAGAGCTTGCCAACGTCCGTGCGGAGAATGGCCGGGTGCTTTTTGACGGCGGTTGGGACGCCATGGTCCGGGCCAATTTGAACAGCCGGTTTGGCGAGCGGGTCCTGCTGCTGATGGGAGAGTTTACCGCCCGTTCTTTTGAGGAGCTGTTCCAGGGGGTGAAGGCCCTTCCTTGGGAGGAATTTCTCGGCAAAGAAGACGCTTTCCCTGTGACGGGTAGTAGTTTGTCCAGTCAGCTGCACAGCATTCCGGACTGTCAGGCCATCATCAAAAAGGCGGTGGTGGAACGCTTAAAGGCCAGCTATCGTCTCTCTTGGTTCCCGGAGACAGGTGCGCTGCACCGGATTCGGTTCCGAATTTTGAAGGACCACGTCAGCGTGATGGTGGATACCAGCGGGGAAGGACTTCACAAACGTGGATACCGTGCTCAGTCCAATGGAGCTCCCATGAAGGAGACTCTGGCGGCGAGTTTGCTCAAGCTCAGCCGTCTGCGTTGGGATGGCCATTTGATCGACCCCTTCTGTGGTTCCGGTACGCTGCTGGTGGAGGGTGCTCTCATGGCAAAGAACATTGCGCCCGGCCTCAACCGCAGTTTTACTGCGGAAAGCTGGGGAACTGTCCCGGAACAGCTGTGGCGCCGGGAGCGGGATCGTGCCCGCTCTTTGGAGAGGCTGGATGCACCGTTTCGCGCAGAAGGATTTGACATTGACCCTGCCGCTGTGGAGCTGTCTTTTGGCAATGCCCGCAAAGCAGGAGTGGAAAGCTGTATCTCAGTACGAGTGCGGGATATCCGGGCGTTTTCCCAAGAGGATCAGTATGGCTGTGTGGTGTGTAATCCTCCTTACGGAGAGCGTCTGTTAGATGTGCAGCAGGCTCAGGAGATTTACCGGGTGATGGGGAAAGTGTTCCGGCCCAGACGAGGTTGGAGTTTTGGAATCATCAGCCCGGACGGTGACTTCGAGAGCGTCTATGGCCGCCGTGCTGACAAACGGCGAAAGCTCTACAATGGAATGATTCAGTGCCAGTACTATCAGTACTTCAAAGGAGAGTGATGGGCTTGAATTTGCTGCGGAAGCTGCGGGGAGAGATGGAGACCCCTCGGTTGATTCTGCGTCATTGGCGGGAATCGGATTACGGGGACTTTCTCACCTTTGCAGCTGATCCCACGGTGATGCTGGCATCCGGAGCCAAGCCGGCCCTCACACCGGAGGAAGGAGTATCTTCTTTTCGGCGGGCGTTGTGGGACAGTGGATGTTATGCCATTGTTCTTAAGGAGACAGGCCGGGCTGTGGGGAAGATCAAATTCCAGAAGGACATCCGCCGCTTTCACGTGAACACCCTGTCTATCGGATATGAGCTGGCCCGGGAGCATTGGGGCCACGGCTATATGCCCGAAGCTTTGCGGGCCATGATCCAGTATGCTTTTCAAAGCAAGAAGGTGGATGTGCTGGCAATCGGTCATTTTACGAGCAACGATCGGTCACGGCGGGTGATCGAGAAATGTGGGTTCCAGTATGAGGGCACCATTCGGAGGGCTTTTCAGCGCAGTGACGGTCAAGTGTTCGATGATGTGAGCTACTCTATCCTGAAAGAGGAGTATTTTGCCGATCCTCAGCGGTATAACAATCCTCCATGTTGAGGCGTATTGGAACAGTGAGACCTGTGTTTGAAATGTGAAAACATAAAAAAGAACGGAAAAGGCCTGGCATAAAAAGTGCCAGACCTTTTTTGCGTTTTAGGGGGAGCGAAGTAGATGTTGGTCTAAGAGCAGAGGGTTTCCTGGGAAATGTCCAGCGAGGACAAAAATACCGGGTCAAAGAGGCGCTAAGATTTCCTTTCGGAAATCTTAAGAAACACACCGGTGTGTTGCACAGGTTTCAGGAATCCAGTACAATGGAGACACGAAACTGATTGTGAGATTTATGGAGGGAAAGGAACATGTTATCCATTAGCGGCGTGACAAAGCGTTACGGCAAGACACTGGCCAATGACAACATCAGCTTTGCCGTGGGTGACGGGCAGATTGGTATTTTGCTGGGGCCCAACGGTGCAGGAAAGTCGACCATCATCAAGTGCATCACCGGGTTGCTGCGCTTTACAGGGCGCATTGAGATCAATGGCTATGAGAATACCTCTTTGGAGGCAAAAGCGCAGCTGGGCTATATCCCGGAGATGCCCGCTGTCTATGATCTGCTTACAGTGGAAGAGCATCTGGAGTTTATTCGCCGGGCCTACAAGGTGGAGGATGAAGCTTACACCAATCAGCTGTTAGAGCGGCTGGAACTGGAGGACAAGCGGAAGAAGCTGGGAAAAGAGCTGTCCAAAGGCATGCAGCAGAAATTGTCCATCTGCTGCGCCCTGTGCCACAAACCCAGCGTAGTGATTTTTGATGAGCCTTTGGTGGGCCTGGATCCCCACGCCATCAAGGAGCTGAAGGAGATCTTCCGAGAGTTGAAAGCGGGAGGAGCATCCGTGCTGATCTCCACCCACATGATCGATAGCGTGGAGGATTACTGGGATGTTGCGAACATCATGATGAATGGACGTTTTGCCGCCACGAAATACAATGACGGCAGCGAGGGTCAGACGTTGGAGGAGTTGTTCTTTGCCATCACAGAAGGCGAGCACAGTCCTGCTGACCAGGGGGAGGGCTAAGCGATGAAAAGCCCTCTTGTGTATCTCACTGCCATCAAACTGAAGAATCAAATTCTCGGCGTGCTCAAAAGCCCGACGAAGTTGATCTACGCAGTTTTTCTGGTGGCTTTGTTTGGGTTGACAGCCTTTTCCGGCAATGCCATGGAGTCTGAGGAGTTGCGAGATCCAAGAGAGCTCACAGCGATTTTGACTCTGTTTTTCACCATGATGTATTTAATGGTCTTCTCCTCCGGGAGCAGTTCCACCAATTCACCCATGTTCACCTTGTCCGATGTGACGCTGCTGTTTCCGTCTCCAATGAGCTCCAACAAGATTTTGCTCTACGGACTGGTGCGGCAGCTGGGGCTCTCTTTGGTGCTGGGCTTTTTCATCCTGTTCCAGTATTCCTGGCTTCACGGTCTCTATGGGGTAGGCCCCGGAGGATTGGTACTTATCATTGTTGGCTATGGCTTGGCTCTGTTTTTCGCTCAGCTTTCTGCCATGGCCTGTTACGTGCGCACTAGCGGTAACCAGACGGCGGCAAAGACAGTGCGTTATGCTGTGTTTGGCATTACTGCTGTGTATGGAGTTTTGGCGGTGCTCTCCTGCCGGGAGCCTCTGTTTCAGCTGGCCAATGGCGGTGGTTTTGAACCGGCCATTGCTGCGGGAGCGGGCTTTTTTGGCTCCTTGCCTGGGCTGCTGTTCCCGGTAACTGGCTGGAGTGCCGGCTTGGTGGGCAGTGTTTTCGCCGGAAATTGGCCCTTGGTGGGATTATTTGCCGCGCTGCTGGTGGTGTTGTTTGGCGTTCTTTTGGGGTTGATTCTCACCTGCAAAAACAACTATTATGAGGATGTGTTGGAGACTGCGGAGAACGCCCAGTCCGCTGTCACAGCTCAAAAAGAGGGGCAGCTGACGGAGGTTGTGCCCAAGAATGTGAAAGTGGGAAAATCCGGCCTGGGAAAGGGCTGGGGTGCTTCCGCTATTTATCAGAAACACAGGGTGGAGAATCGTCGGTCCGGCGTGCTGAAAATCTCCAATATGTCTCTGATTTTTGCAGCAATCATTGTGGTAGCATCCTTCTTTATGCGGGACGGCGGGATTGTGGCAGTTTTTGCCTTTGCCACATACATGCAGCTGTTCTCTGTGGCTCTGGGCCGGTTTAATCGCGAGTTGATTAAACCCTATATCTATCTCATTCCGGAACCGCCGCTGAAAAAACTGCTGTATGCCATCAAGGAGAGCCTCATTGCGGACGCTTGGGAGGCAGTGATCATATTCTTGGTGGTGGGATTCATCTTGGGAGCTTCTCCCTTGGAGATTGTCATGTGTATGGTGGCCAGGGTTAGTTTTGCCCTGCTATTTATCGCGGGTAATGTGTTGGTGGAGCGAGTTTTTGGTATGGTGACATCCAAGACCCTGATTTTTCTATTCTACTTCCTGGCACTTTTGGTGATGGCCGTTCCTGGAATTGTGGCCTTGATCGTTTTGTCCATTGTGCTGCCCGTCTTGGAAACGGCTGTGGGATTGTTGGCTATGGCGGTTGTCAATGTGTTGATTGCGGTCTTGGTGTTGTGGTTGTGTAGAAATCTGCTGCAGTACGCGGAATTGAATAGCCGGTAATTCCTGTTTTTTGAGCATCAAGAAAAGAGCGTTTCCGTCATTGGTGGACGCTCTTTTTTGTGCTTTTAGGGAGCGCTTCGATGGGGAGAGCTTTCCTTGACAAAGAAAGTTCCTCTGTGCTAAAATAAACAAAAAGATGAATAAGGTCGTCCGCCGCCGGGTGGACAATAGCATTGGTTTCGTATCCGTAGGCCGTTAGGAGATACGAAGTGCCAATGCTTTTTTTTGTGCCCGGGATAGGTGGGGAAGGAGAATGTCATGTTTCGGGAAATGAGAAGGAAGGGCCAGCAGCTCTCTCATGCAGAGGCTGAAGCGGTGCTCAGAAGGGGAACCAGCGGCGTGCTGTCCCTCCTAGGTGACGAGGGATATCCCTACGGTGTGCCCCTGAGCTATGTCTATGAAAACGGGAAGTTGTACTTCCACAGTGCCACCTCTGGGCACAAACTGGATGCCGTCCGACGAGAAGAGAAATGTTCCTTTTGTGTGATCGACCAGGACCAAGTGGTGCCGGAGAAGTATACCACTTATTTTCGCAGTGTCATCGCTTTTGGGCGGGTGCGTATATTGCAGGAGGATTGTGAAAAACGTGCTGCCGTGAAAAAATTGGCCATTCGTTATTGCCCAGGAGATGAGGCTGGCATGGAACAGGAGCTTCGGGATTATTGGGATAAGCTGTGCATGCTGGAGATGACGGTGGAGCATCTCACTGGAAAAGAGGCCAAAGAACTGGCGAAGGAGCGTGTTTCATGAACGGTGTTCGCAGGGAATTCATCCGGTATACTTCCCTGAATGTGCTGGGTATGATCGCTCTGTCCTGCTATATACTGGCGGATACCTTCTTTGTATCTTTGGGACTGGGAGCGGATGGATTGGCAGCGCTGAATTTGTCCATTCCCATTTACAGTTTTATTCATGGCAGTGGACTGATGACTGGCATGGGAGGAGGAACGCGGTACTCCATTTTAAAGAGCCAGGGGAATCATCAGGAAGCAAATCGCGTGTTTACCCATGTGCTCTATTTGACCGGAGCGTTAGCTATGTTCTTCCTTGCAGTGGGTCTTCCGCTGACAGGCACGATTGTGACGGCTTTTGGCGGGACCGGGGAGGTATTCGTCATGTCCCAGACGTATCTCCGTGTGATTCTCTCATTTGCGCCAGCGTTTCTTCTGAACAATGTCATGCTCTGCTTTGTCCGCAATGACGGGGCGCCCCAGCTGTCCATGACCGCGATGATCGTGGGGAGCCTGTCCAATGTGCTGCTGGACTGGGTGTTTTTGTTCCCTTGCGGTATGGGGATTTTTGGCGCTGCTTTTGCCACAGGCTTGGCACCCCTCATCAGTATGGGGATTCTCTCTGTGCACTTCCTGCGTAAAAAGAATCAGTTCCATCCCGTTGCTTCTCGCCTGCGATTGGGAATGTTGGGACGCATTGTCACCAGTGGCGTGCCCTCCCTTGTGACAGAAGTATCCTCCGGCATTGTAATTATCGTATTCAACACCTTGATAATGAGGTTGGAGGGAAACGTAGGAGTAGCCGCCTATGGAGTGATTGCCAACCTGTCCTTGGTGGTTATTGCCATCTATACGGGCATTGCCCAGGGGATTCAGCCCATCCTCAGTCGAGGCTATGGTGCGGGGGACCGCAGAGGAGTGGCGACTATTTTACGCTATGCGGTAATTACCATGCTGTGTGTTTCAGCGGTGGTGTATGGAACTGTTTTGCTGGGTACGTCTCAGATTGCTGCAATCTTTAACAGTGAAGGAAATCCCACTCTACAGGCCATAGCAGAAGAAGGACTGCGGCTGTACTTTATAGCCTGTCCTTTTGCTGGGTGCAATGTGGTGCTCTCCATATATTTCACCTCCACAGAACGTCCCCTGCCAGCCCATGTAATCTCTCTGTTGCGAGGAATTATTGTGATCCTACCCATGGCATTTCTACTGGCATGGGTAAGGGGGATGGTTGGAATTTGGCTGACGTTCCCTGTTACAGAGTTCTTGGTAGCAGTATTGGCTGTGGTTTTGTTTGTGTACAGCGAGAGGTCTTCTCGTAAAAAGCTGTGCTCTACGTAAAAAAGGCTCCCAATATGGGAGCCTTTTTTCGTTGTGTAAACAGGAACTGCATAGGGGAGGGGGCGATAGCAGAGAGAATGGACTATTTCCAGCTGGCTGCGCAGAGGTCAGCTTGACCAAAGGGCTTGTCGGAAAGAAACCGCACTTGTTTGCCGCTGGTTTCCACAACGCCCTCTTCCTTCAATTTTTTCAGCTCTCGCATCATTGCACTTCGATCGGCGCAGATGTAGTCCGCCAAGGCGCTGAGGGAAAAGGGCAGTGTGAAGCTTAAACTGTGCTCTTGTCCGGCGCAAATGCGAAAGTAGCACAACAGTTTCTCCCGGGTGGTGCGGCAAGAGAGGACCTCCACTCGTTCGCTGAGGTCAAAGGCCTTTTTGGAGATAAGCCCCAGCAGATTTTCCAACAATCTGCGATGGCAGGAACAGGATTCCGCACAAGGAGCCGTCAACTGAGACTGGGGAAGAAATACCATGACGCAGTCGGATTCGCAGACCACAGATACGTTGTCGCAGGGAAGGCTGGAAAAAGCCAATAACTCCCCAAAAACCCCGCCTCTGCCCAAACGTTCCAGAACTGTTCGGCCTCCCGCGGCGTCAATTTTTACCAGAGCGGCTTGTCCTTGTTGGATCACACCTAAAATGTGGCCCATTTCGCCGCCGTACGTATAGGCGGTTTCTCCGGAACGAAAAGTTCTTGGACTTGTTTGAAAACAGCTTAGCAGATGCTTGCATTGGGTGTCATCCATTCCCTCAAACAAGGGAAGGTCTTCGTATAACTTCAAGGGGATCGCCTCTCTTTTGGGTTTTATGTATGTCGGCCTCTCATTTTGGGAATCATGAAGACAGAGGCTTTCGAAAGGAGTGATCAAATATGCCCGAGCCCAACAAAATGGACATGGAGGCAAAGCGCTACTTCAATTCCCTGCCGCCGGTGCTTCAAGAGCAGCTGATGCAGAGTTCCGCCGAGCTGAACACCAAGGAAGACTTGATGCGTTATTGCAGCAACGCCTTGGGAAAAGACACCTTTGGTGATGTAAAGAATTGAGAAAAGGGCCGCGGGAGTACCGCGGTCCTGAGTTACTTACTGGTTTTTGGGGGGTCGTCCCGAAGGTTTTTCTTGGTCCATAGCAGGAAGGAGATCGTGGTAGCAGTGGCAGCCAAGATATCGGCAATGGGTTCCGCCACAAACACTCCAAATAGCTTGTCTTCAAAGAAGAAGGGGAGTATGTAGATCAACGGGATGAGCAGAACTACTTTTCTCAGCAGAGCCAGCAGCAAGGAGATTTTAGCCTGCCCCAGTGCCAAGAAAGACTGCTGGAATCCTGTTTGGGCTCCAAAGCAGAAGACGCCGAATAGAAAGATCCTAGCGGCCCAGACAGCGGTATCCATCAGCTTGGGATCACTGGTGAAAATGCCCACAAACACCTGAGGAACCAGCATGATGCACAGCCAGAACAAGGTGCTGTAGGTCAGAGTACAGGTGAGCAGCAGCCGCAGCGATTTGCGCACGCGTTTCATGTTGCGGGCGCCATAGTTAAAGCTCGTAATGGGTTGAGCGCCGGCGGTCAATCCCTGAAGGGGAAGTGTGATTACCTGCATAATGCTGGCAATTACCGTGTAAGCGCCCACAGCGGTGTCCCCACCGTAACGCAGCAGGGAGGTGTTCAGTACAACACTTAAAAGGCTCTCAGTACTCTGCATGATAAAGGGGGAGATGCCCAACGCCAACACTGGCAGAAGGATGTTTTTCTGAACCGCCATACATTTGATTTTGATTTTCAAAACCGTTCGTTTTCCCAGCAAAAAGAGCAGGACCCAAATTGCGGAGACCGCCTGGGACAGCACAGTGGCAATGGCCGCTCCCTGAACTCCCATGTGGAACACAAAGATAAAGAGGGGATCCAAGGCGATGTTCAATGCGGCGCCAATCACAACAGTGAGCATACTGGTTTTGGCAAACCCCTGGGAGGTGATAAACATATTCATGCCCAGGGCGATCTGTACAAAGACTGTGCCACAGGTGTAAATGCTCATGTAGTCCGTAGCGTAGCCAATGGTATTTTCGCTGGCGCCGAAAGCCCAAAGAATGGGCTGCTGAAACACCAAGAAAATAAATGTGAGCACAACGGAAAGGAAGAGAAGAGCCGAGAAGCAGTTGCCCATAATGCGTTCTGCTTTCTGAGAGTTTCCTTCACCCATGGCAATGGAAGCCCTGGGAGCACCTCCCATAGCGATCAAAGAGCTGAACGCGCTGATGAGCGTAATGATTGGAAAGGTAATGCCCACTCCTGTAAGTGCAACGCTGCCAATTTCTGGTATGTGACCAATATAGATACGATCCACAATGTTGTAGAGCATGTTCACGAGCTGGGCTGTGATGGCGGGCAGCGCCAGGGAGAATAACAGCTTGCCAATGGGAGCCGTTCCCAGCATGTTGCTGCTTTGGGCGTGCATGTCAGCGTGAGACAGTTGTTCGGTTTGTGCTTTTTCTTCGGATGCACTCATCTTTCTTCCGCTTCCTCTTTGCTTTTAGATTCTTTCGGGTCTTTGACCAACAGCAGTCGAGCGATGCGTTGGTCTTCCACTTCCAGGACTGTGATGGTCATACCACCCAGTTTCACCTGGGGGTGTTCGCCGCTTTTGGGGAGTCGTCCCAGCTGTTCAGTTACAAGGCCGGCAATGGTGTCATAGTCTCCCTCGGGTAGCTGGATGCCGGTAAGGTCGGAGACTTCGTCCACCGAGGCAGTGCCGTCCACAGTGAACTCAGTCTCGCTCATGCGGTGGATTTCCTCCTCTTCGTGGTCATATTCATCTTGAATGTTGCCCACAATGGACTCCACCAGGTCTTCCAAAGTGATCAGGCCGGCAGTCCCGCCGTATTCATCCAGCACAATGGCAATCTGCACCTTCCGCTCGGTCATCTCGGTAAAGAGCTGGCTGCACTTCTTGGTTTCCGGCACAAAGTAAGCAGGCCGCATCAGATCGGTGATCTTGATGAACTCCGGTACCTGTTGTCCCACATAGGGCAGCAGGTCCTTGATATAGCAGATGCCCACAACCGTGTCGATATCCTCGTGGTAGACCGGGATTCTGGAACAGCCGTTTTCTACGGAAGCTTCTACCACTTCCGCAATGGAAGCATCGTCCTCCACTGCAATGATGTCAGTGCGGTGGGTCATAGTTTCCTCGGCAGTGGTGTCCTTAAAGTCCAGGATGTTGGTGATCATGTCCAGCTCGGTCTCTTCAATGACACCCTTCTCTTCGCCTTCTCCCACCATTTGGAGGATTTCTTCCTCAGTGACTGGATCGTCCAGAATGTGAGGGTTAATGCCGCAAATCCGAAGAATGCCATTGACAATCAGCGCACACAGCTTGAGAAAGGGGAACGCCAGCACTTGAAGTCCCCACAAAAGCCCAGCGTAGCGATAGGCAAAGGACTTGGTGTTGTAACGGGCGCTCTTTTGGGGAAGCAAGCTCCCAAACAGGAAAAATACCACAAGATAAATTACGGTTACAATGAGTACGGCCAAAAGATAACGCAGCCGGCCGGATTCCACCAGTCCGAGAGCGCTGTCCAACATCCCGGAGAAGGCGTATAGGCAAAATCCCAACCCCAAAAAGCCAAAGAGCGCCATGCCCGCCTGGAAGGGGGAGACGGCGGCTTTCTGCCAGTTTACCAGCTTTGCAAGCTTTTTGGCTTTGGCGTTTCCGTCTTCGGCGTCTTTTTTCACTTGGCTGGCAGAGAGAAAATCCACAGCGGATTCCCCTGCAGCGTACAGGGAAGAGAGCACCAGGCATACCACAGTGAGTGCAACTGAAAGAATAAAGTAACTGTCAGGTTCGGGTGACATGAAATTGTTAACCCCTTTCGCAAAACAGGCCGGGCAAGAGCCCGGCGGTATTATTTTCTATTTTACCTGAAAGGCCATTGGATGTCAAATAGAGAGGAGGAGATTTGCCAAAAAGTTGACAAATCCCTTTTTTTATGCCTTTACAGGGCTCGAAAAAAATGCTAGAATAAAACAGCACGGGTATCAGGAAGTCCACCGAAAAATACCCGTCAGATTCCTTTCGATCATCCTAAAAGGAGGAAATACTTCATGGCAAGAAAAATGAAAACCATGGATGGTAACAGCGCCGCCGCGCATGTATCTTATGCGTTTACCGACGTTGCCGCCATCTATCCCATCACGCCCTCTTCTGTAATGGCGGATGAGACCGACAAGTATGCCGCTGCAGGCCGCAAGAACCTGTTCGGCAGAGAAGTCCGGGTCACCGAGATGCAGTCCGAGGCTGGCGCCGCTGGTGCTGTGCACGGCTCTCTGGCAGCTGGTGCTCTCACCACCACTTACACCGCTTCTCAGGGCCTGCTGCTGATGATCCCCAATATGTACAAGATGGCCGGTGAGCTGCTGCCCAGCGTCATCCATGTGTCCGCTCGTACCCTGGCCACCCATGCTCTGAACATCTTTGGCGATCACTCCGACGTGTATGCCTGCCGTCAGACCGGCTATGCAATGCTGTGTGCTAACTCTCCCCAGGAAGTCATGGACCTGGGCGCCGTAGCCCATCTGTCCGCAATCAAGGGCCGGGTACCTTTCCTCCACTTCTTCGATGGTTTCCGCACCTCTCATGAGATCCAGAAGATCCAGGTGTGGGACTATGACGATCTGGGAGAGATGCTGGATTGGGATGCTGTGGATGCGTTCCGCCGCCGCGCCCTGAACCCCGAGCATCCTGTGCTCCGCGGTCAGGCTCAGAACGGCGACATCTTCTTCCAGGCTCGCGAAGCCTGCAACAAGTACTACGACGCTGTTCCCGAGGTTGTCGTGGACTACATGAATAAGGTTAACGAGAAGATCGGCACCGACTACAAGCCCTTCAACTACTATGGCGCTCCCGATGCCGACAAGGTCATCATCGCCATGGGTTCCGCTTGCGAGACCATTGAGGAAGTCATCGACTACCTGAATGCCGCTGGCGAGAAGGTGGGTCTGGTGAAGGTCCATCTGTATCGTCCCTTCGTGGCCAAGTACCTGCTGGACGTGCTGCCTGAGACTGTGAAGCAGATCTCTGTTCTGGACCGTACCAAGGAGCCCGGCTCCATCGGCGAGCCCCTGTATCTGGACGTTCTGGCTGCTATCAACGGCACTCCCTTCGGCGCTTGCCCCGTGTACTCCGGCCGTTACGGTCTGGGTTCCAAGGACACCAAGCCCAGCGATATCATCGCTGTCTACCGCAACATGGAGAAGGCCGAGCCCAAGAAGCGCTTCACCATCGGCATTGTGGACGATGTGACCCATCTGTCCCTGGAGGCCAACGAGGATCCCGATACTGCTCCTGCTGGCACCACCTCTTGTAAGTTCTGGGGTCTGGGCTCCGACGGTACTGTTGGCGCCAACAAGAACTCCATCAAGATCATCGGTGACCACACCGATATGTACGCTCAGGGCTACTTCGACTATGACTCCAAGAAGTCCGGCGGTCTGACCATTTCTCACCTGCGTTTTGGTCACACTCCCATCAAGTCCACCTACTACATCTCCAAGGCTGACTTCGTGGCCTGCTCCAATCCTGCTTACCTGGAGACCTACGACATGGTGCAGGATCTGAAGAAGGGCGGCAGCTTCCTGCTGAACTGCTCTTGGGATGCCAAGGAGCTGGACGAGCGTCTGCCCGGCAAGGTGAAGAAATTCATCGCCGACAACGACATCAACTTCTATACCATCGATGCCTTCAAGATCGGCAAGGAGCTGGGCCTGGGCACCCGTACCAACACTGTGCTGCAGTCTGCTTTCTTCTCCATTGCTAAGATCATCCCCGAAGAGGATGCCATCAAGTACATGAAGGACGCCGCTACCAAGTCCTACAGCCGCAAGGGCGAGGCCATCGTCAAGATGAACCACGACGCTATCGATCGTGGCGCCAACGGCTATGTGAAGGTGGAAGTCCCCGCTTCCTGGAAGGACGCTGTGGACGATTCCAAGGCTAAGGTTGCTACCGGCAACCGTCCCGAGCTGGTGGATTACGTGAACAACGTGGTGTTCCCCGTGAACTCCTTCCACGGCAAGGATCTGCCTGTCTCCACCTTTGAGCAGTATGCTGACGGCACTTCTCCCCAGGGCACTGCCGCTTACGAGAAGCGCGGCGTGGCTGTGGATGTTCCCGAGTGGATCGTGGACAACTGCATCCAGTGTAACCAGTGTTCCTATGTGTGTCCTCATGCAGTTATCCGTCCCATCGCTATGACCGATGAAGAGCTGGCTGCTGCTCCTGCCGGCACCAAGGCTAAGCCCATGACCGGCGTCCCCGGCATGAACTTTGCTATGGTCATCTCTCCGCTGGACTGCACCGGCTGCGGCTCCTGCGTGACCACCTGCCCCGCCAAGGAGAAGGCTCTGAAGATGGCTCCCATCGACTCTCAGCGTGATCAGGAGG